>Ga0137409_10000045_pt1 | contig 103346 bp, 83 predicted proteins | sample CZODoug1_16funga_FD_122059 | JGI IMG/M metagenome (GOLD analysis project Ga0137409, IMG submission 122059) | Vadose zone soil fungal communities from Angelo Coast Range Reserve, California, USA - CZODoug1_16fungal (Hybrid Assembly) | ecosystem: Environmental > Terrestrial > Soil > Vadose zone... | reverse complement strand
AAGGAGGTCGACGTGAAGACGACCCCGGCCTTTGGTTGCTCGACGAAGTGGGCCTCGAAGGAAGACTCCGTGAAAAAGTACATGGAGAAGGTCGCCAGCGAGCCGGTTTCCGTGGCGACGATCGACGAGGCCGGCCTCGCCGCCCTCGCGAAGAACGACTCGGGCAAGCTCCGCCTCGTCAATTTCTGGTCGACGACCTGCATTCCCTGCCTGGAGGAGATGCCCGACCTCGTCGACATCAACCGCATGTACCGCCACCGCGCGTTCGAGATGGTGACGGTCGCCGCGAACTATCCGGACGAGAAGGCGGAGGTCGAGAAGTTCCTGAAGAAGTTCGCCTGTTCGTCGAAGAATTATCTGCTGGCCGGGACGGACAAGTACAAGCAGCTGGCGGCCTTCGACAAGGACTGGGACGCGTCGCTGCCCTATACGGTGCTCCTGGGCGCCGACGGCAAGGTGCTCTTCAAGACCAGCGGGAAGATCAATCCGGTCGAGCTGCGGAAGAAGATCGTCGACACGCTCGGCCGGTACATGGATCCCCCCAAGAAGAAGTAGCGCATCCCGTTCCTTCTCCTTGAACCGCGGGGCCCCGTCGCCGACAATCGTGCCGACCGGGGATCAGGGTGGGAGGACGTCTCCATGGGCGCCACGGCACGCCAGGACCGTCCCATGTTCGGCCCCTACGAGCTTCACGAGAAGCTCGGCGCGGGCGGCATGGGCGTCGTGTATCGCGCCCGCCATACCCAGCTCAACCGCACCGTCGCGCTGAAGATGACCCTGCTGGGCCACCTCGCCGGCCCGGACGACATCCAGCGCTTCCTGATGGAGGCGGCGGCGGTGGCGAGCCTCGACCATCCGAACATCGTCCCCGTCTACGAGATCGGCGAGCAGGACGGCCAGCACTTCTTCAGCATGAAGCTGATCGAGGGCAGCAGCCTGGCCGACCGCATCCCCGACCTGCAGAAACGTCCCCGCGAGATCGCCCGCCTGATGATCCTGATCGCGCGCGCCATCCACCACGCCCACGCGCACGGCCTCCTGCACCGCGACCTGAAGCCCGTGAACATCCTCGTCGACACCACGGGGGAGCCGTTCGTCACGGACTTCGGACTCGCCACGCGCCTCGAGGGGGACAAGAAGCTGACGGCGACGGGCTTCACCATCGGGACGCCGAACTACATGTCGCCGGAGCAGGCCCTCGGCGACCGGAAGCGCCTCACCACGGCGGTGGACGTCTACGGGCTCGGCGCCGTCTTCTACGAGATGATGACGGGGAAGCCTCCGATCGACGGCCGCACGCCGGCGGAGATCCTGTCCAACGTGCTCGAGAAGGATCCCGACCGCCCCTCGCGCCTCAACCGGGCCGTCGACCCGGACCTGGAGGCGATCTGCCTCAAGTGCCTGGAGAAGAAGCCCAATGAGCGGTACCGGTCCGCCGAGGCGCTGGCGGCGGACCTTGAGCTCTGGCTGGCCGGCATCCCGATCCACGCGCGCCGCGTCACCACCTTCGAGCGCATCGTGAAATGGACCCGCCGCCACCGGCTGCTCGCGGCACTGGTCGGGACCGCGGTGGCCGCGCTGGGCTTCATCATCGTCGGCGGGGTCATTTTCAACAGCCGCCTGAACAGCGAGCTGAAGCGGAACGAGGAGGTCCGGCGGGAGCTGGAAAAGACGCTGACGCGCCAAGTGGCGGAGCGGCTCGACTCGGACTTCCGCCGTCTTGCCGCGCTCCCGCAGGGGGCGGCCGTCCTGCTTTCGCTGCGTTCCGACTGGTCCGAGCCGCAGCTGAGGGACATGATGCGCGAGCTCCTGGCCTCGGATCCCCGGCTCTTCGGGATCTGCACCGCGTTCGAGCCGTACCTGTTCGAGAAGGCCCAGCGCGACTACGCCCTCTATATCCACCGCTCGGCCAAGGGCCCCGTCTATGTCCAGTTCAGCCCCGACGTCTACCAGCCCCTCTACCGCGAGTGGAAATGGTATACGGAGCCGCGCGACCAGATGAAGTCGCTCTGGGGCGACCCGTACTTCGACAAGGGCGGCGGCGAGATCTGGATGACGACCTTCTCGATCCCGTTCCAGCGCGGCGGCAAGTTCGCGGGCATCCTCTCCGTCGACGTGTCCATCGAGGAGTACTCGCGCGTGGTCCGCAGCTGGCTGGGCGAGCTCGAGATGGGCGACGAAGCCTACGGGTTCCTGGTCGATCAGACGGGCCGCATCGTGATGCATCCGCAGATGGAAATGTTCCGCAGCGAGGTTCCGCAGCTGGATCGCTCCAATCCGCGCCTGGAGGAGCTGGCGGTCCGGCTCAAGACCGAGTCCGTCGGGTCGCTGAACGGGAAGGATCCGAGGACGAAGGCGCCGGCATCGTTCGTGTTCGTGCGCGTGCCGTCGTCGAACTGGAACTTCGTCGCGGTGATCCCGCACCGCGCGCCCTGACTACTCCTTCACGTAGTCGAAGTAGCCGACCAGCATCTCCTCCCAGGTCTGCTGGCCCCAGCGCACTTCCTTGGTGGGGTCGGGATTGGCGGGATTGCCCTTCGAATTGTCGAACAGCGCGAAGGCCCTGAGCCGCGTCCCCTTCTTCACGAGCTTCGGCTCCTTAAACCGGTAGCAGGTCTGCCAGTTGAAGTCGTAGTGGGGCACGTCGAGGAGGACCTCCTCCTTTCCGTCGGGAGAGACGGCGACGTACTTGAAGGCCTTGCCGCGGACGTGCATATGGGGAAGGAGACTGAGGATGCGGGCGTCGCTCTCGAAGGTGAACGACGCCTCCTCGGGGTGATCGGCCGCGCCGGCCGGGATGCGGAGTTGCCGGTTCGTCGCGGAGTGCGTGATCACCTCTTTGCCCGGGGTCTTCTTCGCCCAGATGAACCCGATCTGGGTCTGGTCGTCCGCCGCCTCGCCGTTGGTCGTGTAGTGGATCTGGAAGGCGAGCGTCGCGCCGGCGGGGACGAGCTTGCCCTGGCCGTCGGCGAACACCATCGGGCTTTCTCCCGGGACGAAGATGCCGATGTAGCCGTTGAGCCCGTCGGGCCTCTGCTCCTTCAGGCGGCTGAGCGAGAAGACGAAGGCGAGGACGTGATGGACGACCTGCCTCGCGGACGGGCGGATCTCCACGGCCTGGACCCACTTGTCTTCCTTGAGGCCGGTCGGGACGATCAGGTTGCGGTAGGGGAGGGCGCCTTCCGCCGGGATGTGCTCCTTGCGGGGGATCGTATATATCGCGTCCGGCGTGCCGATCTGCCAGGTCTCGTTGAATTTCCGCGGCGCAGGCGCGTCCTTCGCGTCGCCTTCGGGCGCGCCCGCGTCGACCCAGCCCGCGATCGTGTCGATCTCCTTCGACGTGAGCGAGCGGTCGTTCTTCCATTCGCCGATCTTCGGATCGGCGTGCCAGGGCGGCATGCGGCGCTTGACGACGACTTCCTTGATCTGCTTCGCGGAGGACTTCGCCTTGTCGTACTTGAGCAGCGGGAAGGGCCCGACCTCGCCGGGGCGATGGCACTCGACGCAGCGCTTCTGAAGGATGGGTTCGACGTCCTTATGGAACGTGGGTTTCCCGGAGGCTGCGGGCGCGGCGGACTTTCCGGCGACCTTCTCGACCGCACAGCCGGGGGCTTCGGTGGCGCTGACCCGGGGCTTGCGGCCGGAGAGCACGGCCTCGATGGCGTCGACCAGATAGTTCGCCGTCGGCGCTTCCTTCGTGTAGCCGATGCCGTACTGGTCGTCGACGGCGCCGCGGTAGCGCAGCACGGCCTTCTCATCGACGACGAACGCTTCGGTCGTCCGCTCGGGTCCGAAGAGCGCGACGAAGCCCTTGTCGTCGCTCGAGACGGTGAGGAAGCGGACGCCCTTGGGGGAGTACTCCTTCGAGAGCCGGTCGAGGCGGGGCTTGTAGAGCTTCGAGACCGGGCAATCGGGGCCGCTGAAGGCGACGACCAGGAGCTTCGCGTCCTGCAGCGCGGCGGCGATGGCGGAGTCCGTATACGCGCGACCGATGCCCGCCTTGGCGGGATCGAGGGCGGCGGGGGCCTGCTTCGTCTCCTGGGGGAGAGCGGGCAGCGCCAGCAGCAGGAACAGCCAGACGGGTTTCATGGTCACGGTTCAGACCACGATACCGCCGTCCAGGTTCGGTGGTTTCAGTTCAGCGGGGCGCTTTATTCGCGACCGGCGCCTCCCGCAGATCGTAGACCTCGACGAACCGGGTCAGGCCGTCCGACGGGTCCCGGTTGAGCTCATCCAGCACCAGCGCGTTCCGGAAGCGGCCGAGCTCCAGGTAGGCCCGGTAATCGTCGGGGATCGCGATCTTCTCCTCGCGCAGCGCCTGGAGGTTGCCCTCCTGGCGCTTCTGCTGGAAGCGCTTCCAGGCGTCGGGGTTCTTCTGGGCCCATTCCTGGTACCAGGTGGAGGAGGGCGCCTTCGTCTCGCGGATCCGCTTGAGGCAGGCCCGCTGCTTCGGCGTGATCAGCTCCAGCCGGCCGATCATGACGCGGGTGATGTCGGCGTCGAGCGACGTCTTCATCGGCAGTACGTAGTCGGTCCACGCCCGGGGCACGAGGAAGAAGAGACGCATGCCGTGGCTGCGGAAATAGGAGGCATCCCAGGTGTTGAGAAGCGCGTCGGCTTCGTCCGGGTTGAGCCCTTCGCCGACGAGGCCCGCGTTCATCTCCGTCCGGAGCGCGCTGAGCCGTCCCAGCGAGTAGTCCTCCTCCTCGAAGATTCCGGGGATGCTGGTCATGACGCCGATCTCCGTGCCGGCGATCTTCTGCGACGCGACGGTCCGGAAAGCGGTGCTGCCGTCCTCGCGGATGTCGGCCAGCCAGAGTCGCGGAATGCGGAGCGGCGCTTTCTGGGCCAGCTCCTGGGGCAGCCATCCCTGGAGCACGATCGTCTTTCCCTCCTGCGTCCGCTGGGCCACCACCGGCGCGCTCATGTAGGCGACGCCGCGATAGAACAGGAAGCGCTCGGACTCGCCGCCGGCCGCGGTGATCGACGCAGCCTTCACGTTGCGCGGCGAGAGCCAGACGGCGTCGTCGGTCTTCGGGAACGTGCCCTCCTTGCCGATCTGGAGGCCCTTCCAGTCCAGGCTTCCCTGCGTGCCGCGATTCAGCCGGCCGTACTGGAACGTTCTCGTCTGCAGGCCGGGGGCTCCGACCCTGGCGTCGGGATAATACTCGGTCAGCCAGCCGCCCCGGAAGTCCACATGGAGGTCGACGCTCTGCGGGAGCTTCGCCTGGGCGGGCGGGTGGAAATACACGACGGGCGTCTCCAGGCGCAGGATGACGTCGGGATGCGCCCGGGGAACGTCCTTGAAGAAGACGGGGGCAAGGTCGTCGATGGGGACGAGCAGCGAGCGGCTCAGGCGGTGGCAGAACGGGGGAACCGGCTCATCTTCGGTGTTGATCCAGCCCAGCGGAGAGCCCCACTCGGTCTGGAGGGCCGTGAAGGTGCCCCATTCGTGGATCTTCCAGCGTTCCGGGGCGTTCTGGGCGCCGGCCCCCGCCGGCAGGAGGGCGGCGATTCCCGCGATCAGGGCTGCGTGTCTCAGGATCTTCATGACGGCTCTCCTTCCGGGGATTTCCCAAGGGCTCCAACCTCCATGAGACGCTCCGGAGAGGACAATGAATAATTGTTTATTATTGATTCAATAATGATTATGGTTGTATTCATGGCGGCGCCGATCCTGTCCTTCTCGACGGACCAGGTGGCGGCCTTCGTCGAGCTGGCGCGGCTGGGCAGCCTGCGCGCCGCGGCGGGCGCCCTTCATCTGACCGAGCAGGGGCTGCGCGGCCGCCTGCTGGTGCTGGAGGAGCGGCTGGGGGTCGAGCTCTACCGCAAGCAGCGCGGGCCGAGGCGCGTCGGGCCGATCACCGACCAGGGGCGCCGCTTCCTGCCCCACGCGCTGGCGTTCCTCGAGCAGGCCCGACGGCTGGCCGAGGCGTCCGGTCTCGCGCGTGCGCCCCGCGATATCACGGTTGCGGCGTCCCAGTACCTGATCCTCTACGTGCTCATCGACGCCGTGCAGAAGTTCCATGCCGCCCATCCCGGCTTCCGGGTGCGGCTCAGCAATCGGACCGAGCAGGAGATCGAGAAGGCGCTGCTCGAGGATCCGGAGATCGCGCTGGGGCTCGCCGCCCCCTATGAGACCTCCGCCGACCTCGAATACCTCCACCTGTTCTCGATGGACTGGAGCCTGATCGCCCCGCCGCGTCACCCGATCCTTCGAAAGGGCAAACTCCGGCTGGCGGACCTGGCGGACCAGCCGCTGATCCTCTTCGAGCGGGGATCCACCGGCCGGCAGCACGTGATGGACGCCTTCCACGGCGCCGGGCTGCCGCTTCGGGTCGACATGGAGACGACCACGACCGAGATCATCGTCCGCATGGTGGAGGCGGGGCTGGGAGTCTCCATCGTTCCGCTGATGCCGAGCGGGGTGGTGACGCGAGGCCGCCGGATCGCCGTGCGCCCGCTGGGGGATCAGATCCGGCCGATCCATTCCGGCATCCTGATCCGTCGAGGGGAGACGCTGTCCCCCGCGAGCCGCGCCTTCATCGAATTCCTCTTGCCGCAGGCCGGAAAGAAGACGGGGCCGCGCTGAGGCTTATCCTTTAAAGGTCGGGATTGTGGGGTTGCCCCTTCGATCCGCTTCGCTCGCTCAGGGCAGGTTCCCGAAGGGCATGGAACCTGTCCGGGCTGCTTGCCGCAGGGCGGTTTCGAGGGCGGAGCGGATCCGACGGAGCTCCCCGGTGCTGGCCTGCTTCTTTCGGACCAACCGCCGCGGCAGGGGAAGGTTCGCCGAATTCCTACGGGGCGGCCTGGAAGACGATGTCCTGCGCGCCCCGCCAGAGGACCAGCTTCCCCAGGCTGGGGAGCTGCGCGGCGCCGTCCACGATCGTCAGGAACGGCGTGCCCTCGAGGACCCCGTCCTTGCAGGCGAACACCGATTCTCCGTACGGGAAGAGGATCTCGGTTTCGCTGATCCCGCCGGGGTAGAAGAGCAGCTGGCCCGGGGCCGGCTTCGAGATCGGGTGCTCCGCCTCGACGCCGAGCTTGAAGTCCCCCAGCGGCACCCAGCACGCCTCGCCGCTCCAGCGCGCATGGATCAGCTTCTGCCGATAGGGGAGGAACTTCAGGAACGCGGCGCAGGTCTTCGGCGCCGCGGCCTCCTCGAGCCTCGCGCGGAAGACATGCGGACCCGCCACGACGTGGAGGAGGGTCATCGTTCGAGCCGGCCCACGATCCAGCGGGCGACGTGGGCCTTCGTCGCCGACTTGAAGCTTCGGACGACGCCGCCGCCCCGATAGACCTGGCAGTCCATCCGATCCGACGCGAACGTGCGCGGCGTGTTGAGGACGATATAGTCCAGGTTCTTCTTCGCGTCCTTCTCGAGCGCGTGGCGGACCGCGTCCTGCACCTCGAGGGCAAACCCGATCAGCATGCGATCGCCCTTCCGGCGGCCCATCTCGCCGAGAATGTCCCGTGTGCGGACGAGCTTCAGCGTCAGCGGGGCGTCGCTCTTCTTGATCTTCCCCGCGACCCGGCTCGCGGGTCGATAGTCGCCCACCGCCGCCGTCGCGATGGCGGCGTCGATTCCCGGGTAGGCCTTCATGACCGCGCGATACATCTCGTCGGCGCTCACGACCCGGACCACGCGGACGCGGGCAGGGTCGGGAAGGGCGACGGGCCCCGTCACGAGCGTGACGTCATGCCCGGCTTTCGCCGCTGCGGCCGCGCACGCGAAGCCCATCTTGCCGCTGGAGGCGTTGCTGAGGAAACGGACGTCGTCGAGATACTCGCGGGTGGGACCGGCGGTGACTAGGACACGCACCGGACGATTTCCTCGACGATCTGGGCGGGATTCGCGAGGCGGCCCTTCGCATACGTCCCGCAGGCGAGGAAGCCGCTCTCGGGTTCGACGAACCGGTAGCCGCGCTTCTTGAGGAGCGCGATGTTCTCCTGCACCGCGGGATGCTTCCACATCCGGTCGTTCATCGCGGGCGCGACGAGCACCGGGCAGTCCACGGCGAGCAGCAGCGAGAGCAGCATGTCGTCGGCGATCCCGTGGGCCGCCTTGCCCATGAAGTTTGCCGTCGCCGGCACGATCGCCACCAGGTCGGCGTCGTCGGTCAGCGTGATGTGCGTCGGGTCCACGACGCTCTCCAGGTCGAACTGGTCGATCATGACCCTCCGGCGGGTGAGGGTCTGGAAGGTGAGGGGTCCGACGAACTGGGTCGCGGAGCGGGTCATCACGACGTTGACGCCCGCGTCGCGCTGCACGAGCTGCGAGACGACCTCGGCGGCCTTATAGGCGGCGATCGAGCCGGTGACCCCGACGACGATCTCCTTGCCCTTCAAGGCGCCGTTCTTCGGGGTCCCCACGATCGCACCTTACTCCGACTTCTTCTTGGACTTCTTGCCCTCTTCCTTGCCGTCGCCGAGCTCCAGTCCCTCGAACGTGACCTTGCCCTGGCGGATCTCCTCCATCACGATGTTGATGAGGTTCCGGTCCTCGAGGTCGACCAGCTTCTGGGCGCCCTTGACGAGCTCCTTCAGGCGCTTCTGGATGAGCACCGTCAGCTTGTAGCGGCCGCCGAACTTCTCGGCCAGCTGATCGATCTCGGTGTAGTTCTGGGTCATGTCGCCTCCAAATCAGCCAAGCAGGTTTCGCGCCCGGGCGAGCGCGAGGATTTCGTCCACCGCCCGTTCCACGGTCGTATTCACCACGACCGCGTCGTAAGAGTCCTTCTGTGCCATCTCCCGTTCCGCCCGGGCGAGCCGCAGCTTCACGGCCTCCGGGCCCTCCGTCTTCCGACCCTCCAGCCGCTTCCGCAGCTCCGCCATGTCGGGCGGAGCGATGAAGACGTACATCGCGGGCCCCCCCATCTTCCGCAGCGTCGCCGCGCCCTGGGTGTCTATATCGACCAGCACCACCTTCCGGCTGGCGAGCTCCTGGTCGATTCTCTCCTTCGGCGTCCCGTACAGGTTGCCGTCGATCTCGGCCCACTCCAGGAACTTTCCCTGGGCGATCTCGGCCTCGAACTCCGGCCGCGTCAGGAACCGGTACTCGATCCCGTTTTTCTCCGTCCCCCGGGGCGCGCGCGTCGTCGTCGTCATCATCCGCGGGATCCCCGCCTCCCGCAGCTTTTTCGCGATCGTACTCTTGCCCACCCCGCTCGGGCCGGAGATGACGAGCAGCGTGCCCCTACTCAACGTTCTCCACCTGCTCTTTGATCTTCTCGAGGTCGGCTTTCATCTCGACCGCGCACGCGGCGATCTCGCCGTCGTTGGCCTTCGACGCGATCGTGTTCGTCTCGCGTCCCATCTCCTGGGTGAGGAAGTCGAGCCGTCGTCCGAGCTGGCCCTTCTGGCCGGCGATCTTCCGGAACTCCCCGATATGGGCGCGGAGCCGCTGGATCTCCTCGCTGGTGTCGCAGCGGTCGGCGTGGATCGCGACTTCCTTCACGATGTCCAGCTTCGCGGCCTCCAGGCCGCGCTGCGTGAGGAGCTGCTGGATCCGGTCGTCGAGCCGCTTCTGATAGGTCTCGACCACCGCGGGCACCCGCGACTGCACCTTGCCCAGGCGGCCCTCGATGTTGCCCAGGTGCTGCTCGAACGCGCCGGCGATCTTCTTGCCCTCGCGCTCGCGCGTCTCGACCAGCTCGTCAAGCGCCTTCGGCAGCAGCTTCTTCACCCTCGGCCAGAGGTCCTCGTCGGACTCCGCCGACCCGTTCGACCAGAGCGACGGGACGGCCAGGAGGTCCTCCATACGGATCTCGCCCTTGAGACCCAGGGCCTTCTGGATGTCCCGCAGCTGCTTCGCCACCGCCTGGAACGTGGACAGGTCCGGCAGCGACGGGTCGGCGTCGCGCGGGGTCTTGACGGAGACGCTGACCGAGACGCTCCCGCGGCCCAGCCGCCCGCGGATCAGCTGCTCGATCTCGTTCTCCCGGCGCGCGAGGGCGTCGGGCAGGCTGATCTTGATGGTGAGGAAGCGGTGGTTCACCGAGCGCACTTCGACGCCGATGTCCATCCGGCGTTCCCTCAGGGAGGCGCTGCCGAATCCGGTCATGCTGTTCATCTCGGCGTGCCGGGGACTCCCGGGGGCGGCGCGTTCTTCGACGGAGGGAGATTCTTCATCTTCTCCTCGGTCTCGCTCGCCGGCTTGGCGCCCGGCTCGGCCGCCGTCGCGCCGCCCTTGTTCGTCCAGTTGATGCAGAAGGCGAGGACAAGGAAGGAGACCGCGAGGAACACCGTGAACTTGTTGATGTGCGAGTGCGCCTTCGTGCCGAAGAACGAATCGCTGCCCATCCCGCCGAAGGCGGCCGCCATGCCGCCTTCCTGCGACGGCGTGATGACGACCATGAACACCAGCAGCAGGCAGATGATGATGAAGAAGATGCTGAGCAGGGTTCCGATGAACCCGGCGGCCGCGAGCATCGCGATCATGACTTGTACCTCACGATTTTCACGAACGAATCGACCTTGAGGCTCGCGCCGCCCACCAGGGCGCCGTCGATGTCCTCCTCGGCCATGAGTTCCTTGACGTTCTCGGGGCTGACGGAGCCGCCGTAGAGGATCCGCATCCCCTGGCCGACGGCCTCGCCGGACTTCTGCGTGATCAGCTTGCGGAGGTAATGGTGGACCTCCCCGGCCTGACGGGGCGTGGCGGTCTTCCCCGTGCCGATGGCCCAGACCGGTTCGTAGGCGAGGACGCAGCGGGCCACGTCCTCGGGCGTCAGGCCGTCGAGCCCCTTCGCGATCTGGCGCTCCACCACCTCGCGGGTGACGCCCATGTTGCGCTCTTCGAGGAGCTCGCCCACGCAGACGATGGGGAGGAGGCCGGCGGCGAGGCAGGTCTTGGTCTTCCGGTTGACCATCTCGTTGGTCTCGCCCATGACGTGGCGGCGCTCGCTGTGGCCGAGGAGGACGGCGCCGACTCCGACCTCCTTCAGCATGGCGGGGGATACTTCACCGGTGAAGGCGCCCTTCGCCTCCCAGTGCACATCCTGGGCTCCCAGCTTGATCGGGCCGCCGTCGAGCACCTGGTGGACCGCCTCCAGCGCCAGGAAGGGCGGGCAGACGAGGACCTCCGGTCCCCCCGCGTTATCGCCCAGTTCCTTGCGGAGGCCTGCGGCGAGATCGCGGGCGTCCTTGAGGAGCCCGTTCATTTTCCAGTTTCCGGCGATGAGAGGGGGGCGCATGGGAACCTAAGATTATACGGATTGCGCCGGGAGGGTCAAGAGGCAAGAGGCCCCCCCGGGGCCGCCGGGCCCTGCTCCGGCGGCGATGGAGCAGGATCAGCCCCGGCAGCAGCAGCAGCTCCGGACCCAGCAGGCCGCAGCCTCCCCACACCTTGGGCAGCTCGGGCGGAACCTCGTCGTCGAGATTGTTGCAGGAGACGTCCGGCACCGCCATGCCGGAGTAGGTCGGATCCGAGGTCGACAGGGGGTCGGTTTCGATCGTGTACGCGACCGTGAAATCCAGGGCCGTATCGTCGACACCGGTCACGGTCACGACATGCGGCTTGTCCCAACTCCCCACGCCTCCGGGGGTATAAGAAACCCCCGGGGCCTTCAGGAAGACGAGCGTCGTCGGCGACACCGTCCCCTCCTGCAGGTTGAGGCTTCGCAGGTTCAGGGTGACGTCGCTCGTCGGCTGGCTGTTCAGGACGACCTGGAAGCTGTCCATGCCGCCGCTCTCGGTGGTCACGATTCCGTTCGTGCGGTTGATCGTGATCCCCGGCGTGTCGTTGTCCCTGTTGGTGCATTGCAGGTCGGGGATCGTCACGGCCCCGTAGAACCCGCTGGTCGCGACGCGGACCGTATAGGGCTGGTCTCCGTCCGCAAAGTCGTCGTTCACCCCCGTGATCGTCAGGGGGATCTGCGTTCCCACCGGCTGGGGGCCGGTGATGGAGAAGACGATCGAGGCCAGGGGGCCGAAACCCATGGCGCTGACGACGCCCTCCGCGGCGTTGCTGCTCGTGACCGTGAGGGTCGCCGTCTGACCCGACGGGAGCGCCTGGTTGAGGCGGATCTGCGCCGTCGTCGACAGGCCGCTTTCATTGGTGAACAGCCCGGTCAGGGGCAGGACGGAGACGAGCCCGGGCAGCGCGGAGGCCTCGTTGGAGTTCGGGCCCTCGCCGTAGGTCACTCCGGAGACGACGTAGTAGTAGAGGGTTCCGGGGGTCACGGTGTTGTCGACGAAGCTCGTGCCGGCGACGTTGGACATGATCGTGGTGTAGGGTCCGCCGGACACCGTGCCGCGCTTCACGTTGTAGACGACGGCTCCGCTGGACGTCCAGTTCAGAGAGACCGAGGCGCTGGCCGCCGTGGCGGTCAGGTTCGTCGGCGCCGCGGGTCCCTGTCCCCCGCCCGAGAGAGCGGTGATTTCCCCGTCGGCGAGCGCGCGGCTGTAGATGCGGATGTCGTCCATGCGGCCCGGCCAGTAGGTGTGGAATCCGGCGTAGCCCAGGGTGACAGGGTCGGCCGACGTGCCGGGCGTGCCGTTCCGCGTGCCCGTCCCGCCGGCGACGCCGTTGATGAACACCGTCGCGGCGTTTCCGGAGAGGCGGCAGGCGACATGCGTCCAGGAGTTCAGCGGGATGGTGCCGGTGCTGAAAACGTCGAGGACCGATCCGCCGGTGCCATTGTACATCTGGAAGAGGATGCGGGTTCCCGCGCCCGATTCCTCCCAGACGCCGAAGGTGCGGACGGCGGAGGCGCCCTTGCCGACCAGGCGGACCCAGTCGCCCGCCTCGGAGTTCTTGTAGATCCACAGCGCGATCGTGATGTCCCCGGTGATGTTGAGATCCGCCGCGCTGGGGATGGTGACGACGCCCGCGGCGCCGTCGAAGCCGAGGCAGGCGGCCGAGTTCGTCCCGAGCGCCGCCGCGGTGTTGGCCGGTCCGGGCAGGGACGTCAGTCCGGCGCTCCAGGCCTGGCTGTCATGGCCGTTGCCGGACGAGTCCCTGGAGGGACTCGCGGTCTCCTCCAGCCGCCAGAAGCCGACCATCCCGCTGCCGACCTGCTGGAAGAACGCCGCTCCGCTGGCGGCGCCCGCAAGACAGACGAAGACCGCGACCTTGAAGAATTGCCTCATCGCTGCACCCATCACCGGCGCTGGAATGGATCGACCCCCCCCGTCACCGCTCACCGACCCGATCCGCCCGGTACCCGGTCATGGGTCAGTTGCCCATAGGGTTTGAAATGGGTAATTGAATTCACGAATCCTGAAACTCAAGGCGGGGAGGAAGCGTATCCGCGGCTGCTGACCGCAGGGGGGAGGGAACGCGACGGAAGTCTACTTCCCGGATTCCGGCGGGGGATCCTTCTGCCAGAGGCTGCCGAGGACGACGGGCCTGTTGACGTCGCCCGGCTGGAACGAGACGACCACTTCGTCGCCGACCCGGGGGATGCGCATGACGCCGCCGCGGGTTTTCCGGAGATCCTTCCGGCCGAGCGGTTTCCGGGAAAGCTTCTTGTTCGTCTTCTTGGCCATAAATCCCTCCGGCCTTCATCATAGTCGGGTCCCCGGCGGCGCTTCACGCAGAATTTGCTTGTCGGAGGCGGGGATCGGTGCTTCCCTAGAGGATGCATGAGCAAAGCGGGAAAGCCGAAGGGGGCGGGGCGCCGGACGAAGGGGATGCCCGTCGTCCAGTTCGCCGTCGATCCCCTGCTGGTGGGCGCCGACCGCGAATTTGCGGGCAACTTTCCGCCCGGCCTCCTGGTCCAGTGCGGCGTGGTTCCGCTGCGGCTCTTCCGCGATGTCGGCCTGGTCGTGGCGCACACCAAGGCCGGCCAGAAAGGCCTCGAGCGCGCCCAGAAGGCGACCGCGATCCGCCTGGTCTCCGTCCCGCCCATCCACGACTTCGGCGTCGAGCTCTTCCTGCGGACCATGGACTCGGGCGACGAGAATGGTCCGCCGCTGTGGATCCCGGAGGCCCGGCGCGAGTATCTGAACCGCATGGGCGACTTCCGGAAGCCTGAAGAGGGACCGCTCATCGCCGCGCTGCTGCTGACGTCGCCGCTGGCCTCCACCTGCCCCATGCTGATCTCGGCGATGGGCGGGGAGGGCCACGCGTTGTACCTGCATGGGACGTCGGGGCTGAAGACGGGCGTCCGCTTTCCGCTCGACCGCCTGGGCGACGTCCTCTCGCGGCTCCGCATCGAATTCGGGATGGACGGGAAGAAGTCGCACGGCGAGCCGTGGCTCGAGGGGCGCGGCCGGCAGGAACGCGGCCTCGAGGATCTGACGGGTCTTCAGCTGCCCCTGGAGGGCACGGCGTTCGTCGTCGAGCCCAAGGGCGGGATGAGGTAGCGGCCATGGAAGAGATGAAGAAGCAGCCGTACGAGCGGATCCTCTTCGTGTGCTGCAACCAGAAGGATCCGGGCGAGGCGTCGTGCGCGAACCGCGGGTCGGGCGAGTATCAGAAGCAGCTCAAGGAGTACATGAAGTCGAAGGGCGTCCGCGGGATGCGGGTCTCGCGCTCCCTCTGCCTGGGCCTCTGCGAGCAGGGCCCGAACATCTGCGTCATGCCGGAAAACGTCTGGTACACGGGCGTCACGCCGAAGGATCTGGACGAGATCAAGTCGAAGTGGATCGACTCCATGCCGAAGTGAGCCCGGCGCCTACTTCTGCGCGCGGGCCTCGACGCGGAGCGTGTCGAACTGCAGCTCGAGGATCTGGGAGGAGCTGCCGTTCCCCTCGATCGTGAAGGAGCTGATGCGGCCCGGTCCGAGCACGGTCCCCTTGGCCGCGTTGCCCGACGGCTTGAACTCGTTCAGGCGGAACTGGTGCAGCTTCCACTCCGTCGTCAGGGTCACCTCGACCATAAAGGTCAGCGTGTTGTTCCCGGTGTCGTCGTGGAGGTAGAGCTCCATCTGCGTGGCGCTGCTCTTGCCCCGCGCCCGCGCCCAGAAGCTGATCGACTCGGCCCGCGGCGTCATGCCGATGAGCGGGTGGTTGACGCGGGCGCCGCTGGGGATCGTCAGGCGCGCGGACCTCCGGCCTTGCTGGGGCTCCTCGAACGCGTTCCCGCCCGTCGCGCCGCCGCGCAACTGCCACTGTCCCGGGAAGTCCTCGAAGTCCATCTCCACGAGGATGTTCGCGGGCTGACGCGCGCGCTCGTCGCAGATCTTCTTGTAGCTCTTCACCTGGGTCAGATTCGATTTGACGTAATCCGTCTCGGCCAGGTCGCCGGTGAGCCGCTGCATGATCTCCGCCGCGCCCTCGAAATTGCCGGCGGTGATCTCCTTCTTGGCCAGCGGAAGCAGTCGCCGCGCCTCGTCATTGCGGTCGCTGACCTTTTTCTTGCCGGCGTCGGCGATCTTCGCCCCGATCTCCGCGTCCTTCGCCTTGGCAAAGCGCGTCGCTCCGAACTTCTGCCGGTAGTCCTCCATCGCGTCGGCGGCTTCGTCGAACTTCTTCTCCTGCAGGCTGTCGTTGTACCCCTTCAGGGCGAGATTCCAGCTCTTGCTCGCCTCGTCGTCCGCGGCCGCCTCGTTGGCCTGCGCGTACTTGGTCCGGAGATCCCGGATCTCGGCCTCGCGGGCCTTGTAGGTGTCGGTGTCCCGGTGCGTCTCGACCTGGACGAGGCTCAGCTGCATCTGCTTCCAGTTCGGGACCAGGGCCGCGGCGTGGGCGTCGGCAATCGACTTCGCGGTGTCGTTCTCCTCTTTGGCCTTGGTCGCGGCGGTCGCCAGATCGCCGAGACGCTTTTCGACGGTCTCCAGCCGCTTCTGCTGGTGCTGATGCACCAGGAGATTGACCTTGATGGTGACGTCGGACCAGCGGCCGGCGTCGCGGGCGGCCTCGATCTCCCTCAGGGTGTTTTCGGCGTCGAGCTCCCGCCGGCACTGGTCGAGGTCCGACTGGTACTCGACCTGGCCGGCCTTGACGAGCTGCTGGAAGACGGCGGCGGCGTCCGCCCAGCGGGCGTCGTGCTTCGCCTGGCGGCCCTCGTCGACCTGTTTCGACTTCGCGGACTCGAGGCCCCGGAGGCTCACTTCGCAGGTGCTGACGAGCTTGCCGATGTCCTCCGCATGCTGCTGCGTGTACTGCAGCGATTCGTAGTCCTTCTGAAGGCGGTGGAGGGCGATCAAGGCGTCCCGCCACTTCTCCTGCTTGACCCACTGCTCGGCCGTGCTCAAGAGGTTCGACGCCGCCAGCAGCTTCTTGGGATCGTCCTTGGGCCCATCCGGCTTCGCGGGCTGCTTCTCGACCTCCTTGTAGACGACGCGCTCCTTGGGCTGCTCCGTGGGGGGCGGCGCCGGCCGGAACGCGATCAGGGCAGCCGCGCCGGCCGCGAGCAGGCCTCCCGCCGCGACGAAGGGCCAGATCGGCGTCTTCTTCGGCGCGGCCCGGCGGATCGTATGGGCCTTCTGATGCAGCTGGACGCGGGCCTGGTACTGCCGCGCGAAACCCGCCGTGGATCCCGCCTGGATCTTCTTCAGGTCCTCGAGCATCTCGGCGGGCGTCTGGTAGCGCTGCGTGCGCTCCTTCGCCATCAGTTTCTGGATGACCCAGCCCAAGTCCTCGCGGATCTGGGGATTCACCTTCCGGGGATCCGGCACCGCTTCCTTCAGGTGCATGCTCATCGTCTCGGCCGCGCTCTTTCCCTCGTAAGGGTGCTTGCCGGTGAGCAGGTAATAGAGCGTCGCGCCGAGCGAATAGAGGTCGGCGCGGATGTCCACGTCCTTGTCGCCGCGGATCTGCTCGGGCGACATGAAGTACGGGGTACCGACCGCGAGGCCCTCCTGCGTCAGGGACTGCTCGATCGACGTCGTCGATTTCGCCAGTCCCAGGTCGCAGAGCTTCACGACGCCTTCGTTGGTGACGAGGATGTTTTCGGGCTTGATGTCGCGGTGGACCATCTGATGCTGGTGGATGTGGTCCAGCACCTCGGCCATCTGGATCGCGACCGTGAGCGCGGTCCCCTCCGCGAGCGCGCCCTTCTGCGCCGCCATCATCTCCCGGCAGCTCTTGCCGGTGACGAACTCCATGACGAAGTAGTAGATGCCGTTGGAGACGCCGACGTCGATGGCGGCGATGAGGTTCTTGTGGTTGAGGTTGGCGGCGGCCTGGGCCTCCTGGAGGAAGCGCGCGACGTAGGTCTTGTCCTTCGTGGCATTGCCGCCCAGGATCTTGATCGCGACGGTGCGGTTGACGCTGGTCTGGGTCGCCTTATAGACGACGCCCATGCCGCCCTGGCCGATCTTGCCGAGGATCGTGTAGCCGGGGATGGGGCTGGTCTGCACGCCGAGCTTCTTGAGGATGTTGGTGTGGTACTGGGGAGTGAGGTACCCCTTCTTCGTCAGGAGGTCGCCCAGCGTCTCCTCCAAGCCCATCTGGCGCATCGCCGCCTGGATCTTGATGCATTCGTCCACCTGGGCTGCGCTGACGTAGCCCAGGCCGACGGCGGTTTGCCCGAAGGCCTGATCGCTGTGCGACTGACTCATCCCCATTGTTAATACACCCGTGAGGCACCGAAGCGGAACCGGGCGGACTAGATTTGTAACCCGATCCGGGCGCCGATCAATGAGTATATAGGGCGGGAATTGCAAAACGTTACTTCTGGCACTTTGCCGTCCGCGTGTATCATAAAGAGCCTTCGCGAGGAGACTTCATGGCGCGGCGCCTGGCCCTTCTGTTCAGCCTGCTGCTTCTCTCTCCCCTCGCCTCGCAGGAAGCCGTCCCCCGGCTCTCCGTCTCGTACGCGGTCGACGTCACCAATCCTGAAAGCGGGAAGATCCGCGTCGCGATGACGGTGCGCAACAACGTCGAGCAGGACGTCCCCGTCTCCATTCCCGCCTGGGCCCCGGGCGCGTACCGCATCGTCAAGTACTGCAAGCAGCTCTGGAACCTCGAGGCGTTCAAAGACAAGCAGAAACTCGAGGTGGTTTCCGTCGACGACCAGACGTGGACCGTGAAGACCGGCGGCGCGCCGCGCTTCGTCGTCACGTACGAGCTCACGATCGACCGGCTGCGGATGGACAAGGATCACTGCTTCCTGGCGGGCCCCGACACCTATATGTACCTGGTCCAGCACAAGGAGGCGCCCTGCAGCGTCGGGTTCACCCTGCCCGACGGCTGGCGGGTGGGAACGCCGCTCGACGCCGACGGCCCTTTCTATCGCGCGCGCGACTATGACACGTTCATCGACTGCCCCACCGAGCTGGGGCGCTTCGAGCTGTTTTCATTCGAGGCCGACGGCGCCACGTACGAGCTCGTGATCCATGCGAAGGGCGCGGTCGACGGCGAAAAGCTGGTCGGGATGTGCCACCGGATCGTGATGGAGCAGAACAAGGTCTTCGGCCCGCCGCCGCTCAAGCGCTACGTTTTCCTCTATCACTTCAAGGATGCGATCGGCGGGCGCGGCCTCGAGCACCTGAACTCGACCGACATCATCATGCCGTATACCGCGATCAAGATCGATCCCCTGCTGTCGGCGTCGGTGACCTCGCACGAGTACGTCCACCTCTGGAACGTGAAGCGCATCCGCCCTTTTGAGCTGGGCCCCTTCGATTACACCCAGATCGTCCGCTCGAAGGCGCTGTGGCTCTGCGAAGGCGTGACCAGCTACTACGGCGACCGCGGTCTCCTTCGTTGCGGGCTCTGGAAGGAGCAGCAGTACCTGGACCATCTGGGGACGGAGATCGAGACGCTCCAGAACAATCCGGACCGCAAGGTGACGCCGATCGAAAAGGCCTCCGAGACCGTCTGGGACCGCAAGGACTGGCCCCGCGTGGATTACTACAACAAGGGGGAGCTCCTCGGGATGCTGATCGACCTCAAGATCCGTACCTCCAGCCGCGGGGAAAAGACGCTCGACGACGTCATGCGCTACCTTCAGCAGAAATATGTCCTGGGGCCGGCGGCCGAAGGGAAGGGGCCGATCGGCGTGGGCTACCCCGAGAACGGGATGCTGAAGGCGCTGAACGACGTGACCAAGGAGGACTGGGCGCCTTTCTATCAGCGCTACATCAGCGGCGTCGAGGAGCTACCCTTCCAGGAGGTCCTGGAGGCGGCGGGTCTGGCGCCGCTGCTGTCGACCGTCGACCTGCCCGACCTGGGGGTCGATCTGCGGGGCACCTCGGTTCTCTACGTGTTTGCGGGGAGCGACGCGGAAAAGGCGGGGGTCAAACAGGGCGACCGGATCGTCGGCGTCAACGGCACGGAAGTTCGCGGGGCGACGATCCGCGAGGCGCTGGCGAAGCTGACCCCCGGCGAGGAGGCGACGCTGACGATGCTGCGGGCGGAGGAGCGGTCGGAGATCACGATCCGGCCGAAGCTGCGCCAGCGGGCGACGTGCAAGGTGCGCCGGGCGGAAGCCCCGACCGACCTGCAGAAGCGGCTGATCGATTCCTGGCTCGGGAAGCTGCGGGATTTCTGACCGTCAACCCGGTGAACAATGGCCGCATCCATCGAATTCATCCAGGGCGACATCACCCAGGTCGCCGCGGACGCGATTGTCAACGCGGCAAACAGTGAGCTTGAGGCCGGCAGCGGGGTCTGCGGGGCGATCCTCAAGGCGGGCGGCGCCTCCATCTTCGAGGAATGCCGGAGGATCGGCGGCTGTCCCCCGGGCTCGGCGGTCGCGACGGGTGCCGGCACCCTGAAGGCGAAGTTTGTCTTTCATGCGGTGGGCCCGGTCTATCACGGCCGCGAGAAGGACGTGGAGCAGCTGGCGTCCTGCCACCTGAAGTGCCTGGACCTGGCCTTGGTGAAGGGCTGCCGCTCGATCGCCTTCCCGGCGATTTCGACGGGCGTGTACGGATACCCGGTCGCCGAGGCTTCCGTGATCGCGGTGGGCTCCGTCCATGGCTGGTTGCTCAATCATCCGGACGGGGTGGACCGCGTCATCTTCGCCCTGTTCGACGCCCCCACGTTCAACGCGTACCGGTCGGCCCACGAGACCCGCCTCAAGATGGTGGAACAGGAGAAGAAGCGGAGAGCCGGAGGATAAGGGTCGGCGGGAATCCGGACATTTTTCCGAAAAACGCCATTTTTCGTGCCGACTTTTCGGCCTTCGAGCCCACACCCCTGTGGGAGGGAAGCCGCCATGGACCAGATCATCGGGCGCTGGGCCGCCGGGGATCCCGCGGCCGCCGAGGAGCTCTACCGCGAATACTTCGGCCGGGTGAAGGAGTTCGTCATCCGGCGCGGGGTGCACATCATTGACGCCGAAGACATCGCGCAGGAGGCGATGATCGCCGGGCTGGAGGGCCTGAAGGCCGGACGCCGCCCCGAGCGCCTGACGCACTGGCTGCTCGGGATCGCGCGCCACGTCTCCTTCGCCCGAAAACGACCCGATTCCAATCCGGCGCTCGAGGACCGCGAGGATCCCAAGCGCCGGAGCGCCGGCTCCATGGCGATCCGCCGCGAGATGGACGGCCTCCTGCGCCAGACGCTCGAGCGCATGAATTCCAACGACCGCGAGATCGTCGATCTCCTCTACAGGGCCGGGCTTTCGCGCAAGGAGATCGCGGAACGGCTCGCCCTGGACATGGGGGCGGTCCATTCGCGCTGCGAACGGGCCCACTCGCGTCTTCGCGAGGCGCTGTCCCGGCACTTCACGACCGTGGCGATGACCCGCCTCGAGCCGGCGGCCGTGACGCTGAAGGACATCCGCGCCCTGCGGCCCGGCTTCCGCCAGGTGATCACGGCCCGCCACCTCCTTGGGATGACCGACCGCGACGCCGCCCATCACCTGCAGCTCCCCGAGGCGACCTTCCGGGCCCGCCTCTCCAGCGCCTACGAGATGCTGCACTGCGACGCGAAGGCAGAGTTCTCCAAAGCCAAAGCCCAGTACGAAGAAGAGAAGAAAGAGTAAGAACGGGAGAGGGGGAGAGAATAGCCTTTGTTGATCCTTTGACCGAGCGGATCACTCGATGCATCGTCGCAGTGCATCGAAAGCTGGTGCCGGGATTCCTGGAGTCGGTCTAACGGAAAGTCCTGCTTGTCTAGCCGAGGAGGTCCTCGCTAAGAGCGGATACGGAGCGCGTCTTTCGAGTGTTCTACGAAGGGGAGGAGCTTGGCGTCCATAAGGTGGATCTCCTGGTTGAAGGGGAAGTGATTTTGGAGCTGAAGACCGTCGAGCACCTCGATCAGGCGCACTACGCCCAGGTCCGCTTCTATCTGAAGGCGACGGGTCTTCGCAAAGCCTTGCTGATCAACTTCTCCAAGGAGCGGTCTGATTTCCGGCGAATCCCTGTGTGAAGGAGTAAGGGATTGCTCCCCGTTTTTACATCGGTTCCTGCTGCGTGGCGCAGTGCAGGGTGCCGAGGCCCCAGACGAAATCCACACAGTGGATGCCGACGATCTCGCGGTCGGGGAAGCAGTCGGCGAGGATGCCGAGCGCGATGCGGTCCTTGGGATCGTTGAAGGTCGGAACGATGACGACGCCGTTGGCGATCAGGAAGTTCGCGTAGCTGGCGGGGACGCGCTGACGGTCGAACACGATCGGCGACGGCATCGGCAGCGGGATCACCTCGAGCTTCTCGGCCTGCAGGCGCTCGAGGTTGATCCTGAGGATCTCGTGGTTCTCGTCCTTCTCGTTGAGCTCCTGGCAGAGGACGACGCGGCCCGGCGCGACGAAGCGGGCGAGGTCGTCGATGTGGCCGTGGGTGTCGTCGCCGACGATGCCGCGGTCGAGCCAGACGACGCGCCGGATCCCGAGCACGTCCGCGAAGACGCGCTCGATGCCGTCGCGCCCCAGCTTCGGGTTGCGCGCCTGCACCTTCGAAAGCAGGCACTCCTCCGTCGCCATCAGCGTGCCCTGGCCGTCGACGTCGATCGCCCCGCCTTCCATGACCACGTCTCGCCCCTCGGCCGTGACCGGGTACTCCGGCACCTTCAGGGCTTTGGCGATGCGCGCGGCGACGAGGTCGTCGCGCTTGTGGTTCGGATACTTGGCCCAGCCGTTGAACTTCCAGTGCGTCGCGATCCGGTTGCCGGTGCCGTCGGTGACGAAGATCGCGCCGGAGTCGCGCGTCCAGACGCGGTCCGTCGGGATGGGGAAGAAGTCGACCTTCTTCAGGTCGACGCCGACCTTCTTCAGCAGCGACTTCGCGGCGTGGCGCGCCGCGGGGTTCTGCACGAGGATGCAGACGCGCTCGTTGCGGGAGAGGACGCGAACGATCTCTCCGTAGGCCCAGGGGATGGGTTCGAACTTGCCGGGCCAGTCCGCTCTGTTGTGGGGCCACGCAATCCATGTCGCGCGGTGCGGAGCCCATTCAGCGGGAATCGCATACCCGCTCCGTCCGGGCGGCGGGATCATGGCCTTTCGAGGCTCCGTTCGGTGATCGATCCGTAGGCGTCGATCCGGCGGTCGCGGAGGAAGGGCCAGTGCTGGCGCGCAGTCTCGACGACGTCGGGGTCGACCTCGGCGACGAGGATCTCCTCCTTCTCGCGCGAAGCTTCCACGAGCATCCGGCCATAAGGGTCCGCGATGAACGAGGCGCCGAAGAACTCGATGCCGCCGCCCTTCGGACCCTCGCGGCCCACGCGGTTGACGGAGGCGATGTAGATGCCGTTGGCGATGGCGTGGGAGCGCTGGATGGTCTGCCACGCGGAGACCTGCGACTCGCCCCACTGCTTCTTCTCGCTCGGATGCCAGCCGATCGCGGTGGGATAGAAGAGGACCGACGGACCGCGCAGGGCGGTGAGGCGGGCGGCCTCGGGGTACCACTGGTCCCAGCAGACGAGCGTGCCGATGCGCCCGGGCTTCGTGTCGAAGGCCTTGAAGCCGAGATCGCCCGGGGTGAAGTAGAATTTTTCGTAGTACAGTGGATCATCGGGGATGTGCATCTTGCGGTACATCCCGGTCAGGCGGCCATCGGTGTCGAGCACCACCGCGGTGTTGTGATAGACGCCGGCCGAGCGGCGCTCGAAGAGCGAGCCGACGATCGCGATCTTCAGCTTTTTAGCGAGGGCGGAGAGGGCCTTCGTCGACGGGCCGGGGATCGCCTCCGCGAGCTTGAAGTTCGCGTGGTCCTCGGACTGGCAGAAGTAGAGGCTGCGATACAGTTCGGGGAGGCAGACGACCGTGGCGCCCTTCTTCGCGGCCTCGCGAATGCCGCGCTCGGCCGCGGCCTGGTTCTTGGCCGCGCTCTCGGTGCAGCGCATCTGGACGAGTCCGACCTTGAACGCCACGGTGGGGAAGATAGCGGAACGGGCAGGGGGAGGGCAATGAAATCCTGAGAAAGTAGGTGTACTTCGAGGAATCCGGTGTATAGACTTGATGGGGGCGAGCCTTCCGGTCCCGGGACCAGAAATCCAAGCACCCTAGAGCGGGCTCTCGGATTCGAGTAGGAGGCGCCCCATGCGGTATACATCGACGGCCAGAATCCTTCTCGCTCTCACCCTTATCCTCCCCGCCGGTCCTCCGGCTCAAGCCCTCCAGGACGACAAGAAGGCCGCCGCTGAGGAGAAGAAGGCCGACGAAGCCGCGGCCAAGAAGGCCGTCGACGAGTTCAACGAAAAGTTGAAGGAAGCCAAGAACCTCAACGACAAGGCCCTCCTCATCATGAACCTGGGCGATTTCGAGCCCAAGGACAAGTGCATGGTCTCCCCGCTGGGCCGCTTCCTCGGCGCCGTCGCGGGCGATATCAATCTGCTGCTGGTGACTTCGGCCGCGGAAGCCCTTGGCAAGTTCCGCAACATCCCGCAGGCCGCGGCCGTCCTCTCCGGCGCCCTCGCCGGCTACAAGAAAAATCCCTATATCACCGCCAAGATCTGCACCGCGATCGGCAAGGTCGGCCACGAGTCCTCGCTGGCGACCTTCGAGGAGCAACTCAAGGGCCTCGACGCGGAACTTGCCTGCCAGGCCGTCTGGGTCATCGCCGATTTCCCCGGCACGCTTTCGATCGACGCGCTGTTCAAGGAGAACGCCCGCATCGACGCCGAGCGCAAGAAGCAGAACATGAAGGACGAGTACAAGAAGGTCTACGACCGCGTCCAGCCCGAGATCCTGAAGGCGGTCAAGAAGGTCACGGCCCAGCCCTGGCCGACGATCGCGGAGCTGACGATCTGGTGGAACCGCCACGCGACCGCGTTCAAGGACGAGTGCAAGAAGAAGGAGAGCGAGCGGAAGTCGGAGGCGCCGGCGTCCGCCCGCACGGCGATGCCGCCCGTCCTTCTCGTCGAGCTCACCTTCCGGGAGAACGCGGGCCTCTCGGCCTGCAACAGCGGAGCGTCGGGCTCCGGATTCCCCACGGCAACGCTGACCCCGCAGAAGCCCTCCTGGAGCAACGTCGTACCGCCGAACGGCGGCGCGGCGGCCCTCGACTTCGACAAGACCGGCGGCGCGTATGCCGTCGACCTTGGCGGCGGCGCCGGCATCGAGAACATCAAGAACCTGAAGTCCTTCACGATCACGGGCTGGGTCCTCTGCTGGGAAGTCAAGGAGGGCGCCGCGGACAAGATGTGCGGCGCGGGCAACCGCATCGTGAGCTGGTTCAACCCGATGAAGGTGAACGAAGGGGTCGACCTGGTCTACCGCACCGACGGCAGCCTCCAGCTGGGCATCGGCCAGTGGGCCGACCAGTCACCCGCCCGCAGCAAGGCGGAGCAGATCCCGGTCTTCGACTCGAAGGCGACCAACGTCTACTCGGAGCACTACGCCAAGTGGCGCTTCTTCGCCGTGACGTACGACTCGGGCGCCGCGAGCTCGCACGCGAAGTTCTATATCGGCTCGCGCAATGCCGACGTCAAGCTCGTCAACGCCGTGGACTACAACCGCGGCCCGTCGGGGAGCAGGATCTCCCCGACGCTGACCATCGGCAACGTCCCGCCGATCGTCCGGCCTATGGCGCCGGAGCGCTCGTTCCGCGGAGTGATGGACGAGATCCGGATCTACGGAAGCACCCTCGACGGCTCGGGCGCGCTGACGGAGCCCGACCTCATCAAGATCCAGAACCGCATCGTGCCGGAGGGCAAGGGCTAGATCTTCTGTAACACCGCCGCCCGCGGCGTCGATTGCTCAGGTCTTTCCAGGGAGGACCTGATGAACGCCCGCGCCGTCGTTCTGCTGCTCTTCGCTTCAAGCTGCGCCGCGCCCGGACAGCCCACGCTTCAGGACGGCCCGCCGCTCCCGGCGCAGACCGGGTGGAATGCCGTCAGCGTCGCCCTCCCGCCCCACCGCCATGCCGACGCGCTCCTCAAGGACTCCCCCTTCGGCATCAATACGGCGCTCCGGGGGGACGCGCCCGACAGGGACGCCCGCATCGCCGCCATGCAGCAGGCCGGCATCAAGTGGGGCCGCCAGGACTTCCCCTGGAGCCGTATCGAGACGTCGGCCGGAGTCTACGACTTCGACGCCTACGACCGCCTGGTCGACGCGTTCACGAAGCACGGCATCCTGATCTTCGGCGATCTGACCGGAGCGCCCAGGTTCCACGACCCGCGGACGCCCGAGGGAGCGGAGGCGTATTGCGCCTTCGCCCGCGTCTGCGTCAAGCGCTACGCCGGCCGCGTCGACCTCTGGCAGATCTGGAACGAGCCCAACGGCGGGTCCTGGAAGGGCTCACCCGAGGAATACGCGCGGATGCTCGCCGCCTCCGGCAAGGCGATCCACGAGGCCAACCCCGCCGCCCGGGTCCTCGCCCTCAATATGGCGTTCTGCGACGTGATCTGGGCCGAGCGCGTCATGAAGCTGGTCCCTTACGACGCGTTCGACATCGTCTGCTTCCATCCCTACCGGGCCATGGGCGCACCCGAGGAGCCCTTCGACTGGTGGGAGCTCGACCAGTACGTCAAAAGCTGGCACAAGAACGACCTCACGGCCGAGTACCCGCTCGTGAAGATGACCCTGGAGCAGCAGACGGACGAGCTGATCCGGGTGATGTCGAAGTTCGGGGCGCCGAAGCCGCTGTGGATCACCGAGATCTGCTGGAACACCGACCTTCATCCTTACGGCGTCTCCGAGCTGCGCTCTGCGGAGCTGCTCGTACGCTTCTATGTCACCGCCATCGCCTCGCGCAAAATCGAGAAGGCGTTCTGGTGGACGCTGAAGGACGGCGGCAACCTGCAGTTCGACAAGGCCCAGATGGTCGGCCTGATGCGAAACGACCTGCAGCCGAAGTACGCGTACTATGCCTACGCCGTCATGACCCGCATGCTCGAGGGGAAGCGCTGGGTGCGGAACGACGCCTGGGGGCCGGACATCTACGCGGCCGTCTTCGCCGACGACGCCGCGGACGAGGAGACGATCGTCGCGTGGACGCCGAACAACTACGCGTATGTCAAGATCACGAACAACGAAAAGGGCGTGGCCAACTACGATCTCTTCGGCACGAAGCGGGTCGTCGAGTGGAACAAGCAGCGGACGAGCAACAACACGTTCCCGCTGGGTCAGAGCCCGATCTACGTCGTCGGCCCGAAGGGAATGAAGGCCGGCGTGCGCACGAATCCCGGATGGTGAATCCGGGGGGCGGCTACACTTCGGACTGAATGCATCGGTCGGGTCGGATCGTGGCGGGCCTGGTCGCGGGCCTGATCGCCGTTGTCGTGGTCCGCGGCGGCTGCGGGGGCGGAGTGTCGGTCGGGGATCTGAAAAAGGTCACCCTCGCCGGAATCACCGTGGAGCTTCCCGGCACGCCGGAGCCGCTGGAGATCCCGATCCCTCCCGAGATCCGGAACCGGGTCGTGTCGATGGAGAGCTACCAGAAGGTGAAGCGGACCTTCATGGCGGCGGTCTCGCGGGTGACCTACACGCCGGACGTCCAAGCGAGCGTCGACGGGGCGCTCGACGGATCCATCTCGAACGTCATGACCGCGCAGCACCTGGCCAAGAGGAGCGAGCAGCGGACGCCGACGACCGTCTCGGGCATCGACGGGAAGCGCTACTCCGTCGTTTTCACCAAGGCGGGGGACGAGTTCGAGATGCGGGGGGTGATCGCCGCGAAGGGGTCCCGGCTGTGGAATGTGTTCTCCTTCTTCAAGAGAAGCGACAGCCGTTCGCAGGACGTGGCCGCGCGGATCGTCGACTCCGTGGAACTCCTTCCTTAGATCCTCCTGTCCCTTCTCCGAATCTTGTCGCAGGAGCTTTCCAAGCCCTCACCCTCTGCGGTATAAGCGGTACGTATAGTACCGGGGACGGAAGCGGGACTGGAGGGCCGGCCAGGTGCACATCGCCATCGTCGTTCTTTCGTTTCTTCTGCGGCAGGACGTTCCCAAGCCCGTTTCCCTGGACGACCGCCTGGTCGTCGACCTGGTCGCCGCCGAGCCCACGCTCAATACGCCGACGGGCATGACCGTCGACGCGCAGGGCCGGGTGTGGGTGATCGAGTCGAACACGCATTTCCCGCCGAAGAACTACAAGGGAAAACCCGCGGACCGCATCCTCATCTTCGAGGACTTCGCCCCGGACGGCCATGCCGAAAAGGTCACGATGTTTGCCGAGGGGTTCCGCTACGGGATGGGCCTCGGCTTCTCGAAATCCGGCGAGCTCTACTTCGCGACCCGCTGGGAGCTGATGCGCTGGCACGGCAAGCCCGACCTCGTCCAGCGACGCGACACGATCGTCAAGCTCGACACGAAGGGCAACTACCCGCATAACGGCCTCTCCGGGTTCGCGTTCGACGCGGACGGCAACGTCTACTTCGGCCTGGGGGAGAACCTCGGAGCCCCCTATACCCTCACCGGCTCCGACGGCACGAAGATCGTGGATACAGAAGGCGGCAAGGTCTTCCGCTGCCGCCCGGACGGAAGCGGACTGGTCCGCGTCGCCACCGGCTTCTGGAACCCGTTCCATCAGTGCTTCGACGCCCACGGCCGCCTGTTCATCGTCGACAACGATCCGGACTCTCGGCCTCCGTGCCGGCTGGTCCATGTCGTCCAGGGCGGCGACTACGGCTTCAAGTTTCGAAACGGTCGCAAGGGCCTGCATCCGTTCACGGCGTGGAACGGGGAACTGCCCGGCACGCTGCCCATGGTCTGCGGCACGGGGGAGGCGCCCTGTGCGATCGTGTCTTACGAACACCCGGCCTTCCCGGCGGAATACCGGGGGACGCTGCTCGGGACGTCGTGGGGCGACCACATCATCCAGCGTTTCGCCCTTGAAGGGAAAGGCGCCTCGTTCACGTCGAAGCCCGAAACGATCGTCCGGGGGGGCGAAAACTTCCGGCCGGTCGGGATGGCGCTCGCGCCCGACGGCTCGCTCTTCTTCACGGACTGGGTCGAACGCTCCTATGAGCTGCACGGCAAGGGCCGGCTCTGGCGGCTGCGGGCGAAGTCGCCCGGCAGCACGGCTGCGCCGGGCCGCCTGCCGGAGGACTCGCCCGCGCTGATCCGGATGAAGGACGTTCTCGCGGCCACGTCGAAGGACGCGCTGCCGTCGATCCTGCCGCTGCTGGCGGACCCCGACCCGTTCCTCGCGTGCGCGGCGATCGACGCGCTCAGCCGCGTCGGCGGCGCGCCGTATCTGCTGGAGCACGTCGGCGAGGCGGATCCGAAGATCCGGCTCGGGGTGCTGCTGGCGCTGCGGCGCACGGCCAACACGAGCGCGGCGGCGAAGTTCCTGGAGGACACGGACGTCGGGATCCGCCGGGCCGCGATCCAGTGGGCGGGCGAGGCGCAGCTGGGCGATCTCGCGGCGGCGATGGAGAAGTCCGCGTCGAGGCTCCCCGTGACGAAGGAGATCTTCGAAGCGTATCTCGCCTCGACCGACCTGCTCGCGGGGCGGAGTCCGTCGCAGGTGGACCAGGTCGGCAGCGTGCTGCTGATCGCGCGCATGCTCGACGACGCCGCCGAGCCCGCATCGCTGAGGGCGCTCGCGCTGCGGATGCTGCCGTCCGACCATCCGTCGGTCTCCGTGCCGAAGCTCCAGAAGCTCTATGAAAGCGAGCCCGCGCTGCGGGCCGACGTCGTGCGCGCCCTCATGAACAGGCCCGACGAGGCCGCGCAGGCCCTCCTGCGGCAGGCCGCCGGCGATCCGGCGCTCCGCTTCGACGCGGTCGCCGGGCTGAGTCACTCGGCGCCGTCGTCCGAGGAGACGCAGAGGCTGCTGCTCGCGCAGCTGGAGGGGCCCGCCGCGGCGGAGGCCGTGCGCTCGCTCTCGGCGGCGCTGGAGCGGTCCGAGGTGAAGGAGGCCCTGGAGAAGAAGGGCGGCGAGCTGGTCGCCGTCGTGTCCGGCCGACCCGCGGGACAGCCGCCGGGCCTCGACGGCTGGAAGAAGGTGGCCGCTGCGGCGGGCGACGCCGCCGCGGGAGAGCGTCTGTTCTTCCATCCCAAGGGACCGCAGTGCTTCGTCTGCCACCGCGTGAACGGCCGCGGCGGCATCGTGGGCCCGGACCTGTCCACGATCGGCAACGTCCTCAACCGCGACCGGCTGGTGGAATCGATCGTCGACCCCGCCCGCGAAGTCGCGCCGATGTTCGTGCTGTGGAAGATCCGGACGAAGAAGGGCGACATCCTCGACGGCCGCATCCTCGACGAGGATCCGTCGCCGACGGGCGAGATCATCTTGATCGACGCGCAGGGGAAGAAGACGAAGGTGAAAAACGTCGACATCGACGAGCGGCAGGCCTCGAAGCTCTCGATCATGCCCGAGAAGCTGTCCGACCGTCTGACGCGGGCCGACTTCCGCAATCTCATCGAGTTCCTCGCGGGGCTCAAATGAACCTCCTGAAATCAACCAGGTCCCTTTTCGTCATCTCGCTGGCCGGCTGCTCGTCGGTCTCGATCTCGACGGACTTCGAAGCGGGGAGCCTCGGCAGGATCGAACAGGTGTCGGAGACGGAATTTCGCTGCGCCGTCGCGGGCCAGGCCGACCATGAGGGGCGCAACCGGCAGGCGAGCTGGTATTGCTTCCGGGTGGACGGCGCCAAAGGGCGGGAGATCACCGTCGTCCTCACCGACCTGAAGGGCGAGTACAACTACAAGCCCGCGCCGGCCTGCGTCCGCGAGGATACGCCGCCCGTGGTCAGCGGCGACACGAAGACCTGGCGGCACCTCGACAAGATCAGCGTCGCGGGCAACGAGGCGACGATCCGCTTCACGCCCGACTCCGACGCCTTCTTCGTGGCGCACATCGAGCCCTACACGGTCACGAGATTGGAGCGCTTCATCGCGGAGATTCGCAGCTCGGCGAACGTGAAGGACTACGTCTTCGGCAAGTCGGTGGAGGGGCGGGACCTGCACGTCCTGACGATCACCGAGGTCGAGCCGAAGAGCGGAGCGCCGAAAATCGTCTGGCTCCTGTGCCGTCAGCACGCGTGGGAGACGGGAACCTCGTACGTCGCCGAGGGCGCGATCCGGTACCTGCTCACCGACGCTGCGGCGCCTCTTCGCCGGCAGCTGGAGTTCCGCATCATCCCCATGCTCGACCCCGACGGCTGCGCGGCGGGCGGCGTCCGCTTCAACCGGAACGGCTACGACCTGAACCGGAATTGGGATACGGCCGATCCCGAGAACCCCGAAAACCGGCGGCTGATGCCCGAGATCTGCGCGGCGAAGAAGCTGATCCAGGCGTGGAAGGGCACCTTCCTGACGCTGCACAACCAGGAGACCGGCGAGTGGCTCAGCGGATCGGCGCAGTATCCGGACGTCGCCGAGAAGCTGTATGCGAAGCTGAGCCAGAAGACGAGCTTCGATCCGTCCGAGAAGGGGCCGCGCACGCCCGCCGGGAAGATCGAGCCGGGCCGATACAGCGTCTATGAGTATCTCGACCGGGAAAAGGGCATGCCCGCGTTCCTGCTGGAGCAGGGAATCACCCAGGGGAAGAAGCTGGGCCATCTGCCGACCTCGGGCGACCGCCGCGAGTTCGGCCAGAGGCTGATCCAGGTCCTTGCCGAAGTTGCGCTGGGGAAATGACCATGATGCTGACCGCCCTGCTGCTGGCGTTCCTTCAGGGCGACCCGGTGTTCAAGCCCGAAGAGCAGCCCCGCAAGATGCTCTATAAGCACCTCCAGGACGAATGCGGCAAGGCCTTCGAAGCGCGGCGAAAGGACGTGGCCGCGCTCAAGACGGCCGACGATCTGAGGAAGCGGCAGGAGGACCTGCGCGCGAAATTCATCCAGGCGCTCGGCGGCTTCCCCGAAAAGACGCCGCTGAACGCCAAGGTCGTCGGCAGCGTTGCGGGCGACGGCTTCCGCGTCGACAAAGTCCTCTACGAAAGCCGGCCGGACCACCACGTCACCGGGGTGCTCTACATCCCCGAGGGGAAGGGCCCGTTCCCCGGCGTCCTGATCCCCTGCGGGCACAGCGACAAGGGCAAAGCCGAGGAGGCGTACCAGCGGATCAGCATCCTGCTCGCGAAGAACGGCTTCGTCGTCCTGTGCTACGACCCCATCGGCCAGGGCGAACGGATGCAACTGCTCGCGGTCGACGGGAAGCCCGCGATCAAGGGCAACACCACCGAGCACACGATGGCCGGCATCGGCGCGCTGCTGGTCGGCGGAAGCTGCGCGTCGTTCCGCATCTGGGACGGCATCCGCAGCATCGACTATCTCGCGTCGCGGTCCGAGGTCGATCCGAAGCGCCTCGGCTGCACCGGGAACTCCGGCGGCGGGACGATGACCGCGTACCTCATGGCGCTCGACGAGCGCATCGCGTGCGCGGCCCCGTCCTGCTACGTGACGACGCTGGAGCGGCTCTTCGCGACGATCGGACCCCAGGACGCGGAGCAGAACATCACCGGCCAGGTTGCGTTCGGGATGGAGCACACCGACTATGTCACGATGCGCGCGCCGAGACCGACCCTGATCTGCACGGGGACGCAGGACTACTTCGACATCCAGGGCGCGTGGACCACGTTCCGCGAGTCGAAGCAGGTCTATGCGATGATCGGGCACGCGGAGCGCGTCGACCTCATCGAGGTCAACGACAAGCACGGCTTCTCGCAGCCGCGTCGCGAGGCGGCGCTTCGCTGGATGCGCCGCTGGCTGCAGGGCGTCGACGACGCCGCGGTCGAGACGCCGTCGCCGGTCTTCAAGGAGGAGGAGCTGCGCTGCACCGCGTCCGGGCAGGTGCTCGCGGAGTTCAAGGGGAGGTCGGTGTTCGACCTGAACCTGGAGCGCGCGAAGGAGCTCGAGGCGAAGCGGGGCCGGGTCGACGCCTCCCGGATTCCGCCGCTTGCGCCGCTCGACACCCCTCCGAAACCCCAGGGCGGCGACCGCGGCTGGATCGAGAGCGAGCCGGGAATCCGCCTCGCGTACCGGCCCTATGATCCGTCGCTTCCGCCGGAGCTGCGCCTGGTCGTCCTGCGCCGCGAAGGCACGGCGATCGCGGTCGATCTCCGCGGCTTCGGCGAGACCGCGCCCGAGGGGAAGGCGCAGCCCTTCGGCGCCGACTGGAAGGAAGCCTTCGTCGCGTTCCATCTCAACCGGCCGCTGCTGATCCAGCGGACCTGGGATCTCCGCTCCATGAACGCGACGCTGGGGCGCCGCTTCGCCGTCACGGCGGCGGGAAAAGCGGTGCCCGCGGCCCTGCACGCGGCCGCATTGGAGAAGGTCATCCCCGAGCTGACTCTCGAGGGCGGCATCGTCTCCTGGGCGTCCGTGCTTCGCTCGCCGGTGACGACGCTGGAGCTGTCGAACGTCATTCCGGGCGCACTCGCCGGCTACGACCTTCCGGATCTCGCCGCGCTGATGGCGCCGCGCAAACTCAGCATCCTGTCGCCGGTCGACGGCGCCGGCAGGCCGGTCTCGCAGGCCGATCTCGAAGCGGCCTACGCCGGGGCCCGGGAGGCCTATAAGGCGGCCGGGGCTTCGGACAACCTGGTCCTCCGCGCGGCGCCCTGAATCCCCGGGCGGCCGGCCGTCGTTCTAATAAGGTGACTCTGAAGGAGATGATGATGAACCGGCTCATGCTCGCCCTGACGGTTGCGGCGGCGTCCCTGATGGGCGCCAAGCCCGAGGACACGGGCTTCCTGGACAAGACGATCGACGTCAACGGCACCGCGATCAAGTACGTCGTCTTCGTTCCGAAGGGATACAGCGCGGACAAGCCGCATCCGACGATCCTCTTCCTTCACGGCTCGGGCGAGCAGGGCGACGACGGCAAGAAGCAGGCGGAGGTCGGCCTCGGGAACGCCATCCGCAAGGCCGAGGACAAGTGGAACTACATCGTCGTCTTCCCCCAGAAGCCCAAGGCCCGGGGCGGCTGGATGGACTACGAGAAGCTGATCCTCGACATCATGGAGAAGACGAAGAAGGAGTACAAGGTCGACGAGAAGTGCTACTACATCACCGGCCTGTCGATGGGCGGCATGGCAACGTGGGCGCTGACCTGCAAGTATCCCGACATGTGGGCCGCCGCCGCGCCGATCTGCGGCCGCGGGAACCCCGCCGAGGCGGGGAAGATCAAGGACCTGCCGATCTGGAACTTCCACGGCGACAAGGATAATGCGGTGCCCATCAAGGGGTCGGAGGAGATGATCGAGGCGATCAAGGCCGCGGGCGGCAAGCCGAAGTTCACGATCTATCCCGGCGTGGGCCACAACTCCTGGGACAAGGCGTACCAGGAGGAAACCCTGTATACGTGGTTCCTGGAGCACACGAAGAAGTAGCGCCATATCCCCACAAATCACACCGTGTCCTTTGTGGGTTCGGCATGCAGACGCTGATCCTCGTCCTGGCCCTGACCCAGTCCTCCTGGGATATGGAGGCGCTGGGCAAGGCGCCGAAATCCGAAGCCGCGCCGGGCTTCGAGGTCGAGGGGCTGAAGGCCATCACCTACGACGGACCCCTCTATCAGGGAAAGCCGACCCGCGTCTTCGCGTGGCTCGGGCTCCCGAAGGCCGAGGGCAAGGTGCCCGCGATGGTCCTCCTCCACGGCGGCGGGGGCACGGCGTTCTCCGACTGGGTGAAGCTGTGGACCGGCCGCGGCTACGCCGCGATCTCCATGGACCTCTGCGGCTGCGTGCCGCGCAAGCAGAAGAACGGCTGGGAGCGCCTCGAGCAGGGCGGCCCGCCCGGATGGGGCGGCTTCGAGCAGATCGACGGCGACGAGCGCGACCAGTGGACCTGGCAGGCCGTTGCGGACGCCATTCTCGCGCACTCGCTGATCCGCTCGCGGCCGGAGGTCGACGCCGACCGCGTCGGCGTCACCGGCATCTCCTGGGGCGGCTATCTCACCTGCATCACGGCGGGCGTCGACCGCCGCTTCAAGTTCGCGGCGCCGGTCTACGGCTGCGGCTTCCTCGGCGAGGACTCCACCTGGCTCGACACGTTCGCGAAGATGGGGAAGGAGAAGGCGGACAAGTGGCTGGGGCTCTGGGACCCGTCGCGGTACCTGAAGCAGGCGACGATGCCGTTTCTCTGGGTGAACGGGACGAACGACTTCGCGTATCCGCTCGACTCGTACCAGAAGTCCTACCGGCTGCCCGGGACGGAGCGGACGCTCGCGATCCGGGTCCGCATGGCGCACGCGCACGGCGGCCCGGGCGAGAAGCCGGAGGAGATTCACGCCTTCGCCGAGAGGGCCTTCAAGGGCGGCGCGCCCCTGGTCCGCATCACGGGGCAGGGCGCCGAGAAGGAAACGGCCTGGGCGACGTTCGAATCCAAAACGCCCGTGCTCCAGGCGGAGCTGGAGTTTACGAAGGATGGCGGGAAGTGGCAGAAGCGGATGTGGGAGACGGCGCCGGCGACGATCGACGGCGCCCGCGCGACGGCCACGGTTCCCGAGGGCGCCAGGGTGTTCTACCTGAATCTCATCGACGACCGGAAGCTCGTCGTCAGCACCGAGCACGTCGAGCGCAACTGAGGAGGGATCCATGAGTCCGCTGCATCTGGTTCTGGCGCTCGCCCTCCAGCAGCAGGCGCCCGTCGTCTCGCCCGAAGTGAAGGCGGACCGCAGCGTCACGTTCCGCTTCCGCGCGCCGAAAGCGGCCGAAGTCGTCCTCAACGGCGAGTGGAAGGGCGGCGGCAAGATCGCCCTGACGAAGGACGACCAGGGACTCTGGAGCGTCACGGTCGGTCCGCTGGACCCGGACCTCTACGGATACTCGTTCTCGGTCGACGGCATGAGCGTCACCGACCCGCTGAACTCCGTGCTGAAACCGATGCGGTCGCCGCGGACGAGCGTGGTCGACGTCCCGGGCGACCCCCCGCGGCTGCACGAGTGGCAGGACGTCCCGCACGGCACGGTGCGGCTGCACGAGTACGTGTCGAAGGCGCTGGGACGCCGGCGTCCGTTGCGCGTCTACACGCCGCCCGGCTACGACAAGGACGCTTCCGCGCGCTTCCCGGTGCTCTACCTGTTCCACGGCTCGGGCGACAACGAGGCGACGTGGACGTCGTTCGGCCACGCGCACCTGATCGCCGACAACCTGGTCGCGCAGGGGAAGGCGAAGCCGATGATCATCGCGATGACGGACGGCCACGCGGTGGTCGGCCCCGAGGCGCGCGGGAGGAACGTCGAGATGTTCGGCAAAGACCTGCTCGAGGACGTGATGCCCTTCATGGAGGCGAACTACCGGACGAAGGCCGACCGCGAGTCGCGCGCGATCGTCGGGCTCTCGATGGGCGGCGGCCAGTCGCTGACGGTCGGCCTGAACCACCTGGACCTCTTCGCCTGGGTGGGCGGCTTCAGCTCCGCGATCGGGAATCCCGAAGTCACGGTCGCGCCGGCGCTGGCGGATCCCGCGGCAACGAACGCGAAGCTCAAGCTGCTCTGGATCGCCTGCGGGAAGGACGACGGCCTGGTCAAGAACGCGCAGGCCCTCTCCGACGTGCTGACGAAGAAGGAGATCCGCCACGAGCTGAAGATCACCGACGGCAACCACAGCTGGCCGGTGTGGCGGAAATACCTCGGGGAGTTCCTGCCGCTGCTCTTCGTCGACGGGAAGTAGGGCCGCCTACTTCTTCTCGTCCTTCTCCTGGATCTTCAGCGACACCGAGTTCATGCAGTAGCGCATGCCCGTGGGCTGGGGGCCGTCGTCGAAGAGGTGGCCCAGGTGCGAGCCGCACTTGGCGCAGTTCACCTCGACCCGGGTCATCCCGTGGGTCAGGTCTCCCCGCTCGGTGACGGCGTCCTTGGCGATCGGCTGGAAGAAGCTCGGCCAGCCGGTGCCGGACTCGAACTTCGCCTTGGGCTCGAACAGCGGGTTGCCGCAGGCGACGCAGACGAACGTCCCATCGCCCTTATAGTGCAGCAGCGCTCCGGTGCCGGCCCGCTCGGTGCCCTGCTGGCGGCAGACGTAATACTGGTCGGGGGTCAGTTTCTTTTTCCAATCCTCTTCGGACAGGCCCATGGGGTTTTTCACGCGGGAATCTCCTTCCACCGATTTGGGGGTCGTTTGGGGCGCCTCCATCGCCTGAGCCTCGGGCTTGGGCGGGTTGATCTTGGGCGCATCGGTTTTGGGCGCGCAGGAGGTCGCCAGCAGGAGGGTCACAGCGAGAGCGGAGGCTTTCATCGTTATCATCCTAATTACGCGGAAGATCGAGATCGGATTCTATCAAAACGCGTTCGGAAATCACCCCCGCGCCGTGCCCTTGGCGGCCCCCCGGAGGGCCCCAGACCGGCTATAATACTCTGCATCATGCGGCAAGCCGACCGGGGACACCCTCTCTCATGAAGACTCCCGAGGACGATTTCCACCTCGGACAGGCGGTTCTCGAGCAGAAGATCGTCTCCCGGGAGGCGCTGCTCGAGTGTCTCTTCCTCATGGCCCAGGAGCGCCGCTCCGGCCAGCCCCGACCTCTCGGCGTCCTCCTGGTCTCCCGGGGGCATCTGACCCAGGACGAGCTGGACGATATCCTCGCCGCGCGCGTCACCGCGGCGGGGTCCACCTCGACCGTGAGCGAGGCGGAGGTCGGCCGGCTCCTCGTCGCGGCGGGCCTCATCTCGAAGGAGAACGTCGAGGAGTGCGTGAAGCTTCAGGAGGAGATGCGCTCCTCCGGGAAGCTCGCGCCGCCGCTCGGCGAGCTCGTGGTGCACCGGGGCTACGTCACCGAGGGCCAGGTCAACCGCGTCCTCGCCTACCAGCGGAAGGTCACCTTCGCGTGCGGCAGCTGCGGGATCCGCGTCAGCGCCGTCCTGCCGCCGCCGGGCAGCCGCTACCGCTGCAAGAAATGCGGGGGCCTGATGGCCGTCGCCGGCACCGGCGTCCCGGCCCCCCCGCCCGACGCCCTTTCGCTCAAGGAGGCCGAGCGCGGCGAGGACACGCAGATCGAGGTCGATCGCGCCGCCGCGGCCTACCTGAAGCAGAAGAACCTCGTCCGCCGGGACCAGCTCCGCGAGGGCCAGCGCTACCAGATGGAATTCGCCCGCTACGGCCTCGTGGTCCCCCTCCTCGAGCTGATGCGCCGCATGGGCGTCATCTCGCTGCGCCAGGCCCAGGAGATCGAGGCCATGGACCTGGGCAAAATCGTCCGCGACCCCGACTGGCGCGCGCAGGCCATCCCCGGCTACCGCCTGATCTCGCGCATCGCTTCGGGCGGCTTCGCCGTGATCTGGACCGCCGAGGCCCTCTTCGGCAGCGGGCGCGTCGCCGTCAAAATGCTCCACCCCGAGCGCTCCAAGGACCCCCGCTCCGTCGCCCGCTTCGAGTGGGAGGCCATGCTCCTGCGCCGCTTCCAGAGTCCGCGCATCGTCCGCGGCATCGACCACGGCTTCGAGCGCGGCACGCACTTCATGATCATGGAGTACATCGACGGCAATTCGCTCGGCCAGGCGCTCGCCGAGGTCGGCGCGTTCCCCGTGCGCGACGCCGTCCGCATCACCCGCCAGGTCGCCGAGGCGCTCGCCTACCTGCACGGCCAGGGATACCTGCACCGCGACGTGAAGCCGGACAACGTCCTCCTCGACAACGCGGGCAACGTCAAGCTCTGCGACCTGGGCTTCGCCGTCCCGATCCCCAAGCACGCGGCGGAGAAGTCGAAAACCGAGACCGCCGTCGGCACGGCGGGGTACATGTCGCCCGAGACGATGAGCGGTAAGTCCGCGGTCAAGGTCGGGGCGGACATCTACTCGCTGGGGATCCACTTCTATGCGCTGCTGACCGGCCACGAGCCGTACTCCGGCGCGAGTTCGCAGGAGGTGGTGACGGACCAGATCGAGAGCGGCGCCCCGGTGCCGAATCTGATGGTGGTGAACGCCCCGCCGGGCGTGATCCAGCTCCTCAAGAAGCTGATGCATCCCGACCCCAATCGCCGCTTCGGGACGATGGACGACGTGATCCAGGCCATCGACGCGCTGGCCGTATGACGAAGATGGACGACGACGCCCTGGGCAAACTGCTCCTCGAGCGGGGGCTGCTCGCCTCCGACGAGTACCAGGAGGCGATGTCGGCGCACCGGTCCACCGGGAAGCCGCTCGCGGAGGTGCTCGTCGAGAAGTCGATGCTGAGCCCCATCCAGCTCCAGGACGCGCTGGCCGCGTTCCAGAAGCGCGTCCGCTTCTGCCCCGAGTGCAAGGGACCCGTCTATATCCCGCGCATGATGGCCGAGGGCGAGCGCTGCCCGCGCTGCCTGGGCCCGATCCAGTGGCAGGAGGAATCCGTCGTCGCGCAGATCCGGGACCTGGACAACATCGTGCAGCTGACGCACGACGAGCTGCCGCCCGAGGTGCAGGCGGCGCGCGGCATCCCCGGCCGCCTCTTCGGCAAGTACGTGCTGCTGGACGAGGTCGGCAAGGGCGGCGCCGGCGTGGTCTATAAGGCGTGGGACACGATGCTCGCGGACTACGTCGCGCTCAAGTTCATCCGCGAACACGCCCACAACCGGAAGCTGCCGGGCTCGATCGAGGCGCGGCGCCAGCGGCAGGAGCAGATCCTCGACCTGCTGCAGGAGGCCCGCGCGGCCCTGCGGCTGCGTCACGAGCACATCGTCGCCGTCCGCGACATCGGCCGCATCGAGCAGCAGTTCTACATCGCGATGGACTTCATCGAGGGCCGCACCCTGGCGGAGCACATCCACTCCTCCCAGTCGCGCGGGCTGCCGTCGCCGCTCTACGAGGACCCGGCGTTCTACCTGGGCGCGATCCGCGACGTCTGCAACGCGCTGCACTACGCGCACACGTTCCCGAAGCCGATCGTGCACTGCGACCTGAAGCCCGGCAACATCCTGATGTCGAAGACGGGGACGGCCTACGTCATGGACTTCGGCCTGGCGCGGGTGCTGGGCGGGCCGCCGACGGGGGAGGGCGAGGAAAAGGTGCGGGGGACCCCGGCCTATATGGCGCCCGAGCAGCTGTCGGGGAAGACCGAGGACATCAGCGTGCGGACGGACGTCTACGCGATCGGGGCGACGCTCTACGAGATGCTGGCGGGTCGGCCGATCTTCACGGGCGAGCCGCTGTCGATCCTGGTCCAGGCGATGCGGAACCTGCCCGAGAAGCCGACGGACGTGGTGAAGAAGTCGACGGGCCGGCACAGCCACGACTCGACGAAGATGCTGATGAAGATCTCCAAGCTGGAGGAGGTCTGCCTGAAGTGCCTGGCGCGGGACCCGAAGGACCGCTTCCCCGGCTCGCGCGACGTGGCCGGCGAGCTCTCGACGGTGCTGGCCGCGATCGAGGCGGGCCGCGAGACGGGCATGATCCCGCAGCGGGTGCTCGAGGCGCAGGAGCGCTCGGAGCTGCACCGCATCGACAGCCATATCACGCGGTTCGACCTCGACTCGGCCCTGGAGGAGACGCGCGAGCTGGCCAAGAAGCGCGACACGACGCACATCCGCGAGCGGATCGACGACCGCCGCCGCCAGGTGGAGCTGATGAACCGGCTGCGCGAGCGGCTGGTGGCGGGGCTGAACGCGCAGCGTCCGTCCTTCGAGGAGTTCCAGATCGGCCCGGAGCGCTTCCAGGGCGTCGAGGTGCTGAAGGCGACCCCGAAGAAGCTCTACCTCCTCATCGACGACGAGTCCCGGGACGTGGAATGGTCGCGCCTGCCCGCCGAGCAGGTGGTGGCGATGGCGGAGGCGGTGAAGCTGGCGAGCCCGGAGGACCGCCTCGCGCTGGGCATCCTCTGCCACCACGCCCTGATGGCCCAGCAGGCCCTGCGCTACCTCAACTCGCTCGCCGGCACGCCCCACGAGGCGGAGGCCCGGCGGGTTCTCGAGTCGACGGCCTAGACTGCCGTCACTCCACTTTTGGTAGCAGATCTTCAGGCTCTCCCGGTTCATAATCTCCGCACGAACGAAAGGAGACTGCCATGAACCCGACCCTCGAGGAATCGATCGTAGCGAAGGCCCGAGAGCTGGCTCCGCTGCTCCGGGAGCACGCCGGTCCGGCCGAACAGGAGCGCCGCCTGCCGAAGTCCGTAGTCGCCGCCCTGAACCGCGCGGGGATGACCCGGATGTTCATGCCGAAATCGCTGGGCGGACTCGAGACGGATCCCGTCACGTTCCTCCGCGTGGCCGAGGAGATCGCATCGGCGGACGCGGCGGCTGCCTGGTTCCTGATGGTGTCGAACTCGCCGTGCTGGTTCTTCGCGCGCTTCCCCGACGCCACGGTCGAGAGTCTCTTCAAGGACCCCGACGACTGGATCGTGGCCACGGCTTTCCAGCCTCCCGTCGCCGCCCGGGAAGTGGAGGGGGGATACCGCATCACGGGCCGGCGTCCCTTCGCGAGCGGCGTGAACGCCGCGCGCTCCCTGATGCTGACCGCGATCATCATGGACGGCGAGCGTCCGCGTCTCGTCGACGGCCGGCCGCAGATCCTGTGCGCGGTGATGCCGACCCGGGAGGTCGAGATCATCGACACCTGGCACGGGATGGGCCTCCGGGGGAGCGACAGCAACGACGTCTCGGTGAAGGATCTCTTCATCCCGCACTCGCACACGTGCCCGCTCGTCCCGCCCTTCAAGCCGGGAAAGCACTATGGATCGCCTCTCTATCGGCTTCCCGCGATGGCGGCCATCGTCCTGGCGACGCTGCCGCCGATCGCGGTGGCCCTCGCGAGGAAGGCCGTCGACGCGGTCCGTGAATTGTCCTCGAAGCGCACGCCGATGGCCTCCGCCGTTCCGCTGCGCGACCGCGGCGTCGCTCAGGAACGACTGGGCCGCGCTGAGGGGATGCTCCGCTCGGCCCGCGCCCTGATGCTCGACACGATGCAGGAAGTCTGGGCGCGGGCGAAGGCGGGGGAGATGTCGACGCTGCCGCAGAAGGCCGACGTCCTGCTGGCGGCGACGCATACGGTGCAGACCTGCGTCGAGGTCATCGACGCCATGTTCCTCTCGAGCGGCTCCAGCGCGGTCTTTGTCGGCCATCCGCTGGAGAAGATCTTCCGGGATTCGCAGATCCTGCGGCAGCACGGCTTCGTCTGCGCGGCGCGCTACGAGACGTGTTCGCAGGTGTTCCTCGGCCTCGAGCCGGATCTCCCCTTCCTCCACTTCTGAGGAGGACGGGCGCTACACGACTTCAACGATCCGCTCGATGCGGGGGGCGCCGTAGTCCGCGCCGCCGGTGAGGACGCGCAGGTTGGGGAGCGGTTCGGCCATGCCTGCGCCGTGGGTGTGGCCGCAGAGCACCGTCACCGAGCGGTCCGGGCGCGCCTTCATGACCTCGAGCAGCGCGTCGCCCACCGCCCGGCAGGTGAAGTAGGGGAGCCAATCGTCGTCCGAGATCTTGCCCTCGTGCCAGCAGGACTCCTTGAACGGCGGCACGTGGGTCAGGAAGACCACTTCCTGATACCCGTCGAGCGCCTTCGGCAGCACGGCGCGGACGTGGGCCGCAGCCTCGTCGCCCAGAGCGCGCAGCCGCGCGTTCCGATTCTCGCGGCTCAGGTTGGACAGCTCCTCGATCATCACGAAGTCGTTCAGGCGCACCGGCGTGCCGTCGACGTTGCCGATCCGCGCATCGCCCCAGCCGTCGTGGCCGACGAGGGCGGTGGTCGGCGTCAGGCGGACCACGCCCGCCTGCGGCATCCATTTCAGGAGCTTCGAGCGGCTGGACAGCGCCCGCATCGCGCTCCGGACCCTGGCGATGCTGCCGACGTAGAAGTCATGGTTCCCGAGCACGAAGTAGATGGGCTTCAGCAGCCGGGCTTCGAAGCTGCGCAGATGGCGCTCCACGCTCCCGGCCTTGGCGATGTCGCCCCCGATCAGGAAGGCGTCCGCGCCGGACTTCTCCAGCTGCGACGTGAACCGCTCGATCCCCGCGGCATCCAGGAAGTCCAGGTGGATGTCCGTGGCCCAGGCGAGTTTCATCGCCCTAATGCTACAACGAGAGATGAAGAGGCGGCTGGTTCAGATTCTTCCGGGATGGAAGCTCCCGGTCTCCCGGCCTTTCCCCTCTCCTGCCCTTACCTTTTTACGGGATCACGCCGTAGACCGCCTTCCTGATGACGAGCTTCCTGCCCTCGGACGCCTTGATCTCGATCGTCGCATTCTCGTCGGCCGTGCGCGACTTCGCCTCGTCGCCGTCGAGATAGTCGATCTTCAGCCGCTTCACCTGGCCTTCCGCGGGATCGCCGAAGAGATCGTTGCCGACCGTGATCTTCAGCGCGTTGCCCTTCAACTCCGAGGCGACCCGGTCCGTCACGTCCCGCTGGCGGCGCGTCGACGCGAACGCGGCGTGGTCCTTGCGGCCGCCCGATTCGATGAACGCCAGCAGGTCCAGGATCTCGTCCTTCGTGAAGTTGTTGACCAGCTTTTCGGGCATCGGCGACACCTTCGACGGCTGCCGCTTGTCGATGTCCTTCTTCTTCACTTCAATCTTCTCGGGCTGCAGCGGGTTGGGCTGGAGGATGAGGCGCTCGGCGTTCTCCTCGAGGACGCGGCCGTCCAGGATCCTGCCGCTCGTCGTCAGAATCATGGTGTTCTGGTACTGCTCGGAGATCACCTTCGACGGCTCGAGGATCGACTCGAGGATGTCGCGGCGCGTGTACTTGCTCGAGGCCGCCGTCAGCTCCGCGCCCACGGCGCCGCCCTCGTTGCCGAACTTGTGGCAGAGGATGCACTGCGCCGCTTCGAAGACCTCCTTGCCCTTGTCGAAAGTCCGGTTCTTCGCGACCTCGTCCAGCGAGGGCACCAGGTCGTCCATCCTCCACTCCTTCACGAGGGCCGTCCGCTTCCGCACGGTCCGCTTCGGAGCCTGGTTTGGCGGGATATAGGCGGCCAGCACCTCCGCCAGCGCGGTCGACTCCTCGGGCGACAGCATCGACCGGGCCTGGGTATGCATCTTGCCCAGGAAGTTCGCCAGGCTGGCGCCGTCGGAGTATCCGCGCCCCGCCTCGGCGAACCACTTCTTCACAGAGTCGGGATGGCCCGCCTTGTTGCGGTCCTTCGTCCACCAGGCGAAGTAGGCCTTCCGCAGCTCGGGGGTCCAGCCCTTCGTGACGGTCCGGAGGAAGAGGACGTAGCCCAACTGCTCCTCCTGCGTCGGCGCGGCCTCGATGAGGGCGATGGTCTTCGCGACGGCGTCCGGGGCCTCGAGCGCGATCAGCACCTGGCAGAGCTCGGTGTTGACGTTCAGGCTCTTCGAGGGATACAGCGGGTTGAGATCGGCGATCAGGCCGTTGACGGTCTCGTCGGTCGGCTTGCCGTTTCGGGCGACGCTGACCTCGACGACGCGGAGCTTGTCGAGCAGCAGGCTCTCGTCGAGCTTCGCGGCGGGGAAGCGGGCGAGCGCCTTATAGAGATCGGTCTGGTCGTTGGGGGAGCCCACGCGGGCCAGCGCGAGCAGCGCCGTCAGCGCCGTGTGCGGATCGTCCGAGGCCGCCGTCTTCTTCCACGAGTCGACGGGCCGGCGCTCCATCGCGATGCGGGCGGCATAGCGGATGAAGCGGTCGGGACTGGACAGGCTCGGCAGCACCGAGCCCAGGGCGTCGCTGCCGTCCGTCGCATGCACCGCCTCGACGGCGTGACGCGCGGCCCGCGCCCCGGCGCCGTCCTTGTCGTGCAGATCGGTCGCGGCCGTCGCCTCCTTGCCCGTATAAACAACCCGGTACAGGTGCGCGGCCGTGTTGCGGCCGCCGACGGTGAAGTAGAGCGCCCCGTCCGGGCCGACCACCGTATCCGTCAGGTTCAGCGGCACCTTGGGACCGTTTCCGGAGAGGCCCTTGGGAGCGACGAAGTTTTCCCAGGTCCCGGTGTAGGACGCGCCCTGGGGGGTCAGGTGGACGGCGATCAACCGGCCGTAGGACCAGTCGAGGATATAGAGGGCCTTCTGATACTTCGCGGGAAATTTCGCGCCGCTGCCGAAAACCACGCCGGTCGGGCAGCCGATGCCGATCGTCACCGTCGCGGGCAGGCTGTCGGCATAGTACTCGGGCCACTTGGCCGAGCCCTCGCGGAAGCCGTGGTCGGCCCCGCTGACGGCGTGGAAGACGCGGATCGGACGGTACCAGGGCGCGCCCCAGTCCCATTCCATGTCGCTGTCGAAGCCGAAGAGTTCGCCGTCGGCGTTGAACGCGATGTCGTAGGTGTTGCGCTCGCCCGAGGCGACGATCTCGGCGTTCCGGCCGTCGGCGTCGACGCGGACGACGTAGCCGCCGGGCGGCTGCTTGCCGGCGCCGAAGCCGTTGCCGTCCTCCGCGCGGGGAAGGATGCGGTCGTCGGCGTAGTTGCGGTGCGGCGAGCTGGGGAGGATGTCCTTCGGCACCGCGGTGAAGTTGCCGTTGACGGTGTAGATCTTCCGGTCGGGACCGAGCACCAGGCCGTGGGCGCCGTGCTCGCCCTGGCCGCCCGGCCACTCGCGGAGGAGCTCGACGCTGTCGTACTCGCCGTCGCCCTTCGTGTCCTTGAGGCGGAAGAGGCCGTAACCGGCGCTCTTTCCGTTGCTGTCCCTGCCGCCGCCGTTGACGTAGAGCGCGTCGAAGGCGAAGAGCATGCCCATGATCTCGCTGACGGGCAGCTTCAGGATCTCCTCCTTCTCGATGGCGCCGTCCTTGAGCGTGAGGCGCGTGACCGGCTGGCCGCGCTGGCCGGCGAGCAGCAGGCGGCCCCTGGGGTCCATCGTCATGCTGATCCAGGAGCCGTGGATCTTCGCATCGGCGCGCAGCACGTGCTCGACCTTGAAGTCGGGCAGCGCCTGGAGCTTGTCGGCCGGGTCGTCCTGCGCGGCGACGGCGCCGGCGGACAGGAGCAGCGCGGCGGCGACGGCGAAGAGAGATCGGTTCATGGCGGTCCTTTCCATAGGGGGAGACGTCGACGTCTGTTTCTTGTACACCCCAGCCTGCAGAAGAATAGCAAATCTCCGGCGGGATGTTTCCCGGAAATGACGGCTAATAGGGATTAGCTTCGCCCGGCGCAACAAGGGACTCAGAGTCCCCTGTTGCAGCGTCGGGCTAGGACCTGCGGGCGGCCGGGCCCTCGAGCGGGCCGCACTTGTCCGAGCACCAGGACTTCCACTTCGCGAGCGGCGCCTTGCGGTCCGGCGCGCTCAGCCCCGGCTTGTAGTCGTAGCCGTCCTTCACCGCCTTTTCCAGCGGGGCGAAGGCGGCCTCCTGAACCTTGACCTCGTCGTCGTCGAGGAGCAGGACCAGCGTCCAGATCATCGTCTTGTCCTCGTACGCGCCGAGGAGCTGGAGCTTCACTGCTTTGGCGAGGCCTTCGACCGCGTCGACGCGTTCGGCGACGGGCGCCTTCTTGTTGCGCGCGGTCGCGATCAGCGCGTCCTGCGCTTCCGCGTAGCGCCAGTTGGCCGCGGTGCCGAGCGCCTTGTAGAGGCCGGGCTTGATGTCGTCGTTCTTGTCCTTGAGCGCCTTGACGAGGGCCGCCAGGAACTCGCGTCCATAGAGGGTGGTCTCGGCCGTCGCCGCCGCGGCCTTCTTGACGTCGGGATCCGCCGACTCGAGCGCGACGGTGGCGACGTGGCCGCCGGGCGCGCCTCCGAAGCGCTGGGCCTCGGCAAGCACGGGCGCGATGCCGTCGCCCTTCTCGGTCTTCGCCTTGGCGGCGAGTTCGGTCATCTTCTTCTTCTCGTCCTTGCTGAGCGGGATCTCCTTATGGCGCAGCGAGTGGATGAAGCGGATGTTGTCCTCGATCACGTCGGCGAACTGGAAGATGCTCCCGTGGTCCGCGCCCGCGATCTCGCGGTAGACGGTGCGGTAGCCCTTCTCCTTCAGATCCTTGATGCAGTTGCGGGAGGTCTCGACCTTGACCGCGTCGTCCTTGTCGCCATGGACGAAGTACCACTCGGTCTTGGTCTCCGCGGGGCTGTCGGGGGCGCCGGGTTTTCCCGGCCTGGCCTGACCCTTGGCGGTGCCGCCGAAGTCTCGGCCGCCGCCGGCGCCGGCATAGGGGGAGATCGACGCGAAGAGGTCCTGGTGGTCCCAGCCGAAGCGCTTCACCATGCCGCCGCCGTTCGAGTGGCCCATGATGTGGACGCGGCGCGGGTCGATGGGATAGGTCTCCTTGGCCCAGGCGATCCACTTGAGGACGTTCTCGTCGTCGGCGGGCGCCCAGCCGGCGCCCTTGGACTTTCCGCCCATGACGACGTACTGGTCGCCGAGCTTGGCGCGTTTGGTGCCGTCGATGGCGATGCCCGCGCCGTCCTCGTTGCCGCCCATGCCGTGGAACCAGACGATGAGGCCCAGGAGCTTCTCCTCGGGGAGCTTGTCCGGGGCCCACATGCGATAGTGCATGAGGATGGCGCCGGACTTGTCCTTGCAGTCGTCCTTGAAGTCGCCGGTGCGGGGGCCGGCTTTGGCCTGGGCGCCGGCGAGAGGGGCTGCGGCCAGGAGGGCCGCGACGAGGGAAAGGCTGAGGGAACGAAGGGACATCCGAATTCTCCTAATCCGCGCTCCAAGGGGCCCGTGGCAACTGTCTGATTCTCTTACAGGGGCAATCTTCCCAAGATTTCAGGGTTTCCCTCCACAAACAGGCCGGACTGGTTTGTGGGGGGAACGGAAAAGGGCCGGTCCCCCGGAGGGAACCGGCCCTTTCCTGCGGAGAGGAGGAACTACTTTTCCGACGGGGGCTGAACCTTCACCGTCTGCTTCTTGCCCTGGCGGATCACGTCGACCTCGAAGTCCTTCTTCTTCAGGGCGTCCTGGACGGTGGCCCGGACGCTCTCCGTCCCGGCAACGTCCTTGCCGTCGACCTTGACCAGGATGTCGTGCTTCTGGAGTCCCGACTTTTCGGCCAGGCTGCCCGACTCCACCTCAGCGATCAGCGCGCCCTTGCTGACGTCAATGCCCGCCTGGTCCGCCAGCGTCTGGCTCAGGGGCGCGAGCCGCAGGCCCAGCCGGTGCGGGTTCGCGGCCTTGCCGCCCTCGACATCCCGCTGCGCGTGGAAGTCCTGGAACATCCGCTCCGGGTTCTCGAGGAACTTGCGGAGCTCGGGATCCCCCTTCCAGGCGTCCGTGTCTCCGAACTGCTTGCGCCACTCCTCGAAGGACTTGGCCAAGGCCTTCGGCATATGGAAATCTCCCGATTCCGACCGCCCGACCCCATAGTCGCGGGCCACGTTGGGATACTTCTCCACGAACTCCTTCATCGAGTCCGCCTTGTAGGTCTTGTCGCCGTTCTTGTCCTTCACGGAGAGCGCGACGTGGCCGTCGCCGGTCACCTGCAGGCTGAACGCGCGGACCGTCTCCTTCCGGGGCGCGGGCTCGTCCTGCGCCTGGGCGGGGAGGGCCTGGGCGAGGGCGAGGGCCACGAGGGATGCCACCGACCAAAGATGCATCATGGCAGAGAATCTCCTTTCACCGGGGTTCACCGGATAAAACCGATCCACTCACCTCGGAGCGCCGGAAGGCGTGTGCCGGCAGGACCTTCCGAACCGCGCGCTCCGTCAGATTGGTATCCCGGTGCGCCGGAAAGTTCGCGAGAACAAAACGGACGGTCTGTTTTGTTATTCCTGCGAGACGTAGTCGACGACGAGGACCTTGTCGAGGACGGGCTTGAGGATCTTCACGAAGTCCTGGTGGGCGGCGTGGGTCAGGTAGGCGTCCCGGCCCTTGGCGTCGGCGAACGAGACGAAGAAGCAGTGGGTGAATCCCTGGGCCAGGTTTTCGGGGCTGACGTTCGTGCCCCACTCCAGGCCCTGAACCTCCGAAATCTTCCCCTTCAGCGCCTTGAACTCGGTTTCCACCTGCTGGATCTGCTCCGGCTTGGCGTCGTCCTTGAATTTGAAGAGCACGACGTGGCGAAGGGCGCCCGCGGGGGCCTTCGAGGGGGCGGCGGCGAACGCCAGGGACACGGCGACCGTCAACGCGGCCGCGATCAGCAGGGTCTGCTTCATGGTCGGATCCTCCTTTATCAGGGCGCATTATAGCGACTTGGCCCCGCCGCGCCTTATCCCTGTCGGCTCCGGGGACTTCGTGATATACTCCGACTCCCGTGGCGGATTCAAAAGTTCCCGAGGGCGAGCCTGCGGCAGACGGCGTGCTCCAGCAGGTGGAGCCGATCGTGCTCAAGAACGGGATGGCGGTCCTCACGCCGGACCCCATCGCCGAGGGCGCGTTCGGGCAGGTCTACGTCGGCAAAATCCTCAACCCCATCGGCCTCCTGGCCGAACGGATCGTCTGGGGCGAGGAGAGCCCGCGCTGGCTCGGCCTGGACGACATCCCGTATATCGACCCCGACAAGGACGGCAAGGCCGGGCTGCCGACCCCGGTCATGGACCCCATCCACCGCGCCCGCATCTACCAGGCTGCGGACCGCATGTGGAAGGAGTACCTGGAGCGGAGGAAGCAGGACCGCGACAAGGCCACGGAGGAATATCGCGACCTCCTGAACCTCATCGACCCGCTGCTCCACGAGGACCGCATCATCGCGGTCAAGGTGCTGCGCCCCCCCGTCGAGAACGACCCCGAGCTGGACAGGAAGATCGTCGACGACTCGGTCCGCCGCTTCATCAAGGAAAACGACATCCTGCGCACCCTGCGGCACACGGGCATCGTCCGCCGCTTCGGCCTCGCGAAGGACGACAAGATGGGCTGGTGCATCCTGATGGAGTACATCGAGGGCGAGACCCTCGACGTGCACCTGCGCCGCTTCACCGAAGGCCGCCTGCCGCTGCCGCGCGCGGCGCAGATCGCCCGAGAGATCGCCGACGCGCTCCAGTACATCCACCAGGCCGGCGTCGTCCACCGCGACATGAAGCCGCAGAACATCATGATCCGGAAGGACGACGGCCGCGCGGTGATCATGGACTTCGGCATCGGCAAGTGGACCAACGAGTCCAACACCCAGGCGCTGACGATGTCCGGCATGCGCGTCGGCACGCCGCGGTACATGTCGCCCGAGCAGGCGAAAGCCGACGTGCCCGTGGGAACGGCGGCCGACGTCTACTCGCTGTCCACCATCCTCTACGAGATGGTGACCGGCCATATGGCCTACGAGAACCTCGAGTACCAGACGATCTTCAACTGGCTGGCGGACAATTCGAAGCGGCATCCGATGGCCGTCCGCGACTTCATCCCGTCCCTTTCCGGCGAATACGAGGCGCTGATCGAGGTCGGCCGCGAGAAGGATCCCGAGAAACGCTGGACGGTCGAGGAGTTCCGCTCGCGGCTCGACGGCATGATCGGCCGTCTCGCGTTCGAGGGGGCGCCGCCGGCCGCGCCGCAGAACAAGACGGAGATCCTGACGGCGCTTCGGCAGACCCGGATGCGCAAGAAGGAGCTCGCCTGGGAGGAGCACCTGCTCGGGATGCGCCTGCTCCTGTCCGACCTGCATACGCGGATCCAGGATGCCTGGGCGCTGCTCGAGAAGAAGTCCTACCTCGAGGCGCAGAAGACCGTCGAGGGCCTGCGCAAGGAGGTCGCCTCGCTGCCGGCGGGACGCGAGTCCCTCAAGGCGGAGTTCGAGAACCTCGAGCGCGCCTTCACCCGGGCCACCGCGCGGCACGAGACCGAGTCGCTGCTCGACCTCGCCGAGCAGCACGCCGTCAGCGCCCGCTACCCCGAAGCCGGCGCCACGCTCGACTCCGCCGCGCGCCGCCTCGACCAGCTTCCCAAGGAGGCCTACGCCGACGTCCATCAGCGCTTCAAGAAGCTGGCCGACCTCTACGATGCGCAGCACCGCTCGTTCGTCGACCTCTTCAATGCGCTGCGGAAGTCCTTCGTCGAGAAGATCCAGGAGCGCTACAAGGACCTCCACGAGCGCTACGGCGCGGGGAAGACCATCGAGGGCGCCAAGATCGCGGACCTGCTCCAGCAGGTCGATACCGCCCAGCGCAACCTCATCACCATCGAGCGCGACAAGGTCGGCGCCGCGCCCTACGACGCCACCAAGAAAGACCTCTGGGAGCTCAAAGTGGCGCTGGAAGATCTGCACCGGCGGACGGTGGGGTCCACCAAGAGCGCGGGGCAATAGCGTCCCGTTTGTTGCAACCCCACCTCCGCGGTCGTAAAGTACCTCTTCTTACTGGGGGTGGGAATGCCTCGCCTGGCCGCCTTTCCCAAGGGCTTTTTCGACGCCATCGTCGCCCGTCAGATGACGGTCTTCCAGTGGATCGACCACGCCGCGAGCCTGGATCTCGATGGGGCCGAGCTGTATCCCAAGTTCCTGGACTCCTTCGACTCGGCCTATCTCAAGAAGGTCCGCGACGCGGCCGCGTCGAAGGGCCTCGAGCTGCCCATGTTCTGCAACTCGCCCGACTTCACGCAGCCCCATCCGGCCGACCGGAAAAAGGAAATAGAGAGAACCATGGAGATGTTCCGTGTCACGGCCGAGCTGGGCGGGAAGTACTGCCGCGTGCTGTCGGGTCAGAACCGCCCGGGCCTGAAGGAGGACGAGGCGCTGAAGTGGGTCATCGACTGCCTCTGGCAGCTGGAGCCGCACGCGAAGGCGATCGGCGTGACCATGTGCATGGAGAACCACTATAAGGACGGGCTCTGGCAATACCCCGAGTTCGCCCAGAGCCACAAGCGGTACCTCGCCATCCTCGACGCCGTGGACACACCCTGGCTCAAGGCGCAATACGACCCTTCCAATGCCATCGTCGCGGGCGAGGACGCCTACGAGCTGCTCGACCGCGTCATGCCCCGCGTCGCCACCATGCAGGCTTCCGACCGCTACCTCGAGGGGGGCACGATCGAGGAGCTCCGGCAGATGGCGCGGGATCCGCAGCACGGCTACGCGAAGTTCGTGAAGCACGGCGTCATCGGGAAAGGCCTGAACGACTACGACCGAATCTTCGGCACGATGGTCAAAGCCGGCTACGACGGCTGGATCAGCATCGAGGACGGCGAGGGTCCGACGGTCGAGATCGGCCTCGACAACCTCCGCCAGAGCGCGAAATTCCTGCGCGAGATGTTCGTGAAGCACTGGGGAGGCGGCGGCGATGAGTAAGGCCCTCTCGGGGAAGGTCGCCGTCGTCACCGGCAGCTGCATCGGTCTCGGCGCCGCGATCGCGACCGTGCTCGCCCGCGAGGGCGCCCGCGTCGTCGTCACCGGCATCCCGCACGACCGGGGCAGGGCCCTCGCCGCGGCGCTGGGCAACGACTCGTTCTTCGTCGAAGGCGACCTGCGGGACGTGAAGCAGACGCAGGCGCTGATCGCGACGACGCTCGAGAAGTGCGGCGGCATCGACATCCTGGTCAACAATGCGGCGGTGTCGGAACGCGGGACCCTCGAGGACTTCACGCCGGAGTACTTCGAGAAGGTCATCAACATCAACCTGCGCGCCCCGCTGCTGCTGTCGCAGGCGGCGCTGCCCTCCCTCAAGACGCGCGCCGGCGTCATCCTCAATGTCGGCAGCGTGAACTCCTACGCGGGCTGGCAGAACCTGCTGGTGTACTCGGCGGCGAAGGCCGGCCTCGTGACCGCGTCGAAGAACATGGCCAATGCGCTCAAGTACACGCGCGTCCGGGTCTATTGCATCAACCCCGGCTGGATCGACACCGAGGGCGAGCGGGCCCAGATGAAGAAGCTCGGCCACGGCGACGATTTCATGGAGAAGGAGGGGAGGCAGTTGCCGATCGGCCGCCTCATCCAGCCGGAGGAGATCGCGGAGGTCGTCCTCTTCCTCGTGTCCGACAAAGCCAAGGCCTTCAGCGGCACGGTCGTCGAGCTCGAGCAGTTCCCGATCGGTTGCCTGACGCATCCCAAAGCGACGGAGCCCTTTCAATGAGCCAGAAAAACATCCTGGACGGAAAGCCCAAGGTCCAGCTGTCGCTGGATCTGCAGACCATGGCCGACGCGCTGCCGACGGCCGAGATCGCCGTGCGGGCCGGCGTCGACTGGCTCGAAGTCGGCACGCCCCTCATCCTCGGCGAGGGCCTGCACGCCGTGGCGCAACTCCATAAGAAATATCCGAACCATCCGCTGATCGCGGACCTGAAGACGATGGACGCCGGCTATCTCGAGGCCGAGATGATGTACCGCAACGGCGCGTCGTTTGTCGTCGTCATGGGCCAGGCCCACGAGCACACGATCCGCGAGGCGGTCCGCGCGGCGAAGGAGTTCGATCGCTACGTGATGGGCGACATCATGCTGTGCCCCGACAAGGTCGCGATGGCGAAGAAGATGGAGAAGATGGGCGTCGACGTCATCATCCACCATACGGGCCTCGACGAGCGCCACTGGGAGAAGGGCAAGTCGCCGCTGGACGAGCTGAAGCAGATCCGCGACGCGGTCCAGATCCCCCTGCAGGCCGTCGGCGGGCTGTCGATCGAGCAGGCGGCGCAGTGCCCGAAGCTGGGCGCGCAGCTGGTCGTGATCGGCGCGCCGCTGGCCGTGGCCGACTACGAACTCAAGCCTGGAGCGGATTCGGACAAGCTGTTCGAGACGATCTCGAACTTCGTGAAGAAAGTGAAGGGACTCTAGTATGGCTTCCCAGATGCCCGCGGTCGTCCAGACGGAGATGAAGAAGGGCGCGGTCGAATTGCGCGACATGCCCATGCCCGAGATCGCCGACAACGAGATCCTGATGCGGGTCCGCGGCGTCGGCGTCTGCGGCAGCGACGTCCACCAGTACCACAACACGCAGTCGTGGTCGGTGCGCGTCCCCGTCATCCTCGGCCACGAGTTCTGCGGGGAGATCGCGGCGCTCGGCAGGGCGGTGAAGGGGTACAGCGAAGGCGACCGCGTCGCGAGCGAGACGGCCGCCGAGATCAACCACGACTCGCCGCTCACGCGGCGCGGAATGTACAACCTCGACCCCGACCGCCGCGGCTTCGGATACGACATCCACGGCGCGATGGCGGAATACGTCAAGGTACCCGCGCGGCTCCTGCACCGGATCCCGAAGAACGTTCCGATGGAAGTCGCCGCGATGACGGAACCCTGCTGCGTGGCGTACCAGGCGACGGTGGTGAACGCGCACATCCGCCCCGGCGACACGACGATCGTGATCGGTCCCGGCCCGATCGGCCTGCTCTGCGCGACGATGGCGAAGCTGTCGGGCGCGGGCCACGTCATCGTGGCCGGAACGACGCGAGACAAGGGCCGCATGGAGATCGGCCTCAAGGCGGGCGCGACGCACGCGGTCGACGTCCAGACGCAGGACATGAAGAAGCTGCTCGCGGAGCTGGGCGACGGCCTGGGCGCGGACGTGATCATCGATTCGACGGGGGCGTCGGCGTCGCTGAAAAACGCGCTCGACTGGGTGCGTCCGGCGGGGCATATTTCGAAAGTCGGCTGGGGCCCCCAGCCGATGGATTTCTCGATGGACCCGCTCGTGAAGAAGGCCGTGACGCTGCAGGGCAGCTTCAGCCACACGTGGGCGGTCTGGGAGCGCGTCCTGGAGATGCTGGGGACAGGGCAGCTGGATCCGCGGCCGTTCCTGAGCAAAGTGGCAAAGATCGGCGAGTGGAAGCCCTGTTTTGACGGCATGCACGACGGATCGCTCATCAAAGCGGTCCTGACGCCGTAATACCTTTCAGAATCTAGGGAGGAATGGATATGGCGAAGAAGAAGGCGGCCAAGCCCTCGAAGTCCATGGACAAGAAGTCGATGAAGAAGGTCAAGGGCGGCTCCGGGGACGTGTTCCGTGCGGCGGGCGCCAGCGGGTTCGAGTATGGCGGGAAGGTGATCGCCCAGAACCCCACGAGTATCGGCGACATCTCCATCAAGAAGCCCTGACCGGGACAGGTCTTCCCGGAGGAGCTGCTCCGCTTCATCGAACCCGTCGCGAAAAAGCGCTCTAAGACGAGCAGGGTGCGCTTCAGCGGAGCCCCCACGGACGAGCGTCGGATCCCTGCCGTCATGCACCGGAAGGTCCCCGTCACGTCCCTCGGGCGGCCTATCCGGTTCCAAGCATTGACAACCCCCACGGCGTTGACACAATGGCGCCGTGAGAGGGAGTCGAGATGTTCGATCGTTGTTTCCGGGTGCTGGAGCAGATTCTCGGCCGCTCCGGCCTGTTCCTTCCGGTGCTGGTCATTTCGCTGAACCTCGGTCTCTCGCTGCTCACGGAGATCGCCTGTTTCCACCACTTCCCGTACTCCACCGATGAATACTCCTGCCTGATCTCCGCCCAGCTGATGGCGGAGGGGAGGCTGTCGGCGCCCTCCCCCGAGCCGCGCGAGTTTTTCGGGTTCGAGAACATCGTCAACAACGGGCGCTACTACGGGAAATATCCCCCGGGATGGCCGGCCCTGCTCTCCATCGGCGTGCGCTGCGGGGTGCCGTGGCTGATCGCCCCGCTGCTGGGAGCCGCCACGCTGGCGATCCTGTATGCCGCCGCCCGGAGGCATTTCTCCCTGGAGGCGGCCAATGCGGCGATGATCTCGATCCTGTTCAGCCCCTTCTTCCTCTTCAATACCGCGTCCTACTTTTCCCATGCGGCCTGTCTGTTCGGCATCACGCTGTTCGTGACCTTCTACCTTGAGGTCCTGAAGGAACCGGCGCGGCTCGCTGCCTATGCGGGATTGGGAGTGGGCGCCGGCATCGCCTTCAGCGTCCGGCCCTTCACGACGCTCGCCCTGGGAGTCGTGCCCTCCGTCCATCTGATCTGGAACGCCGTGCGCAGCCGGAAGCTGCTGCCGCTGCTCCGGGGCGCCCCCCTGGCCCTCGCGGGGTTGAGCCTCTGCCTGATCCCGTTCTTTGCCTATAACCGGGCGCAGACCGGCCACGCGTTTCTCCAGCCCTTCCAAGTCTACAACCCCGCCGACCATCTCGCGTTCCCGGCGTCCCTCCGCGAAATCCGGGATCGGGTGATGACGCATGTTCTCAAGCGCTCCGTCCATTTCTCGATCTGGTGCCTGCAGGGTCCGATCCTCGTGCTCCTGATCTGGAAGACGAAATTCTTCAAAGACGATCCCCGGCTGAGATGGCTGGCCCTGGCCTGGATCGCGCTGGAGGTCGCCTATGTCGGATATCCCGCTTATGGAGGCTTCCAGTACGGGCCTCGATACCTGTATGAAGGGCTGACGGCGCTCGTCCTGGTTTCGGCGGCGGCCCTGGTGCGGATCGGCCGCGTCGGAATTGCGGCCCTGGCCGGTCTCGTCCTCTTCAATGTGGCCGGCTACGCGATGCGCGCCCCCCGTTATGCCGCCGAGATCGGCCAGGGCCGGAGGATGTACGAGCTGGCCCAGGCGCCGGAATTGCGGAACTCGATCGTGTTCCTGAACGAAGTGTCCAGGACGATGGATGCGTCGGACTGCACCCGGAACGGCGTCACGTTCGACGGGCCCGTCCTGTTCGTCCACGATCTCGGATCCCGAAATCCCGAGCTCCTGCGCCGCCATCCGGGCCGGCGCGCCTTTGTCTACGTCTTCGAGCCGCGCACCGACGACGGTCGATTTGTTCCGTGGAAGGCGAGGGAGGACTGACGGGTCTTTCCCGATCCCGCGGTTGCCGCTGGCGGTTTCAGTCGGAGGAGCCAGGCATGGAAGAGTACGCCGCCGCAAAGGAGCCTGCGTCCCTGTCCGGGCACGATCCTGCGGATTCCCGGGAGATCGAAGTATCCGTCGTCATGCCCTGTCTCAACGAGGCCGAGACGATCGAGCGGTGCATCGTCAAAGCCCGGAACGCCTTCCGGGCCCACGGGATCTCGGGCGAGGTGGTCATCGGCGACAACGGAAGCACGGACGGGTCCCAGGACATCGCCCGCCGGCTGGGCGCCCAGGTCATCCCGGTGCGGACCCGCGGATACGGATCGGCGCTGCGGGGCGCCATCCATGCCGCGCGGGGCCGATACGTCATCATGGGAGACTCCGACGACAGCTACGATTTCTCCGCCATCGAACCCTTCGTGGCGCGCCTTCGTGAAGGCTTCGACCTGGTGATGGGGAACCGCTTCAAGGGCGGGGTCCTGCCCGGCGCGATGCCGTGGAAGCACCGATGGATCGGGAATCCCGTGCTGACCGGCATCGGCCGGCTCTTCTTCGGCAGCGCCTCGGGCGATTTCCACTGCGGGCTGCGGGGGTTCAGCAAGGAGGCCTACCGGCGGATGGATCTGCGGACGACGGGCATGGAGTTCGCCAGCGAGATGGTCATCAAGAGCACGCTCGCCGGCCTCCGGGTGTCCGAGGTGCCGGTGATCCTGCACAAGGACGGTCGGTCGCGGCCGCCGCATCTCCGGAGCTGGCGGGACGGCTGGCGTCACCTGCGCTTCATGCTTCTCTTCAGCCCCTTGTGGCTGTTCCTCATCCCCGGCGCGGTCATGCTGCTGTGCGGCCTCGTCGGAGGGGCCTGGTTGATGCGGGGGCCGCAGAGGGTGGGGAGCGTCGAACTGGACGTCCACACGCTGCTGGCCTGCTCCCTTCTGGCCGTGGTCGGATTCCAGACCCTGGTCTTCGGCATTTTCACGAAGACGTTTGCCGTCAGCCAGGGCATCCACCCGCCGCACCCGTGGTTGACCCGGTTCAACCAGTGGACGTCCCTGGAGCGCGGGCTGCTGACGGGGCTTTTCCTGGTGGTCGCCGGTCTCGGGTGGCTGATCTGGGCCGTGGTGGCGTGGAGGAACACCGGCTTCGGCGCGCTCGAGCCGCGCGCCATGATGAGGCTCATGATTCCCGCGGCCACCGTCTTCTCGCTCGGGTTCCAGACCGTCTTTTCCAGCTTCTTCCTCAGCGTGCTGAGCATCAACACCCGGCCGCCGGAATCGTGACCTCCGAAGGCCGTCACGGCCGCGCCCGCCGGTCGTCCAAAGGAAATCGGGAGGAGGAGCCATGCCGAAGAAGAAATCCGTCAAGAACGCAAAGACTCTCGGCAGGAAGTCGATGACGTCGCTCAAGGGCGGGGTCGTCCAGCAAGGCGGCTCGGGTCGCATCACCGGCATCGCGGTGGATCCGGCCGGTCCCGTCGCTCCGGCCGTCATGGATGGCACGTCCAACACGCTGATGATCGGGGAAGTCCTCCCCAAGCCCTGACCCCCTGCCTGCAAGAGGTGGGGGTCCTCCCGTCGTAAAATATCTCCGGTGGTCGACCCGTTTGAGGGAAGAATCCCGCGTCGACGCGCGTCTGGCGGGAAGGTATTTCATTCTCTGGGAGGAATTATGAAGACGTCGACCTGGGCGATCCTCGGAGCCGTTCTTCTCGCGGGCGGCCTGGCGGCAGGCCAGGACCAGCATCTGCCGAAGCCGGGCAAGGAACATGAGGCCCTGAAGCAATTCGAGGGCACGTGGGACGCCGCGGCGAAGTTCGTCATGGAGCCGGGCAAGCCGATGATGGAGTCGAAGGGCATCGAGATCGCGTCGATGGGACTCGGCGGCTTCTGGCTGAGCTACGAGTACAAGGGCGAGATGATGGGCGCCCCGTTCACCGGCCGCGGCACCATGGGCTACGACCAGCAGAAGAAGAAGTACGTCGGGACCTGGATCGATTCCATGAAGTCCGGCCTCTTCCTGTCCGAAGGGACGGGCGACGGCAAGGGGTTCACGATGATGGCCCAGGGCTACTGCGACGGCGAAGGGAAGGCCATCACGATGAAGCAGGTCTACGAGGTCAAGGACGCGGACCACTGGACGCTGACCTTCCTGACCCCCAATCCGGACGGCAAGGAAATGACCATGGGCACGATCGAGTACACGCGCCGGAAGTAATCCGGTCGTTCTGACCGGCATAAAATGAAATGGCCCTCCCCTGCGGGGGAGGGCCATTTTTTTTGCGAGAAGCGCCGCGTCGGCTACTGGGGAACCGCGGATACGTCGAGGGTGAGCGGCCCCTTGCCGTCCATCTTCGCCTCGGCCGTGTCGCCCTTCATGCCCATCGTGCCCTGGAACTTGACGCCGAGCGTATAGCCGCGGTCGATCCAGATGATGACCGGGCCCGAGACGTCCATCATGACCTCGATGCCCTCGTCCGACTTGCCCTTCAGCTTGATGGTCGCGTCGAGCACGGCGCATTTGCGGCCGTCGATGCTCTTCACTTCCTTGAGGGTGAGCTTCATGAGCCCCTCCCAGTTCACGTCATGGAACATCTTCTTGATGGTCTCGGGGGGGACCTCCCAGGAGGCTCCGACGGCGACGGGCGTCTTGGGGAAGGTGAGGGCGAACACGTCTTCCAGGCTGAAGTCCTTGAGGTCCTTCTCCGCGATGCCCTCGGCGCCCGTCCGCACGAACTCCGTGCCCTTGCGCTCGACGACGATCGTCTTGCCGTGGGCGGGTTTCTGGATGCGCACGAATTCCGTCTGGCCCGGCTCCTTCTTCTCTTCGATGGCTTCTTCGACCTTGTAGGACCCCTTCGTGATCGCGTCGTTGTCCACGCCCAGGCACTCCTGCACGATCTTCTTGGACTCGCGCTGCTCGACGTCGACTTCGATCTTCTGGCCGCCGGCGTTGACGAGGACGTGGATCTTCGACTCCATCTTCTCGACGACGCTGAGCTTGTCGCCGACCTTCGGCTGGAGCTTGAGCGTGACCGTGTCCTGCGCCAGAAGGGCACAAACCATCACGAGTGCATGCATGGACGATCCTCCCTTTTCTCTAAGCCGGGGAATTGTACGACGGGCGATGCGGATGCGCCTTCTAAATCGGGATGGCGTGCCTTTCTAGCGATGTCGACGGGTCTGAATCGGCGGCTTTCCAAAGAGATCCCGAAGCTCCTTCTTCGCGCGCTCGAGGGCGGCTTTGCGCCGCGCGGAAAGCCCCCGGCCTCCCCGGTTGATGAACCAGTCGAGCATCGACATGGCCGACTGGAACTTGGTGCCTTTGGTGCGGTTGCTGGTCATGACCGAGCGGCGCAGGCCTCGCGCGATCTCCCGGGGTGTCCGGCTGAAGAGCCCGTCCTCGATGTCCATCGCGTTGGACGTCGCCTGGACGCGCCGGACCCAGCCGCCGCGGCGTTTGCTCATGCCCGGTCCGCGACGGGCGCCGAGCTCGAGTGGCGCGTGCAGTTGGCGCAGCAGAACATCACGCCGTCGACCTCCACGCCGTGGCCGATGATGCGGCAGCCGCAGTGGCTGCAGACGGGCGCCATCGCGTGGATCGCGCATTCGAAGCAGTCGAAGACGAACGCATTGCCGTCGCGCTGGATTTCGAAGGTCTTGTCGTAGACGTTGCCACAGGTCACGCAGGCTTTGGTGGTCATCACAGGAAGCACTCCAAACTGTTACCATTCTTAATGATGCTCGCGAGGACGCCCCGTTATGGGGGGTGCGCACATCCTTGCCCAGGCGGCCTTCAGAATCCTCCCGGAGCGCCTGGCCCGTCTTCTGCTTCTTCAGGAGCATGCGATGGGCCGCGGCCGTCCTCTGCCTCGTCCTCGGGGCCCGGGGGTCGATCGAAGTCGCAGGGGTATTCGACATCCCCCTCGCCTCCCACCCCCAAGTTCTCGCCCTCGGGTCGACGATTTCGTTCGGGGCGTTTCTCTTCTGCCTCCGGAATCTGACGATGCTCCTTCCGGCCCTCGCGCTGGGGGCCGCCGCGAGCTATCTTGGCATCGTGTTGGGCTTGACCATCGCGGCGGAGATCGACGACAGCCTCGGGCAACTGAACTTGTGGCTGCCCCTTGTGCTACTGGTGCTGATTCCGGTGGCGGCGCCACTCCTCGCCGGTGCCGGGGCTGCCGGGATCTGCGTCGCCTGCGCGGCGACCGATGATTCCAATTCGCACTCCGGTAACGGGAACCTTGCGGATCCTTGACACTCTCGTGCTTCACTTCGGCAGCATCAGTCGGAGGTTTCGCGCGGAGTGGGTAAGTCCATCCTCTACTGCGGAGGGTGCGGGAAGAGCCTGAGGGAGGAGGACTTCGCCAAACGGCTGGCCTCCATCCAGGACAACCGCCCGCTCTGTGCCGCGTGTCGTCCCGTGGACGCGGTCGCGTCGCCGCCGCCGCCTCGGCCTCCTCCTCCTCCGGCCCGCGCTCCGCCGCTCGCGCGCGCCCTAAACCCAGACGCTCGTGATCGTGGCGCGGATCCTCATCGACGACGTCGAAGTGCGGGACTGACCCCGCCGGTCGAAATAATTTAAACGCGAGCCCTCCTTTCCGGATCCTATCCCCGGAGGGCGATAGGGCTTGGGAAACTCCCCACGCATTCTTTTCGCGGTTCTGTCGGCGCTCGCGCTGCCCGCCTGCGGCGGGGGAGGCGAGGACGCCGGGTCGGGCCCGCCGGTCACGACGCTGACCGCGTTCGTTTCGACGCCTGTCGCGGTGCAACATTCGACCGCCACGATCCGCTATACCCTCGCGGATCCGGAGAGCGACTCCGTCACGATCCTCGTCGAATTCTCCAAGGACGGGGGCAGCACCTGGGCCGTCGCCAGGCCGGATTCGTCTACCTCGACTTTGACGGGGCTCACGTCCTCGCCGGCCGGGACGCCGCACACGTTCCGCTGGAACACCTGGGAGAACAATGCCGCGTCCACGGCGGGACCCGTCAATCCGCGGGTGCGGATCCGGATCACGCCGAGCGACGCGGCCGTCGGCGTGCCCGGAAGCACCGCCGATTTCTCCGTCGATCTTCGGTACGCCCGCCCCGTCGCCACGGCGACGGCTCTCTTCCCGTGGTCCCGCACGGAGCTCGGCAAGCAGGAGACGCCCATCGGCAACCTGGTCGCGGACGCGATGCGTCTGCGCTTCGGCGCCCAGCTCTGCCTGCAGAACGGTTGGGGCGTGACCGACGGCCTGACCTCGTTGTACGCACCGGCAGACATGAGCTTGCGACGGAACGCGGCAGGGTATGCGGCCGGTCCCCCCTATGACCTCGTCGCAGGCGACGGGTTCAGGATCGCCTCGTTTCCCAACCGGGTCGTCACGCGCACGATCACCGGCACGCTGCTGTATGCGGTCCTGGAGTTCGGCGTGGGCCCGCACCCGTCGAAATTCAACGGCTTCCCCCAGATCTCCGGCTTCAGCTTCACGTTCAAGGCCGGCAACCCCGCGGGCTCCCGGATCCTGTCGGTCACGCTGGACGGCGGCACGTCGATCGCCAAGGATGCCACGGTCTACACCTTCGTCACGAACGACTACGTCAACACGGGCGGCGACGGCTACGGGATGCTGAACACCGGCGTGGGGACCTCCCACGAGACCATGGGCCAGATCGTCGCCGTATATATCGAAACCCTGGGCGTCCTCACGCCGGCCATGGGGAGAATCACCGTCGTTCCCTGGCGTTGTCCGCCGATGCCGTGGTACGCTGCGCGCCGATGATCTACGACATTTCCATGCCGCTGCGCGAAGGCATGCCCGTCTATGAGGGCAACCCGCCCTACAAGCGCATCGTCACGCACGTCCTCGGGAAGGACGGCGCGCCGGTCAATCAGTCGCGCTTCGAGTTCGGCGCGCATTGCGGCACCCACATCGACGCGCCGCTGCATTTCGAGAAGGACGGATATACGGCGGAGGCCGTCCCGCTGGAGCACCTGGTCGGTCCCGCGCGGCTGCTGCACTTTCTGAATCAGGACTGCGTCGATCTCGCGGATCTCGAAAAACTCGACTGGGCCGGCGTCGAGCGCGTGCTCTTCCGCACCCGCAACAGCGAGCACTGGGTGAAGAGCAACACGTTCGACCCGAACTTCGCCTACGTGACCGGACCCGCGGCGCGTTTCCTCGTCGACCGGAAGATCAAGCTGGTGGGCATCGACAGCCTGGGCATCGAGAAGTTCGGCAGCACGGATCACCCCGCCCACCACGCGCTGCTGCGGTCGGGCGTCACGATTCTGGAAGGCCTCTACCTGACCGGCGTCCCGGCGGGAGACTATACGCTCTACTGCGGGCCCCTCCGAGTCATGGGCGGCGAGGGTGCCCCCGCCCGCGCCCTGCTGGTCGCGAAGTAACAAAACAGACCGTCCATCCTCCCGGCAACCGTATATACAGCGGGGTGTCACACCCATCCCAAGCGGGGCTATCCAGAGCAGTTTCCGGAGGACCCAACATCGTGAATCACCGCATCCTGGCCGTGTCGCTCCTTCTCCTCGCCCTGCCGGCGTCCGCGCAGCAGGCCCCGAATCCCGAAGCCGAGCAGGCCCTCAAGCGGCTCCGTCCCCCCAAGGGGCTTCAGGCGTCGCTCTTCGCCGCGGAACCCGACTTCGTCAACCCCGTCTCGTTCTGCTTCGACGAGAAGGGCCGCGCCTACGTCGTCGAGACCCACCGCCTCGGCAACTGCACCTACGACATCCGGGGCCATATGGGCTGGGTCGACGACGACCTGGCCAGCCGCAATGTCGCCGACCGCGAGGCGATGCACCGCAAGTACATGGGGAAGGCGTACGAAAAGCTGACCGACAGCGAACGCGTCCGCTTGCTCGAGGACCGCGACGGCGACGGCCGCGTCGATCACGCCGTCACCTTCGCGGAGAACTTCGCCACGCCCGCCACGGGGCTGGCCGCCGGCGTGCTTGCGCGCGGCGACGACGTCTGGTTCGCCTGCATCCCGGATCTGTGGAAGTTCAAGAACCGCGACGGGAAGGGGGAGGATCGGACGGCGCTGCACACGGGCTTCGGCGTCCGCATCGCGTTCATCGGTCACGACCTGCACGGCCTGCGCATCGGGCCCGACGGGAAGCTGTACTTCTCGATCGGCGACCGCGGCGTCCATGTCGAGAAGGACGGGAAGGTCCTCGTCGACAACCCCGACTCGGGCTGCGTCATGCGCTGCAACGCCGACGGCTCGGGCCTCGAGCTTTTCGCGACGGGGCTGCGCAATCCGCAGGACCTGGCCTTCGACGCCTTTGGGAATTTGTGGACGGGCGACAACAACTGCGACGCGGGCGACGCCGCGCGGTGGACGTACGTCATGGAGGGCGGCGACTGCGGCTGGCGCGTCGGGTACCAGCAGGCGCCGGGACGCGGGCCCTGGATGTCCGAGAAGCTCTGGGGCGTCGAAGCCTGGCAGACGGCGCCATCGGAGGTCCCGCCCGTGGCGCACATCGGCCACGGTCCGTCGGGGATCGCCTTCAACGGCGGCATCGGCCTGCCCGAAGCCTATAAGGACCACTTCTTCTTCACCGACTTTCCGGGCGCCGTGCTGTCTTTCGCCGTGAAGCCGAAGGGCGCGGGGTTCGAGGCCACCGACCTCAAGACCTTCGTCGGCGATGTCTGGCCGACCGACGTCAAGATCGGCATGGACGGCGCGGTCTACTTCTCCGACTGGATCAACGGCTGGGGGATGCCCAACAAGGGGCGCATCTACCGGATCGCCGATCCGACGCTCGCCGCGAGTCCGGCGGTCAAGGAAGCGAAGGAGATCCTCGCGAAGGGGATGGGCGGTCGGCCGATCCCTGAACTCCAGACCCTCCTCGGCCACCCGGATCAGCGGATCCGCATGGCGGCGCAATTCGCCCTGGTCGAGGCCAGATCGCCGGCCCTGCTGGCGTCGGCCCTTGAGAAAGGACCGCTGCTCGGGCGGCTCCACGGCCTCTGGGGCGCGGGCCAGCTCGGCACCCTCGACAAGTTGCCTGGGCTCCTCGTCGACGACGAGGACGAGGTCCGGGTGCAGGCGGCCAAGGTCCTGGGCGATCACCACTATGGACCGGCCTGCGAAAAGCTGGTCGTCCTGCTCAAGAACCCGAACGCCCGGTTGCGCGCCGCCGGCGCCATGGCGCTCGGCAAGATCGGCAATAAGGAGGCCGTCGGTCCGATCTTCGACATGCTCCGCGAGAATGCGGATAAGGATGCGTGGCTGCGTCACGCCGGAGTCATCGCGCTGGTCTGGATCGGTGACGCGGACGCGATCAAGTCGAAGATCGGCGACGAGTCGGCCTCGGTCCGCCTGGCCGCACTGCTTGCGCTGCGGCGCCTGAACCGTCCGGAGCTCGCCGCTTTCCTCGAAGACAAGGAGGCGGCGATCGCCCTCGAAGCCGCCCGCGCGATCAACGACGGACCGGTGAACGCCGCGATGCCGGCGCTCGCCGCGATGCTCGAGAGGAAGCTGCCGGAAAAGGCCTGGGCGCGCGCCATCAACGCGGCGTATCGGACCGGGGACGCGCCCGGCCTCGTGAAGTTCGCCGGCCGGAAGGAGATCCCCGACCCCGCCAAGGCGGAGGCGCTCAAAGCCCTCGCCGACTGGGCCCATCCCTCCGGACGCGACCGCATCCAGCACGTCTGGCGGCCGATCCCGGATCGCGAGGCGACCGCGGCCGTGACCGCGCTTTCCGCGGCTCTCGAGGGTCTGCTCGCGGACGCGCCCGATCCCGTGAAGGAAGCGGCGGCGCAGGCGGCGGGGTCGCTCGGGATCAAGTCGGCCGGGGCGCGGCTCGCCGAGATGGCGGGAAAGGGCCGCACCGTCGGGGTCCGCATCGCGGCGCTGAAGGCGCTTGGGGTGCTGAAGGACGAGAGGCTGCCGTCGGTCGTCATGATGGCCGTCGAGGATAAGGACGCCACCCTGCGCAAGGAGGGCACGAAGCTGCTGGCGCAGCTCAAGATGCCGAACGTCGTCGCCCTGCTGGAGAAAATGGCGACCGAGGAGGGGCCGATGCCCGTGCGGCAGAACGCCGTCGAGTCCCTGGGTCGGACGTCGGGCGCGGACGCCGAGAAGGCGCTGGGCCGCCTGATGGAGGCGCTGCAGAACGGCAAACTTCCCGCGGCCCTGCAGCTCGACGTGCTGGAAGCCTGCGCCCCGAAACCTTCCCTGAAGGAGAAAGTCGCGGCGCTGCGGGCCGCATCCAAGGACGATCCCGTCGCGTCCTACCGGGAGGCCTTGGAAGGCGGCGACGCGGAAGCCGGCCGGAAGATCTTCTTCGAGAAGGCGGAGGCCGGCTGCGCGAAGTGCCATAAGGCGAAGGGGCGCGGCGGGGAAGTCGGCCCGGTGCTCGACGGGATCGGCGCCCAGAAGGCGCGGCAGTATCTCCTGGAGTCGATCGTCGTCCCCAACAAGGACATCGCCCAGGGCTTCGCCCAGGCGATCCTGCTCCTCCAGTCCGACGCGGTCGAAACCGGCCGCATCGAGAAGGAGGACGAGAAGGCGTTGTCCATCATCCTCGCTGACGGCACGCGCAAGACCATCGCCAAGACCGACATCAAGGCGCGCAAGGTCGGCCTCTCGGCGATGCCCGAGGACGAGATCAAGCACCTGAGCCGGGCGGAACTCCGGGACGTGATCGAGTTCCTTGCCAGTCTTCGGGACCGTTAGGACAATAGGGTCTCATGCGACGATACTCAGCGGTTCTGCTGGTCTGCCTGCTGGGGTCGCCCGCCCATCCGCAAGAGACTCCCGAGCAGGAAGCGGCGCGGAAGAAACTGAAGCTCGTCGACGGAGTGCAGGCCACCTTATGGGCCTCCGATCCGCTCCTCGCCAATCCGGTCGCAATCTCCATCGACGAAAAGGGCCGGGTCTACGTCGCCGAGTGCTGGCGCCGCCACACGTCGACCCTGGACATCCACATGCGCAAAGAGTGGCTGGACGACGACCTGGCCTGCCGCCGCCACGAAGATCAGATCGCCTATCACGAGCGCCGCTTGGGAGACAAGGCGGGGGAGTGGAAGGTCGAGTCGGAACGGATCCGTCTCCTCGAGGACAAGGCCGGGAAGGGTCGCGCGGATTCGGCGGTCACCTTCAGCGAGGGCTATAAGGACCTCTGCGAAGGCATCGGCGCCGGCATCCTCGTCCGCAACGGGGAAGTCTGGTACACGTGCATTCCGAACCTCTGGTCCCTCAAGGACACGGACGGAGACGGGGTGGCCGACGTCCGCAAGGCGCTGCACACGGGATTCGGCGTCCATCTCGGCGCGAGCGGCCACGACATGCACGGCCTGCGCTTCGGCCCCGACGGCAAGCTGTACTGGAGCCACGGCGACCGGGGCTTCCACGTCGAGGCGGAGGGGAAGACGTTCAGTTTCCCCGACGGCGGCGGCGTCCTGCGTGCCAACCCCGACGGCTCGGAGCTGGAGATCGTCTGCGTCGGCCTGCGCAACCCGCAGGAACTTCAGTTCGACCAGTACGGCAACCTCTTCACAGGCGACAACAATATCAGCAAGGCGCCGGACGTCGGGGAGACCTGCCGCTGGACCTATGTCGTCGAAGGGGCCGACTACGGCTGGCGGATCGGATACCAGTTCATGGACAAGGGCGGGGCGTGGTGCGCGGAGGACCAGTGGCGCCTCGAGGCGGGCTACCAGGTCCCCTGTGTCGCGCGTCTGGGTCACGGTCCCTCCGGAGTGACCTATCACCCGGGCGTGGCGGCGATCCCGGAGCGCTATAGGAACCACTTCTTCATGTGCGACTATCCGGGCGGCATCTACAGCTTCGAGATGAAGCCCAAGGGCGCGTCCTTCGAGATGATCGGGCTCGAGAAGTTCATGTGGGGGCTCCAGTCGCCGGACGTGGAGTTCGCTCCCGACGGCTCGATGCTCGTCGCCGACTGGGTGGGGATGTGGGACAAGGTCGACAAGGGCCGGATCTGGCGCGTCGCCGATCCGGAGCGGCTCAAGGACGCGGCCGTCCTCCAGGTGAAGAAGCTGATCGCGGAAGGCATGTCGGGCCGCTCGAAGGACGAGCTCGCGGGGCTGCTCTCCCACGACGACCAGCGCATCCGCCAGGCGGCGCAGTTCGAACTGGTGGCCCGGAAGGAAGCGGGCGTGCTCGCGAACCTGACGGACCGGGCCTGGCCGCAGCGGGTCCGCGTCCACGCGATCTGGGGCCTGGGCCAGCTCAAAGCCAAGGATCCGCTGCTCCCGTTGCTGGGCGATGCCGACCCGGAGATCCGCGCGCAGGCGGCGAAGACGCTGGGCTCGCTGCGCACCGTGCTCGCCTACGACCGCTTCGTCGCCCTCCTCAAGGACGAAAGCCCGCGCGTCCGCTTCTTCGCGGCGATGGGGCTCGGGAAAATCGGCAAGCGCGACGCCATGGGGGCGGTCCTCGACTTCCTCCGCGCGAACAACGACGAAGACCGCATGCTCCAGCATGCCGGCATCATGGCGCTCGCCGGCATCGAGGACATGGAGGGGCTGCTGGCGGCGGGGAAGGATGCGTCCGCGGCGCTGCGGATGGCGGCCCTCGTGGCGCTGCGGAAGCTGAAGCGGCCGGAGATCGCGCGGTTCCTGGAGGACGCCGACCCGGCTCTCGTGCTCGAGGCGGCGCGGGCCATCTACGACACGCCGATCGACGCGGCCCTGCCCGCGCTGCGCGCGCTGCTGAAGAATCCGAAGGCGCCCGAGCGCGCGCTGCTCCGGGCCGTCAACGCGGCGTTCCGGGCGGGCGACGCCGACGCGCTCGCCGCCTTCGCCGCATCCCTGGACGCCCCCGCCGGCGCGCGCGTCGAGGCGCTCGACGTGCTCGGCCTCTGGGAGCAGCCCTCCGGGCGCGACCGCCTGATGGGCCTCTGGAGGCCGATCCCCCCGCGCAGCCCCGACGACGCCGTCAATGCCGTCGCGTCCCGCCTGAAGCCGCTGCTGCTCGACCCCGCCGACGGCGTCGGCGCGGCGGCCGCGCGCTTCGCCGCCCGCTATAAGCTCGAAGGCGCGACGGCGCTGCTCCAGGAGGTCTTCCAGGACCCGAAAGCGCCGTCGGCCTCGCGGGCCGCGGCTCTGCGCGCGCTCGGGGGCATGGGCGGAGACCTCACCCCGTCCGTGTCCGCCGCGCTGGAGGATCCGGATGCCGCCGTGGTTCTCGAGGCGGTGCGGCTGGTTCCTCAGGCGAAAATCGCCGACGCGGCCGCGCGCCTCCAGACGATCGCGCGCGGGAAGGGCGCCCTCGCGGTTCGCCAGGCCGCGGTCACCGCCCTGGGAGATCTGGGGGCGGGGGCGACCTTGTCCGAACTGTTCCTCAGCGACCCGGGACTGCAGCTCGAGGCGCTCGAGGCCGGGTCGAAGCTGTCGATGACCTGGATGAAGGAGTTCGACGCCGGACGCAAACCCGACGATCCCCTGTGGGGCTACCGCGAAACCCTCGAGGGCGGGAATCCGGAACTCGGCCGGCGGATCTTCTTCGATCGCGGCGACGTCCAGTGCGTCCGCTGCCACAGCGCCGGAGGCCAGGGCGGGCAGGTGGGACCGCCGTTGACGAAGATCGGCGAACAGAAGACGCGCGACTACCTCCTCGAGTCGATCCTCTACCCGAACAAGCAGATCGCGGAGGGCTGGGGACAGGTGGCCGTCCAGCTCACGAACGACACGGTCGACGTCGGCCGCGTCGCCCGGGAATCCGACGGCTTCCTGATGCTGGTGCTGGCCGACGGAAGCCGGAAGGCGATCGCCAAGTCGGACATCAAGGCGCGCAAGGCCGCGCTGTCGGCGATGCCGGAGGATCTGGCGAAGGCGCTGTCGAAGCGCGACCTCCGCGACCTGATCGCCTATCTCGCCTCCCTGAAGTGAAGTCCTACATCGGCTTGTGGGAGGGGAAGTTCCGGAGGGTCTTGGACACGGCCTCCTGGATCCGCCGCTGACGCTCCTCGTCCGGCAGGCTGCGATTCACGGTTGCTTCCGCGACGCCCCTCCAGATGATCTTGCGGGGAACCTTGTTGCCGATGATGTCGATGACGAGGCTTCCCTCGCTCAGGTTGGAAGGGCCCGTTCCCGCGGTCTTGGCCAGGGGGTCGTCGATGCCGAAGCGGAATCCCACGGGGGCAAGCTCGACGCTGGGGCCCGCGACGGCGACCCACTTGATCAGCATATCGGCCTTGTCGGCCGGCCCCCACGAATAGCCGCGCGCTTCCAACTCGTCCTGGATGCAGTTCTTGATGCGGCGTCGCGCGAGCTCCGAGAGGTCCGGATCGGGCGCTTCGTTGTTCACGGACTCGTACCAGGCCCAGGTCCAGATCGCAGAGAAGTCCGTGCTGGGGTCGCGGGCCGTGTTCACCTCGATTCCGGAGCAGCCTCCCAGCGCAAGCAGGGCCAGCAGCGCGGTGATCGGGCGGGGGATCACTTCTTCACCTCGGGGACTCCTTCCAGTTCAATGGCGACCACCGTGACGGGCGAGCCCTCGATCAGGTCCGGGGCCTGGATGCCCGTATCGCGCACCTGCAGCTCGCGCTTGCCGTCCAGCACCCAGGCCTCGCGGATCTTCGTCTTCAGCCCGGGCAGCGTGATGATCCCGTCCTTCGGATACTCCTCGAGGAAGACGAAGAGCCGGGATCCCTTCACGCTGACGCGCCCCGCGGGGATCCTCCCGTTGAAGGGGCTCCGGTCGGTGTCGTAGATCGAATCGCCGTTCTTCTGCAGCCACGCCCCGATGATCTTCATCCGCTCCCTCAGCGCGTCGGGGATCGTCCCATCCGGCCGGGGCCCGATGTTCAGCAGGAAATTGCCGCCCTTGGAGACGGCGTCCACCATCTCGACGATGACGCGTTCGGCGCTCTTCAGGGGATCCGAGCTTTCGACATAGCCCCAGCTGTGCCCGAACGTCTGCGCAGCCTCCCAGGCGGTGGGGCGGCTCTGCATGCGCAGGATGGTCGCGGGGACATCGGTCTCCTTCGTGTAGAAGTCGACGCCGGCGATCGTTCCGCGCGACTCGCGGCCCAGGCGGTCGTTGATGAAGGCGTCCGGCTTCGACTGACGGAGGAGCGTGATGAGATCCCCGCCTTTCCAGTCGTCCACGGTGTGTCCCCATTCGCCGTCGAGCCAGAGGCCCCAGAGCGGGTAGTTCGCCAGCAGCTCGCCGATCTGGCCGTGAGCGTACTCCACGTATTTCGGAAAATTGGGGCCGTAGTCGGGATGGTGCCAGTCGAGAAGGGAGTAATAGGCGCAGAACTTCACGTCCGCCTTCCCGCAGGCCGCCGCGAGCTCCCCGACCAGATCCCGCTTGGCCGGAGCAAAGCGGGCGGCGGAATAGGGCGTCAGCTTCGAGTTCCACAGGCAGAAGCCGTCGTGGTGCTTCGCGGTCAGGACGAGGTATCGCGCGCCGGTCTCGTTGGCGAGCTTGGCCCACTCGGCCGGATTGAAGTTCTCCGCCCCGAAGTTGAGGGCGAAGTGCTCGTATTCCTTCACGGAGAGCTGCTCGTTCTCCATCAGCCATTCGGACTGCTGCCCCGGTTTGGCCCGCGCCGGCACGGAGTAGATGCCCCAGTGGACGAAGAGTCCGAACTTGGCCCACTTGTATCCCGCGCTGCGGCGGGCCACCGCGTCCGGGGACTCGATGAACGTGGTCCCGCGCATCGATGCCGCGTCGCCGGCGTCATTCTTCACCCGGCGCAGCGCCTCGGTCGCGGCCTTCTGCACGGCGGCATCCGGGTCCTTGGCCGCCTCGTTCAGCTCGGCGTCCGCACTTCGGGATTCGCCGCCGAACGCGCCCAGCACCTCGGCCGCCAGGCGCCGCACGTTCGGATCACGTTCCTTCAGCGCCCGCGCAAGCGCCGGGACGCCGTCGGGACCGACCTTGGCCAGCGCCTCGGCCGCCCGGTCCCGGACGATGCTGTCGGGATCGGCCAGGCGCGCGACCAGCGCGGCGATGCCGGCCTTCCCGTCCGGCCCGATTTCGCGGAACGCGACACAGCTGCGGGCCCGGATGCCCGCGTCGGCATCCTGGAGCAGGTCGATCAGCGCGGGGACGGCCTCTGCGGCGCGGGGCCCCAGGCGGGTCAGGATGGTCAGGCAGACCCGGCGGACGTCGGGAAGGGGGTCGTGCAGCGCCTTGGTGAGCGCGGAGGAGATCCGATAGTCGTCGGGGTCGATGTCGCCCAGCGCCTGGGCCGCCCAGGTCCGGACCCCGCCTTCCTTGTCGGCCAGCGCGTCGATCAGGGCGGTGGTCGCCGGCTTCGCCCGCTTCCCCTGCGCGCCGAGCACGAAGGCGGCGGCCAGCCGGATGCGCGGATTCTCGTCCCGCAGGGCGTCCGCCAGCGACCGGATGCCGTACGGACTGACGCGGCCCAGCGCGAACTCGGCACGCCAGCGGACCTCGAGGTCCGTGTCGTCCATGGACCGGAGCAGGCGCATCACCTCGCCGCTCGAATCGGCGGACGACTCGCCGGCGACTTTGACTTCCTCGCGCCGGCCCTGGACTTCTTCGCTGTTGGAGCGGACCGAGGGAGCCGAATCGCCCCCGCCGCAGGACGCCGCGAGCAGGAGCGCCAGGCACACGACCGGAGAGCGGGCCATTCCTTCACCTCCCGAGAGACCGACGATTACTAGCACAGCGGGGCGCGGGGGTCAATCAAGGCCGGATGCCCCTTCAGGGGCCGTGAGCCGGCTTCAGGGCGGGATCATCCAGGTCGAGCCTGTAGATCATCTGGGTATATTCGTACCTCGGCGTCGGATGGGGCTTTTCGGCGAAATCCTTCGTATAGCTGCCTTCGAAGATCAGGAGGGGGGAGCCGGCCGGGGTGAATTCCGGATGCAGCCGCGGGTTGTAGAACGTGTAGTTCTCATGGGTCAGCACTTTGACCGCCGGCCCCCAGGGCCCCGTGGCGGCGTCCGCCTCCGCATACCAGAGCTCTCCGAACACCGAGGGCTTGCCGAAGCGTTCCATGAACACCGTCACCCAGCGCTTTCGGAACGCATTCCAGGTGATCGATCCCGAATGGGGAATGACGGCCTTGCCGTCCGCGGCGGATTTCAGGGTCTCCTGGGGCTTCAGCAGCTCCCAGGCGTCGATGTCCTGCCAGGCCTCGAACGTGGCGGGGCAGCGGAGCGTCGGCAGCGGATTGCCGAAGAGCACCCACTCCTTGCCGCCCTCATCCTTCCAGAAGGCCGGGTGGCCGTCCGGCGCCGGAGGCTGCTTCGGGGCGGCGTCGGACTTCGTCCACAGGACCTTGAGGAGGTCGAACGCCGCCTTGTCGTCGTTCCAGACGCAGAGGCCGCACTGGTAGGCCTCGAGCGGCGGCTTCACCTTGATGAAGGTCCCGCAGAGCCGGGGCGTTCCCGTCTTGTCGGGCAGACTCACGTATCCGCTCACCCAGGTCGGTCCCGGCCCGGGCATCTTCGCCACGCCGCGCGGCACCCCCTGGTCGTCCGTGAAGTAGTCGAGCTTGAGCTTGAGCGGGGGCTCGAACGACGACAGCGGCTGCACCGGCGTCGTCGCGCTGGTCATGTCGAAGATTCCCATCGGATATCGCGCCACGAGCGTGTCGCCCCAGGCCCAGAAGAGCCTGCCGCGGTGGACGGCGTTCTGGACGCTGTCGCAGCCGGTGATGCCCGACTCCTTCCAGTCGAGCTCCTTCCCCAGCTTCTGGCTGTCGGAGTAGAGACCCGCGCCGGTCAGGCGGCCCAGCCGCTTCGCGATGATCGACCGGCGCACCTCGACCCGCAGCGTCTTTCCGGGCTCCGGGGTCAGCCGAAACCCCCTGAAGCCGAAGCCGTCCTTCGGAGCGTCGTAGCCGTGGCCGACGACGTCGAACCACGTCTCGCGCCCCATGAATTCCGGCTGGTCGAAGGCGATGACGCCGGCGTTGTCGGTGACGAAGCGGATCTGGTTCGTGGTGCGCAATTCGACCAGCGGCACCGGCCAGCCGGTCCCCTGCTCGACGACCTCGATGCGGCAGGGCTCGCCCGAAGATGCAGCCGCAAGCGCCCAGAGAAGCAGCAGCGGAAGCGCCATCGGGATCCCTCCTGTCCGGATCGAGGATAAGCAGTCTCCCCGGGCCAGGCAAGAGGAGAAACCGGGCTCAGCGCTTCGGCGCGGCGGCCTCCTGCACCACGGCCCCGTGGTCCTCGCTCAGCACGAGAAGCGCGAAGCGGTCGACGTGGTCCAGATCGCTCGTGCTCAGGGACGAGTAGTCGAAGCGCCCCCGCAGGTCGGTATAGCCGTCCTTGAAGAAACGGATCGAGCCGTCCTGCTGCCGGGCGTACGCCTTGACGTAGGCGCCCGGGAGCGGCTTCTTCGAGGCCTGATGGAGCACCCGGACCTGGCCGTAAGGCTCGGCCACGTGGACCGACAGATCGTGCGCGAAGCAGGGCCGGGACACCCGCCGCCCCTCGGCGACCAGCTCGACGACGACGTTCGCGCCGTTGAATTCGGCCGGGAGCGCGAACGAATGGACGCCGCCCTTCTTGGGCAGGGGCACGTCGTCGCTGCGGTTCGGCATGATGAAGCCGAAGCGGTCGGACTGCTCCTGCACGAAGGGCTGACGGGAGAACAGCAGCTCCAGGTCCATGCGGTAATAATTCACGCGCACGCGGTCCAGGTTCTGGAAGTGGACGCTGACGGTGCGGTTGTCGACGGCGAGGTCGAACGTGGCCGTCGCCGCCGCCAGGCTGGCCTGGCGCTGGTCGCGGTCCTCCTTGTCGACCAGCTCCGCGCCCTCGCCCTCGATCTCGTCGAGCTGGGCCAGGGCGTTCTGGAACAGCTTGCGCCAGCGGTCGACGGGATGGTCCCGGTACTTCTCCGCGACCTGGCGGGCCGGTTTCGGGCGCCCGCCGAGCAGCTCGGCGTAGACGCGGAGGTAGTCGTACTGGATCTTCGTGTCGACGGCATCGCGCTTCACGCGCCCGAAGGTCTCGAGCGCCTCCTCCGAGCGGTCCTGGAGGAACAGGTAGTACGTGACGGCCAGGAGATCGTGGTCGTCGAGCTTTGCCCGGTACCGCAGGCTCTCCATCAGCTGGCCGTACTGCTGGGAGAAGCGGTCGTTGAGGATCTTGCGGGCCGCGCCCAGCCGGTGGGCCCGGGCGTTGACCAGCGGGGCGTATTCGAGGTGCTGGATCCACCGGCGTTCCACCGGGTCGACCGGCGCGACGCCGCCATCCACCCTCAGGCCGCAGCAGCGGAGCCACTCCTCCCGGTGGTTGAGGAAGTCGCGGACGCGGGTGGCGTCCTTATGGTGCACGGAGTAGGACCACAGCGTGCCGTGGTAGACATGGCGCTTCGACAGGAGGTCGAGGACCGCTTCGTAGAAAGTCTTGTCCTTCATCCTCCAGGCGATCAGGTCCAGATCCAGGCGGTCGATGTTGGAGCGTTCGAGGTACTTGAGGACGACGCCGGCGTCCGCGTGCTGGGACAGGTATTCCCAGGACGTCTCGTCCATCTTCGAGAGCCGCTCGACCACTTTCAGGGCGCTGGGCGGAGCGTTCGCGATGAGCTGCTCGTTCTTCGAGACGTGGACCGGGTAATGCCCGAAGGTTCCGGCCGCAGGGAAGTAGAACGAGTACTCCAGCGACTGGGCGGCATAAGGCTGCAGTTCCACGTGGATCCCGCGGGTCTGGAACCCGTTTTTCGCGGGGACGGCGCCCATCGGGATCTGCAGCAGCAGGTCGAGTTTGTGCGTGGAGGAGGTCGGGTTCGTCAGGACGACCTGGCACGTGTAGACCGTATGGACGAGGAACTCGTCGGTGACGTACTTGTCGAACTGCTCCTCGCCCTCGAAGCGGGTGCGATCGTCGTCGCGCAGGAAGTTCTGGCTGACGAGGATGGGCACGCGCTGCGGGGAGGCTTCGGCGGGCTTGATCTGGCGGTGGAAGACGGCGACGCGGTCCTTCGGCTTCAGCTCCATGCGGGGGCCGTCGAACGTCACGGCGGGCCTGGACGCTTCGAAGGGGAGATCGAGGACCGCCATCGCGCAGAGGATCTCCGTGAAGTTCCGGCACGCCTCGGCGAGATGGACGGACAGGAACGGCGACGGGCCGTCGTGCTTCGCATAGTCGCGCCAGAAGCGGTTGATGGTCACCAGGTCGGCGCCCTGCTGTTCGATGGGCAGCTTGTAGTAGTTGTTCTCGGCCCATTCCTGGGTCTGGTCCAGCGTGCGATAGAGCGGCCGCTGGGTCTGGCGGCGCCGGAGATCCCGCTCGCGGTTCTTGCCGGCCGAGGCGGCCTTGTCCCGGGGAGCCATCTCCTTCTTGGACTTCCGGTCTTCCATGTCGTCGCCCCGGAAGGAATCCGGGGCGGATTCGCTCTCGGCCAGGTCCATGCTGATCGCCCTTGCCATCTGGGCGGGCGCGGCGGCGGCGGGCCCGCCCATGCCGGCGCCGAAGGATGCCCGGCTCGATTCCTCCATGATCTTCTCGGCCGCGACGGTGGCCGCCGCGATGCCCAGCGCGTCTTCCGTGTCGAGGGCCTTGCCCTTGAGCGCCGTGTCGAAGAGGCGGTTCTCCAGCAGGAGATCGCGGCGCAGCAGCTCGCAGAGGTCCGACGCGTGGCGCGAGACGGGACCGCGCTCGGATGCGATCCGCTGCGAGAGCAGGATGCGCTCGACGATGTTGAGCCGCCCGAACTCCCAGGGGCGGACATAGACGGCGAGGTCGTCGCCGATCAGGAAGCGGTCGAGGAACGTCTTCTCCTTCTTGTTGCGAAGATAGGGCTGGATCACCTTCTTGAAGAACTCGGGATCCTTCCTGGACAGGAAGAGATGCAGCTCGTGGCAGGCGAACTCGGAGTATTTCGACTTGCGCTCATCGTCGCCCAGCTTCGGCCAGCGGGTGATGAACTCGAACGCGTCCAGCGTCGAATTTCCGGACAGCGTGCGGAAGAGCGAATAGACGCGCGAGAGCGTGTCGTAGGTCTCCAGCTTCGACGTCGTCAAGTCCGGGATCTCGAAGGCGCGGCCTCCCTCGACGACGCTGACCTCCTTCTTCTCGGTGAAATGCTTCGCCGGATCGAGTCCCAAGCGGAGCCTCAGGTCCCTCGGAGGCGTGGGCGCCTCGGGCAGGAAGAGATCCTTCGAGAGGACGACCGAAGGATCCACCACGACGATCCGAAGCTCGCTGGCGTTCGCTAGGGCCTTGCGGGGGATCGCGAGTTCTCCGTCCGCGTCGGGCACGAGATTGGCCAGCAGCGTCGTGGGGTTCGCCAGGAAGTCCAGGCAGGCAAAGGAGGCGGTCTGCGCGGACTCCTCGCGGGGCGCCGCCGTCTTGGGGGCCGCCATCGACGCCGTCGGCGCGCCCGCCGCGGCATACCCTTCGCCGCCCTTCGCCTCGGCCACGCCCGTCTGGGTGGACCGGACCGCCCAGGGATTCAGCAGGAGGCCGGGCCTCGTGAGCATGTTGCCCGGAAGCTTCGCGGAGCGCCGGCGCTCGAGGATATACCGATACTCGTCGCCGATGTCGCGGCCGGACACGTAGGCCGACGGGCTCGGCGCCGTGAACACCGCCCACGGCTCCGGGAGGCGCACCCGGGAGAACTCGTGGAAGGCGGAATGCCCCGGGACGAAGCGGGTGCCGAAGACGTGGACGCGCGTGTCCGGGGAAGCCCCAACGAGCGTGACCCGGATCTCGTCCTTGCCGGTCTTGATCCGGAAAATCTGCGTCGAGCGCGGATCGGAGGCCTGGAGGAGTCGTCGGGGGGAGACCAGCCAGCCGGCCGCGTCGGCGCCCGCCGAGATGCGGAGCTCGATCGTGGCGTCCTCGTCCTTGAGGCGGAGCTCGTAGTCCCCCGGGGGAAGCTTGCCGATCGCCAGGCCGCCGTCCTTGAGGCCGAGGAGATCGAAGCGGTCGCTTCGGTACGTCTCGCCCACCCGCTCCAGCAGCGCGACGGAATCGCGCTCGACGGGGTCGCCGGCATACGGGACCCGGACGATCTCGCCGCTGCGCGCATGGAGGGTCGACGGCCTCAGGCAGGCGTCCTTCAGCATCGGCCAGGTCTGGGAGACGCCCGCCGCGATCGACGCCTGGATCTGCGTCACGTCGTCCAGGGTGCCGAGCTCGACGCGGCCCTGCGCGTCGGTCTGCAGCTCGTGCGAGGTCTGGAACGCGAAGTGGCGGTGGCTGATCGACAGGCTCACCGGAAGGTCCGGCCGCGCTTCGCCGGTCTTTCCCAGGACATACAGGACGTAGCCCTGTTCCGTCCGGGCCAGGTGCAGGTCGACGGTCTTTTCGGAACTCTCGATGCCGTTGAGCGTATAGGTCCGCTGGTCGGAGACGTCGACCTTCTTCCCCGAGGAAAGGCTCTCGACCCGTGCCTGCAGCGTGAAGGTCAGCGTGGTCACGTCCTCCGGGACCTGGAAGGGCACGGACGTCTCGCGGTCGTCGTGGAACTTCAGATCCCGCATCTCCGTGCTCGATTCGACGCCGTGGCGGTCCAGAGAACGGATGGAGAGGACGGGGGTTTCGAGGAGCTTCAGGCTGACGGGGACGTCGTGGACCTGCAGCGAAGGGCGGATGAGCAGCTGGGCCTCCCCGCGGCGGAGCAGCGCCTCGCGGTCGACATACAGGCCCGCCGTGAAGTCGTAGGTCTCCGAGCGGTGCTCGAAGGACTCCAGGGTCGTCACGTTGCCCTGGCGGAGGAGGATTGTCTGCCGGCCCGGCCGTTCGGAGAAGGGAACGGTCACGGCGCCGTCCCTGTCGGCGGCATATTCCCGCCCTCCCAGCCAGAGGGACGCGTTGCGAAGCGGCCGCGAGGCGCCGTCCAGGACGGTGAAGACGTGGCCCGCCGAGCCGATCCGCTCCACGAAGCGGAGGCGTCCCTTGCGGATCAGCGCGCGGCTGCTGATGCCTCCGCCGATGAACTCGACGACGAAGACGCCGGCTTTCGAGAGGGAGGGGAACTCGAACGTCCGGCGCGCGCGTCGGAACGGCGTCTCCTTGTAGACGTGCGTCTGTTCCTCGGCCGCCACGAGGCCGTCGAGGTCGATGCTCGTGTCCAGCTCCTGACCGGTCGACAGGTGGTAGTTCAGGGCGTTGATCTCGAAGACCTTCACCACCAGCGTCTCGATGTTCTTCACGTGCGCGTCGATCGTGACCGCGTCGCCGGATTCGAAGAACGTGCGGTTCTGCGGGGGGAAGGAGATCTCGACGCTGTCCTTGAGCGCCTGGTAGTGGGACGGATTGTTCAGGAGAGAATACCACTTCTCCATGTCGCCGATGCCCTGCAGGATCTTGGCCTCGGCGAATCGGACCCTGAGGTAGGGCTCGAGGATCCAGGTCTCGTACCCCTTGTGGTCCTTCGCGTCCCCGAAGAACTGAGCGAGATAGTCCACGACCAGCGGCTCGTCCTGCGTCACCGTCGGCAGGAGCGTCACACCCGTGAAGTCCTGGCCCAGGCTGACGATGCCCTCCTGCAGCGACTGGTCCTTGCGGCAGCGCTCGAGGAACTTGGGCTCCGCGTAGGACACGTTCCGGGGGATCTCGATGTACTTCTGGAAGCGCTTGCGGTCGTACGTCCCGCGGGAGCGGTCCAGGTCGAGCTGGTGATACAGCACCTGGGCCTTCAGCGGGTTGAACGCCGGGATCAGCGGCTCGACGAACTGCCAGAGGCGCTCCAGGGTGGCGCCCCGCTCGTCGGGATCGGTCTCCCACATCGACTCGGGCCCGGGCTGCAGGCGGATGATGCAGGCATGGACGAAGGCTTCCTCGCGCAGCAGGGCGGGTTCGCGTCGGCCCAGGTCCTTCAGCTGGTCCTGGAGCAGGAGGTTATGGATCTCGAGGGAGCCGAATCCCGAGCTGTGCTTGTGCTTGAGATCCGCCTGGACGAGGTCCACAAGCCCCGGGACATCCGGCCTCTGGAGGCGGCCGAGCAGCGCGCGGCGGCGGTCGGGGTCCAGCTTCTCCTGCGAAAGCCAGTCCAGCGAGGCGTCGGAGAATCCCGACAGATCGGTGCGGCTGCCCCAAGAGAACGCGGTCTTCTTGAGAGTCTCCCGGGAGATTGAGGCCGGATCGAGCCGGCTGGGATGCCTGGTGACGCGCCCCTCGACCTGCGCTGCATGGTGGAAGCCGAGCCCCAGCTGGATGCGAAAGCGCTCCCAGGAGGCCTTCGGTTCCTTGTCGAGCAGGAGCAGGGCATGGCGGTTGACGATTTCCTCGACGCGACCGGTGCGGCCGTGCCGCTGGATCCAGGTCTCCAGGAGCTTGCGCGCCTCCTCGGGCCGGCCCTGCTGCTCGTGGAGGAGGCAGTGATAGTAGTAATAGTCCTCCGTTCCGGGGATGAGCTGCTGCAGCGCCTGGGCGCGGTCGAGGGCGAGCGCGAAACGTTCGTCGAATGAAATGAATGAAATATCCATGGCTCCCTTCCTGTTGACCCTTGAAAAGATACCCCCTGGAGAAGGAATCCGCCCCTGGGGGTTGCAGGAAATGCGCCGGAAGGGGGGGGAATGCTTAGTCGGCTTCCTGGGAGTGGCGGCCGGATTCGTGCGTGCGGGCGCCGACGGCCGGGACCAGCCGCTGAACGAGGACCGGCCGGTCCGCATGCCGGATGATCTCGTCGGCGACGCTGCCCAGGAAGAAATGCGACAGGCCCTGGCGCGCCGATGTGCCGACGACGATCAGGTCGGCGGACAGCGATTTGGCGCAGGTCAGGATCTGATCCGCGGCGCCGCCGTTGACGACTTCGACGCGGGTCCGATACCCCTCGGAGGAGAGCTTTTCGGCGTCTTCGCGGAGGGCCGGCACGGGATCCGGCGGGGGCTGGGGGATCCCCACCGGGGTGAAGCCGGTGACCGGATCGGTGATGATCAGCGGGACGACGACGTGGAAGAAAACAATCTCCGGGCTTTTGCCCTTGGCGATGAGCCGGACGGAGTCCACGAGGTGCCGCGACGGATCGGTCCCATCGATGGCGACCAGGATCCGCCTCAGCGGAAGCGCGGGGCTCTCCAACTTCGGCCGCACCAGCAGGACGGGAAGGAACGACTCGCGGACGACGGCCTCCGTGACGCTCCCCAGCAGCAGGTGCGAGAGGCTGCTTCGGGCGTGGGTGCACATCGCGATGAGATCGGACTTGAGCGTGGTCGCGGCCCTCGTGATCTCCTCCCCGGCGTCGCCGCGCCAGATCCAGGTGCGGACTCTCTGGCTCGGCACGCGCCGCGAGACGCCGTCGAGATACATCTCCGCGGCCTTCTCCAGATTCAGGTCGACGGCCGGCGAATCCGACGCGGCGCTGTGCAGATGAGGAATCACATGAAGGAGATCCATCGTCGAATCGGGCAGGTCGATCCGGACGACTTCGTCGAGGATCGATTCGCTTTCCGGAGTTCCGTCGAGGGGCACGAGGATCCGTCTCATACCTCAATGAGTCCCCGCGTCGGGATCTGTTATGCCCGCGGCGGAATCGGATTCTCCTCGAAACGGTCGGCCTGGCGCAGGGCGGGGAAGAGGCCGGTCCACGCGAGGACCACGACGACGGTGCCGATGCCGCCGACGATGATGGCCCTCGCGGTGCCCCACCAGTGGGCGGTGGTGCCCGACTCGAACTCGCCGAGCTCGTTCGAGGCGTTGATGAACACCATCGAGACGGCGCTGACGCGGCCGCGCATACGGTCCGGCGTCCCGACCTGGATGAGGGTATGGCGGACCGTGACGCTGAGCATGTCCGCGGCGCCCATGACGAAGAGGAACGCCAGGGACAGGGGCAGGCTGTGGGAGAGTCCGAGACCGAGGGTGGCCAGTCCGAACACCGCGACGCCGCCGAAGAGCCAGGCGCCGATCCGCCGCCGCAGGGGGCGGAACGCGAAGAGGATCGCCATGACGCCGGCGCCGACGGCGTTGGCGCTGCGGAAGTCGCCGACCAGCTCGGACCCGCGGCCGAAGAACTCGTGGGCGACGGCGGGGAGCAGCGCCGTGGCGCCGCCCAGGAGGACGGCGAAGAGGTCGAGGGACAGGGCGCCCAGGAGCCGCTTGTCGTTGAAGACATGGCGGATTCCCGCACTCACCGCCCGTTCGAACGGCTCCTGGTCGGGGGCCGCCTGGTGCCGGCTCCGGAGCAGGGCGAAGGAGATGAACGCGGCGGCGAAGAGTCCGGCGGCCACCTCGTAGGCCAGCGCGGCGTTGCTCCTGCCGTAGAGCCGGCCGCCGAGCGCCGGCCCGATCACCGTGCCGAGCTGAAAGACGATCAGATGCCAGACGATCGCCGTCTTGAGGCCGGCCGCAGGCACCAGGGCGGGAAGGAAGGCATGGCCCGCCGGCGCGCTGAAGGCCCGGACCAGCCCGAAGCAGCTGCAGGCGACATAGATCACCACGAGGGAGGGGCTGGGCCGCATCGCCTGCCAGGCGAGCACCGAGATCGTGATCGCGTTCACGGTCGCGCAGGACATGATGATCGCCCGGCGGCTCAGCCGGTCGGCGGCGTGGCCCGCGGGAAGCGCCATCAGGATGTTGGGCAGGAACTCCGCCAGCCCGATCATCCCGACGTGGTAGTTGCTCTGCGTCAGCGCGTAGACCTGGACCTGAAGGGCGAGGATGACGATCTGCCCTCCGACGATCAGCAGCATCCGCGCGAACTGATAGAGCGAGAAATCGCCGTGGCGGAACGGCTCGAACGGGGAGCTTCGTTCCGTGGCCGGCGGGGATGCGGAGGCGGCGGCGTCCATCGCTCAGGCGATCAGCGGCCCGGCTTCGGGCTCGTCCATCGGCGTGACCGGGTCAATGAAGAGCCAGCAAATGGCGCCCAGGGCGAAGACGCCGGACGACATGTAAAAGGCCACGCTCCAGTCCTGCCCGGTCTTCTTGAGCAGCATCCCGATGACGTACGAGCTGACCGCGCCGCCCAGGTTGCCCATCATATTCATCGCGCCGGAGTAGGTGCCGGCGAAGCGGCCGCCCACGTCGATGCAGGTCCCCCAGGAGACGGGGATGGCGAAGTCGCAGAGGAAGCTGGCCAGGCCGAGCGCGCCGATGACCCAGACCGGCTCGCTGACCCGGGTCGGGACCAGCATGACGACCGAGGCGACGGCGAAGCCCAGGCCCGCCATCAGCCGCCTCGCCCGGGCGAGGCTGCCGGTCCGGCGGACGAGCAGGGCGGACGACCGGGCGGTGCAGAAGGAGCCGAGGCCTCCGAGGAAGAGCGGTAGTCCCGTCAGCAGGGCGCGGAGGTCGCGGTCCATGGCCGGATACTTCGATTCCAGGTAGGTCGGAAACCAGGTGATGTAGAAGTACCAGGCGTAGCTGAAACAGAAGTACTGGAGCCAGATCAGCCAGGTGGTGGCCGACGACAGGAAACGCCCCCAGGGGACGTCGCCGTGGCCGGCCGCCAGGTGGCCGTTCTGGGCGAGAAGGGCCCGTTCCGCCGCGTTCACCTTCGGATGCGTCTGGGGATCGTCGCGGTACCAGAGGAAGAAGGCGATCGCCCAGACGGCGCCGAGCCCGCCGAACAGGTAGAAGGCGACATGCCAGGTGATCCCGGGGAGCTTCAGGAGATAGACGACCATGAGCGGTGTCAGCGCGCCCGCCCAGCGGGTGCAGATCCAGAGCAGGCTCTGCGCCCGCGCGCGCTCGGCGGGAGGGAGCCAGACGCAGAACGCGCGCGCGATGTTCGGAAAGCAACCCGCCTCTCCGGCGCCGAAGAGGAAGCGGATCACGACGAGCGACATCTGGTTCCAGGCCTTGCCGGTGGCGGCGGTGAACAAGGACCACCAGAGGACGATCCTCGTCAGGACCCTATGGGGTCCGAAACGGTCGCCGAACCAGCCCCCCGGGATCTCGAACAACGCGTAGGCCAGGGTGAACGCCGAGTACACCAGGCCCATCTGCTCGTCGTCGAGGTGGAATTCGCGCTGGATGCTCTTGCCCGTCTGGGAGATGCAGACGCGGTCGATATAGAGGATCGCCGATGCGGCGCAGGCGAAGGCGACGACCCCGTAGCGGACGTTGGTGGGTCTTCCCGGGTCTTGCATGAGAGGTGTCTACTATACGAAGATTCGGGGCTGCCGGACCCGGATTCAGGCGGCGGGGACCGGCGTCCTCAGCTCCGGCGGGTGGACCGGCAGCAGCAGGGTGAACTCCGTCCCCTTGCCGCGCTCGCTCCGGACCGCGATCTCCCCATAGTGGTTCTTCACGATCTGCCGGCAGATCGACAGTCCCAGCCCCATCCCGATGCTCACGCCCACGTCGGTCTCCACATTCCTCGTGGTGTAGAACGGCTCGAAGGCGTGGCGCGCGGTCTCCTCGTCCATCCCCGCGCCGGTGTCCGAGATGTCGATGCGGACGCAGCCGCCCGCGGCGTCATATTCTCCCGCCTCCGGGCCCGTGAGGACGCGCGCCTGCAGGGAAAGGATTCCGCCCTCCTGCATGGCGTCCACCGCGTTGGAGAACAGGTTCATGAAGACCTGCTGCAGCTGGTCCGGGTCCGCCTGCAGCATCGGCAGGCTCTCCTCCAGGCGCAGGTGCACCGAGATCTTGCGCTTCTCCGCCACCGGGGTGAAGAGGTCCACGACGTCCCGGACGACGCGGCGGACGTCCACGGGGACATAGTGCGGCGGCGGCACGCGCATGGCCTTGAGCACGCCGCGCACGATGCCGGCCAGGCGGTCCACCTGGCCGTCGATGACGCGGAGCCGGGCGAGCACGTCGGGATCGACGACGTTGTCCGCCAGCAGGAGCTGGAGGTGGCCGGAGATGGCGTTCAGAGGGGTGCCCAGCTCGTGCGCGATGATGGTGGCGATTTCGCCGAGGGTCGCGAGCTTCTCGAGCGTCGTCAGCCGGCGCTGCAGCGAGAGCAGGCGCTCGTTGGCTCCCTCCAGCTGGGTGTTCTTCGCGCCGAGCTCGGCGGTGGCGGCCTCGACCTTGGCGCGCAGTTCCTCGTTGAAGCCCTTGATCTGCTCGAGGAGCGTCCGGTTCTCGTCCACGCTCGTCTTGAGCCGGCGCATCATCCGGTTGTAGGTGGCCGCGAGCCAGCCGAACTCCCCCGTCCGGATGTCCACCAGCGCGCTCAGGTTGCCCTCGGCCGCGTTCTCCATGGTCTCCGTCAGCTGCCGGATCGGCCGTCGCACGGAGTATTGGAAGAAAAGGGCGACGCCGAAACCGACGGCGAGGACGAGGCCGGTGGCGCCCAGGAGCATGGTCGTCCTCACCTCGCGGATGCGCAGGCCGAGGCCGATTTTCGTGGGCACGACCTCGAGGTGCAGGACGCCGCGGATCTCGCCGCCGACCCGCATCGGGACCGAGACCGACTGGAACGTGCGCTCGCCGCGCAGCACGTCCATCTTCTGCTGACGCGCCTGGGTGAGCGCGTCGGCGTCCTCCGCCACGGGCTTCCCCAGGGCGGCGGGCCCGGCGGAGGCGACGGGGGAGAGGAGGCCCTCGGTGGTGACGGCGAAGAGGGAGAGGCCTTCGATGCCGTTGGGCTCCGCGGTGATGCGGCGGAGCTCCCGGCCCACGGCCTCGCGCTCCTTCTCTGAGGGCTGGTCGAGGGATGCGAACGCGCCCGCCCAGTCCTCGACCCGCTGGGACGCCATGCGAATGACGTCCTCGACCTCCGACTCGTGCAGCATCTCGATCGTGCGGATCGTGTAGACGTAGTACGAGAAGAAGGTCGGCAGGATGATGGCGACGAGGGCCAGGTAAAGGCGGAGGCCGAGGTTCCACCCGACCGCCCGAACCGGCTTCTGTCCCAGCATCTCAGCCCCACTTTACCCCGACCCCCGGGGGCAGGGGAAGGGGGCGCTCCCCGGCGGCGGCCGCGGCTACTTGTTGACGGTTCCGGTTCCGCCGCAGTTGGGACAGGCCTTCTTCCACGTGCCCTTGCAGTTGTAGCACACCTGCGCCGTCCCCTTGCCGCCGCAGGTCATGCACGTCGAGAAGGTCTGGGGATCGTTGCCGCTGCCCTTGCAGGTGATGCACTTGGGGGTGCCGCCCTTGCAGACCACGCACACCCAGGTCCCCTTGCCCTTGCACTCGCCGCACTTGGTCGAGCCCATCGCCCCGGACACGAAGATCAGGAGCGCGGCGACGACCACGATGACGCCGATGATGATGCCGTACTGCTGGGCGTTGCTGGGCGTTGCGGGGGCCCGCGGAGGCGCCATCTCCCCCAGCTCGGCTCCGCAGGACCTGCAGGCGGCGTCGACTTTTCCCACGTTCGCGTTGCACTCGGGACACTTCGGCATGGAATGTTCCTCCTGTACCGGCTCGCCGCCCGCTTGAACTGTTCACCTGCCGGCCCCGGAGGGCCGGAAAATCACTCGGGGAACGCCTGGAGCATCTTGCCCGTGGCCACCACCGCCATCTGCGCCTTGTTCGCGTCGTCGCGGAGCTGCTCCAGCTCGATGACGTCCTTGATGGTCAGGTCCGGCCGCGCCAGGCCATCGGCCACGTACTTGTCGAGATCCTGGAGCTTCACGGCGTGGCTGCGGAAGGCGTCGCGCAGATCCGCCAGCTTCTTCCGCGTCGTCTTGATCTCCTCCGGATCGTTGCGCTTGATGATCTCATCCTTGAGGGTGTTGATTTCCTTGAGCGCGTCCTGGGATTTCCGGATCTTCTCCGACGTCAGGAACATCGGGATGTTCAGGCCGCCGTACTCGGGCGGCTTCTGGTTTTCGAGGAGGTCGGTGGCGTCGAGGATCCACATCTTCACCTGCAGCCACTTGGGGACGATCTGGCCGTACTCCGCCGACTCCTCCTTATGGCGCTCGTGCAGCACGTCCAGCAGCTCCTTGAGCTTGTCGTGGCAGTCGCGGAGCTCGACGAGCTTGGCCTTGATCGTGGTGAAATCTTCAGGCGTCAGCTCCTTGCTCTGGCCCCAGACCTTGGTCTGGATCGAGAAGATGTCCTTGCTGGCGCCCTTGCCGATGTCCATCGCCTTGTCGAACTCCTCCCCGATGACGAGGGAGCCGCGTTCCTTGGCGTGCATCTTCTGCCAGATTCGCCACCCGATGGCGCCGATCAGGGCCACGCAGGTGACGAGGATGCCCAGCATGAGGAACTTCCGGAGCCGCATGCTGGACGCCGACGGGCCGGGCGGCTGCGCGGCCGGCCGCTGGGGCCGGGGGCCCTTGGGAGCGCCTCCCAGCGGGGGCCTCGGAGCTCCCGGACGGCCGGGCAGGGCGGGCTTGGCTTCGTCGCTCATGATCGCGCGCTTTCCTTATTTACCGGGGGCTTTGGGAGGGGCGTCCTTGGGCGTCTCGGCGCCGAGGGCGACGAGCTCCTTCGTGGCGGCCTCCGCCATCGTGGACTTGGAGAAGCCGCGCTGCACTTCCTTGTAGTAGGCGATGGCCCGGTTCTTGTACTCCTCCTTCGCCTCGGCCTTCTCGTTGTCGGTGGAAATCAGGACGTAGCACTTCGCCCCGACCATCAGGGCCAGGACGTAGTCCTCCGCCTCGTCCTTGCCCGAGGGCGGGCCCTGGGAGACCGCCTGGATGCAGATCATCAGGATGTCGCGCCATTTCGTCTTGTCCTTCTCGCTCTTCTTGAGCATCAAGTCCGCGAGCGAGGCGCCGGCGGCCTGGAGCAGGCCGGGGGAGCTGGCCGTCTTGTCCCCCAGGATGGTCTTGCAGATGCTCTCCAGCTCGTCCAGTTTCTTCATCGCCCGGATGCAGCGCAGGCTCCACAGCTTGGATTCGCCGGCGAACATCGAGGCGGGATTGCTGGCGACCTTGTCGAACATCGGCCGGGCGGACTCGAAATCGCCGCCCGTGTACTTGATCTTCGCGAGCTCCAGCTCGGCCTGGCTGCCGACCGGCTCGGGCTCGGACTTCATCTCCTTCAGGATGCCCTCATAGGCGTCGCCGCCCTTGGCTTTTGCAATGTCCATGGACCGCTGGAAGGACTCGGCCCGCAGCCAGCAGTCCTTGCACTCGTTGCGCAGGCGCCGGTACATCTCCATCGCTTCGGCAGGCGAGCCCTTCTGGTTCAACGCCGCCGCCCAGTTGAGCAGCACGAACTGCGTGTGCAGGTCGCGCGCCTTCTTCTGCTGGATCTCCTCCATGGCGGGCGCGTAGTTGGCGATGGCGCGATCGAACTTGCCCTCGGACAGGGCGAGGTCGGCCTTCACCAGGCTGGGCGGCTTGTCGCCCAGCTCGAGGGCCGCGATGTCGTCCCGCTTCGCCGTGCTGACCTTGCCGCCGGTTTCGGTGTAGGTCACGCTCATCCCCGTCATCGCCGTGATCTTCGCCTTGATTTCCGTGCCGCTGCGGAGCCGGATCACGTCCTGCGCGTCGGCGGCCGCGGCCAGGCCGAGCGCCATCGCCGCCGCGAGCATTCCCGTTGTTCCGAGTTTCATCGTGGATCCTCGTGCTCTATTTGAGATTCTTGAGCGCCTTGTTGATCACCGCTTGTCCGTCGGTGCCGTTGAACTGCTGCTGGCCCTCCTCGAGCTTCGTCCGGGCGTCCGCGCCGGCGCCGGCCTCCGTCACCAGCTTCTCCGCCGCCGCCTGGGCCGTCTGGTTGATGGTCCGGATCTCCTGCTCGACGCGCGAATGGAGCAGGGGGTCCTGCGCGGAACTCTCGCCGAAGCGCTTCCATTCCCGGATCGCCTCGCCGAACTTGCCTTCGCCGATGAACGACTTCTCGATCCGCGCCTTCGTGACGTTGTAGTCCTTCTGCCAGTTGCCCTGGCTCTCGGTCGCCACCCAGCGGCGCAGGTCCTCCTTGATGTCCTTGAGCTGCTTCATCGACGTCGTCGCGCCATACTGCCCCATCAGCGTGTCGCACTCCTGCCAGAAGCCCTGGGCCTTCGCCATCGCCGTCTGGTCCGCCACGGCGGCGTCGATCCGCTTCTTGAATTCGGCCACCTTGACCTGGCCGTCGCGGTCCAGGTTGACCTGGGTCCGCAGCGACGTCGCCAGCCCCTGGAGGGCGTTGTAGCGCGTGCTCTTCCGCGCGCTGGGCTCCTTGAGGGCCTCCTCGCAGATGTCCAGGCCGGTGCGGTACTCCCCGCGCTGGTAGGCCTCGGTGGCTTTGTTCATCGCCCGGGTCACGATCTTCTCGCCGCTCGCGGCGCCGCCGCCCGAACCGCCCGACTCGCCGCCCGACGCCATGAATGCCAGGATGAGCGCGAATACCAGCGCGCCGCCGCCGATGCCGACGTAGAGCATCGTTTTGTTGTCCTGCGGCTGCGCGGCGGGCTGGCCCTGGCCGCGCTGCTGGGCCGCCTCGGAACGCGACGTTCCGGTCTGGGCCGGCATGCGTCCGCTCGCGGGCCGGCCGGCCTGCGGATTCATGCGGCGCGACGTGTCGGGCTTCGACGAGCGGGACGTCGCCGTCCGCCGGTCGGTCCCCTTGTTCCCGCGGTCCATTCCTGGCTTCATAGTCACCTACTTGATGCCGGCAATCGCCGCTTCCAGCTTCTCCAGCGCGGCCGGATATCCTTCCAGGCCCGCCTTGTACCCTTCGAGCCGCTTCTTGATGTCCGCCTTGTTCGCCCCTTCCGTCGCCAGCTCCTTCGTCGCCCGGTCCGTCTCGCGCTTGACGAAGGCATCGGACTGACGCTTGATCATCTCCCGCTCCTCGTTCAGCTTGGCGAAGAGCTGGAGCTTCTCCTTCTCGTTGTGCTTCGTGCCGAAGTCCGTCACCACCTTGGCCGCTCCGGCGCAGTCGCCCTTCTTGACCGCGACCTGCACCTCGCGCTGCAGCCCGACGATCTCGGACTCCCACGTGGGGCCCGTCTCCGAGAGGACGACCTGCAGCTCCGTCTGGATCTCCCGGAGTTTCTCCACGTAGGCGGTCCCGCCGTAGGAGTCGATCAGCGACTTGTTCTCGTCATAAAGCGCCTGTGCCTGGGCCTTCAGATCCGGCTTTCCCTTCAGGCCCGCGTACTTGTCGAGGAAGGGCTTCACTTCCTTGGCCGCCTTCCGCTGCTCGGCGGCGACCTGGTGGACCTTGGTGTGCTCCTTCTCGAACTTGGTGTAGTCCTCGTTGATATAGCGGCGGACATGCTCATGCTCCGCCAGGATCTTCTCGATGAGGGCGTCCATCTCGATTTCCTGGCCCGGCTTGAGCTTTACGACGTCCTTCCATTGCTCCTTCATCTTGGCCCGGACCTCGTCCGGCTTCACCTGGCCGGCGTTGATCAGGTAGAAGATGCCGCCGATCGCGAGGATGAGGAGGACGCCGCCGATCGCGATGAGCTTGCCCTTCCGCGTGCTGGGCATGGCAAAGCCCGCGCGCTGGGTCTGATACCCCATGGACGCGGCACTGCGTCCCGTCGTCTTCTTGACGGCCTCGCTGCGTCCCGTGGTCTTCTGCACCGTGCCGGTGCGGCCGGTGGTCTTCTTGATGCCCTGGCTGGTCCGGCCCGCGCCTTCGGGAGCCGCGGCGGCGACCCGGCCGGTCGTCCTGGCCGCGACTTCGGCGCGCTCGGTCTTCGGTGCCGCGGCGGCGATGCGACCCGTGTTTCCGGAACGGCCCGCGGCGGGGGGCGGCGCGGCGGCGGCCATGCGGGCCGTGTTCCCCGACTTGGCGGGCGCGGCCACCGCGGGGGCGACGCTGACGGCGACCCGGGCCGTGTTCTCCCCCTCGGACAGCGCGAACGTGAAGCGCTCCTTGCCGACCTGAATCAGGTCCCGGTCCGAAAGGAGATGCTCCTTGACCTTCTTGCCGTTGACGAACGTGCCCGCGTCCCCCGACATATCGCGGAGGACGAAGCCGTTCTCCATCTTGAGGATCTGGCAGTGGCGCGAGACGAGGCCCATGTCGGCCACGCGGATGTTGCAGTTCTCGCCGCTGCCGACGATGACTGCCGCCTTGTCCAGGCGGTAGGCCACCAGCTTGCCGTCGCGCTTCGTTTTCAGGAGCCCCATGATTGCCGATCTCCGTAGCTGTCCGGTCCGCTCATTCGCGGACGATCTCGATGCCGTACTCCGCCGCCTTCCGGTACAGCGTCTTGCGGTCGATCCCCAGCACGCCGGCGGCGGCTTTCACGTTGCCTTTGGTCTCTTGCAGCACCTGGACGATATGGCGCCGCTCCATTTCGTCGAGCGAGAAGCTGCCCCCCGGCTGCGGGGCCCGCACCGACGGAGGCAGGTCCTCGAGCATGATCCGCGATTTCGAATTGAGGATCACCGCCCGCTCGATGACGTTCTCCAGCTCGCGGACGTTGCCCGGCCAGGTGTAGGACTGGAACGCGGCCATGACCTCGGAGGCCGCGTCTCCCACCGTCTTGTGCGCGACCGCGCTGTATTTCCGGAGGAAGTGCTCCACCAGCCCGGGGATGTCCTCCTTGCGCTCCCGCAGCGGCGGCAGCGTGATCGACACGACGTTGAGGCGGTAGAACAGATCCGACCGGAACTTCTCCTCGCGGATGAGCCGGCCCAGGTCCTTGTTCGTCGACGCGATGAGCCGGACGTCGGTGCGCAGCGTGCGGGTGTCGCCCAGCCGGCGCGTCTCGGAGTCCTCCAGCACGCGCAGGAGCTTCGCCTGCAGCGTGAGGCTCATGTCGCCCACCTCGTCCAGCAGCAGCGTGCCGCCGGAGGCCAGCTCGAAGAGTCCGGGCTTGTCCGAGGTGGCCGTGCTGTGGGCGCCGCGGGCGTAGCCGAAGAGCTCCGACTCCAGGAGCGCCTCGGGCACGGCCGCGCAGTTGATCGCCAGATAGGGCCTGCCGGCGCGGTCGCTGTGGGCGTGGATCGACTTCGCCACCAGCTCCTTCCCGGTGCCGCTTTCGCCCTGGATCAGCACCGTGCTCTTGCCCACGGCGACCCGGGCGATCGTCTTGTAGATCTCGGCCATCGAGCGCGAGTAGCCGACGAGCGCCACGGGGGCCGCGGCGTCCGGCAACGGCGATGCGGCGCCGGCCGTCTGGCCCTGCAGCTGCTCGATCGCCCGCTTGAGGGTGAGCTTGATCTCGTCGAACTTGAACGGCTTGGAGATGTACTCGAAAGCGCCGGCTTTCATGGCGTCCACCGCGGTGTCGACAGACCCGAACCCCGTCATCATGATGACCTGGGTGCGCGGATGCGCCTTCCGGAACTCCCGGAGCACGTCCAGCCCGCTTGTCTTCGCCATGCGGATATCCGTGAGCACGATGTCGAATGCCTCCTTGCGGCTCCGGTCCAGGGCCTCCTCTCCGCTGTAGGCCTCGGTGACCTGGTATCCCCACTTGCCGAGGACTTCCTTGAGCAGGAGGCAGTTTTCGCGGTCATCCTCGACGAGGAGGATCCTGATGTCCTTCATCGAATACCCGGCGTCCCAGGAACTTCCGGCGGCTCCCCCAACCCCGGGCCGCCCCCCGGGCGGCCGCCCCGCAATTATCCCAAAAACCGGATCCATTGTCGCCCAACTTCCGCCTTCGCCGGCTACTTGCCCCCGGGTCCCATGACCTGGTGAATCTGCGCCTTCAGCGCGAGGAACTTGTCCTTCATCCCGTACTTGTTTTCGTCGAAGTTGGGATTCGTCCGCTCGACGTTCTCGAGGCCGACCATCGCCAGCTTCAGGTCCGATTCGGCCCCGCGGTCGAAGAGGACCTGGAGCACCATATACTTCGACTGCCACCAGGGCTCCGAGTTGGGCTGCACGACGCGGACCACGTTGCTGAACACCGTCGACGCGTTGTCCAGCTGGAACTTCAGCTTGGCGTCCTTCTTGCCCAGCTCCGCGAAGACGTAGCCCTCCTCGACGTAGACGCCGAGGAGCTCGCGGTGCTGCTGCAGCACGTTGCCGTCCAGGGTTCCGCCGGGCAGGACCAGCTTGTAGGCCTTGACGATGTTCTCGTACTGGTCCTTGGCCTTGGTCCAGCCCTCCGCGTCCGTGGCAATGAAGCTGTAGCAGCGGGCCAGGCGGGTCAGCAGGACGATCTTGTCGCGGTCGGGCAGCTTGCCGACCTTGCCCTCGGTGAGCAGCGCATGGACGAACGCCGCGTCCATGAAGTACTGGCGCTCGGCGAGGGGCTTGCCCTTGAGGTCCAGGAACGAGATGACGTTCTCGTCCAGGCCGTTGATCTGCTTCGCGATCATGTACAGCGTCTCGGCCACCGAGAGCACGTCCGCCATCGTGATGCGCATGTTGAGCGCGGGCGCCAGGTTGAGCCACTTGGCGTAGTACCGGCTGATCCTGCGGAGGTTCTCGTTGATCTTGGCCTGTTCGGCTTTCGCCTTGGTCATCTCGATGACCTGCTCGTCGAGCTTGATGGCGACCGACTTGCATGCGCGGGCGATGGCCGGCACGTCGGGGAACTTGTCGAACATCATGTCGAGAACCTTCACGGCCTCGTCGACCTGCTTGAGGGCGATGTAGGCCTGGATCTGGGTCGCCCAGATCTTCGCGATCCGCTCGTCGTCGGGCGGGATGTCCTTCGCGGTCTTGGTGAGGAACTCCAGGGCCTCCTTGGTCTTGCCCACGGCCTCGTGCATGTAGATGTAGGCCAGCTGCTGGTTGGCGACCTGCACCAGGCCGACGCGAGCCTTCTGCTGCTCGGGCTGGCTGGGCGCCGTGGACGGGTTGCTCGCGCGGGCCAGGAACTTCGTCAGCGCCTCCTCGGCGAGCCGCAGCTCCTCCTTCACATCCTTCTGCACGCCGGCATCCTTGGGGTTCTTCTCGTACTTCTTCGAGGCGTCGGCGTAGTAGCAGTACCCCTGCGCGACCAGGGCGCTCTCGTACGCTTCCGCGTCCTCGCCCACCTGGCGGTAGAGCTCCGCGGCGCCCTTCAGGTCGCCCGTCTTCTCGGTCTTTTCCGCCTGCACGAACTTGATGTTGCGGGCGGCGGGATCCTTCGGCCAGTTGGCCGCCAGCACCGAGAGGTACTTCTCCTTCTGATCGTCGTCGCGCTTGTCCCCCGAGAGGGAGAACTCGGTGTTGTAGCAGCGCACCGCTTCGTAGCACGCCTTCGGCGCGTTCGCGTCCTTCGGATACAGCGTGAACACCTTCTCGTAGACGGCCGCCGCCTCGTAGTTGCGCCGCAGGGCGCCGTAGCATTGCCCCATCTTGTAATAGGCGACCGGCTGGTACTTCTGGCGCTCGGCGTCGGTGCCGCAGGACTCGATCACGCGCCGCAGGTCGCGGAGCGCGTCGCGGAACTGTTCGCGGTCCATCGACGAATCCGCGGCCGTCATCATCTGTTCGGGGGAGAAGCGGATCGAGCCCCCGCCTTCGCCCCAGCGCTTCATCTTGTCCTTCGCGATGAAACCCCAGCGGCCGTTCGGGTCCTTGCTGATCACCTCGTTCGCCATCGCCATGGCGCCCGGCACGTCCTTCATCCTGAAGAGGATCTCGGCCTTCTCCAGCTTCATCGCCGGGCCGGCCCACTCCTTCTCCAGCGTCTTGTCCTCCTTGAGGATCGAGTCCACGAACTGCTTCGCCTCGGGCAGACGGCCGGCCTTCTGCAACGATTGCGCCAGCGCGATGTAGGCGCCGAAGATGATCTTGTTGTGGTAGTCGTTGGGCTTGATCTTCGCCTCCGCCAGCCGTTTGCGCAGCGCGAAGGTCGCCCGGAGCTTCGACTCGGCCTGCTTGTATTCGCCCAGCTCCGTCAGGCACTTGCCGCCCTCGAGCATCGCCTCGAACGCGATCGGACGGTCGCCGTAGTCGAACTCGAAGTCCACCAGCAGCGTCTTGGCCTGGGTGAGCAGCCGCTTCTTGGTCGCGTCGTCCACGCTCGACAGCCTCGCGTGATCGATCAGCACGCGCGGAAGCTCCAGACGGGCGTCCATCAGCGCGTCCTGCGCCTTGTCGCTCTTTTCCTTCTTGAGCTTCTCGATCGTCTCCAGGTAGTACTTCTCCGCGTCGCCGTACGCCCCCGCCGCCTGCTTCTGCAGGTCGGCGTGCTTGGTGGCGTCGGACTCCACCTCGATCGCGTCGACCGCCAGGCGTCCCTTCCGGGCCTGGACCCAGCCGATGTTGGTCTGCGCCTCCAGCGCCATGGGATGCGTGGGATTCTCGTCGAGGAACTTCTTGTAGAGGCCCACGGCGTCCGCCAGCCCCTGGGAGGATTTCGCGTAGTCCGTCTCGCGGTCGACCTGGCCCAGCTTGATCTCGGCCCGGATGAAGGGGACCATGTTGCGGGCCGCGCCCTTGTCGAGCTTGTCGCAGATCTCCTCGGCGAGATCGAACCAGCCGCGCTGGGCGAGGGCCCGGGCGAGGTCCGAGTCGTCCTGGGCGTGGGCCGCCAGCGAACACAGCAGGGCCGCCGCAAAGGCGGCCACCGACGAGAGCTTCGCCGTCATGCGATGTGCTCCAGGGAAAAGGAGAATCCGGCCCGGAGGCCGGAAGGGAACCCCTTACGCCTTCGACGCGTCCTTATTTGGGCTTGTTTCCACCGCCGGAGCCGCCGAAGACGTTGGCGTACCGGTAGTAGACCTCCAGCGTCAGGGCGTTGATGGCCACCGCGTACACCCGGCCGCCTTCGGCGCCCCACCGCTCGTTCTCCGGATCCCACGAGCCGTTCTTGCAGCCGTCCTTCGCCGTGTGCTGGTTCGGAACCAGCGCGTTCTTCATCGGCTCGTTCCACTTTTTCCACATCGGGCCTTCCGGGCCGTCGAACTGGAACAGCGCCAGCGACGAGTAGTACCAGTAGTAGAAGTCGATCTTGTTCGTCTTCCACTCGGGCAGGTCCGACACCAGCAGGTTCACCGCGCCCAGCGCGGGCTCGCTCTTCTTCTTCTGCATGAAGATGCGGGACATGACCGCCACCGCCGACATCGACGCGTGATGGTCGAACTGCTCGTTCTTTCCGGGCACGTAAACCTTGCCCGTCGACCGCGCGTTGTAGCCGACCTGGTAGTAGCCGTTCTGTTCGGTCGCCTCGTTGAACCAGTTGAGCGCGCCTTCATACGCCGACTTCGGGAAGGAGAGTTCCGACAGCTCGGCCGACTTGAGCGCCATGACCGCCCAGCCCGACACCGACGAATCGTTGTCTCCGCACTTCGCGCTGTAGCGCCAGCCCTTGCCGGGGTTCTGCGCCGCGACGACGAAGTCGATCGCCTTCTGCGCCGGCTCCTTGAGCGGCTGCGACGCCGTCATGCCGTACGCTTCCGAGAGGCACAGCGCCGCGGTCGTGTGGTTGTACAGGTACTTCATGCCGCGCTCGCCCAGGCAGCCTTCGGGATCCTGGTGGGAGAGCAGCCACTGGAGGCCCTTCTTGACGACCTCGCCGAACTTCAGCACGCGGCCGGGGTTGGCCGGGTCGGGGTACTCGTCCTTGGACAGCTGCGAGTATCCGGCGCCCAGGAACGCCAGCAGCGAGATGGCCGTCAGGCCGGTGTCATAGTCGCGCTCGCCGGGGCCGCCGCAGCGGCCGCCGACGCACTGCCCCATGAAGGAGTCCGCGCCCCAGCCGCCGTCCGGACCCTGATGGCGCGCCAGCCACTTGAGCGCCGCGAGCACCGCGCTTTCCGTCGCACGGGTGCCGCCGCCGCGGGCCACGAGGTTCTCGCGGCCGCCAAACCGGCCGCCGTAGCGGCCGCCGCCGCCGCCGCCGACGCCGACGCCCATCGTGTCGTAGACGCCGGGGTTCTTGCCCGCCTGCCGGCCGCGGAAGCCGCCGGCCTCACCCTTGATGTAGGACAGGAAGTCCTTCGAGTCGCCCTTCATCTGGTGATAGTCTTCGTTGTCCGCCGACTCGTTGTGGTCCGACTCCTTCGCCTCGGGGAAGAAGATCGCCGGCTCGTCCGTCGGCTGGGCGACCTGGTCGTCCTTGGGGATGCCCTTCCGCTCGAAGACGTCGCGCGGACGCTCGATCTCCGCGACCACCGGGGCGGACTTCGCGGTCACGACGACCGCGACTTCGCCCTCGTCGATCGCGACGAGCTTTTCGATGGCGACCAGCGTGGCCCCGAGGATGAGCACCGCGTGGATGCCCACCGAGATGAGCCACCAGGGGGCGTTGGCCAGCCAGCCCTGCTTTCCCTGGACGACGACCTCTTCCTGCTGCTCCTCCTGAGCATCCATCTCGTCCATCTCTTCGTCTTCAGGCCGCTTGGGGCTCATACGCACTCCCTTTCTAATATTCCGCGATCAAAGATTTCTACGATTCCAGCGACAGCGACGGCCCGCCCAGGCTCTTCGTCGCCGGGGGCTTCGGCTTGCGGAATATCAGGGCCGTCATGCCCAGGATGACCAGCATCGCCGTGATTCCCGCCCCCACCACCATGCCGTTGCTCAGGTTCAGGACCGGGTCCGCCGCCGTCCGCTCCTTCACGACCCGCAGGCTCTTGCCCAGGAACAGCGGAGCCTGCACCGGACCCTTCTTGCTCTCGTACGTGCCCAGCTTGAGGAAGACGGCATCCATCCCCACCAGGGTCCGCAAGGCCAGCTCGCCCGGAGGCTGCAGCAGGTCCACCACGTAACCCTCGTCCCCGCTCAGGTCCATCAGGTACGTCCGATGGATGAAGTTTACCCCGCCCGGAGCCGCATCGACCCGGATCGGGTTGGACTGGAGGAACAGGGCCAGGATCTTCACCGTCTCGCCCCGAAGCTCGGCCGGCAGCTTCGAATAGTACGCGTAATCGACCGACTTCGCTTCCTTCCCAACCTGGGCCGCGTCCATCCGGGACAGGCTCCGGATCAGGTACTGATACGACTCGTCCTGGTCGTCGATCGACGACCCGTCCTTCACCTTCTCCAGGACGCCCTCGTACTTCAGCGCCTTGACGACCCCGGGTTCCGCCGGCTTCGGGACGTAGGCGTTGGGGTCCGTCTGCTTGCCGGCGCGCGCCGCCTTCTGCGTGAACTTCGGAGCGATGTCGAACACCATCCACCCGATCACGGCGCAGCCCATCACCCCCACGATCAGGAGTCTCCGGAACTCCTTCGTGGCCCAGTTCGGGGGCCGGTACTCCGGGGGCATCGGCGCTTTCATGCTCATTCCCGTTCGACGCCGGAATTCATCTCCGTGATGCTAGTTCTTGGACGCGCCCTTGTTCATCATCTCGAAGGGCGCCGCGAACTCGATCCGCTCGAGCTTCTCTTTCTTGCACATGTCCATGATATGGATCACTTCCTGCCACGGCACGTCGGGAGTCGCGTCGATCAGCACCGGGAACTCCGACTTCCCGGCCTTCTTGTAGTCGTTGGTCATCTGGATGACCACGTTCATCAACGCCTCATCCGACTCGACTTCGCCGCGGTTGCCGACCTTGCGGATCGTGCGGTTGTTCGCCGCATCCCACTTCATGAACACGCGGATTTCCTCGAGGATCACCTTTTCGGGCTGACCCTGGAAGACGCCGCGGTCCTTCGGCAGCCACGTATCGATCTTACCTTCCAACTGCTTGAAGTGGAACGAGCACATGAAAAAGATGCACAGACAGAAGATGACGTCGACCATAGCCGTCACGTTGATCTCGACGGGATTGTCCGACGCCTCTCCGATGTTTCCACCGCCGCCCATAGTTCCTCCTAGCCGTGCTTCTTGGTTTGATCCATCGGACGCGACGCGCCGACTTCCACCTTGTAGATGCCGGCCTTGGCGCACGTGTTCATCGCCCGCTGGGCCAGGCCGTACGGAGCCGACGCGTCCGCGCGGATCATGACCTTCAGCTCCGACACCTGGGGATTCTTCGGATCCAGGCCGCGCGTGGCGTCGGCTTCCTTCTTCAGGTAGCCACCCAGCTTCTCCGGCTCCGAGTAATCCTTGCCCTTGATGCCGGTCCGCCAGTGGGCGTCGTCGCGACAGACCCCGCCCTTGGCGTAGGCCTGGCACTTCACCTCATAGCGGTGATACACGTTGATGGTGAGCCGGTTCTTGTCCTTCTCCTTGTTCTCCTTGTCCTCCTTCATCGAGTTCGCCTTGGGGAGGACGACTTCTTCCAGCTCGCGCTGACCCATGTCGGCGCCCAGCATGAAGAAGAGGAGAAGCAGGAACATGATGTCGATCATCGGGATGAGGTTCGGATTCGTATATTCCGAAGTCCCGGCGCCTTTCTTAGACATGTCGCAGTCTCCCTTCGCTCGGCAAAGAGCCTAAACTATCGGGCCCCGCCCGCTTCCTTCTGTGCCTCGGGCGACAGGTTCCGGGACAGGATCTCGCCGATCGAATTGTTCACGCGCAGGAGGATGTCGGAGATCTTGTTCTTCATGAAGAAGAAGGCCGACAGGAACACGATCGAGATGAACAGGCCCATCGTCGTGTTCACGAGCGACTCGTACACGCCCTTCGCCAGGTCGCCGGGGGTCGGGGCCTTCAGGGTCTCGATGACCTGGAAGGACGAGATCATGCCCGTGACCGTGCCCAGCAGGCCGAGCAGGGGTCCGATGTTCCCGACCAGGGACAGATAGGACGTCTTGGCGACCAGCTTGAAGGATTCGACGGCCGAGGCCTCTTCCATGCCGCGCTTCGCCTCTTCATAGCCGCCGACGCTGCGGCCGATCGCGCCCGCGATCACCTTGCCGGCATAGCTCTGGTCGGACTGCGCCAGCGTGAAGGCGCCGTCCAGGTCGTTCTCGCTCAGAAGGGCGTCCACCTCGCTCAGCAGCGTGGGGTTGCCGATCTTCTGCTCGTTGAAGTTCACGATGTACTGGATCAGGAGCGCGGTCCCGATCATGGACGTCAGGACCAGCAGGATGCCGACAAAGCCCGTCGACTTGAACAGGTCGAACCAGCTCTTCGTATGGACTTCCGCTTCGCCTTCCTGGGCGAACGCAAGACCCACCATGATGCCGACCATGGCGACCGTCGAGAAAACCTGCAACGCGCGGCGACCCATAACAATCCTCCTGAACTCAGTTCTACCCAAAAAATTCCAGCTACCGTTTCGTCAGCGCTACCGATACTGCATAGATTGCCAGGCACAGCACCAGGATCGTCCCCACCAGGATCACCGGCCGCAGGTACGTCAGCAACCGGTCCAGCACCGTGACGGCGACGTCCGTCTTTCCGACCTGAGGCCTTTTTGCGTCCTGCACTCTGTCCGCCCCAACTGCCTCGGCCCAGCCCCAAGTCTGACAGGCCCCCTATGAGTGCAAATCCTGTGCCACCGCCAACCCTCAGAAAACGCGCGATTTTGGCGGCTTTGGGGGTCCCCCGGTACATCCATGGGAGGCCGTGTGGCGTTCTGCCACACTCCGGCTCCCCACCCCAACCCCGCTGAGCACTTCAGTTCTTCTTGATGTACTCGTTCCAGTCGGCCTTCACCTGCGCCTTGTTCCCGTCGTTCACCCGCGAAGGGGAGTCGCTCCGGCCCGTGAGTTCCTTCAACATCAGAACCGCCGCGGTTCCGATCGTCGAGTCCTCGTTGTCGATGAACTCCACGAGCTTGGGATAGGCCGACTTGCCCATCGATTTCACCCGCTGGAAGTGGTAGTACTCCTCGTTGTTGGAGTTCATGAACCCGCCCGAGCGGCAGGCCCCCAGCGTCCGGGGCCAGTCCTCCGTCGCGGCATTGCCCGAGACGCCGCCGCCCGTCGGTTTGGTCGACGAGGGATCGGCGCCCGCCGATGTGGCCCAATCGGCAATCGCATTCCGATTGGGCAGCATGAGCCACCACTGGGCCCAGTACGTATACTCGCCCCCGCGGATTTCCGGCATGTTCATCCCGTTCATCGTCGACTGCTTCCCGAGATCGCTCTGCGAGGCGTCCAGCTTCCTCTTCACGATGATCTGGTGCAGCGCGTCGCAGGTGTTCTTCACGACCGCCTCGTTGTCGCTGAGCAGACCGTCGAACACGTACGTGATCCACTTGTAGTCTTCGTTCACGATCTCCGAGATGCGGCCGCCCGTCACCATCGCCTCATAGGTCTGGCGCGCATCGGGATTGCACTTCATGTCGGGGACATCCTTGCCCACGCCGGCGGCCGTCCGGGCGCCCGGCTTGAACGTACCGCTGTCCGTCGGCGGCTCCGGCCTCGATACGGACGCGGGCTTCGGGTCGTCCTTTTTCTTCTTCTTGACCGGCGCGGCAGCCTCCTTCTCACTGCTGCCGGACGACTTGGAGTGTCCGCCGCCGTCCTTCTTGCCCATGAGCGCGAAGGCCGCGACCGCGATGATGATGATGACGCCGGCGGCGATGCCGACGATCATCCCGGTGCTCATCCCTCCGGAGACCTCCTTGCCGCCTCCGCCGCGGGGACGACCGCCCTCGCCGGGGGAGCGGGCGCTGTTCATCTTGCGGAAGAGCTCCGTCTGCCGGCCTGCCCCGGGGGAAGTCCGGACCTTCGTCGAGTGCTTGTCCCCCGGCTTGCGGACCTTCGTGCCCCCCCGTTCGCGGCCGCCGGCTGCGGCGGCGGGCGCGGGAGCCGCGACGGCGGCCTTCGGGATCGGCTGGGTGCCGCCGGAGATGCGGACCATCGTGCCGCAGGCCTCGCAGCGCACCGTCGAGCCGCCCGACAGGTCGGTGACGTCGATCTTTTCCTGGCAGCGGGGGCACTTCAGGATTTTCGCCATGACGGCTTCCTCTACTTACGGAGCTTGTCGATCTGAATCTGCGCGATGTTCCGGGTCTCGGAGTTCGGATATTTCTTCACGATCTCCTCGTAGATGGCGATCGCGTTCGCGTTGTCGCGCGCATACATATAGGCCGAACCCAGGGTGAACAGCATCTGGTCCATGTTGGGCGCGTCCTTGAAGCGGTCGCAGGCCGCCCTCATCCCGGTGATGGCGTTCTGCCACTTCGCTTCCTTGCAGTCCGCCATGCCGATGATCCAGGCGGCCTGGGCGCCCAGCTTGCCCGAATCGGCCGGGTCCAGCTCCGCCACCTTCATGCAGGAGCTGCGGGCCGGGACGTACCACTTCATGTCATAGTAGGATTTGAGCTGGTTCTCGATGATCTTCAGCGCGCCGGCCTTGTCGCCCTTCTTAACGAGGTGGTCGATCGCCTTGGTGTAGGACGCCGACGACTCCTCGGGGTTGTTCAGCTTCTCGTACGCCTCCCCCAGCATCACGAGCTTGTCGGGCTGGTTCGGGTCGCGCGCCAGCGCTTCGCGGGCGGGGGCGATCTTGTTGAAGTAGGCGGGGCCCGCCGACGCGATCGCGCCCGCATAGTAGTCGGCCTTGAGGGCGGAGACGGTCGTCAGCAGCTTGCCCTCCGGGTCGAAGACGTAGGTCATCGGAGGCCGCGCCTGGCCGAGCTTCTGCCAGAGCGCATTATCCTCGTCCTTCACGTCGGGGTCGATCTTCGCGCAGACGTGCGCCTGCAGGGCGGAGACCACCGATGCGGTGGGCAGCGTCTCGGCTTCGAACTTCACCGAGTCCTTCAGCCCGTTGTTGACGAAGATCAGGATTGCCAGCTTCTTTGAGGCCTTGGCGTCCTTCTGGGCTTCGGCCCAGGAGGCCTTCCACTTGATGTCCTGGGGCGTGAGGCACAGCGCGAGGACGGCAATCAGAGCGATCCTTCCCATGCTTCCTCCGAGTATCAACTGAACCTTTGACGCCGGCTCCCGTTAGAACCCCCCAGCCAGGAACGGCGCCCCGGGAAGGATGTCACGCCCGCAAAGAGACCGGCCGCTGTTCGACCGCAAAGCGCATGCCATCCTGAATACGGGGGGATCCGAGCCTGGCGTGGGTCGAAAAGCCCTGAAGAGTGGGGCAGGATGTGGCACGTGGGGCGAAATGCCACACGGCGGATGTTCAAAAAAAAGAAACGGGGCGGAGATCTCTCCCCGCCCCGTTTCGGGATCTGTCGAAGAGAACTACTTCTTCTTCTCTTCCTTCATGGGAACCGCGCAGCCGCCCTTGGCCTTGCAGCTGTTCTTGCCCGCGCAGCCGGCGTCGCCGCTCTTGCAGCCGCCCTGGCCCTTGCAGGCATTCTTGGCCTTGCACTCGTGCTTGGCCGACGTCGCGCAGCCGCCCTTGCCCTTGCAGCTGTTCTTGCCCGCGCAGCCGCCGTCGCCCGTCTTGCAGCCACCCTGGCTCTTGCAGGCGTTCTGGCCCTTGCAGACGTGCTTGTCGTCCGCGCTCAATACGGACGCCGACGCGCTGCCCATGAGGGCGGCGCCGCCGACCAGGCCAGCAGCCGCGGCCGACACCAACTTCCCGAACTGACGACGAGAGATCTCCGCCATAGGTCCTCCCTTAGATAGAATCAATCCCACCAGTGGAACTGAAGTACATACGACACAATCCCCAGCTTGGATTGGACATTTTGCCTAATGATTCGGCTAACGCAAGACTTCTTCTACAACTTTTCCGTCGATTCCGGCGGGCGCCCCGAGGCCCAGGAGGGCCAGCGAGGTGGGCGTCGTGTCGTAAGTGCGGATGATGCGCTCAATTTTTAATCCCGCCGGGATGCCGGGGCCCACGCAGATCCACGGAATCGTCACGTTCTCGGCCTTGTCGGGCTCCGTCCACCGATAGTGGCCCCGTCCGCTCCCGCCGTGGTCCGCGGTCACGATCAGCGCCGTCTTTTCGAAGCCGCCGTTCTTTTCGATGACGTCGACCACCACGGAGAGGGCCCTGTCGATCTGCTGGAGTCCCTCGAGATACTCCGGGCCCATCCAGCCTTTCTTGTGGCCGTTCTCGTCCGTCTCGCGGAAGTGGATGAACGTGAGCGCCCATTTCTGCTCGGGCCACGCGGCGGCGAAGGCGCGCGCCAGCATGTCCGCCGTGGTCATCAGGTCCCCCGGAGGAGGAGTCGTCGGCTTTTTCGCCGGCAGCTTCGCGGCGTCCTCCTCCTTCTTCAGCAGCTCCTTCAGCTGCTCCGGGTCGCTGAAGTCCTCGCGCTTCGGAATCTTGTTGGGCACGGGCGGCCCGTAGATCCAGTTCACGCAGGCGGGGTTGGCCAGGAAGTGGAACTTGTCCTTCGAAAACAGCATCGCCGTTTTTTTTCCCACCTGCGTCACGACCGAAAAGACGGTGGGATGCACGATATAGCCCGTGCGGTAGTTGTTCCACACAACCTCGTGATGCTGGAAGTCCAGGCCCGTCAGCATCGCCGTGTGGCTGGGCAAGGTGATCGACGGGCGCACGGTCTGGGCGATGTCGCAATAGGCTCCCCGCGCGATCAGCTTCTTGATCGTCTGTGCATTCGCGGCGTCGATCGCGTCCGGCCGGCAGCCGTCGATGCTGACGATGATGATGCGCTCGACCCGGGCCTTGTCCGGGACTCCGTTGAGCGTGGCGACCGGTGCGGGGTCGCCGGCCTGAAGCGCCGCGTAGTTGTCCGCGCATCCGAGGGCCGAGGCAAGGAAGAGCAGGGGGAGGAGCCGTTTCATGCCCGGGGAACCTTAAAGAACGTGTAAAGCATAGCGTCGCGGCGCCCCGGAGGCGAGGAATGCTTCAGTGGACCTTGAGGAGGGTGCGGAGGGGGAACGCAACCGCCATCGCGACCAGCAGGTAGAGGCCGCCCCACTGGAGCCACAGATTCCACCACGCTTCCTTGATGCTCGGCGTGAGCTTGAATTCGATCGCCTGCAGGCGGTCCTGCGTCCGCGTGGGCCCGCTCACGGTCGTCACCGGCTCGGGCGGGTGTCCCCCCTTTGGAGAGACCTGGAACGGCACGGACGTCAGCGTGCCGGCATAGTGGATGACCAGCTCCGTCCGGCCCGCCCCGTCTGCGCGGATCTTCCATCGGGCCTGCAGGCCCCCGCCGTCGGGCGGAACTTCGATCGGCGCGATCAGGGCTCCCTGCAGGGGAATCTGCTCGTCCCGGACAAAGAGATACGGGAAGCCTTTCGCATTATCCTCGAAGTGGCCGACGACCGCGACCTCGTCGCCCGGATGGATCGGCTGGAATCCCAGGCGCGACCCGGTCCAGAGGCCGACGACGCCGATCAGCGGCACCGTCCAGAGCGACGGCTTCAGCGCGGCGACCATGTACTTGCCGCCGATTTTCCCCGACAGGCCGCGCGCGCGGGCCAGCGCGTCCTCGTCCTTCGCCTGCTTCGCCGCCTTCATCTTCGTCTTCAGCAGCTCGAGGTCCGCCTTCGCCTTTCCCATGAACTTCTGGTTGCTGCCGTACTT
>Ga0137409_10000025_pt2 | contig 103519 bp, 93 predicted proteins | sample CZODoug1_16funga_FD_122059 | JGI IMG/M metagenome (GOLD analysis project Ga0137409, IMG submission 122059) | Vadose zone soil fungal communities from Angelo Coast Range Reserve, California, USA - CZODoug1_16fungal (Hybrid Assembly) | ecosystem: Environmental > Terrestrial > Soil > Vadose zone... | reverse complement strand
GCGCCGGGCGCCTGGTGAAACCGTTCGAGGTGACGCTGGATGACGGTTATGGCTATTACCTCATCACACACCCGGAAGGCCTGGGAGATACGGCCATCGCGCTGTTCCGCTCCTGGCTGATCGAGCGCTTTGGTACGCAGACGGTGAGCGCGAGTCCGCCAGTGCAGCTGGCGGTGTCCAACGAGTGATGTCAGGACAGGAGGGTCCGTGAAGAGCGACGCGAGGGTGGTGGTGATCGGCGGCGGAGTGGTCGGCGCGAGCGTGCTGTATCACCTCACCAAGGCGGGCTGGAAGGATGTGCTGCTGATCGAGCGCGGCGAACTCACCTGCGGCTCGACCTGGCATGCGGCCGGCGGCATGCACACCCTCAACGGCGATCCCAACGTCGCTCGGCTGCAGCAATACACCATCAATCTCTACAAGGAGCTGGAAAAGATCTCCGGCCAGTCGTGCGGCCTGCACATGCCGGGCGGCATCATGCTCGCCGGCACGCGCGAGCGCTTCGACTGGTTGAAAATGGCCAAGGCGCGGGGCCGCTATCTCGGCATGGAGCTCGAGCTGATCTCGGCCGACGAGGCGGCACGGGTATTCCCGATCATCGACAAGAGGCATTTCGTCGGCGCGCTGCTGGACCCGATCGAGGGGCACGTGGACCCCTACGGCGTGACGCACGCCTATGCGAAGGCTGCGCAGATCGGCGGGGCGCAGGTGGTGCGTCACACGCGCGTCACCGACCTCAAAGCGCGCGGCGACGGCTCCTGGGACGTGATCACGGAAGCCGGCAACGTGCACGCGGAGCACGTGGTGAATGCGGGCGGCCTGTGGGCGCGTGAAGTGGGGCGCATGGTGGGGCTGGAATTGCCGATCCTCGCCATGCAGCACCAGTACCTCATCACCGAGGATCTCCCCGCCCTCAAGGGGCAAAAGGAGCTCCTGACCTGCATAGACTTCGAGGGCGAGATCTACACGCGCCAGGAGCGCGGCGGGGTCTTGCTCGGAACGTACGAGCGCGCAGGCGTACCCTGGTCCCCGCTTCAGACGCCGTGGGATTTCACCCAGAGTCTGCTGCCGGAAGATCTCGACCGAATTGCACCGAGCCTCGAGGTCGGTTTCCAGCATTTCCCGGCGCTCGGCGAGGTGGGCATCCGCAAGGTGGTCAACGGTCCGTTCACCTTCGCGCCCGACGGCAATCCGCTGGTGGGACCGGTGCGGTCCTTGCGGAATTTCTGGGTGGCCTGCGGCGTGATGGCCGGTTTCAGCCAGGGCGGGGGAGTGGGGCTGGCACTGGCGCAATGGATGGTCGAGGGCGATCCGGGCGCGGATGTCTGGGCGATGGACGTGGCGCGCTACGGAGACTGGGCGACGCTCGCCTACACCAACGCCAAGGTGCGCGAGAACTATTCACGCCGTTTTCGCATCCGCTTCCCGAACGAAGAGCTCATGGCGGCCCGGCCGCTGCGCACCACGCCCATTTACGAGCGCCTGCAGGCCGAACACGCGGTCTTTGGCGACTACTGCGGGCTCGAGCATCCGCTGTGGTTCGCACCGAGCGCGGCGGAGGCGACCGAGGACATCACCTTCCACCGCTCCAACGCGCACCGACATGTCGCCGCGGAGTGCCAGGGGGTGCGCGAGGCGGTGGGGCTCCTGGAGATTTCCAACTACGGAAAATTCGAGGTCACGGGGCCGGGCACCGAGGAGTGGCTGTCGTACCTGATGGCCAACCGCGTGCCGAAGGTGGGCCGCATCGCGCTCACCCCCATGCTCAACGAGCGCGGCAAGCTGATCGGGGATTTCACGCTGTGCCGCTTGAGCGCGCAGCGCGTGTTTCTCATCTGCACTTACGCCGCCGAGAGTTATTACCGGCGCTGGTTCGAGCGCCATGCGCCGCCGCCGGGAGTGACGGTGCGCCCGTGCGCGATGGAGTATGTAGGCCTGTCGGTCGCCGGCCCGCGCTCGCGGGCGCTGCTGCAGGGGCTGGTACGCGAAGACCTGTCGAGCGCGGCGTTTCCCTTTCTGTCGTTCAGGCCGCTCGATGTCGGCATGATCCCGGCCCTCGTGGGGCGCATCAGCTTCACGGGTGATCTGGGCTACGAGATCTGGGTGACCACGGAATACCAGCGCGCGCTCTACGATCTGCTGGTGGGAGCGGGCGCGGAGCAGGGATTGAAGCTCTGCGGTGGGCGGGCGCTCAATACCATGCGGATTGAAAAGAGCTTCGGCACCTGGGCGCGCGAGTACCGGCCGATTTACGGGCCATACGAGGCGGGGCTGGGGCGTTTCGTGGATCTGAAGAAGGGCGAGTTCATCGGCCGCGCGGCGGCGCTCGAAGAGCGCGACGGCGGGGGCGCACTGCGCCTGGTGACCTTCACGGTGGACGCGGGCGACGCGGACGCGAGCGGGGACGAGCCCATCTGGCACGACGGCAAGGTCGTCGGCTGGGTGACCTCCGGAGCCTACAGCCACAGCGTGCGCCAGTCGCTCGCGCTCGGCTACATCCCGGCAGCGCTCACGAGCGAGACTTCCGGTTTCGAGATCGAAATCATAGGCGAGCGCCGCAAGGCCGTGCGCCAGTCTGCGGCGCTCTTCGATCCTGACGGGACCCGGATGCGCGCCTGAGCGGTCGTATCGCCGCAGCCGGCTTCATTCGATGAACATGGCGAGCACGCTCGCGATCAGCGCCGGCTTGGTCTCGCCCTCGATCTCCATGGTGTTTTCGGTGGTGACCAGGTAGCGTCCGCCCCCCTTGGGCTCGACCGCCGCGATCTTGATGCGATTGCGCACGCGCTTGCCCGAGCGCACCGGCGCCACGAAGCGCACCTTCTCGAGCCCGTAGTTGACGACCGATTTGGGCGCGATACGGGCGAGCAGCACCTCAAATCCCGTGGGTGCCAGCAGGGACAGTGTCAGGAACCCGTGGGCGATCGTGCCACCGAAGGAGCTCTCGCGCGCGGCGCGCTCGGCGTCGACGTGGATCCACTGGTGGTCGCCCGTGCAGTGGGCGAACTCGTCGATGCGTGCCTGGTCGAGCGTCGTCCAGGAAGAAGCGCCGATCTCTTCGCCGACGTGCTTCGCCAGATCGCCCACGGGCATGATGCTGTCAGCCATTGCGGCGCATCTTACCAAGGAGCGATGCGGCTCTCAGAGGTGCTGTGGCGCGCGCAGCCACGGGCCGGTCGTGGCCGTATCGCACTGCAAAATCTGTTGCCATTTAATCATCACCGAGGCGATATAGAACAAGTCATCCTATCAATAGGATAGGCTCACCCTGAGTGTAACGATAAAGTCATATTGCAATGCATACAAACACTCGTAGAATACGGTCGCCGACCGCCCAATTGCTCACCGCCGCAGGAGCTGACATGACTGACCGTACTTACGACCTCGACGCGTGGCTGGAGACCTACAAGGACGCGTTCACCTCCCTCACCCGAGCCCAGCAGGATGGCTTCAAGGCGCTCGAGCGCTTTGCCCGCTTTCACTACGCGGTCGCCGGCGACGTCCTCGAGGCAGGACTGGCGCAGGCTAAGGCGACCCTGAGCGCGCGCGCGGCCGACGGTACGCAGGCGATTGCTGATCTGCTGCAGAAGCAGGCCGAGCTCGGCACGCAACTGAGCGAGAAGCTCAAAGCGCGTGCCCAGGAGTTCTCGGCTCTCGCCGCCGAGGTGCAGGAATCGGTGGGCACCTTTACCGCCGACGCCGCCAACCGTGCGACGGCCGCGAACCGTGCGGCGGGTGCGAAGAAAGCTGCCTGAGCTCTCTCCTTAGCTCCACGACCCCCTCGTGCGTTGGAGCACCCGCGGCCGGCGTCGGCTTTTCCGGTAGCATCGGCCCGGATGTCCGTGCGTGCACCTTCGGCGTTGGCTTGCGTGCTTGCAGCGCTGGCTCCGGCGGCAGGCGCGCAGCAGTCGCAGCCCGAGCCCGGCGCGGCCGGCATGATGGGGCTCGACGGCCCGTACGCCATGAGCCGCGAGGGCTCCGGCACCAGCTGGCAGCCGGATTCAACACCGATGTCGGGCCTGCATGCCATGCGTGGCGCATGGATGACCATGATCCATGGCCATGCAGTCCTTATTTATGACCATCAGGGCGGTCCGCGCGGCGCGACCCAGAGCTTTTCAACCGGCATGCTCATGTTCATGGCACGCCGCGAACTCGGCGACGGCGCATTCGGGTTACGCGTCATGGCATCGACCGATCCCCTCATGGGCAAGAGCGGTTATCCGCTCCTCTTTCAGACCGGGGAGACGGCCAACGGCCGCGATCCTCTCATCGACCGGCAGCACCCGCACGACCTGTTGATGGAGGCAGCCGCTACCTACAGCCTCAACCTCTCGCCGCACAGTTCGCTGTTCGTGTACGCGGGCCTGCCGGGTGAGCCGGCGCTGGGACCGAACGCGTTCATGCACCGGCTCTCAGGGATGGATGAGCCGGAAGCACCGCTGTCGCATCACTGGCTCGACTCGACGCATATTTCCTGGGGCGTGGTGACGGGCGGCTACACCTGGAAAACTCTCAGGCTCGAGGCCTCGGCGTTCAACGGTCGCGAACCGGACCAGAATCGCTACAACATCGAGGCGCGGTCGCTGGATTCGTACGCGGCGCGCGTGTCGTACAACCCGACGCGCGACTGGTCGTTGCAGGGCAGTTTTGGACGCCTGGCGAGTCCGGAGCAGCTGCAGCCCGGGGTCGGCGTACGGCGCAGCACGGCATCCGCCAGTTACAACGCGCCGCTGGGGCGGTGGTGGCAAACGACGCTTGCGTGGGGACGAAACGCTCCGTCGGCCGGGCCGGCGAGTGATGCCTGGCTGCTGGAATCGGCGCTCAACCTCGCTCCCGCCCATACCTTGTTCGGCCGTCTCGAACGCGTGGCCAAGGACGAGTTGTTTCTTCCCGGTGCGGCCCTCCACGGCCGCAGCTTCACGATCAACAAGCTCTCACTAGGCTATATCCGCGATTTCGCCCACCTCGGTGCTCTCGACCTCGGACTCGGCGGCCTGATCAGCACTTACAGCTTTCCGTCCACGCTCAATGCTGTGTACGGCAGTGGACCGACGTCCTTCATGGTGTTCGTGCGTGCGCGGTTGTAGCATCGCGCCATGGACACTCAGTGGTTGACGCGCAGGCAGGTGCTCGTGGGCGGTGTTGTTGGCATGGCGAGCCTCATGGCACCGCGTGAGCAGGCGCGCGCGGGGTTACGGCCGGCACCGGCTGCAGCGGCGGGGACTCTCAAGATCGGTGGCGACCTGCTCGTCAATCGCATGGGCTTCGGCGCCATGCGCATCACCGGGGCGGGGATCTGGGGCGAGCCCAAGGATCCGGCCGAGGCGCGGCGCGTGCTGCGCCGCGCGGTGGAGCTCGGCGTCGACTTCATCGACACCGCGGATGCCTATGGACCGGAAGTCAGCGAGCGCCTGATCGCCGAAGCGCTGCATCCTTATCCGGCGGGGCTGATTATTGCGACCAAGGGCGGCCTGGTGCGTCCGGGACCCTCCGAGTGGGCGCCCGACGGTCGCCCCGCTCACTTGCGTGAGGCGTGCGAGGCAAGCCTGAAACGCCTCAAGCTTGCGCGCATCGATCTGTACCAGTTCCACCGCATCGATCCGAAGGTGCCGCTGGAGGATTCGGTCGGGGAGCTGGCGCGCCTGCAGAAGGAAGGCAAGATCCGCCACGTGGGTGTGTCAAATTTCGGCGTCGAGGATCTCGCCCGGGCGCGCCGTGTCATGCCGGTCGTTTCAGTGCAGAACCGTTACAACATCGCCGATCGCTCCTCGGCGGACGTGCTCGCGGTCTGCGAGCGCGAAGGTGTGGCGTTCATCCCCTGGGCACCGATCGCGCGCGGCTCCTCGGATACGCTCGAAGGCAGCGCCAGCAGCAAGGCGCTCGATGCTCTCGCGCAAGCGCACGGCGTGAGCGTGTTTCAGGCGGCGATCGCCTGGCTGCTGGCGAAGTCCGCCGCGATGCTGCCCATCCCCGGTACCTCTTCCGTGGCGCACCTCGAGGAGAATGTCGCGGCCGCGCGCCTCAGGCTCAGCGCCAGCGAGCTCGCGGCGATCGGTTAGCGGGTGACCCGCCGCGGGTCACCCGCCGACCATCGCTTGCACGCTGCATCGCGGCCGGGGTTGCCGCTAACCCTGGCGCTGGTGCGCCGAGTGGGTCGCGGCCAGTCGCGGGCTGTTCACAGCGCGTACGGCGTGCGCGATGGCCTGCGCCTCGCAGGCCTGAGCCGCCGCAACCTCGGCAAGGACGCGGATGTCGCGCACCGCGCACACCCTGTGCGCCGCCGACACGATGCGCCCGTAGAGTATCTGCGTTCCCTGCTCGGTCGTGAGATTGAGATCGCGGTAGTTCACCCGCACGCTCGCGGAGGCGTCGGCGGGCGCGGCCGCGTAGGCCGTGGCCGAGGCGCCGACGATGAGAGAGGCGGTCAGCGCTGCCGAGGCACGCAGCAGAGCACTGATCCTTGAAGTGGCTGAGGTCATGGCTTTCTCCGAAAAGTGTGTAGGGTGGAAGTCGTAGTTGCCGTTTCCTGTGCGGCGTCGCTATGAGACTCCCGACAGCGCCGCGTGCGAAGCCCGCGCAACTCGTGTTGATCCCTGCCGCTGACGCATTCGTACCGCGCCGCGCGTGGCTCCCGCATGGCGTGCTGCCGCGTTTCCCGAACTCGTCCCCGGGAACAACGCTCTCGTCCCCGACTCGACGTCGGACACGGCACGCCGCGGCGCAGTTGGGCGTAGGCTATGGGGATGAGCGCCTCACCGTTAGAACGCATCACGCCGGCGTTTCCCGCCCTGGCGGGGCACGGCAGCGCGCAGGCGGGGCGCGAGGCGCTCGCAGCCGGACGCGGCGTCTGGCCGCACCTGGCGGTGCTGACGGCATTCTGGATTTATGTCGCGCTGTCGAACGTGCTGTACGCCAACAACATGCAGGCGAGTCTCTCGAGCATGAAGATGGAGCACGTATTTGCAGCCTGGGATGCGCGCCTGATCCAACATCTGCTGCTCTATCCGCTGTTCCTGCTGTCCATGTGGAGGTCGCTGCGCACCGGCTGGCGGCCGCTGTGGCGCGCGGTACCGATCCAGCTGCTGTGCGCCCTGGGCTTCGCGGTGCTGGCGGCGCCGGCGCTGGTGATGGGCGAGCGTCTGCTGGGCGAGGGGGAGCACGAGCATGCCGCCAGCTCCGCACACGCCTGGAGCGGATTCGTCGCCGGTCCGGAAATTCCGGTCTGGATCGCCAGTGCCACGAATTTCCTGGTGACTTACGGCTTTGGGCTCGCGCTGATCACCGGCTTCGCCTTCTACCAGCGCCTGCGCGACTCGCAGCTACGCTCGGCAGCGCTCGAGCGCGCGCTCACGCAGGCGCACCTGGCGGCGCTGCGCATGCAGCTCTCCCCGCACACGCTGTTCAACCTGCTGCACACCATACGCGGGCAGATCACCTGGGATCCGCCGGCGGCCCAGGCCATGGTGGTGCAGCTGGGGGACCTGCTGCGGCGGCTGCTCAACGCCGGCGAGCGGGAGTTCTCGCGGCTCTCCGATGAACTGCAATTCGTGGCGCTGTATCTGGAACTGCAGCAGAAGCGCTTCGCAGACCGGCTTACGATCGCCGCGCCTGCCCGTGACGACATTCCGCGCGCCTGGGTGCCGAGCCTGATCCTGCAGCCGTTGGTGGAGAACGCGGTGGTGCACGGTCTTGCCGGACACGAAGGCGCGGTCACCATCCGCGTCGAGGCGAGTGTCAGCGGCGAGACCCTCACGCTGCGGGTGCTGAACACGATCGCACCGGGCCGGGGCACCGGGGCGGCGGGGATCGGACTGGCGAACGTGCGCGAGCGCCTGGCGGTGCAATTCGGCGAGCGGGCGACGTTTGCGGCGGGCCCCACTGATGACAATATCTGGAGGGCGCAGATTCACATGCCGCTGCTGCGCGACGGGCCGGAAAGTGCAGCGCAGCCTGACACGGCCGCGGCGCTGTGATGGAGGTGATGATCGTCGACGATGAGCCGGTGGCGCGCCGTAGCGTGCGCGAGTGCTGCGACCGCGAGCCGGACCTGAAGGTGATCGGCGAGTACGGGGATCCGCGCGCAGCCCTGGAAGCCATCCGCGCACACTCGCCGCAGCTGCTGTTCCTCGACATCCAGATGGACTCCATGTCCGGTCTGGCGCTGGCGCGCGCGCTCGACCCGCTCACGTTGCCGCTCATCGTGTTCGTCACAGCCTACGATCAGTATGCGCTGGAAGCCTTCGAAGTGAGCGCCGTTGATTACCTGTTGAAGCCGTTCGACGACGCGCGCTTCAAGGCTACGCTGGCGCGGGTACGCCGCCGCCACCAGGCGCACAGTCCGCTCGACCGGCGCAGCGCCCTCGAATCGCTTCTCGAGCAGCTGGAGCGCGGGGCACGGGCACGCTCGGAAGCGCAGCCGCGCGTGCTGGCGGAGGCTGGCAGCCGCATGCACATGCTGGACGTGTCGCAGGTGGAGGTGGTCGAGGCCGACCGCAACTACGTGCGCCTCACCATCGGCCGCGAGACTTTTCACGCCCGCAGCACGCTGCAGCAGGCCGAGAAGTCGTTTCAGGCGCAGCCGATGTTGCGCATCAGCCGCTCGTGTCTGGTGAACATGAGCCACGTGAGGGAAGTCAGCCGCACCCCGCGCGGGGACTTCATCCTGGTGGTATCCGGCGGCACCACCGTTACCAGCAGCGAAGGGTTTCGCGAGCCGGTCAGGCAGTACCTCGAGCGTCTGAAACTCGCTCCCGCCTGAGGGCGCGGGTAAAGTCCGCTGCGGGCCAACCGCATCGGGGATTTCGCACCTTGGGCACCGCCGCACCTGCATCGCGCTCGGCCATCCGGGCGCTCAGCGTCCTCACCGCGATCAACCTGCTCAACTACCTCGACCGCTACGTGGTGTCCCCGCTCGCGCCGGACCTCAAAGAGGCCATGGCGTTGTCCGACACGCAGCTCGGCTGGCTGGTGCCGGCCTTCATGCTGGTGTACATGCTCGCCGCGCCGGTGTTCGGGGCGTGGGGCGATCGCGGCTCACGCACGCGCCCGATCGCCCTCGGGGTGTTCGTCTGGAGTCTCGCGACGGTGCTGTCGGGACTGGCGCGCAGCTATCCGCAGCTGCTCGCGGGGCGTGCGCTGGTCGGCATCGGCGAGGCGGCCTATGTCGCCATCGCGCCGGCGCTGCTGGCGGATTGCTTCCCGGTGAGCGGCCGGGGGCGCGTCTACTCGGTGCTCAACATGGCGATCCCGGTGGGTTCGGCCCTCGGCATTGTGCTCGGCGGCCTGATCGGGCATCACTTCGGCTGGCGCGCGGCGTTTTTCGTGGCCGGTGCACCCGGCATGCTGCTGGCGGCGGCGGTGCTGTGGCTGCCCGATCCGCCGCGTGGAGCGCAGGACGCGTCCCCCGTGGGGCAGCCCGCCACGCGCCCGGTTGGCGGCCGGACGCCCGGACCGATGGCGGTTTACCTGAGCTTCCTGCGCCGTGCGCCTTACATGCTGCTGGTGCTCGGCTACGCCGCCTACACGTTCGCACTCGGCGGTCTCGGCTTCTGGATGCCGACGTTTCTTGAGCGTGTGCGCGCGGTGCCGGCGGTCGAAGCGACGACCGGCCTCGGAGCGATCCTGGTCGTCACCGGCTTTCTCGGCACCTTCGCGGGCGGCTGGCTGGGGGACTACTTTCTCAGGTTCTCACGCCAGGCGTACCTGTGGTTCTCGGGCGGCACGACACTGCTGGCGGCGCCCTTTGCGCTGCTGGCGCTCAGCGCGCCGGCGCCCGGGATTTACTATCCGGCGATCGTCGTTGCCGAACTGCTGCTGTTCATGTCGACCGGCCCCATCAATGCGGCGATCGTCAACATCGTATCGCCGCTCGAGCGCGCCTCGGCCATCGCACTCAGCATGTTCGCCATCCATCTGCTGGGCGATGTGCCCTCGCCGGTGCTGATCGGGTACCTCTCGGATGTGGGATCGCTCGCTCGCGCGGTGCTGGTGGTGCCCGTGGCGATCGCGATCGGCGGAATCTTGTGGCTCGTCTGCGCAAAGGTCGGCGCCCGCACGCCGGTCGCGGCGGCGGCGTGAGGCCGGCAGCCCGGGCCTTTCCAGGAGCGCTGTCGCCTGCGGCGCGTCCGCTCGCAGGGCTGCTCAAGCCGGACATCGAGAGGCGGTTTGCGGCGGCGCTGCAGCAGGGCGACGGTACCGCGGGCGCGCACTGCATTCACGAGCTGTGGATGCGGGGTGAATTCGCGGTCAATATCGAGGCGGCCCTCGCCGCCCTGTGGTCGCGCGCCGCCGCGTCCATTCCCGACTGGTTGCCGATGCGCTATATCGAGTGGCTCCCCAGCGTCTACGAAGTGGCGTTGGCATTCAGCTCGGCGCGCACCGGCCGCTCCAACGTCTATCTCGTGCTGCTCGAATACCATGACCGCAGCCGGGGGCCCCACGGCCTGTACGTCGGCATGAGTCACTACACCCCCGCGCAGCGCTTCGATCAGCACAAGGCCGGCATTCGCGCCGCCAGCAGCGTTCTCAGGCGTGGCCTGGAGGTGCTGAGCGGCCCGACCCTGCATCTGCAGCGCATCGCCCGGGCCGAGGCGCTGCGCATTGAAGCGCAGCTGGCGGAGGCGCTGCGCGACGCCGGCTTGCTGGTCGAGGGCGGCCACTGATGATTGGCTGAAAGCCGCCTGCGGCACTTTCAGCGGACAGCCCCCATCGCTCGGTTCGGCGGCGGGCGAAAGGCGTGGCTTTCGCCCGCAAGGCAAGCCGTTGGGGCTAACGCGTGACGAAGGCGCGTTCGATCACGTAGTCGCCTGGTTCGCCGATGCGCGCAGAGATGGTAAAACCGCGCGCGTCCAGCAGCGCGCAGGTGTCGGACAGCATCGCCGGGCTGCCGCACACCATGATGCGGTCTGCCTCCGGGTCGAGCGCCGGCAGCCCGAGGTTCCGGGACAACCGCCCCGATTCGATGAGAGCGGTCAGCCGGCCGCAATTCACGTTCGGCTCCCGGGTCACCGTCGCGTAGTAGCGCAGTTTGGCGCGCGCTGCAGCGCCCAGCAGCTCGTGAGCCCTGAGCGCCTCGATCCGGTGCCTGACGACGGCGGTTTCCCGCGCCCAACGCACCCCGTGAACGAACACCACGTGCTCGAAGCGCTCGTAGACTTCCGGGTCCGTGATCACGCTCATGAAGGGTGCCGCACCGGTTCCGGTGCTGAGCAGATACAGCCGCTTGCCGGGCCTCAGATCCTGCAGCAGGAGGGTTCCGGTGGGCTTGCGGCTGACGAGCACTTCGTCGCCTGCGCGCACGTGCTGCAGGCGCGAGGTGAGCGGGCCGTCCGGCACCTTGATGCTCAGGAACTCGAGGTGCTCCTCATGGTTCGCGCTCGCGATGCTGTAGGCGCGCAGCATCGGCCGGCCGCCCAGGGCGAGGCCCAGCATGACGAACTGCCCGTTCTCGAAGCGCAGCCCGCGGTCGCGCGTGGTCGTGAACGTGAATTGCGTGTCGGTCCAGTGCCGCACACTCAGTACGCGTTCGGGTCCAATTGCAGCCAAGGTCCTCACCTCGTGGAAACTCCCGGCGATGGTATCCGGTGCGTCGGCGGGAGTTGGATGTTTCAGGGCATAGACTCATAAGCGCCCGTTATGAAGCTGCGAGGGTTAGACTCGGGGACGTATGACGAGAGCCAGAACAACGGCGGGGGCCGCCGCGGCAGCGGCATTCAGTGTGCTGGGAGGCACCGCAGTCGCGGCACCCAGGCCGGCCGACCTGCAGCTCGTCGCCGGGGCGCACGTCGCAGTGGTGAACCTGCTCGACGCCGAAGTCACCCATTTCCACGCCTCGCGGCGCCTGGAGAACAGTTTCCTGAAGACCTACACGGTGGACTGGCCCGTCAGTGGCATGCTGATGGAGGCGCTCAGGGAGCGCCTGACGCAGATGGGGCTGGTGCCGGTGGCCGCCGCAGCAACCGAGCCTCTGAGGCGCGCGCGCGAGACTTGCTTCCTCAACGCTGCGCTCGCGAAGGGGCTGCCCAAAGCGTGCGCGCCGCTGTTCGCACAACTCGCCGCCGTCGAGCACGTCGACGCCATCATTGTGATGGGGCCGGGCCTCAACGACTCCGCGCACACCGGCGGCGCCAGGCGCCGGGAGTTACCGGAATACCTGCGCGGCTGGTGCTTCGTGAGCGAGGCGAGGAGCGAGGAGGGCGCGGCGGAGAAGCTGCCGGCGTTGCTCAATCTGACCGAGCTGCTGCTGATCGGCCTTTCCGCCCCCGGCGCGCAAATCAATGCTCGCGAGTGGGGCGGGGATCAGCTGCAGACCTGGGGTGGCTTCAAGCCGCCCACGGATCTGAAGGACATCCCGGCCCAGCAGCTCGGCCAGCTGCGGCCGCTGTTCGCCGCCATGCTCAAACTGCAGGCGAGCGGCCTGCTCGGGCACCTGCAGGTTACGCACTAGCTCAGCTGCCCCGCGTGACGGATGGCCCAGGCGCACACGATGACGCCGATGAGCCCGAGCAGGAAGTAGAGCCCGGCGAACAGCCTCTCGCGCTTTTCGAGTTGGCTTGCGCTCAGCGGCGCGATGAGGAAAGGCTCGCCGTTGACCGGCTCGGAAATGACGCTCACCCGCGAGATCGTCGACTGCAGCGTCTGGGTCTGCGATTCGCGCGCCGCCACCAGCCGCGCCGCTTCCCATTCCGCCGCGTCGAGCTTGCCGTCGTGGTTGACATCAAAGCGTGCCAGGAGCGAGCGTTGATCCTGCTTCCATTCGTGCAGCTTCGCGGCGGTCGCGACATTGACATCGCCGAGCTCGGAATGCGAGCGCAGCTCGCCCATGACACATAGCCGCTCGCCGACACCGAGCAACCGCTCGGTGTAGCGCCAGCCGCCTTCGGAGCCGTACCAGACTTTGCGCGTGGTGGGGGTGATCTCGGCGGACACCGGACCGACGAGGCAGCGGGAGCCGTCGTCATCGACCAGGGCAAACAGCTCGACGCTCGCGGCGCTCTCGACCGTATGCCAGTGGGCATTGCCCTTGGAGTCGCGCTGCTCCTGCGCGATCTCATAGGCCCACCACACGCACGGCCGCGAGGAGAGCGGCGCCGCCGTCGGGGCCGGCCCGGCCGGCACAGCGCGTCCGGTGACCTTCACGTATCCCTGCGCGGCGGAGCGGATCCGCACCGCCGGGGTGTCGGCCACCAGCCGGTCGCGGCGCAGGCGCATGAAGAAGCTGAACAGCGCGAACACCGCCAGCACGGCCGCTGCGGCGGCGATCACCACATAGGGCAGCGGATACGGTGCTCTCAAGGGATCGTGCAGCCGGAGCGCGTGCTTCAGCTGGAGAACGCCGCCTTCAGATCGACGTCCGCCTTCTGATCGACCTGGAAATGCAGCAACTGCGCCGGCGGGAAGTCGCCCAGCCGGGCGATCAGAACGTCCGGGAACGCATCGATGCGCACGTTGTTGGTGTTGACCGCATCGTTGTAGACCTCGCGCCGGTCGGCGATCGCGGTCTCAAGGCCGCTGATGCGCTGCTGCAGGTGGCGGAACGGCTCACTCGCCTTGAGGTCCGGATACTTCTCGGCGACCGCATACAGCCCGGTGAGGCCGCTGCGCAACTCGCGCTCCGCGGTGCCGAGCGTGCTCATGCTGCCGGAACTGCGGGCCGCATCGACTCCGGCGCGGGCGCGCATGACCCGCTCGAGGGTGCCGGCTTCGTACTGCATGTATTGTTTGCAGACCTCGACCAGCTTCGGCAACTCATCGTGACGCTGCACGAGCAGCACGTCGATGTTGGACCAGGCGAGCTTCACGGCGGCGCGCACGCGCACCAGGCCGTTGTAAACGCCGATCAGGTAGCCCGCGAGGGCAACGATCAGGAACAGCAGGACCAGGACCGCCAACATGATGCCACTCCCTTAAGAGGTGCCAAGCCCGCGGCGAAGCATACTCGCTCACCGCGCGCCGCGGCGCTGTCAGGGGGGCATTCAGAGACTTGGGTCACGTGCACCGCAGCGCCCGGCGGGCGTGCGGCGCAGGACGCGTCAGCCGGCGCTCACCCGCAGCACCAGGTCAATGCCGGCAATCTCGTAACCCTTCCTGAAGTCACGGATGTGGCGCGCCATCCAGACCTGGGCGGCTTCCTCGTCGCGAGTCTCGAGCGCCTCGACCAGGCGCCGGTGAGCCGTGGCGATGCGCGCGCGCGCCTGCGGCACCTTGTCGATCATGACGCGCAGCGAGGGCTCGAGCAGCTGCAGCAGCGGCTCCTGCGCGAGTCCCAGCACCGGATTGTGAGTCGCCTGCCCGACGCAGCGGAACATTTCCGCGCTGCGATGCACCGCCTGCTCGGTATCGGCGCGGCCGGCGATGAACGCCTCGGCGGCGGCCACGATGCGCTCGAGGTCCTGCGCGGTATGCGCGCGCGCCGCGGCGCGCGCGATCGGCGGCTCGAGGATGGTGAGCGCCTCCCAGACATCGCGCACCGTCACGTCGTGCAGCAGCAGGGCGTGGCTCACGCCCTCGGCCACCGCCTCGTGGTGCGGCCGGCTGACCGACATGAGCTTCGAACCGGGGCGGCGCTGCACCAGGCCGCGGCTCTCGAGCTCACGCAGCGCTTCGCGCACCGTGGAGCGGTTGACGCCAAACTGCCGTGCCAGCTCGGTCTCCGAGGGCAGGCGCTCGCCTTCGCGCAGGGCGCGGCTCAGGACCCGCGCCCCGATCACCGCCGCCACCTTGCGATAGGCGGGCTCGATCAGCAGCGGGGCGAACTCCACGCTCACGCGGCGGCCTCGAACAGCTCGCGGCCGATCAGCATGCGGCGGATTTCCTGGGTGCCGGCGCCGATTTCGTAGAGCTTGGCATCGCGCAGCAGCCGGCCGGCCGCGTAGTCGTTGATATAGCCGTTGCCACCCAGCGCCTGGATGGCATCCAGCGCCGCCTGGGTGGCGCGCTCGGCGGCGAACAGGATGCAGCTCGCCGCGTCGCGCCGCCGCGCGGTGCGCGCGTCGCAGGCGCGCGCCACGGCATAGACGTAGGCACGCGAAGCGTTGAGTGCCGCGTACATGTCGGCGACCTTGCCCTGCATCAGTTCGAAGGTTCCGATCGGCTGGCCGAACTGCTTGCGTTCGCGGATGTAGGGCAGCACCACATCGAGCGCCGCCGCCAGCAGCCCCAGGGAACCGCCGGCGAGCACCACCCGCTCGTAATCCAGGCCGCTCATCAGCACGCGCACACCGCCGTTCTCGCTGCCGAGCAGGTTTTCCGCCGGCACGTGGCAGTCATCGAATACCAGCTCGCAGGTGCCCGAGCCGCGCATGCCGAGCTTGTCGAGCTTCTGCGCGGTGCTGAAGCCGCGCGCGCCGCGCTCGACGATGAACGCGCTGATGCCGCGCGCCCCGGCGGCGGGGTCGGTCTTGGCATACACCACGAACACATCCGCGTCCGGGCCGTTGGTGATCCACATCTTGCGGCCGTTCAACACATAGCCGTCGCCGCGCTTCTCGGCCCGCAATTGCATGGAGACGACGTCCGAGCCCGCCCCGGGTTCCGACATCGCGAGCGCCCCCACGTGCTCGCCGCTCACGAGCCGCGGCAGGTAGCGGGCGCACTGTGCGTCGTTGGCATTGAGCCGCAGCTGATTCACGCACAGGTTGGAATGCGCGCCATAGGAGAGGCCCACGGCGCCCGAAGCGCGCGAGATTTCCTCCATGACGACGACATGCGCGAGATAGCCGAGCTGCGCGCCGCCGAAGCGCTCCGGCACGGTGATGCCGAGCAGCCCCTGTGCGCCCAGCGCCGGCCACAGGTCGCGCGGGAATTCGTTGCTGCGGTCGATCTCGGCCGCCCGCGGGGCGATCTGCTCGGCGGCAAAGCGCCGCACCTGCTGGCGGATTTCCTCGAGCTCGGCGCCCAGGCCGAAGTCGCTGTCGGTGCAGTCGAGCGTGCTCATGGGCTTGCCTTCTCCTCGGACCAGATCGTATGATTGTCGGACAAACCGGCAACCGTGGCAAGTCCCCATGCCCCGCATCTCCACTCGGGTCGATGTGCACTCCCAGGAGTTCCAGGACAACGAGCGTGCCATGCGCTCATTGGTCGAGGATCTGCGGCGCGAGGCAGCCCGGGCGGCGCGCGGCGGCTCCAGGGCCGCCACCGACAAGCACAAGGCGGCCGGCAAGCTCACTGCGCGCGAGCGCATCCGCGTGCTGCTCGACACCGGCAGTGCCTTCCTCGAGTTCTCGCAGCTCGCCGCGCACGGCATGTACGGCGGTGAGATCGCCTGCGCCGGGGTGGTGACCGGCATCGGCCGCATCGGCGGGCGCGAATGCGTCGTCGTCGCGAACGACCCCACCGTCAAGGGCGGCACCTACTATCCGGTCACGGTGAAGAAGCACCTGCGCGCCCAGGAAATCGCGCGCGACAACCGCCTGCCGTGCGTGTACCTGGTGGAGAGCGGCGGCGCTTTTCTGCCGGCGCAGGATGAAGTGTTTCCCGACCGCGAGAACTTCGGCCGCATCTTCTACAACCAGGCGACGCTGTCGGCGCTCGGCGTGGCGCAGATCTCGGTAGTGCACGGCTCGTGCACCGCGGGCGGCGCGTACGTGCCCGCGATGTCGGATGAGAACGTGATCGTGCGCAACCAGGGACGGGTATTTCTCGGCGGCCCGCCGCTGGTGAAGGCCGCGACCGGCGAGGACATCGACGCGGAGTCCCTGGGAGGCGCGGATGTGCACTGCCGCGAATCGGGCGTGTGCGACCACTACGCGGAGAACGATACGCACGCGCTCGCCATTGCGCGGCGCATCGTCACGCGCCTGCAGGGCGGCGGCGCCGGCGCGCCGCCGCAGACGCCGGCCGATCCGCGCCACGATCCGGCCGAGCTCTACGGCGTGTTGCCGGCGAATCTGCGCAAGCCCTACGACGTGCGCGAGGTGATCGCGCGGCTCGTGGACGCATCCGAGCTCGATGAGTTCAAGCAGCTCTACGGCACGACCCTGGTATGCGGGTTTGCGCACCTGTGCGGCTATCCGGTCGGGATTCTCGCCAACAACGGCGTGCTGTTCTCCGAGAGTGCGCTCAAGGGGACGCATTTCATCGAGCTGTGCTCGCGGGAGCAGATTCCGCTGTTGTTCCTGCAGAACATCACCGGCTTCATGGTCGGGCGCCGCGCGGAAGCGGGCGGCATCGCCAAGGACGGCGCGAAGCTGGTCACGGCGGTGGCCTGCGCCGGCGTGCCGAAGCTGACCGTGATCATCGGCGGCAGCTACGGCGCGGGGAACTACGCCATGTGCGGCCGGGCGTATTCACCCCGGCTCCTGTTTCAGTGGCCGAACGCGCGCATCTCGGTCATGGGCGGTGAGCAGGCCGCCAGCGTGCTCGCGACCGTCAAGCGTGACCAGCTCCGCGGCACCGGCCGGGAGTGGCCGGCGGCCGACGAGGAGGCCTTCAAGCAGCCGATTCGCGAGCAATACGAGCGCCAGGGACATCCCTATTATTCTTCGGCGCGGCTGTGGGACGATGGCGTGATCGATCCCATCGAAACGCGGCGCGTACTGGGGTTGTCGCTCGCGGCGGTGCGCAACGCGCCGCAACAGCCGACGCACTTTGGCGTGTTGCGGATGTAAGGCGAGAGCGGAGGGCGCCGTGATCAACAGTCTTCTGGTCGCCAATCGCGGCGAGATAGCCTGCCGCATTTTCCGCACCGCACGCCGCCTGGGACTGCGTACCATCGCGGTGTTCTCGGACGCCGACGCCGGCGCGCGCCACGTGCGCGAAGCCGATGAGGCGGTGCGGATCGGGCCCGCCGCGGCGCGCGACAGTTATCTCAGCATCGGGCGCCTCATCGAAGCCGCCCGCGCGAGCGGGGCGCAGGCCATCCATCCGGGCTACGGGTTCCTCTCCGAGAACGCGCAGTTCGCCCAGGCGTGCGCGGATGCCGGCCGCATTTTCGTCGGACCCCCCGCCGCAGCCATCGCCGCGATGGCTTCGAAGATCGTCGCCAAGACACGCATGCGCGCGGCCGGCGTGCCGGTGCTGCCCGGGTACGCCGGCTCCGAGCAGGACCTGGAGCACCTCACGCGCGAGGCGCAGCGCGCCGGGCTGCCGCTCATCATCAAACCCGCGGCCGGGGGCGGCGGCAAGGGCATGCAGATCGTGCGCGACCCTTCCGAGCTGGCGCCGGCGCTCGCCGCCGCACGCCGCCTCGCCGAGAGCGCCTTCGGCGACGGGGCGCTGCTCCTGGAGCGCTATCTGCCGGAGCCGCGCCACATCGAGGTGCAGGTGTTTGCCGACCGCCAAGGCAACTTCGTGCACCTGGGCGAGCGCGACTGCTCGACGCAGCGACGTCATCAGAAGCTCATCGAAGAGGCGCCGGCACCCGCGCTGCCCGAGGAGCTGCGTGGGCGCCTGCGCGCCGCGGCGCTGGTGGTGGCCCGCGAGATCGGCTACGTGAGCGCCGGGACCGTCGAATTCCTGCTCGACGGCCGCGAGTTCTACTTCATGGAAATGAACACGCGGCTGCAGGTGGAACATACGGTCACGGAGGCGGTGACCGGACTTGACCTGGTCGAGTGGCAGCTGCGCGTCGCCGCGGGCGAGAGCCTGCCGCTGTCGCAGAGCGAGGTGTGCTTTGACGGTCACGCGATCGAGGCGCGCATCTGCGCCGAGGATCCGGAGCGCGGCTTTCTGCCGAGCGCCGGGAAGCTGCAGGTTCTCGAGTGGCCGCACATGCAGTCGGTGCGCGTGGACGCCGGCTTTACCAGCGGCGATACGGTTCCGGACTGCTACGATTCACTGCTCGGCAAGATCATCGCCTGGGCGCCCACCCGCGAGCAGGCGGCCGCGCGGCTCGCATCGGCGCTGACGCAGACCCTGATCGCGGGCGTACACAGCAACGAGCGCTGGCTGCGCCGCATCCTGCGCTCGCCGCGCTTTCTTGAAGTGCGGCACAACATCGCCTTGCTCGAGCAGAGCGCGGCGGAGTTTGCCGGCCCTCGCACCGCCGCCCCCGAGGCGCTCATCCTGGCCGCGCTCGCCCTGCACGGTGAGAGTGACGGCGGGGCGGGGAGCCCCTGGGAGCTGGCCGATGGCTTTACCCCCAACCTCCCGGCGCTGGTGGCTTACGGCTTCTCATGGCGCGGGCATACGCATGCGGTGGATCTCGAATACCTCCATGGCAAGCCCGCCGCCGTGACCGTCGACGCAGGGGCGCGCCTGCCGCTGAGCGACGCGGTGTGCAGCGGCGCAGTCGTCGCGGCACGCATCGGTGAGCGGCGCCGGCAGGCGCGTTACCACCGGGACGGCGCGCGCGTGTATCTGTGGACCGCCGATGAACAGTATGACTTAGCTCTGGAGGACCCGCGGACGCGCGAGTTCTCGGCGAGCGCCGCCACCGGCGGGCTGACCACGCCCTTGCCCGGCGTGGTGGTGTCGGTGGCGGTCGCCGTGGGACAGAAGGTTGTGGCCGGGGAGGTGCTCATGGTGATCGAAGCCATGAAAATGGAACACACCATCACCGCCCCTTACGCTGGCACGGTAGAGCTGATTCACTTCGCGCGCGGCGATCGTGTGCCCGAGGCGAGCGAGTTGTTGGCGCTGGTGCGCGAGCCTCCCGTCGCGCCCTGATCTTACTTGTGTTTCGCTGGCGTGCCCGCGGCGCGCGCTTCGGTTTGCACCTGGGCAATCAGGCGGTCGGTGTTGGCGAGAATTTCGGCGAGGTTCTTCCCCATCGCCTGGTACTCGCCGTTGACCGCCATCGTCGGAACCGCCTCGATGCGGTAACTCTCGACCAGCTGATCGGCCTGTACCGTCTGGTTGTTGACGCCAAAGGAGGTATAGGCGGCCGCGAACTTGTCGGCATTGCCCCCGTTCTTGGCCACCCACTCGCCGAGGCTCGGTTCGTCAAAGAGCTGCAAGTGCTCCTCGTGGATGGCGCGAAACAGCGCGCCGTCCAGCTTGTCCAGATCGCCGCTCGCCTGCAGCGCGTAGTAAGCGCGCGCCAGGTTGATCCACGGCGGGCGGCTGAAGCCGACCGGCACACGCCGGAACACCACGTTCCTGGGGAGCTTCGCCGCCCAGGTGGTGACCAAAGGGTAGAACTCGTTGCAATGCGGGCACATGTACGAGAAGAATTCGATGACCTCGATTTTCCCCGGGCTCATGGTCGGCTGCGGCGGCTCGATCTTGCGGTAGTCGGTGCCTTCCACGCCCTGCGCGTGCGCGGCTACGGACAGGACCCACAGTGCCAGCGTAAGGGCGCAGTTGCGGATCGACATTCGGTTTCCTTTCGTTCAGCGTGCGGCGTCGGCCGTAGTTTAGGCGTGAACGCATCGGCGAGTGCCGCACATTATTTCCCCGCGCCGGCCGGCGCGGCGGAGCGGCTCGGCCGCCGGCGCGCCGCGGTGGTGGAAACATGAGCCGAAGCGCGATCGAAGAATCTCCACGGCCGCTGCGCCCATTCCCCGGCGTAGTCGACCCCGACGCGGGGGCTGCGCGCGATGCGCGGCGGCGGCGCGCGTGCGGGTGCAGATTCCAGCCACAGTACATCGCCCGCGAGATCCACACCGTTCAGACGCCGATCGATGTGCATCGCGCGGCACATAAGTCCCGGACCGCAGGTGCGATCGGTGATGCCCTCGAGCGGCTCGAGCGCGCGCACCAGTACGGCGTGCGGCACACCCGGAGCGGCCGTGACTACGTTCAGACAATTCCAGAAGCCGTAGATGAAATACACATACGCGTGCCCCGGCGGCCCAAACATGACTTCAGTGCGCGCGGTGCGGCCGCGGGAGGAGTGCGCCGCGAGATCGCGAGGTCCCAGATACGCCTCGGTCTCGACGATGCGGCCGGCGCGCACGCCATCCCCATCGTCGTGCACCAGGTGCATGCCGATGAGTTCGCGGGCGACGGCCAGAGTGCTGCGCGCGAAAAAGGCGCGCGGGAGTTTTTCGCCGCGGCTCACCGCGCGCGATAGTACAAGGAATCCACTACAATAGGCCGCCGCGCGGACCCAACGGGGGGTCCCGTCGTTTGAGATGAGAGAGTTGTGCAATCAGAAGGTTACAGAGTCTTCGCGGAAATAACATGAAGCAGACGCGGAAAGCGAGATCCCTTCTCTGGTCGCTGTCGTCGTGCCTTGGCCTGGTGGCGGCTCCTGCCTGGGCCAACGTCTATCCCTTGCCGGCAGACGGTTCTTCGGTGGTGGGGACCGACGAGACCATGCAGACGGTGTATGAGGACACGCTGCCGGATCTCGCGCACCGCTTCAGTCTCGGCTATTACGAAATCATCCGCGCCAACCCGGGTGTCGATGTGTGGTTGCCGGGAGCGGGCAGGAAGCTCGTGCTCCCCGGGCGGCGCATCCTGCCGGCGGGTCCGCGCGAAGGCCTGGTCGTGAACCTGCCCGAGCACCGGCTGTACTATTACCCCAAGCCCCGCCGGGGCGAGAAGCCGGTAGTCATCACCTATCCGGTGAGCATCGGCAAGATGGACTGGCGCACGCCGCTCGGCGAGACGCGGGTCATCGCCAAGATCAAACACCCGGCCTGGTATCCGCCGGAGTCGATCCGCAAGGAGCACGCCGAGAATGGCGATCCGCTGCCGAAGGTCGTGGGGCCGGGCCCCGACAATCCACTCGGTGATTTTGCCCTGCGGCTGGCCGCCGGTAACGGCGAGTACATGCTTCATGGCACCAACAACCCCACGGCGGTCGGCATGGCGGTCACGCACGGCTGCATCCGCATGTACCCGGAAGACGTCGCTGCGCTCTTTGCGCTGGTGCCCATCGGAACCCGGGTGCGACTGGTCAACGAGCCGGTGAAGGTCGCCTGGGTCGAGGGTCAACTGCTGCTCGAGGCGCATCCGCCGGTGGACGCCGAAGGCCAGAGCATCGAGCCGGATGTGCAGCTGTTATCGCAGATGCTGGACCAGGCCCTCGGCAGCAGTACCGCCGCCATTCACTGGGATCTGGCACGTGCGACGCTCGCGGCCGCCAGCGGCATTCCGACGCTGGTGGGTCTTGCGGCCGACCCCGAGGCAGTGCCGGCCCCCGCCCCGCAGGCGGCCAGCGTGTCGCCGACCACGCACTGAGCGCCGCTGCGCGCCGCCCCGCCCGGGGCCGGACCTCCCGATCAGGGGTTCTGCGTGCCGCCCGAGCGCGGCGCGCGCGCATGTCCGATGAGACGCAGCAGCTGCGCGGCGCGCGTGACCAGCGCCACCGCGGAGCGGATGAACACCAGCAGCGACAACACTTCGCGCGTGCGCCTCGTCAGCATGAGCCCGGCGAGTACCGCGATCCAGGCGAGTGGGTGCCGCGAGGCGTGCTGCCCCGCGGCGCCCGCGGGGCCGGTCGCTCGCGCTTGATGCGGGCGTAGCATTGCCAGGCGCTGCGCGAGTTCCACGCGCTGCTGCGCGCTACGCGCCAACAGCGCGCGCCGCCGCGCCTGCAGGTCCGCCATGCGCGTCATGACCCGCCCCCTGCGCGCCGCTGGTCTTCGCGCAGTTCCTGCAGCGAACCCTGCAGAATCCGCGGCTGGTCGCGCAGCGTGCGCGCGCCCAGTGCGCCGAATAGCACCGCGAGTCCGATGAACACCAGGGTCCCGCCGAGCAGCGCCAGAGTGCGATGCGTGTCCCACAGCGCCACGACCAGCGTGGTCAGTGCGAACGCGAGCGCGAGCAACGCGCACGCGACCGCACCGATCAGGCACACGAGTACCCGCAGCAGCGCCAACAGGTGGATCTCGAGCTCGACCGCGGCGAGGTCGAGGCGGGTTCTCAGAGCGTCCAGACCCGCGCCCAGCAGACCCGCGAGCCCCGACTGTAGCGGCTCATCGGCGCGCGCATTCTCCGCAGGCGATTCGGGCGCGTCCATCACCGGCGGCTGATGATGAGCCCGAGCAGCAGAGCAACCCCACCCGTGACGGCCACGGCCTGCCAGGGGTTGCCACGCACGTAGCTGTCGATATCGCGCGCCCGCGCGGTCACCTGCTCCTCGAGCGCGCCGAGCCGGGCACGCAGATCCCGCAAAGTGGCCTCGGCGCGCTCCTGCACTTGCGCGCCGTCGGCGCTGGTGCTCGCCCGCAACAGCGCTTCGGCATCGCTCACCAGGGAACGCAGCTCCTCGGCCAGCTTCCCGGCATCGAACATCTCAGTCATGGCGGTGTTCCTCGCCGTCAGGATACCGAAACCGCAAGACTCGCGCTGCCGCCTGCGCTACTCTCGGGCAAGAGTGCCCGTATGAACGCGCCGGTGCCCAATCCGCTGCTCGAGCTGCGCAAGCTCGGCGAGAGCGTCTGGCTCGATGACATCAGCCGCCGCATGCTGCAGGACGGCAGTCTCGCCCGCCTGATCCGCGAGGACGGCATCGCCGGGCTCACCTCGAACCCGGCGATATTCGCCAACTCCATCATGACTGACCCGCAATACGGGCAGCCGATCGCGCAGCTCCTGCCCAGGGTGTCATCCAGCATCGCGCTGTATGAGGAACTCGCCATCGAGGATCTGCGCGACGCGGCAGCGCTCCTGCGCCCGCTCTACGATGACAGCTCCGGCGGCGACGGCTTCGTGAGCATGGAGGTGTCGCCGCACCTCGCCTACGACGGCCCGGGGAGTCTGGCGGAGGCGCAACGCCTGTGGCAGCGGCTGCGACTCCCCAACGCGCTCATCAAGATCCCGGGCACGGAAGCCGGGCTGCCGGTGATCCGCGATCTCATCGCTGCGGGCATCAACGTGAACGTGACGCTGCTGTTCTCGCCCGAGCGTTATCGTGCCGTTGCGCGCGCCTACATGGAGGGCTTGAGCGCGCGCGCCGCGGCCGGCCAGCCGCTCAGCCGCCTCGCCTCCGTCGCGAGCTTCTTCCTGAGCCGCATCGACTCCGCGGTGGACAAGCTGCTGGACGGCCTCGCGGCGCACGGCCAGCCCGCAGCGCGCACCCTGCGCGGCAAGGCGGCGATCGCCAGCGCCTGTCGCGCGTACGAAATTTACCAGGAGATGATCGCCACCCCGCAGTGGCAGGAGTTGGCGGCGCGCGGTGCGCGGCCTCAACGGCTGCTATGGGCGTCAACCTCCACCAAGGATCCAAGCTACAGTCCGACCAAGTATGTCGAGGAGCTGGTGGTGCCCGACACGGTCAACACCATGCCGCTCGAGACACTCAATGCCTATCGGCGCCTGGGCAGGCCGGAGCTGCGTCTTGAGCGCCACATGGCCGAGTGCAGCGATGCGCGCGAGGGACTGGAGCGGCTCGATGTCGATCTGGAGGCCGTCGCGGCGCAACTTGAGCGCGAAGGCGTAACGAAGTTCATCGAGCCTTTCGACAAGCTGCAACAATGGCTCGAGGAGCGCCGCCGCGGCCGGCGAGCGTCCTGAGGCTGTTTTTCCTGGGGGACCGAAGTGGATGCCAACGCGGTACGGGACCGACTGCTCAAGCGCCGCGACGAGCTGCGCCAGCGTGCCAGCGATGCGAGCGCCGATCTGCGCCACGAGGCGGACCCGCTGTCCGCCGACTTCGCCGAGCAGGTGACACAGCGCGAGAACGATGACGTGCTCGGGGCCATCTCGCACTCCGCCCGGGAAGAGTTGCAGCAGGTCGAGTCGGCCCTACGGCGCCTCGCCTCCGGCCGCTACGCCACCTGCTCGGTGTGCGGCGAGGACATCGAGCCGGAGCGACTGGACGCCGTGCCCTATACCGATCGGTGTCGCTCCTGCGCGGAAGCCGGCCGTGCCGCGGGCGGCCGCGGTGCCCGCGGCTGAAGCCGCACGCGCATATCAACACTTGGGCGCCTCAGGGGTCATCACCATCACGACCGACTTCGGCCACCAGGGGCCGTTCGTGGGCGTCATGAAGGGTTGCATGCTCACGCGCTTCCCGGGTGCGCGCATCGTCGATCTCATGAATGAGATCGTGGTGCACTGGCCTGCGGAAGCGGGCTTCTGGCTGGCGCGCGCCTTCAGCTACTTCCCGCCGGCAACCGTGCACGTCGCCGTGGTCGATCCGGGCGTCGGCACCTCGCGCAACATTCTCGCCGTGCAGGCCGGCGGACACTATTTCCTGGCGCCCGACAACGGCCTGCTGGCCCCCGTCGTCAACCGCGCGCGCGACGCGCTCATCGTGCGGCTCGGCAGCGCACAGCTGGCGCACCTCGGAGTGCATCATCCGAGCGCCACCTTCCACGGCCGGGATATTTTCGCGCCGGTCGCCGCCGAGCTCGCCGCCGGGCGCTGTCAGCTGCAGGCCCTGGGCGAGACGGTCAGCACACTGGTTCCGGCGTGGGTGGAGGACCCGACGGTCGAGCCTCGCAGCGTCACCGGCGTCGTCATCAGCATCGACCACTTCGGCAACCTCATCACCAATATCGACGCCGCGCTGATCGAGCGCTTCCGGCTGCCGCTGGTGCACGCCGGGAATCACGGTTTCCCACTGCTGCGCACCTACGGCGACACCCGACCCGGGGAATATCTCGCGCTCGTGAACTCCTTCGGAGTGGTCGAGATCGCCCGCGCCGAGCACAGCGCCGCGGAGGGCCTGGGTCTGAGCCGGGGCGCCCCGGTGGTGGTTCGCGACCGCACGGATCAGCCCTGAAGCCTCCACGGATCCGCTTGGTGGCCAAAAGTTGATCGGCGGCGTGAATCGGCTATAGTTCGCAGCCTTGTCCCGTGCGTCAAGGCACGTTAGCTGTTGAATTAATTCGGGATTTGCGCCGCCAGATGTCGGAACGAGACAACGAGACTTTCGATCTCGACGATGAATTCCTGAGCAGTCCCCCCGAGGACGGCACCGATTACGACCGGTTGCTCGACCGGGTGGACAAGCGCGTCCGTAACCAGGGCAAGCGCGGCAAGGCCGCGTGGAGCCGCCTCGAGGAAGTGCTGGCGGACAAGAAGCTCGAGAAAGATCTCAAGGACTTCGACGACGAGCTTTAGTGCCAGCCGGCATCCGGCCCGCTCCAATCTGAAGCACAGGCTGCGGCGTCAGCGCACCTCCCGCGCTCGAGGTCGCGTGTCTGGAGGACTCAAGAAGTGACCCGCACGCCCTCGGCCTGGATCGTCATGAAGTTCGGCGGAACGAGCGTCTCCACGCTAGCCAACTGGACGAACATCGCGCGTGTCGCGGCCGAGCGCTGCGCCGGCGGCGCGCGCGTACTCATCGTGCATTCGGCCGTTACCGGCATCACCGACCGCCTCGAGCGACTCCTGGATGCCGCCATCGGTCAGGCGCAGGAGGAGGAGTTGCGCGCCATCGAGGACCGCCACCGGCGCCTGGCGGCGGAGCTGGGCGTCGCCCTGGGGGACGACGTCGAGCGCCACCTTGCCGAACTGCGCGAGATCGCCGCCGGGGTCGCGCTGGTGCGTGAAGTGAGCGACCGCACGCGCGCGCGCGTCATGGCCAGCGGTGAGCTGATGGCCACGCAAATTGGCGCGCGCTTCCTGCGCGCGCGCGGGCTCGAAGTGGCATGGGCCGATGCGCGCACCATGCTGCGCGCCGAAGAGCGCCACAGCGCCACGCCCAAGGCGAGCGTGCTCTCGGCGGTGTGCGGTTTCGCGCCCGATGCGGCGCTCGAGGAGCAGCTGCGGGGGCTTGCGCCGGTGGTGGTTACCCAGGGATTCATCGCCAGCGACTACGACGGCAACACCGTGCTGCTGGGGCGCGGCGGCTCGGATACCTCGGCGGCCTACTTTGCGGCCAAGTTGCGTGCCCAACGGCTGGAGATCTGGACCGACGTCCCGGGCATGTTCAGCGCCAACCCGCACGCCACGCCCACCGCGCGCCTGCTGCGCGCGCTGCACTACGACGAGGCCCAGGAAATCGCCACCAGCGGCGCCAAGGTCCTGCACCCGCGCTGCATCCTGCCGGTGCGTCAATACCGCATTCCGCTGCATGTCTATGCGACCCAGGCGCCGCATCTGGAAGGCACGGTGCTGAGTGCCGAAAGCGACGGCGGCGCACAGGTGAAGGCCGTCTGCACCCGCAAAGGCATCACGCTCATTTCGCTCGAAAGCCCCGGGATGTGGCACCAGGTGGGGTTCCTGGCCGATGCCTTCCAGGTGTTCAAGCAGCACGGCATGTCGGTCGACCTGGTGTCGACCTCCGAGACCAACGTCACGGTGTCGCTGGACCCGGCCGCCAACACACTCGACAACACGCTGGTCGCCGAGCTGGCCGCCGACCTGTCACGCCTGTGCCGCGTGCAGGTGATCGGACCGTGCGCCTCGGTGAGCCTCGTGGGGCGCAACATCCGCGCGATCCTGCACCAGCTGGGAGGCGCCTTCGAGTTCTTCGAGGAACAGAAGATCCACCTGGTGAGCCAGGCGGCCAACGATCTGAATTTCACCTTTGTGGTCGACGAGGACCAGGGCGACCGTCTGGTCCAGCAACTCCACGAACTGCTCATCCGCGCGGTGCCCGGGGACAAGGTGCTGGGTCCGACCTGGCAGCAGCTGTTTTCGCAGCCGCAGGACCCGGCAAGCGGCAGCGTGCCGTGGTGGCGCTGCAAGCGCACGCAGCTGCTCGGCGCCCTCGGTGAGCATGACGCGGCCTTCGTGTATGACCTGGAGGCGGTGCGGGACGCGGCGCGGGCATTGCGCAAACTCGCAGCGCTCGCGCGGGTGCACTACTCCATGAAGGCCAATCCGCACCCGCAGCTGTTGCGCACGCTGCGCACCGAGGGCATCGAGTTCGAATGCGTGTCACGCGGTGAGGTCGAACGGCTGCTGCAACTGTTCCCCGATCTCGACCCGCAGCGCATTCTGTATACGCCGAACTTCGCGCCACGCGCCGAGTACGCCTGGGCGCTCACCGCGGGGGTGCGCGTCACCGTCGACAACACCTACGTGCTGGCCGCGTGGCCGCAGCTGTTCCGCAATCACGACATCTTCGTGCGCATCGACACCGGCGTCGGCCGCGGCCATCACACGCACGTGCGTACCGCCGGGACGCGCTCCAAATTCGGTGTGCCGATCGCGGAACTGCGGGAGTTTGCGCGTCGCGCGCACGACGCCGGCGTGCGCCTCGTGGGCCTGCAGGCGCACGTGGGGAGCGGCGTGTTCGACGTGACCAGCTGGGAGCACACGGCGCGCCTGCTGGCGCACGCCGCGCAGGGCTTTGCGGATCTGCGCGTAATCGACGTCGGCGGCGGCCTGGGAGTGCCCGAGCGTCCCGATCAGGCGGGCGTCGATCTCGCCAGGCTCGACACGCTGCTGCTGGCGGTGCGCGCCGAGCATCCGCAGCTGGAGGTGTGGCTGGAACCCGGACGCTACCTGGTGGCGGCGGCCGGGGTGCTGCTCGCGCGCGTCACGCAACTGAAGGCCAAGGGCGGAGTACGCTTCGTCGGCGTGACGACCGGCATGAACTCTCTCATCCGTCCGGCGCTCTATGGGGCATACCACGAAATCGCCAATCTCAGCCGCGCGGATGAACCTGCCACCGAGCTCGTCAGCATCGTCGGACCCATCTGCGAGAGCGCGGACGTCCTTGGGCACGATCGCCTGCTGCCGGTGACCCATGAGGGGGACGTGCTGGTGATCGCCAACGCCGGGGCCTACGGGCATGCAATGAGCTCGCATTACAACCTGCGCACTCCGGCGGCGGAGCTGTTCATCTGAAGCGCCTGCTGCTCCTCGCTCTGGGGGTCGCCGCGCTCGCCGGCGCCCTCTATATTCTGTATCTGGATCGCCTGGTGACCAGGCAGTTCGAAGGCCGCCGCTGGACGCTGCCGGCGCAGGTGTTCGCGGCGCCACTCGAGCTGTACACGGGACTGGCGCTGTCGCCGACGCAGCTGGAGCAGGAGCTGCAACGCCTGCATTACCGGCGCGCCGAGCAGCTCGATCGTCCCGGCACCTATCGCCTGCAGGGCGCGCGCTTCGACGTCGCGCTGCGGCCGGCGCGCTTCGCGGACGAGACGCGCAACGCGGCGCTGCTGAGCATCGTCGCGGGTCCGCAGGGGCTGGAGAGCCTGCGCGACAGCGCCGGCCTTGAGGTGCCGGTGCTGCGGCTCGAACCGCTGCTCATCGGCAGCATCTTTCCGATCCACGGCGAGGATCGCATCATCGTGACGCCGCAGGAAGTGCCCTCGCTCCTGCCCGCCGCGCTCAAGGCGGTCGAGGACCGCAAGTTCGACAGCCATCACGGCGTCGACCCGGTCGGGATGCTGCGCGCGCTGTGGGTCAACGTGCGCGCCCGTCAGATCGAGCAGGGCGCCAGCACGCTCACCCAGCAGCTGGTGCGCAGCTACTTCCTCAATTCGCGGCAGACGCTGTCGCGCAAGGTGCGTGAGGCGATCATGGCGGTGGCGCTGGATGCGCACTTCACCAAGGCCGATCTCATGAACGCGTACATCAACGAGATCTTCCTCGGTCAGGACGGCGACCGCGCGATCCACGGCTTTGGCCTCGCCAGCCAGTTCTATTTCGGCAAGCCGCTCGCGGAGCTCGACCTGTCGGAAGTGGCGCTGCTGGTCGCGGTGGTGCGCGGACCTTCGTACTACGATCCGCGCCGTCACCCCGAACGCGTGCGTCTGCGCCGCGACCTGGTCCTCAAGGTGATGGCCGACCAGGGTATCGTGACCGCCCGGGAGGCGAGTGCGGCCGCGCACCAGCCGCTCGGCGTCAGCGGCCGGCCGGCCGGCGCGTATTACCCCGCGTACCTCGACTTCGTGCGCCGCACCCTGCGGCGCGACTATCACGACCAGGATCTCACCGAGGCGGGCCTGCGGATCTACACCAGCCTTGAACCGCGCGCCCAGGAGCAGGCCGAGCAGGCGCTCGAGCACGAGCTCACGCGTCTGGATCGCCTGCACAAGCACGCGCCCGCGCCGCTCGAAGGTGCAGTCGTCGTCACCTCACCGCAAAGCGGCGACGTGATCGCCATCGTCGGCGGGCGCAATGTCGGTTACGACGGCTTTGACCGCGCGCTGGATGCGCACCGCTCGATGGGCTCGCTGGTGAAGCCGTTCATCTATCTGACGGCGCTGGAGAGCGGGCACTACAACGCCGCCACCGTCGTGCAGGACGCGCCGGTCGACGTGAAGCTGGTGAACGGCAAACACTGGCGGCCGGAAAACTTCACCCATCAGACGTATGGTCCGGTGCCGGTGGTACGCGCACTCGCGGAGTCGCTGAATCTCGCCACCGTCAGTGTGGGGCTGGATGTCGGTCTGCCGAAGGTCGCGCAGACGCTGCAGCGCCTGGGCCTGCCGCAGCCGCCCGCGCAGGTGCCTGCCATGCTGCTGGGAGCGGTCGAGGCCACACCGCTCGAGGCGGCGCAACTGTTCAACGGGCTTGCCAACGGCGGCTTTCGCAACCCGCTGCGCGCGGTGCGCGCGCTCATCAGCACCGACGGCAAGCCGCTCAAGGCCTTCCCTCTGGAAGTGACGCAGGTGGCTTCTCCCGAAGTCGTGTATCAGCTCGATCGCATGCTGGTGCAGGTCATGGACCGCGGCACCGGCCGTTCCGCGCGCGCGCTCCTGCCCGCAAGCCTGCTGGTGGCCGGAAAGTCCGGCACCTCATCGGACTATCGCGACAGTTGGTTTGCCGGATTCTCCGGCAGCCACCTGGTGGTGGTGTGGGTGGGGTACGACGACAATGAGCCGACCGGGTTGACCGGCTCCGCCGGAGCGTTGCCGGTGTGGGCGCATGTCATGGCCGGACTGGGCACGAACTCCTGGGAGGCGCCGATGCCGGACAACCTGGCGGAAGTCCGCATCGAATATCCGACCGGACTTCGGGTGGCGCCGGGTTGTTCGGATGACATCGTGGCGGTCGCCGTACCGGCCGAGGCCGTACTGCCGGCGAAGCCCGGTTGCAGCCTCCCCGACAACGCGAATCCTCTCACCACCATACTGGACCGCGCACAGCAGTGGCTGCGCGGCCTGGTGCATTGACGCCGGCAGGCGGCCGGGCGCGGCCGCGGCGCGCGCCATAGCGCCCCGCTTCAGGCGCTATCATGAGCGGCATGCGCACCCGCACGCGGTTGTCCGTCGTCATCACCGCCGCCAGCCTGTCGGCTTGCGCTCTGCGAGGTCCGCTGCCGCCGGGTGCGCCGCCCGCGGGGCCGTTACCCTCCGGCACGGCGCAACCCGGCTCACCGACGCCTGAGCAACCTCCGCCGGCGGCGCCGGAGCGACCCGCGGCGCCTGCGCCGCGGCAGTTTCACCTCGGCCCCGCGGCCAGCGCGCTGGTTACGCAAGCTCACACGCAGGCCGGTGGCGGCGATTACGGTCAGGCGGCCGCGACGCTTGAGCGGGCACTGCGCATCGAGCCGGACAATCCGCTCCTGTGGATCGAGCTCGGCCGCGTGCAACTGAGCGGAAATAACGCGGCGCAGGCGGACGCCATGGGCCACAAGGCGCTGGCGCTCGCCACCACCGACGCCGGCGCGCAGTCGGCGGCCTGGCGCCTGATCGCCGATTCGCTGCGCTCGCGCGGCCGCAACCCGGAGGCCGCGGAGGCCGACGGGCGCGCCGGGAGTCTCGCGCCGCGCTGAGCGCGTGAACCGGCCGCGCCCCTCAGGGCTTTGCGGCGTGTCGCGCACGCAGCTCACCGATCACCCGCTCGAGCGGCAGTCCGCGAACCCGCAGCAGCACCAGCACGTGGTAGAGAAGATCGGCGGCTTCCGCCACCACTTCAGCATCGCTGCCGCCGGCGCCGGCGAGCGCCACCTCGAGCCCTTCCTCGCCCACTTTCTGCGCCACACGTTTCGCCCCCTGGGCGACGAGGCGCGCGGTGTAGCTGCCCTCGGGCCGCCCGGCCATGCGCTCGCCGATGACTTGAGCGAGGGTGTCGAGAAAGGCCAGGTGCTCGCCGGTGGTGCGCGGCGCGTCACCGAAGCAGCTCGCGGTGCCCAGATGACACACCGGGCCGCGCGGCCAGGCCGTCGCGAGCAGCGCGTCGCCGTCGCAGTCCGCGCGGATCTGCGCCAGCTCCAGCACGTGACCGGAAGTCTCGCCTTTTTCCCACAGGCGCTGCCGGCTGCGGCTGAAGAACACCACGCGCCGCCGCGTCAGGCTCGCGCGCAGCGCGTCGCGGTTCATGTAACCGAGCATCAGTACCGCGCCGCTGCCGGCATGCTGCACGATCGCCGGCAGCAGCCCGGCGGCCTTGCTGAAGTCGAGGCTGTCGAGGTCCGCGAGCTCCATTCAGCACCGCACCGGCACGCCCGCGGCATGCAGCTGGCGCTTCAGATCCGGGATGGAAATCGAATTGGAATGGAACACACTCGCCGCCAGGGCCGCGTCCACTCCGGCTTGACCGAACACCTGGGTGAAATGCTCCACGGTGCCCGCACCGCCGGAGGCGACCAGTGGCACCTGACAGATGGCACGCATCGCCGTCAGCTGTTTCACGTCGAAGCCGGTGCGTCCACCGTCACACCCCATGCAGTTGAGCACGATCTCGCCGGCGCCGCGCGCCTGCACCTCGCGCACCCAGTCCGGTACCGCGCGTCCGCCGTCGCGCGAGCGCTGCGGATCGCCGCTGAACAGCCACGCCCGATAGCCCGTCGCGGTCTGCAGGCTGTCGATGCCCACCACGACGCATTGCGAGCCAAAGCGCTTACTCAGCTCCCCGATGAGCGCGGGATTCTCGAGCGCCGGCGAGTTGACGGACACTTTCTCGGCGCCGGCATTGAGCACCGCCTCGGCATCGGCCACCGAGCGGATGCCGCCGGCGACGCAAAACGGAATGTCGAGCAGCCGCGCCACGCGCCGCACCCACTCCCGATCCACGGATCGCCGTTGCGGGCTTGCGGTGATGTCGTAGAAGACGAGCTCATCGGCGCCCGCGTCGCGATAGCGCGCGGCGAGTTCCAGGATGTCGCCTGCGACGCGATGGTCGCGGAAGCGCACGCCCTTTACGACCTGGCCGTCGCGTACGTCGAGACAGGGGATGATGCGTCGGGCAAGTATGGCCGTAACTCCTCACAGCTGATCCGTTCCTCCAACAGCGCCTTGCCGCTCACGGCGGCCGCGACCCCGGTCCGTGCCAGGGCGGCGAGATCGGCGGCATCGCGAACACCACCGGACGCCTGCCAGGCCAGATCGGGGAAGCGCGCGACGGCGGTGCGATAAAGATCGAGGTTGGGACCGCTCAGGGCGCCGTCGCGCTCAATGTCCGTGCACAGGATGTGGCGCACGCTGCCCGTTCCATAGCGGCCGATCGCGTCCCACAGGCTGACGCCGCTATCCTGCGTCCAGCCATGCGTGTGCACGCGCGGTTCTCCGCCCGTCTCCACACGCACATCGAAGGCGAGACACAGGCGCTGCGCACCAAAGCGCCCGAGCCACCTGGCCACCTCCTCAGGCCGCTCGAGGGCCGCGCTGCCGATGACCACCCGCGCGACGCCAGCCTCGAGGAGCTCGCGGATGGCTTGCGAGGAACGCACGCCGCCCCCGGCCTGCAGCTGCAGCGTCCCGAGCGAGGCCAGAGCGGCAATCACCGCACCGTGGGGGCGCGCGCCGGCCCTGGCGCCATCCAGATCCACCACGTGCAGCCAGCGTGCGCCGAGCCCCTGGTAGTGACACAACAGCTGCTCGGGAGCAGGCGCGTAACAGGTCTCGGCGGCGAAGTTCCCCTGGTACAGGCGCACGCAGCGTCCGGCGCGCAGATCGATGGCGGGGATGAGCTGCATTGCCTAGAGCCTCAGGAAATTCTCGAGCACCCGCGCGCCGGTGCCTGCCGAGCGCTCCGGGTGGAACTGTGTGCCCCAGAAGTTCTCGCGCCGTACGACCGCCGATACCGCGGCGCCGTACTGGGCACTCGCCAGAGTGTGCTGCGTGACGGGTGCGGCGTAGCTGTGCGCGAAGTAGGCGTAGTCGCCGTCGGCCACGCCTTCAAGCAGCGGGTCCGGCCGCAGCCGCTGCAACTCGTTCCAGCCCATGTGCGGCACGGGACACCTGGGTGCGCTCTGCAGGCGCCGCACCGCGTAGGGCAGGAGTCCCAGGCACTCGGTGAGGCCTTCCTCGGACAGCTCGAACAGCAGTTGCATCCCCAGGCACACGCCGAGGACCGGTTGGGTGAGGGCGCGCAGCATGCTCGTGAGGCCTGCCGCGTTCAGGCGCTGCATGGCGTGCGCGGCGGCCCCCACGCCCGGCAGCACCACCCGCGCGGCGCTGGCGATGGTGCGTGCATCGGCGCTCACCTGCGTGCGCGCGCCCAGGCGCTCGAGCGCGTAACGGAGCGAAGCGAGATTGGCGCCGCCACTGTCGACGATGACGGCTTCCATCACAGGACCCCCTTGGTGCTCGGCAGCTCCGTGCCTTCGCGCCGCAGGGCCTGACGCAGGGCGCGACCGACGCCCTTGAAGCACGCCTCGATCATGTGGTGGCTGTTCTCACCGGTCACGCTCACGTGGATCGCGGCGCCGAGAGCTTCGGCCAGCGAGCGGAAAAAATGCGACACCAGCTCGGTCGGCAGCGCACCCACGGTTTCACGCGCAAAGCGACCCGAGAACTGCGCGAACGCGCGCCCCGCAAGGTCGATTGCGACGCGTGCCTCGGCCTCATCCATCGGCAACAGGAACCCGTAGCGGGCGATGCCCGCCTTGGAAGCCAGCGCGCCGCGCAGCGCCTCCCCGAGCGCCAGCGCACAGTCTTCCACCGTGTGATGCTCATCGACGTCGAGGTCGCCGCGGCAGGTGAGCTCCAGGGAAAACCCGCCGTGCCTCGCCAGCTGCTCGAGCATGTGATCGAAAAAGCCGATCCCGGTGTCGACCTGCAGGGGAAGCGCGGCGTCGAGATTGACGCGCACCTCGATGCGCGTCTCATTGGTTTGCCGCAGCAGGTACGCACGCCGCGCGATCAGGTCCTGCAGCGCCGCCGGCCAGGTCTCGTGCGGCGCGCCGTGGCGACGCACGGTGATGCCGCGTACCTTCAGGTTGGCGGCGAACTCCAGGTCCGTGTCGCGATCACCAATGACCGCGCTCGCGGCGAGGTCGACCTCGCGCTCGCGCAGGTACTGCTGCACCAACCCGGTCTGCGGCGGACAGACGAACACCGCCTCAAAGGCAATGTCCTGGGAACCGAAGGCATCGAGGATGAACTGCTGCGCCTCGCTGCCGAGGCCGTCCTGGTTGGTGACCATGACGAGGCGGTAACCGCGGCGCGCGAGCGCGGCGAGCGCGGCAAACACCCCGGGCATGAAGCGCACCCTGGCAAGGCTATCGGGTTGGCTGTCGGCTGGCTCCTCGATGAGCGTGCCGTCCCGATCGATGAAGAGCGTCGCGGCGCTCACCGCCACGCCTCGAGCAGCTGCTCATTCTGTGCCGCCGTTCCGACCGTGATGCGCAGCGCGTGCGGCAGTCCCGGGTACGCGCGCGCGTCGCGTACCAGCAGGCGTGCGGCGCGTGCGCGCTCGAGCGCTGCCGTCGCGTCGGTGAATTGCGCCAGGAGGAAATTCGCATCGCTCGGCCAGACGTGCGTAACGCCCGGCAGCCGCGCCAGCGCCGCGCGCATGCGCTCCCGCTCGGCGCGCACCAGGGCGATGCGCTCGCGCATGGCGGCGAGCTGCGGCGGCTCGAGCAGCGCGAGCAGCGCCTCCAGGGCCAGCTGCGGAATCGCGTAGGGGGCAATCACCTTGCGCAGCAAGGCGATGACTTCGGGGTCCGCGATCAGCGCGCCACAGCGGGCGCCGGCGAGCCCGTGGGCCTTCGACAGCGTGCGCAGCACCGCGAGCTGCGGGCGTCGCCGCACCTGTTGCGCAAGACTCTCGCGGCCGGCGAACTCGATGTAGGCCTCGTCCACCACCACCAGTGCGCGTGCGGCGAGCGCATCCGCGATGGCGAGGATCCCTGCCTCGCTCAGGAGGTTGCCGGTCGGATTGTTGGGCGAGCACAGGAACACGAGCTTCACTGCGGGCGTGCAGCGCGCGAGCACGCCACTCACGTCCAGCGCGAAGCCCTCGCTGGCACGCAGCGGCACGTCGAGCAGCCGCGCGCCCTGGATGCGCGCCGCCACGGCGTACATGCCGAAGGTCGGCGTACATGCGACTACCGCGTCCTCGCCGGCGCGGCAGAAGCTGCGTACCAGCAGGTCGATCGCCTCATCGCTGCCGCGGCCGACCAGCAGCGCGTCCGCCGCAACCCGGTACAGGCCCGCGAGCCGTTCGATGAGCGCCCGCGGTTGCGGCTCGGGATAGCGGTTGAGGCCGGCGCATGATTCATCGCCGGGGATGCGCCAGGGCAGCTCATTGGCGTGCAGGCGGGTGAGCTCAGGTTCCCAGGCGGCATGCTCGTAGGCCTCGAGCGCCACAATGTCCGGCCGCGCGATCTGACTCACCCAGCTCACGGGCCGAGTCCCGTGAGGGCGCCGAGGCGGCGCGTGACGGCCTGCGCATGGGCGTCGAGACCCTCGAGCAGCGCGAGGGTGACGGCGGTGGGGCCGAGCGCGCTGAGACCTGCGGGCGACACTTCCTGCACCGTGATCGTCTTCACGAAATCGCGCACCGACAAGCCACTCAAGCTGCGCGCATAGCCGTAGGTCGGCAGGACGTGATTGGGTCCGGTGCAGTAGTCGCCCAGCGGCTCGGGCGACCAGGCGCCGAGAAACACCGCGCCCGCGTTGCGTACCTGCGGCAGCCAGTGGCGCGGCTCACGTACCTGCAGCAGCAGATGCTCGGGGGCGTACTCGTTGGCGACAGCCAGTGCGGTGTCCAGTTCCGGCACGAGGATGCAACGGCAGGCGGCCAGGGACTGCTCGAGAATCGGGCGGCGCGCGAGTCCCGGCAGCGCGCTCGTGAGCGCCTGCGCGACGCGCACCGCCAGCTGGCGGCTGTCGGTCACCAGCAGCGCCTGCGCGAGCGGGTCGTGCTCGGCCTGCGCCAGCAGGTCCGCCGCCACGAAATCCGCGCGTGCGCTCGCATCGGCGATCACCAGCACCTCCGATGGACCGGCCGGCAGGTCGCAGGCGGCCCCAAGCGGATCGTTCGCCACCAGCTGTTTGGCGGCCGTGACCCAGGCGTTGCCGGGACCGAAGATCTTGTCGACCCGGGGGATGCTGTGCGTGCCGTAGGCCAGCGCGGCGATGGCCTGCGCACCGCCGACCTTGAAGACTGTATCGACGCCGCACAGTTCAGCGGCGACCAGGACCGCGGGGTGGGCGCGGCCGTCGCGCGCCGGCGGCGTGCACAGCACCCGCGTGGGACAGGCGGCGATGCGCGCCGGCACGGCCAGCATGATCACCGTTGAGGGCAGGGGCGCACTGCCCGCAGGCACGTACAGGCCCACGGCGCTCAAGGGTCGCAGCAGCTGCTCGCAACGCACGCCGGGCTCGATGTCCAGTGCGAGCGGCTGGGGCAACTGGGCGGCGTGGAACGCGTGCACGTTGGCCAGCGCGCGTTCCAGGGCGGCGATCTGCCCGCGTGCGAGCGCGCGTCGCGCCTGGGCGAATTCAGCCGGAGCCACGCTGAGCGCATCCAGCTCCACGGCATCGAAGCGCCGTGTCAGGCAGTGCAGCGCTTCATCGCCTGACTGCCGCACGCTGGCGATCACTTCCCGTGCCACCCGGGTTACCTCGGGAAGCGACTGCAGCTGCGGCCGCGCCAGCGCTGCGCGCCGCTGCCCGGAGTCGAGCGTGTCCCAGTCGAGGATGCGCATGCGATCAGGCGAGCATCTTCTCGACCGGCAGGACAAGCAGCGCGCTCGCGCCCACCCGCTTCAGGCTCTCGAGGGTCTCCCAGAAGACGTTCTCGCGACACACCGCGTGCACGGCGACGCGGTCGGCGCAACCCTCCAGCGGAATGATGGTCGGGGACTCCGAGCCCGGCAGGAGCCGGCGGATCTCGGGCAGTGCGCTGCGCGGTGCGTGCAGCATGATGTACTTGCTCTCGCGCACCTGCTGCACGCCGTCGACGCGCATCAGCAGCCGCTGCACCCACTCGTGCTTTGCCGCGGGCAGATCGAGCGGGGTGCGGATCAGCACCGCGTGACTCTCCAGCACCGTCTCGACCTCGCGCAGCTGATTCGCCTGCAGCGTCGAGCCGGTCGCGACGAGATCGCAGATCAGATCCGCGCGTCCAAGGCGCGGTGCAATCTCCACCGCGCCCGACAGGGTCACGATCTCGGCGTCGATGTCCCGCTCGCGCAGGTAGTGTGCGAGCAGGAACGGATACGAGGTCGCGATGCGCCGGCCGCGCAGCGAGCGCGTACCCTCCCACGGGCTGCCGTGCGGAATCGCGAGCGCCAGCCGGCAACGGCCGAAGTCGAGCGTGCGCACACACTGGAAGCGGGCAGGGTGGCCGCGCGCGCTGAGCTCGAGGCGTTTCTCCTCGAGCACATTCAGGCCCACCAGCCCCAGGTCGCAGACGTCCTGCTGCACCAGATCGGGAATGTCATCGTCCCGCACGAACAGCACATCGAGCGGCAGGTTCTCGCCGTAGCCCACCAGCTGGTCCTTGCCGCGCGACAGTTTCAGCCCGCAGCGCACCAGCAGATCGACCGACGGGTCGGCCAGCCGCCCGGACTTCTGCACGGCCACTTTCAGGCGCAGCTCATCCATGGCGGGAGGACTCCGCGCGTGCGCTCGCGCCGCGCACCCCCCGTGTCTCCGCCAGGCGGCGTGCCGCGGTGTCGTAGCCGCCGTGGCCGGCGGCGAGAAAGCGCGCGACGCGGCCGATGGTGGTGACGCTCACGCCCGTGAGACGGTGAATCTCGCGGTAGGGCAGGTCACGCTTGAGGCAGTCGACCACCGTCCAGCGGTCCGCCATCGCCTGCAGCTCCGCCGGTGTGCACAGATCGCGCAGGAACGCGCGGCACTCCTCCGGAGTACGGAGCCCCGCGAGCGCGGCGCACAGAGCGCGCTCGGCGAGTGCTTCCTGGCGGGGGGTCACGTTCTGGTGGGTCTTCATGGCATATCCATGTAATAGCGCGTTAATACATTATCACAGGGAGCCCGCGCACCGCCAGACGCGCTTGGGCCGCGCCCGCTTACCCGCAGCGTCGCCGGCGTGCTACCTTGCGCCGCCTCACAGGGGAGGGGAGAAGAACGCATGCGAACCATCGCTCTAGTGGCCGCCGTGCTGGTTTCGACGGCGGCGCTCGCCGATACCACCACCCGCTACACCATGCTCTTCCAGGACCGTCCCGGCGGCTCGCAGATCACGACGGTGCGCGCCGATGGCCGCATCGACGTGGACATGAGCTACCGCAACAACGGCCGCGGTCCGGACATCAAGGAACATTCGAGGTTCGCGCCCGACGGCACCCTGGTGTCGTTCCAGGCGACCGGCAAGTCCACTTTCGGCGCACCGATCAGCGAGAGCTACGCATTGCGCGGCCACCAGGCGCAATGGCGCTCGCTGGCGGATCACGGCGAGGCGACGGTCACGGCGCCGGCCGTCTACGTGCCGGTGGACAGCTCCTTCGAGGCGTTCGCCGTGATCGTCCGCGCGGCGCTGCGACAGCGCGAGAACCGGATCGCGGCTCTTCCGGGAGGCGAGCTTACGGTCAGGAAGGTTCTCGACGGCAAGCTGCAGAGCAGCGGCCACAGTGCCGCGGTCGCACTGTACGCGATCATCGGTATCGACACGCAGCCGGACTTCGTGTGGCTCACCGCCGACTCGAACCCAAGGTTCTTCGCGCTGGTGATTCCCGGCTACGCGCGCATCATCGAGCAGGGCTGGGAGGCCCAGAGCGCCGAGCTCGAGCGGCTGCAGGCGCAGGCCGAGCACGACTGGCTGCACGAGCTGGCCGTGCGGCTCGCCCACCGGGCGGTGGATCCCATCGTCATCCGCAACGTGCGCGTATTTGACTCGCAGAATGCGCGCCTGCTTCCCGCACACGACGTGTACGTGTACCGCGGCCGTATCGCCGCGCTCTACCCGGCGGGCTCCACGGCCCTTGCCGCCTCGGTCATCGAGGGCGGCGGCCGGGTGCTCATGCCGGCGCTGTTTGACATGCACGCGCATGAGGACACCTGGAATCTCCTGTTGCAGATGGCGGGCGGCGTGACCACCAGCCGCGACATGGGCAACGACAACACCCGCCTTCAGGAGATCATCTCCCAGCTCGACGCCGGCGAGATCGTGGGTCCGCGCATCATCCCGTGCGGCTTCATCGAGGGCGACAGTCCGTACTCGGCCAGCGGCGGCTTCCGTGTGAAAGACCTGCAGGGCGCCCGGGATGCCGTGGACTGGTATGCACAGCACGACTATCACCAGATCAAGATCTACAACTCCTTCCACCCCGAGTGGGTGCAGGAGACCGCCGCCTACGCTCACCGGCACGGCATGCGCGTGAGCGGACACGTGCCGGCGTTCATGCGCTCGGAGGAGGCCATCCGTGCCGGTTACGACGAGATCCAGCACATCAATCAACTGATGCTCACCTTCGTCGTCGGCCCGAAGGACGACACGCGCACGCTGGCGCGCTTCTATCTGCTCGCCGACCACCTGCACTCGCTCGACCTGTCCTCTCAGCGCGTCACCGATCTGGTCGAGCTGATGAAGCAGCACGGCACGGTGCTCGACACCACCCTCACGGCCTTCGAGAGCAGCTTCACCCAGAAGCAGGGCGAAATCAGCCCCAGCTATGCCGCCGTCGCCGGTCACGTTCCGGTGGCGGTGCAACGCGCCTGGCATAAGAACTCGATGAATCTGACGGAGCAGAACGCCGCCAGGTACCGCGGCGCCTATGAAAAGATGGTGCAGTTCGTCGGCCAGCTCTACCGTGCCGGGGTGCCGCTCGAAGCCGGCACCGACGGTATCGCCGGCTTCACCCTGCACCGCGAGCTCGAGCTGTATGTGCGCGCGGGCATGGCCCCTGCCGAGGCGCTGCAGATCGCGACCTGGAACGGGGCCCGCTTCACCGGCCGGCTGGGGGAGCTCGGCTCGATCGAGCCCGGCAAGCGTGCCGATCTCATCCTCATCGACGGCGATCCCACTGCCAACATCAGCGACATCCGCCGCATCAGCCTGGTCATGAAGGATGGCGTCACCTACTTGCCGTCCGAGGTCTACGAGGCAATTGGCGTCAAGCGGTTCGTGGATCCGCCGGCTTTTCAACTTGCACGCCGCGCAGACGCACCCTAAACTATTGATTACTCATCGAGACCGGCTGAGGGATAAGGCCCTTAGACGCCGGGGCAACCGCCAGGTCTAACCAACCTGGAAAGGTGCCAACTCCTGCGATTCCCGCCCTGGTGGCGGGCGTCGACAGATGAGCGGTTAGCGTGGCCTCGAGACGCCCCACGGCGCCTCGAGGATGGACGCGACAAGCCTGCCCGTCCCGGGTGGGCGCGCTCCGCGGGAGGCCGGTGAGACCGTGCCATTCACGAGCGGAGCATTTGATGAACGCCTCGGTCGAATCGATCCCGGTCACGCCCCGGGCGCCCACCGCGCTGCGAGCGGCGCCGGACACGCCCGCATCCGTGCGCGAAGGCGTTGTGGATATCCCGGGCGTCCTGACCCTCTACCACGGCGGGCGACTGTCGGATGCGCGCATCGCCTGGCGTCTCGTGGGCGCAAGCCACGCGCCGGTGGTCTGTGCGCTGGGCGGCATCTCCGCCAACCGCCGCGTGTGTCTCACCGAGGATCCCCGCGAGGGATGGTGGTCGGAAGTGGTGGGTCCGGGGGGTGCTCTCGATACGCGCTCGTATCGAGTGTTGAGTTTCGACTATCTCGGCGGCAGCGGCGATTCCACCGGGCCGCAACCGGCACTGCCGGCGCCTGCCGGGGCCTTTCCCAGCATCTCCAGCTACGACCAGGCCGAGGCGCTGGTGCGGTTGCTCGATCACCTGGGCGTGGAATCCCTGGCCGCGATCGCCGGCGGCTCCTATGGCGGCATGGTGGGGCTGGCCTTCGCGGAGCGCTTTCCGGAGCGGGTCAGCCACCTGATCACCATCGGCGCCGCGGATCGCAGTCATCCGCTTGCAACCGCCTGGCGCAGCGTCCAGCGCCGCATCGTGGGTTTCGCCGCCGCATGCGGTCAGCCCCAGGAGGGGCTGAGGCTCGCGCGCGCCCTGGCGATGACGACCTACCGCAGTCCCGAGGAGCTCGCCGCCCGCTTCGGCGGGGCCGTGGCCCGCGACGGGCAGCGCTTCGTGTTTCCCATCGAGGAGTACCTGTTCGCGCGCGGCAGCGATTACGCGCGGCGCTACCGGGCAGAGTCCTTCCTGTGTCTGTCAGAGTCCATCGATCTGCACCAGGTCGATGCGACGCGCGTCTTCGTTCCGACCACGGTGGTGGCCATTCGCGAAGACCAGCTGGTGCCGCTCGCGGACCTGCGGGCGCTCGCGGCACGGCTGCCGCACGGGCGTCTGCACGAGATTTCCTCCATCTACGGTCACGATGCCTTCCTCAAGGAGTCGCATCAGTTGCGCGACATATTTCGCGCGGCGTTCGGGAGCGCCACATGAGCCAGACGGCCAACACTTCCACGAGCCAGGTCACGCAGACCGTGCGTGCCGGCATCGAGTGCGGGGACGCGACCGGCTGTGTCGTACCCCCGCTGCACCTGACCTCGACCTTTGCCTTCCGCGGCTTCGGCGACAAGGGTGCCTACGACTACACGCGCTCGGGGAACCCGACACGCGACCTGCTGGCGGCAGCGCTCGCCGAGCTCGAGCAGGGGGCGGGCGCGGTGGTGACCGCCAGTGGCATGGCGGCGGTCACGGTGGTCGGCTACCTGGTGCCGGCCGGGGGCCGTATCGTCGCGCCGCATGACTGTTATGGCGGCACCTACCGGCTGTTTGACGCCTGGCGGCGCCGCGGCGAACGGCAGGTCGAGTTCGTCGATTTTGGCGACGAGGCGGCGGTGCGCGCGGCGCTGGCACAACCCGCCGCGCTGCTGTGGATTGAGACGCCGAGCAATCCGCTCCTGCGCATCACTGACATCGCCGCCTTCGCGGCCCTGGGCAGAGCCGCCGGCGCACTGATCGTCGTGGACAACACCTTCCTGTCCCCCGCCTGGCAGCAACCGCTGGCACTCGGTGCGGACCTGGTGGTGCATTCGACCACCAAGTACCTCAATGGCCACAGCGACGTGGTCGGTGGGGCCGTGGTGGCGCGCGATAAGGGGCTGCATGAGCAACTCGCCTGGTGGGCCAACTGCCTGGGGCTGACCGGCGCCCCGTTCGACAGCTATATGACACTGCGGGGCCTGCGCACCCTGCACGCGCGCCTCGATCACCACGGACGTAACGCGCACGCGCTCGCTCACTGGCTGCAGGGCCAGGCGAACGTGACGCGCGTGTGGTACCCCGGACTCAGCACCCATCCGGGGCACGAAGTGGCGAAGCGCCAGCAGCGCGGATTCGGCGCGGTGGTGACGCTCGAGCTCGAAGGCGGGCACGCCGCGGTGCGCGAGTTCGTCGCGGGACTGGAATCCTTCTCGCTGGCGGAATCCCTGGGGGGCGTGGAAAGCCTGGTGGCGCATCCGGCCACCATGACCCACGCCGCGATGGACCCGGCGGCGCGCGAGAAGGCGGGACTCACCGACGGGCTCATCCGCCTGTCGGTCGGGATCGAAGCGCTCGATGACCTGCGCGAGGACCTGGCGCGAGCGCTCGCCCGGGCCGCTGGCGTCCTGCCGCGGCCCACCTTCAGCCGGGTCGCTGCAGCCTGCTGATCACCGCCTCGCCCGCCTCCCGGGTGGAAAGGGCGCGCGTGTGGGCGGCGGCGATGTCGGGGGTGCGCGCGCCGTCGCTCAGCGCCGCCGCCACGGCCCGCTCGACTGCGGCGGCCTCTGCGCCGAGGTCGAGCGAATGCCGCAGTAACAGGGCGACGCTCAGGATGGTGCCGAAGGGGTTGGCGATGCCGCGGCCGGCGATGTCGGGCGCGGAGCCGTGGACGGGCTCGTAGATGCCGCGCCGCCCCTCGCCGAGCGAGGCCGACGGCAGCAGTCCCAGAGAGCCCGCGAGCATCGCCGCCTGGTCGGTGAGGATATCGCCGAACATGTTTTCGGTGACCAGCACGTCGAAGTCGCGCGGCCGTCGGATCAGGTGCATGGCCGCCGCGTCCACCAGCATGTGCTCGAGGGTCAGATCGGGAAATTCGCGCGCCACGACCCGCGCGCTCACCTCGCGCCACAAGCGCGAAGTCTCCAGCACGTTGGCCTTGTCGATCGAGGTGAGCCGCCGCCGCCGTGACTGCGCCAGGCGCGCAGCCACACGCGTGATGCGCTCGATCTCGGCGACCGTGTAGGTGCAGACGTCGGTGGCGCTGTGTGCGTCGCGCCGCTTGTCGCCGAAGTAAATGCCGCCGGTCAGCTCGCGCACGAACAGCAGATCGACCCCCTGCACCACTTCCGCCTTCAGGGTCGAGGCGTCGGCGAGCGCCGGGTGAACCTGCACCGGCCGCAGGTTGGCGAATGTCCCGAGCGAGCGGCGCAGCCGCAGCAGTCCGGCCTCAGGCCGCAGCGGCGCCTGCGGCGCCGACCACTTCGGTCCACCGATGGCCCCGAGTAACACGGCATCCGCCGCCAGACACCCCAGCAGCGTGTGCTCGGGCAGGGGATCGGCGTGGCTCTCGATTGCCGCCCCGCCGAAGGGCAGCTCAATGAGCTCGAACTCGTGGCCGAACAAGCCCGCCACGCTGCGCAGGCAACGCAGCCCTTCGGCGATGACTTCAGGTCCGATGCCGTCGCCGGCGAGCACCGCCACCCTGGCCTTCATGAGCGCCGCTCGTACGCCTCGATCTGGCTACGGCGCTCGAGCAGAAACGTAAGCTCATCGACGCCCTGCAGCAGGCAGTGACGCGCGAACGCTTCGAGCGGAAACGTCACGGCGAGGCCGGTGGGAAGCGTCAGCGTGCCCGCGATCAGATCGATCGTGACCTCGGCGCCCGGATGGGCGATGAGCCAGGCGCTGGTCGGCTCGTCGACCATGACCGGCAGCAAGGCGTTTTTCAGGCAATTGCTCCTGAAGATATCGGCGAGCTCGGTGCTGATCACGGCGCGAAAGCCATAGTCCGCGAGCGCCCAGGGCGCGTGTTCACGCGATGAGCCGCAGCCGAAATTGCGCCCGGCGACCAGGATCCGGCAGCCCTGCGCCGCGGGCCCGTTGAGCGCGAAATCGCTCCGCGGTGTGCCGTCCGGGCCGTAGCGCCAGTCGGCGAACAGGTGCTCGCCCAGGCCCGAGCGCGTGGTCGTGGTCAGGAAGCGCGCCGGAATGATCTGATCGGTGTCGATGTTGGCGCCCGCCAGCACCACCGTACGCGAGGTCAGGGTCGTGAAAGGCTCCATCCTCAGGGCTTGCGAACTCACAGCAGCTCGCGCGGATCGGTGACCCGGCCGCGTACCGCGCACGCGGCTGCGGTGACGGGACTTGCGAGCAGCGTGCGCGCACCGCTTCCCTGGCGGCCTTCGAAGTTGCGGTTGCTGGTGCTGACAGAGTACTCGCCACGTCCGACCAGATCGCCGTTCATGCCGAGGCACATGGAGCAGCCCGATTCGCGCCACTCGGCGCCGGCCTCGAGAAACACGCGGTCAAGGCCTTCCGCTTCCGCCTCGCGCTTGACCTGCTGCGAACCCGGCACCACCAGCATCCGCAGGCCCGGCGCGATGCGGCGGCCGCGCAGCACCTGCGCGGCGCTGCGCAGGTCGGACAGGCGCGCATTGGTGCAGCTGCCGAGGAACACCACGTTCACGGGCTGATCCCGGATCGGTTGGCCGGCCGTGAGCCCCATGTAGGCGAGCGCCTGGGCAAATGCCGCATCTCCCGGGCGCTGCGGAATCGCCGCGCCGATCGGGATGACCATGCCGGGGTTGGTGCCGTAGGTGATCATCGGCTCGACCGCGGCGGCCTCGAGGTCCACCTCCCGGTCGAAGCGGGCGCCCGCATCCGTAGGCAATCCGCGCCACGCATCCAGCGCCTGCTCCCACGCTTCGCCCCGGGGCGAGCGCGGGCGGCCCGCGAGGTAGCGGTAGGTCGTCTCATCCGGGGCAATCATGCCGGCACGCGCCCCGGCCTCGATGGACATGTTGCATACCGTCATGCGTTCGTCCATGTCGAGCGCGCGGATGGTGTCACCGCGGTACTCGATCACGTGCCCCGTTCCGCCCGACACCCCGAGCCGCCCGATGATCGTAAGAATGAGATCCTTGGCGGTCACCCCCGCGCCGAGCCCACCGCTCACGTTCACGGCGAGCGTGCGTGGCTTGCGCTGCAGCAGGCACTGCGTCGCGAGCACGTGGCCGACTTCGGTGGTGCCGATGCCGAAGGCGAGGGCGCCGACGGCGCCGTGCGTGCTGGTGTGGCTGTCGCCGCACACGATGGTCTTGCCCGGCTGCGTGAGTCCCAGCTCCGGACCGATGATGTGCACGATGCCGCGCTGGCTGTGGGTGAGGCCGAGCAGCTCCACGCCGAACTCGGCGCAGTTGGCCTCGAGCTCGCGCACCTGCCGCGCGGCGGAATCGAGCGCGATCGGCGCGCCGCCAAACACTTGGGCTGTGAGAGTCGGCGTGGAATGGTCCATGGTGGCGAGCGTGCGCTCGGGGCGTCGTACGCGCAGGCCGCGCTCGCGCAGCACCGCGAAGGCCTGCGGGGAGGTGACCTCGTGGACCAGGTGCAGGTCGATGTAGAGCACCGCCGGGGAGTCCGCGCTCTCGGGGCTCACCTCGTGACGCCGCCACACCTTGTCGAACAGGGTTTGCGGCCCGCGCGCCATGACAGCGACCGGCGAGGGCGTCTTCAGCCGGAGGCCGCGACGCGCGGCGCCGACATGTCCACGTAGTCGAGCCAGCCCCACTTGTCGGCGGTCTTGCCCGAGAACAGGCCGAAAAACGCGTTCTGCAGCGTCTCGGTCACAGGTCCCCGCTTGCCCGAGCCTATGGTCAGGCGGTCCACCGAGCGGATGGCGGTTATTTCCACCGCGGTGCCGGTGAAGAACGCTTCGTCCGCGAGGTACAGAAGCTCGCGCGGCAGGGCGCACTCGCGCACCTCGAGGCCGCGTTCGCGCGCCAGGCGCATGACCGTATCGCGTGTGAGGCCGCCCAACACCGAGTGGGCGAGCGCCGGCGTCAGCAGCACGCCGTCTTTCACCAGAAACAGGTTCTCGCCCGAGCCCTCACTGAGTGTGCCGTCGGAGGAGAGTCCGATGCCCTCCGCGAAGCCGAGCCGGCGCGCCTCCATGCCGATCAGCTGGCTCGACAGATAGTTGCCGCCCGCCTTGGCGAGCGCCGGCAGCGTATTCGGGGCCACCCGCTGCCAGGAGGACACGCACGCATCCACGCCCGCCTCCTCGGCCTCGTGGCCGAGATACTTGCCCCATTCCCAGGCGGCCACCGCCACCTCCGTCGGCGGCTCGATCTTCGGGGTCACGCCGATCTCGCCGTAGCCGCGGAACACCACCGGACGGATATAGGCGCCGCGCTTGAGCGCGTTGGCGGCGATCACCTGGCGGCAGGCCTCGTTCACGGCTTCCGCGGAAAACGGGATGTTGATGCGATAGATCTTCGCGGAGTCAAACAGCCGCCGGGTGTGATCGCGCAGGCGGAAAATGGCCACGCCGCGCGGGGTCTCGTAGGCGCGCACGCCCTCGAACACCGAGGAGCCGTAGTGCAGGGCGTGCGACAGCACGTGCACCGTGGCCTTCTCCCACGGTACCAGCTTGCCGTTGAACCAGATGAACTCCGTGGCGGGAATGGGCATGCAGCCTCCTTAGGCGGGCGTCGTGGCGCTGCGCTCCTCGCGGGAGCGCGTTCCGGCCTGCGCCAGCTCGATGCGATTGATCACTTCGAGGAACGCCCGCGTACTGGACTCGATGATATTGGTGCTCACGCTCGCACCCCGATAGCTCTTGTGATTGTACTCCACGTACACCCGCGCCTCGCCCTGTGCGTCCTCGCCCTCCGATACCGCATGCACCTCGAACTTGCGCAGCACCACCGCGACCCCGGTCGCGGCCTCGATGGCCTTGAAGGCCGCGTCCACCGGGCCGTCGCCCGCGGCGCTGCGCTCGACGCTGCGACCGTCGCTGTGCTGCAGGCGCACCAGCGCACGTGCCGGGCTGTTGCTGCGCGCCTCGGTCGCGAGCTCGATGAGAGTCCAGGGCCCGCTGGCGGAGCCCTCGGAGCGCAGCACCAGCGCCTCGATGTCGCCGTCGAACAGCTCCTTCTTCTTGTCCGCCAGCGCCTTGAATTCCTCGAACACGCGGTTGAATTCCAGCTCATCGAGCTCGAACCCGAGCGCGCTGACGCGCTCGCGGAACGCGTGCCGGCCGCTGTGCTTGCCGAGCACCAGGTGGCTGCGCGACAGGCCGACATCCTCGGGACGCAGGATCTCGTAGGTCGAGTGGTGCTTGAGCATTCCGTGCTGGTGAATGCCGGCTTCGTGCGCGAAGGCGTTTTCACCCACCACCGCCTTGTTGCGCGGGATCGGCATGCCGGTGATGCTGGAAATGAGCCGCGAGGTGGGGTACAGGCGGCTGGTGTGAATGGCGGTGCTGACGTTGAAGAACGCGGCGCGCGTCTTCAGCGCCATCACCACTTCCTCCAGTGAGCAGTTGCCGGCGCGCTCGCCGATGCCGTTGATGGTGCACTCGATCTGCCGTGCGCCGGCGACCACCGCCGTGAGGCTGTTGGCGACCGCCATGCCGAGGTCGTCGTGGCAGTGGACCGAGAGCCGCACCCCCTCGATGCCGCGTACGTTCTTGCGCAGGTAACGGAACAGCTCCGCAAACTCATCCGGCACTGTGTAGCCGACGGTATCGGGGATATTCACCGTGGTGGCCCCGGCGGCGATCGCCACCTCGATCACCTGGGCGAGGAACTCGAGCTCGGTGCGCGAGGCATCCTCGGGGGAGAATTCCACGTCCTCGCACAGCTCGCGCGCACGGGTCACGCCGGCGGAGCACAGACGCAGGATTTCCTCCTGCGCCATGTTGAGCTTGTACTGGCGGTGAATGGCGCTGGTGGCGAGGAACACGTGGATGCGGTGACGGGGCGCTGCCGACAGCGCGCGCGCGGCGAGCTCGATGTCCTCGAAGCTGCAGCGCGCCAGGGCGCAGATGATCGGACCCTGCACTTCGCGCGCCACCGCCTGCACGCTGTCGAAGTCGCCGTGCGAGGCGGCCGGGAAACCCGCCTCGATGACATCCACGCCGAGCTCGTCGAGCGCCCGCGCCACGCGCAGCTTCTCGGGCCGGGTCATGCTGCAGCCGGGGGACTGCTCCCCGTCGCGCAGCGTGGTGTCGAAGATCAGCACTCGATCTGGATTTACGACCATGGGTCACCTTGCTTCCTGCAGCCACGGCATGCGGGCCCGCAGTGCCGCGCCGACTTTCTCGATCTGGCGATCGACGTCCTGGTTGAGGAGCCGCTGGTAGTTGACGCGGCCCTGCGCGTTTTCGCGGATCCACTGGCGCGCGAACTTGCCGCTCTGCACTTCCTTGAGCACCTTGCGCATCTCGTTCTTCACGCGCTCGTTGACGATGCGCGGTCCGCGGGTGAGATCGCCGTACTTCGCGGTCTCGCTGATGAACTGATGCATCTTGGCGAGCCCCCCCTCGTGCAGCAGGTCGACGATCAGCTTCAGCTCGTGCAGGCACTCGTAGTAGGCAACCTCGGGCTGGTAGCCCGCTTCCACCAGGGTCTCGAAGCCCTTGACCACGAGCTCGGTGGCGCCGCCGCACAGCACCGCCTGCTCGCCGAACAGATCCGTCTCGGTCTCCTCGGCGAAGGTGGTCTCGAGCACCCCGCCGCGCGTGCCGCCGATGCCGTGCGCATAGGCGAGCGCGCGTGCGTGCGCCTTGCCGCTCGCATCCTGGGCGACCGCGAGCAGACACGGCACACCCCGGCCCTGGCTGTACTGGCGGCGCACCAGATCCCCGGGGCCCTTGGGGGCGATCAACACCACGTCCAGATCCGGGCGCGGCTTGATCTGGCGGAAATGGACGTTGAAGCCGTGCGCGAACAGCAGCGTGGCGCCGCGCTTGAGGCTCTTCTTCACGCTCTGGTAGAGATCCTTTTGCGCCAGATCCGGCACCAGCATGGCGATCACGTCCGCGTCCTGCACGGCGAGCTGGGGCTCGGCGACCTCGAGGCCATCCTTACGGGCTTTTTTCCAGCTCGCCCCGCCTTTGCGCACGCCGACGACGACGTCGCAGCCGCTGTCCTTGAGGTTCAGGGCGTGAGCCCGCCCCTGGCTGCCGTAGCCGAGGACGGCGATGCGGGCGCCCTTGAGAGCTTTGCGGTCGACGTCTTTCTGCGAGTACAACCTCATCTCACCACTCCTCGAGGCCTCGCGGCCGTGTGAGCGCGCATAAAAAACCCCGCAGCGGCCTCAAAGCCGGTGCGGGGTCTTGGTCTCTTGCTTCGCTCGTGCCTGGGTTCTTGTATCAGGCGTTCGCGCGTGCCCCGCACCGCTCACTCCCGCTAAGGAGCAGCAGCGCAGGCAGTACCAGCAGCAACGGCGGGCGCGCGGCGCGCGGCGCTGCGCAGGATGCGGCCGTTGTTGCGTTGGATGTCATGGATGCGAACCAAGCCTGATCGTCCGATGGGAGCACAAGGACCAACGTCTTGTCAACGAGCGGTATTCGCGCCCACCCGCGGGCGATTAAGCTTCGCGGGTGGCCCAAGGCGGTATCGTCAGACCCAGTGCGGTTGCGGAAGGCATCTACCGCCGCGAGATTCTTCCCTGGGGACTTCTCGGCCTGGCGCTCGGGCTGGTCGAGGGCGCCACCGCGGCGGTACTCGTCAAGCAGCACTTTGCCGGGGTGGCGCCGGCTTTCGTGGTCAATCTCGCCGTGGGGCTGGTGAGCGGCGCGCCGGCGTTTGCCAATGTATTGAGTTTTGTGTGGGCCAACCTGGCGCACGGGCGTGCGCGCGTGCGTCTCATGGTCGCGCTGCAGGCCGTGTTCTCGCTGCTGGTGGGGTGCGTGTCGTTTGCTTCGCGCGCGGCCGCGGGACTGTTGCTCACGGTGGTCGCGATCATCTGCGCGCGGGTGGTATGGGGGGGCATCCTCACGGTGCGTGCGGCGGTGTGGACCGCGAACTATCCACGCAACGTGCTGGCACGCATCACCGGGCGCATCGTCATCGTCAATGCGATTGCGGTGGCGATCTCCGCGGCGCTGGTGGGCTGGGCGCTCGAGGCGCACGTGATCGACGCGCGCTGGCTGTACGGCGGGGGAGCGCTGGCGGGGCTCACCGGGGCGTGGCTGTATCGCGCCATGCGCGTGCGGCGCGAATTCCAGCTGCTCGCCGCCGAGGCGGCCAGCGGCGGATACAGCGAGCCGTTCTCCTTGCGCATGCTGACGCAGATCCTGAAGGAGGATCCTTCCTACCGCGAATACATGCTGTGGATGGGTATTTTCGGCGCCGGCAATCTCATCCTGACCGCGCAGCTGGTGCTGGTGTTCTCCGAACACCTGCACCTTTCGAGCGCGACGCAGATCGGACTGCTGGCGGTGGTGCCGCTCATCACCCAGCCGATTTTCCTGCCCTGGTGGGCGCGGCTGTTCGATGGCTCGCATGTGGTGCGTTATCGCTCGCGCCAGGGTTGGGCGATCGTGCTGGCGAGCGCCGCCATGTGCGCCGGGGTGTTCACCGGCACCCGCCCGCTGTTGTGGGTGGGCGCGGTACTGCTCGGTGCGGCCCAGGCAGGTGCTAATCTTGGCTGGAATCTCGGCCACAACGACTTTGCCTCCATCGGTCGCGCGCAGCAGTACATGGGCGTGCACGTCACGCTCACGGGATTGCGCGGTGGGGTGGCGCCGCCCATCGGCGTGCTCGCGTACATGGGCCTCGAGCGGTGGCATCGCGGTGCGGGAGAATTCGCGCTGCTGCTGCCGCTCGCCATGACGGCCGCGGGCGCCATCGGCTTCAACCGCATGCGCGGCGCGTTCGGTGAGAAACCAGGTACACAGAGGGCATGACCCGTGAAACGCAGCGTTGATCCGCGCAGGCACTCGCGCGTGGTGGTGGACGGGGTCACGCAGGCGCCCGCGCGGGCCATGTTGCGGGCGGTCGGTTTTCGCGACCAGGACTTCGCCAAGCCGCAGATCGGCGTGGCCTCCACCTGGGGGAACGTCACCCCCTGCAACATGCACATCGGCGATCTGGCGCGCGAGGCGTGCGCCGGCGTCGACGGCGGCGGTGGCAAGAGCGTGCTGTTCAACACCATTACGGTATCGGACGGCATCTCGATGGGCACGCCCGGCATGCGCTATTCGCTGGTGTCGCGGGAGATCATCGCCGACTCCATCGAGGCGGTCGCGGGAGCGGCGGGCTTTGACGGCTTTGTTGCGATCGGGGGCTGCGACAAGAACATACCCGGCTGCGCGATGGCGATGGCGCGGCTCAACCGTCCGGCGGTGTTCGTCTACGGGGGAACGATCCGCCCGGGCGCGCAGCGGCGGGACATCATCTCAGTGTTCGAAGCGGTCGGGGCGCACGCCGCGGGAAAGCTCTCGGACGCGGGGCTGCTCGACATCGAGCGGACCGCCATCCCCGGGCCCGGCAGTTGCGCGGGCATGTACACCGCGAACACCATGGCCTCTGCCATCGAGGCCTTGGGCTTGTCCTTACCAGGCAGCTCCGCGCAGGAGGCCGTGGGCGAGGACAAGCGTTCCGACTGCCGGCGCGCGGGCGAGGCGGTCGTGAGACTGGTGCGCGAGGGCTTGAAGCCGCGCGACATCCTCACGCGCCGATCGTTCGAGAATGCCATCACCGTGGTCATTGCCCTGGGAGGCTCGACCAACGCGGTGCTGCATCTGCTGGCCATCGCGCATGAGGCTCGCGTGCGGCTCGAGCTGGATGACTTCACGCGCATCGGACGGCGGGTGCCGGTGCTGGCGGACCTGAAGCCGAGTGGCCGCTACCTCATGTCGGAGCTGGTGGCGATCGGCGGCATTCAGCCGCTCATGAAGATGCTGCTCGGTGCGGATCTCCTGCATCCGGATTGCCTCACCGTGACCGGTCATACGTTGCGGGAGAATCTTGAAAAAGTTCCCATGTATTTGAGTGACCAAGACATTGTTCGTCCTCTATCTGATCCGCTGAAGAAGGACAGCCACCTCGTGGTCCTGTACGGGAACCTCGCGCCGGAGGGCGCCGTCGCCAAGATCACCGGCAAGGAGGGTGAGCGCTTCGAGGGCCCGGCGCGTGTGTTCGAGGGCGAGGAGCGCGCCACACAGGCGATTCTCGCCGGCCGTGTGCGTGCCGGTGACGTGGTGGTGATCCGCCAGGAAGGCCCGCGCGGCGGTCCGGGCATGCGCGAGATGCTGAGCCCCACGAGCGCCCTCATGGGACGAGGCCTGGGAGCGCAGGTAGCGCTGATCACTGACGGGCGTTTCTCGGGCGGCAGTCACGGTTTTGTTGTTGGACACATCTCCCCCGAGGCGGCGGCCTGCGGGCCGATCGGCCTGTTGCGCAGCGGGGACCGCATCAGCATCGATGCCGCAAGACGCGACATCCACGTGCACCTGCCGGCGGCGGAGCTGCGGCGCCGACGCGCAACGTGGCGGCCGCCGAAGCCGTACGCACTCACCGGCGTGCTCGCCAAGTACGCGCATCTCGTCGGCAGCGCCTCGCGCGGAGCGGTGACTGAGCCGATACAGCCACGTCGGCGCAATTCCTGAGGCCGAGCCGGAGTTGTCAGTGCACAGGGCAGCGGTTACAGTTCGCGCAGCATTCGTCCCTGCGCGCACGCCGGCCACAATGCCGAGAAGGGGGCGCTGGTAAGTAAGTATGATAAGGAGTCCGGCAGGCGCAGCTGCCGGGACCGGGGTCGGGTCCTTCGGGTCAGTTTGCTTCCGCTCACCAGGGCCTGGTGTGTTCAGACAAGGTCACGATTAACAACTCATGACTGTCTACGTACACGATTCCCAGTTCATGACGCGCCGTGGTGTCGTGCTCGTGGCCATCATCGGCCTGCACGTGTTCATCGCCTGGGCGATCGCCACCGGGCTCGCGCGCCGCGCGCTTGAAGTGATCGCGCCTCCAATCCAGACCGACATCGTAGAGGAGCGCAAGCTCGAAAAGGAGCCGCCGCCGCCACCGCCGCCGGAGTTCCAGAAGCCGCCGGTGGAAGTGCCGCCGCCGGACGTCACCATTGACCTGCCCGTGGAAGCCCCCGCGACCACCGCGATCACGGCCGTGGCCGCCACCCCGCACCCTCCAGCGCCGCCTGTGCACACTTCCTCGCGCAAGCGCGCCGCGCCGGCCAAGAACTTCCCGAACTCGGAAGACTTCTACCCCGCGGCCTCCAAGCGCCTGAACGAGGAGGGCGCACCGACCGTGCATGTATGCGTCGGGGCCAGCGGCAAACTGTCTGCTGCGCCGACGATCGCACAAAGCTCCGGCAGCCCGCGGCTGGATGAGGGCGCGCTCAACCTGGCGAAGGCGGGTCGTTACGTCGCGGGCAGCGAGGACGGCAAACCCATCGACGACTGCATCGATTTCCGCATCCGCTTCCAGATGACCAAATGATCCCGACGCCGCACCGTCAGGTGCGGCTTTTTTTGCTTCGAGGAAAACTATGGAAAACCAACCCACCGCAACAACCGATAACCCTTACGGTCTCGCTGCTCTCTGGGCCACCGGCGATATCATCGCCCGCGCCGTGCTGGTCCTGCTGCTGATCATGTCGCTGGCCTCCTGGTACGTAATGCTCACGAAGCTGTGGGACCAGCGCAAGCTGAAGCAGTCCGCGCGTATCGTCGAGAAGCAGTTCTGGAGTGCACCCTCGATCAAGGACGGGGTCGACCGGTTGAAGAAAGGCGATGACTTCCGTGCCATCGCCGAGGACGGCCTGCGCGCCGCCTCACATCACGACGGCCGCCTGACCGACCGCATCGACCTGCACGAGTGGATCACCATGTCGCTGCAGCGCGCCGTCGAGGGGATCAACAGCAAGCTGCAAAACGGCCTGGGTCTGCTCGCGACCGTCGGCTCGGTAGCACCGTTCGTAGGCCTGTTCGGTACGGTCTGGGGCATTCTGAACGCGCTGGTGTCGATCGGCATCGCCGGCCAGGCGAGCATCGACAAGGTCGCGGGACCCGTGGGTGAGGCGCTCATCATGACGGCCATCGGTCTGTTCGTCGCGGTGCCGGCGGTCATGGGTTACAACTGGCTGCTGGGCCGCAACAAGCTGCTCCAGGACGCGCTGCGGAACTTCGCCAGCGACCTGCATGCCTACCTGGTCAGTGGCGCGCGCATGGGGAGCGAGGGCGGGGGCGGTGTGCGTCCGGCGGCTGCCAAGGCGGCGCGCGAGGAGTAGCTCATGTCAATAAGTGTCGGCCCGGCTTCGGAGGAAGCGAGCGTGATGGCGAGTATCAACACGACGCCGCTGGTGGACGTCATGCTGGTGCTGCTCATCATCTTTCTCATCACGATTCCCGTGATCACCAAGACCGTCCCGGTCGCTCTGCCGAAGGCCGTCAATATCCCGACGCGGACCAAGCCCGAGAACATCACGATCGCGGTGGACAAGGAGGGCAACGTCTACTGGAACGACAAGGCCCTGCCCAGTCGCGATGCGCTGCTCGCCTACATCAGGGAGGCCGCGGTCAGGAAGCCGCAGCCCGAGATTCACATCCGCGGCGATAAGGATACGCGCTACGAAGCGATCGGCCACGTCATGTATGCGATCCAGCGCGGTGGCATCCAGAAGGTCGGCTTTCTGACCGAGCCTGACCGTGGCGTGCCCATCTACCGCTAGGAGCTCAAACCATGTCAATGAGTGTCGGTACAAGCGCCGGGAGCACCTTCTGCGACATCAACACGACGCCGCTCATCGACGTGATGCTGGTGCTGCTGGTCACGCTCATCGTGACGCTGCCCGTCATGACCCACGCGGTCAAGCTCGACATGCCGAACGTGAGCAATCCGCCGCCGCCCCAGCCCACGCCTCCGGAGGTCATCGAACTCGAGATCGACTTCGATGGCACGGTGGTGTGGAACGGAAGCCCGGTAACCGGCCTGTCACAGCTCGAAGGCTATTTCCACGCCGAAAGGGACAAGGAACCGCAGCCGGAAATCCACCTGCGCCCCGACCGTCGCGCCAAGTACGAGATCGTGGCGAAGGTGCTGGCGGCCGCGCAGCGCAACCACATGAAGAAGATCGGCTTCGTCAACGTGGCTGAATTCAGGGACTAGAGAGCCATGCGAAACAACACCATGAAGGTCACTGCACTATCCATCCGGGTGCTGCTCGGGGGTGCCGCCATCATCGCGGCTGCGGGCCTGGTCGCTGCGACGCCTGCCTTTGCGGCGGAGGGCAAGCAAACCAACAGCGCCAAGCTGGGCAAGCCTCTCAAGGAGGCCCACGACGACCTCAACGCGAAGAAGTATGCCGATGCAATCGCGAAACTCAGGGAAGCGGAGGGGATCCCCGGCAAGACCCCCTATGACCAGCACCTGATCAACGACATGCTGGGCTTCGCCTACGCCCGCATCCAGAACTACGCGGAGGCCGCCAAGGCGTGGGAGGCGGAGCTTGATGACGGCTTCACGCCGCAGTCTGAAGTTCCTACGCGCGTGCGGCAGCTGGCCGAAGCGAACTACCAGATCAAGAACTACGACAAGGCGATCGATTTCGGTAACCGCGCCGTCAAGGGGGGGTTCGCGGACGAAGAGCTCAAGACGCTCGTGGGCCAGGCGTACTACCTGAAGGGGGATTGGAAGAACACGCTGCGCTTCGAGGAGGGCCTGGTCGAGGAGAAGATCAAGAACGGCCAGACGCCCAAGAGCGAATCGCTGCAGCTGATGCTGAGCGCCTGCGTGAAGCTCAATGATTCGGCGTGCGAGACCCGCGCACTGGAGAAGATCGTCACCTACTACCCGAAGCCCGACTACTGGTACCAGCTGCTGTTCACCATGCGCCAGCAGACCTCGGGGAACGATGCCAACACGCTGCAGACTTACCGCCTCATGTCGGAGGTCGACGTGCTGAAGAGCCCGGAGGATTACACCGAGATGGCGCAGCTCGCTCTCGAGGCCGGCTCACCGGGCGAAGCCCAGCACATTCTGGAGAAGGGTATCGCCAAGGGTGTGTTCACCGACCCGCGCGCCAAGGCGAAAAATCAGCGGCTGCTCGAGAGCGCCAAGAAAGCTGCGGCGACGGACCAGGCGAATCTGCCGAAGATCGAGAAGGATGCGGACGCCGCGCCCAACGGCGCCAAGAACGTCGGGGTGGGCCTCGCCTACCTCGGCTACGGGCAGTATGACAAGGCCGTGGACGAGATTTCCAAGGGCCTGGCCAAGGGTGGTCTGCGCAACGAATCCGAGGCGCGGCTGTTGCTCGGCATCGCGCAGCTCAAGGCCGGGCACAAGGAGGACGCGACCAAGTCCTTCCACGCGGTGAAGGGGGATCCTTCGCTCGAGCGCCTCGCCAACCTGTGGAGCCTGCACGCGAAACAGGCCTGATGAGCCGACGGGCCAGGGAGACGCAACGATGGCAATCAAGGCAGGTGAGCGCATGCCGGCGGGCACGCTCAAGAGAATGACCAAGGAGGGCCCCAAGGACGTCTCGACCGAGGAGCTCTTCAAGGGCAAGCTCGTGGTGCTGTTCTCGGTGCCGGGCGCCTTCACCCCGACCTGCGACGCGAAGCACCTGCCCGGGTTCGTGCAGCTGGCCGATCAGATCCGTGCCAGGGGCGTCGACACCATCGCGTGCATGGCCGTCAACGACGTGTTCGTCATGAACGCCTGGGGCAAGGCCTCGGGCGTCGGTGACAAGATCGTGATGCTCGCGGACGGCAACGGCGAGTACGCCCGGGCGCTTGGACTGGAACTGGATGCCAAGGGCTATGGCATGGGGACGCGTGGCCAGCGCTTCGCGATCATCGCGCGCGATGGCGTGGCCACCCACGTCAACGTCGAGGCGCCAGGGCAGTTCAAGGTGTCCGCGGCCGAATACGTCCTGGGCCAGCTCTAGGCTACAGCAGCCGCTCGAGCTCGGGGATGATCTGGAAAAGGTCCCCCACCAGGCCGATGTCGGCGACTTCGAAGATCGGCGCCTCGCTGTCCTTGTTGATGGCGACGATGGTGCGCGCATCCTTGATGCCCGTCAGGTGCTGGATCGCGCCCGAGATGCCGACCGCGACGTACAGCTCGGGGGCGATGATCTTGCCGGTCTGCCCGACCTGCATCTCGTTGGGAGCGTAACCCGCGTCCACGGCGGCGCGCGAAGCCCCCACCGCGGCACCCAGCTTGTCCGCCAGGCTGTAGAGGATCTTGAAGCCCTCGGCGCTGCCGAGCGCCCGGCCGCCGGAAATCACGCGCGCGGCGCTCTGCAGATCCGGGCGGTCGCTCTTGGCGGCCGACACCGACACGAAGCGCGTGTGGGTCGGCAGCTCGACGCTTACCGCCGCCTTCTCGATCGGCGCGGCGCCGCCGTCCGCGGCCGCCTCGAACGAGGCGGTACGCACCGTGCCCACGACCTTGCCCGCGCCGCTGCTCTCCACCGTGAGAATCGCGTTTCCCGCGTAGATCGGCCGGCGGAAGCGGGTGGGGCTCTCGATGGCCATGATGTCGCTCACCTGCGCAGCCTCGAGCAGTCCGGCGATCCGCGCCATCAGGTCCTTACCGAAGGTGGTCGAGGGGCCCAGGATATGGGTGAAGGGAGCGGCGAGCGCGAGCACCTGCGGCGCCCACACCGCTGCGAGCGCATGGCCGTTGGCCGGATTCTCGACGCACAGCACACGGCTGACGCCGGACAGCTGCGCCGCCTGCGCGGCGACCGCCGCCGCGTCCACCGCGCACACCGCGATGGTGATTTCCGCACCGGCAATGCCGTGGGCGCAGGTGACGCACTTGGCGGTGCTGGCGTTGAGGCGGGTGCCGTCGTGCTCGGCGATGATGAGGACTCGGCTGCTCACAGCAGACCCTTCTTCTTCAGTGCCTCGAGGAGCTCCGCAGCATCCTTCACCCTGACGCCTTTCTGGCGCTGCGGCGGCGGCTCGAAGCGCACCAGCTTCAGCTGCTGGCGCTGCTCCACCCCGAGGGTGCTCAGGGTGAGAGTATCGAGCGGTTTTTTCTTCGCCTTCATGATGTCCGGGAGCTTCACGTAGCGCGGCTCGTTCAGCCGCAGGTCGGTGGTGATGACCGCCGGCAGGTCCACCTCGAGGGTCTCGAGCCCGGCGTCCACCTCGCGCGTGACGCGCGCCGTGTCCGCGCTGAGCTCGATCTTCGAAGCGTAGGTGGCCTGGGGGCGGTTCCACAGCGCCGCCAGCACCTGGCCCGTCTGACCGTTGTCATCATCGATCGCCTGCTTGCCGAGGATGACCAGCAGCGGCTGCTCGCGCTCGATCAGCTTCAGCAGCGCCCGCGCCGCCACCAAGGGTTCGACCACGCCATCCGCCTGCACGTGCAGGGCGCGATCCGCCCCCATCGCCAGCGCGGTGCGCAGCTGCTGCTGGCAGTCCGCCGGTCCCACCGTGGCGACAATGACCTCCTCGGCGCCGCCGCGCTCCTTGATGCGCAGCGCCTCCTCGAGCGCGATCTCATCGAAGGGGTTGATGCTCATCTTGACCCCGTCGGTGACAACGCCGCTGCCATCGGGCTTCACCCGGATGCGCACGTTGTAATCCACGACGCGTTTGATGCCGACCAGGATGCGTTTCATAGGGCTTGCAGTATAGCGGCAGGCCCGTTGCCGAGTTGACGGGACGTGCCGCGCCGTTGACGAATTGCGCGCCGCCTCCCTAAAGTCCCCGCCATGCTGAGCTACACGCTCCGTCGCATCGCCGGACTCATCCCCACCCTGCTCGTCATCATCACCGTCTCGTTCTGTGTCGTGCGGCTGGCGCCGGGCGGGCCTTTCGACCAGGAGCAGGCCCTGCCGCCGGCCGTGCGGGCCAACCTCGAGCGCCTCTACGGACTCGACCAGCCGCTCACGGTGCAGTACGTACACTACCTGCGCGGCCTGCTGCGCGGAGATTTCGGGCCGTCGCTCAGGCAGCGCGACTTCACCGTGTCCGAGCTCATTGCCCAGGGCCTGCCGTTGTCCGCGACCCTGGGACTTGCGGCGATTCTGCTGGCCGTGCTCACCGGAATTCCCGCCGGCATCGCGGCGGCGCTGTGGCGCAACCGCGGCGCCGACTATTGCATCACCACGCTCGCGGCCTTAGGCCTGGCGCTGCCGAGCTTCGTCACCGGTCCGCTGTTCGCGCTGGTGTTTGGACTGTACCTGCGCTGGCTGCCGGTCGCGGGCTGGCAGCACGGCGCGCCGCGCTATCTGGTGCTGCCGGTGCTGACGCTGGCCCTGCCGGTGGCGGCGTACGTGGCGAGACTCACCCGCGCCAGTCTGCTCGAGGTGCTCAGTGCTCACTATGTGCGCAGCGCCCGGGCCCGGGGCCTGGGCACACCGCGCGTGCTGTGGCGTCATGCGCTGCGCCCGGCCCTGATGCCGGTAGTGAGCTACCTGGGTCCGGCGGTGGCGTTCGTGATGACCGGGTCGCTGGTCATCGAGACGGTGTTTGGTCTGCCGGGCACCGGCCGCTACCTCGTGGAGGGCGCGATCGACCGCGACTATCCGCTCGTCATGGGCATGATCGTGGTTTACGGCGCGCTCACGCTCTTTCTCAACCTCATCGCCGACCTGATCTACGGATGGCTGGACCCGGGCGTGCGGCATGCATGAGCAGGCGGCCACGGCCGCGCGCGGATTGTGGAGCGATGCCGGGCGGCGCCTCACGGGCAACCGCCTCGCCTTTGCGGCCCTCGCCGTCATTGTTGGCATGGCGCTGTTTGCGGTCCTTGCGCCGCACTTGAGCCCCTGGGGCTACGACAGCCTCGACTGGGAGCACCTGGCGCGGCCACCCGGCCTCACCGCTGCGCACTGGTTCGGCACCGACCGTCTGGGACGCGATCTGTTCGTACGCACCCTGTACGGCGTGCGTCTGTCGCTGTTCATCAGCGTGCTCGCGAGCGGGGTCAGTCTGGTTATCGGGGTGGTGTGGGGCGCGGTGGCGGGTCTCGCCGGCGGTCGCACCGACGGATGGATGATGCGCTGCGTGGATGTGTTGTACTCGTTGCCGTATCTGTTCATCGTCATCATCCTGACGACGCTCTGGCAGCGCGGCAGCATCGCGGTGCTGCTGCTGGCGCTCGGAGCGGTGGGGTGGCTCACCACCGCGCGCATCGTGCGCGGCCAGGCGCTGGCGCTGAGGCGCCGGGAGTTCATCGAGGCGGCGCGCGCGCTGGGCGTTCCCGCGCCCGCCATCCTGTGGCGCCACGTCGTGCCGAACCTGCTGGGGCCGGTGCTGGTCTACGCCACGCTCACCGTTCCGCAGATGATCGTGTTCGAGAGCTTTCTGAGTTTCCTCGGACTCGGAGTGCAGGAGCCGCACGCGAGCCTCGGCAACCTGATCCTGGTCGGGGCGCAGGAGATGGAATCGGCGCCGTGGATGCTGCTGGTGCCTGCGGCTTTCCTGGTCGGTCTGCTCATCTGCCTCAATTTCCTCGGCGACGGTTTACGCGATGCCTTCGATCCCCGCGAGCGCTGAGGGCGCGCCGGCGGCGGCGGCCGTGCTGAGCCTGTCCGGGCTCACCGTCACGTTCGACACGCCCCGGGGCAGGATCACCGCCGCGCGCGAGGTCGCCCTGGCGGTCGAGCGCGGCGAGTGCCTGGGCGTGGTCGGGGAATCCGGCGCCGGCAAGAGCCAGGTGTTTCTCGCCGTGATGGGCCTGCTGGCGGCCAACGGCCGTGCGCAGGGCAGTGCCCGCTTTCTCGGCCAGGAGCTGCTGAGGCTCGCGCCCGCGGCACTGGATCGCGTGCGCGGCGCGGGTATCGGCATGGTGTTCCAGGATCCGATGACCTCGCTGACCCCGCACCTTGCCGTGGGCGAGCAGATTGCCGAAGTCATCAGCCGCCACCGCGGAAGCGCGCGGGCCGAGGCGCGCAGCGGAGCGCTCGCGCTGCTGCGGCGCGTGCAGGTCTCCGATCCTGAGCGGCGCATGCGGCAGTATCCGCACGAGCTCTCCGGGGGCATGCGCCAGAGAGTGATGATCGCGATTGCACTCAGCAGCGAGCCGCAGCTGCTGATCGCGGATGAACCGACCACATCGCTCGACGTCACCATCCAGGCGCAGATTCTCGCGCTTCTCGCCGAGCTCAAGCGCGAGCGCGGAATGGCCATGGTGCTCATCACCCATGACCTGGGGGCCGTGGCCGGTGTTGCCGACCGCGTGGCGGTCATGCGCGAGGGGTGCATCGTGGAAACGGGCCCGGTCGCGGCGGTCCTCAAGGCGCCGCGCGATCCCTACACCCGCACTCTGGTGCGCGACACGCCGCGCCTGGACGCCGGCACCGATGCCGCAGTCGCGGAGGCTCCCGGGACATCCCCGGCGCGGCGGGCCGCGGCCCTGACGCTCACGGACGTGAGCGTGCGCTTCGATGTCGGGGGCGGCTGGTTCGGCCCGCGCGCACAGCTCTCGGCCGTGAGTGCGGTGAGTCTCGAGCTGTATGCCGGTGAGTCGCTCGGGGTGGTGGGTGAATCCGGCTGCGGCAAGTCGACGCTGGTCCGTGCGGCGCTGCAGCTGCTGCGACCCGACGCCGGTCGCGTGGTATGGATGGGTCAGGCGCTCGGGGATTTGCCCAAGAGCGCGCTGCGCGCGCTGCGGCGCGATCTGCAGATCATCTTCCAGGACCCGCTGGGGAGCCTGGATCCGCGCATGACGGTTGCCCAGATCGTCGCCGAGCCGCTGCGGGTACACGCGCGCGACCTCGACCGCGGCGCGCGCGCCGCTGAAGCCGCGGCGGTGCTGCGCCGGGTGGGACTGGCGCCGGAGCTCGCGAGTCGCTACCCGCACGAGTTGAGCGGCGGACAATGCCAGCGCGTCGGCATCGCCCGCGCCATGATCCTCAAACCTCGTCTGCTCATTTGCGATGAGCCGGTCAGCGCGCTGGATATTCCAACCCAGCAGCAGATCGTGACCCTGCTGGGGGCTCTCAAGCGCGAGTCGGGCATGTGCCTGCTGTTCGTCAGCCACAACCTGGCGCTGGTGAGGCAGCTGTGCGAGCGCGTACTGGTGCTGTATCTCGGGCGCATGATGGAGCTCGCACCCTCGCAGGACCTGTACACGCGGCCCCTGCATCCCTACACCCGGGAGCTGCTGACCGCGGTCCCCATCCCCGACCCCGACATTCAGCCGGCGCGCCTGGCACGCGCGCGGGCCGGCGAGCCGCCGTCACCGCTGTCGCCGCCGAGCGGCTGCGTGTACCGCACCCGCTGTCCCCACGCAGCCCCCGTGTGCGCAGAGCGAATTCCGGAGTGGGAAGAGCTGCCGGACGCGCGCCGCGTGGCGTGTCACCGCTGGCGCGCGCTTCCTGAGAGTGACTCCGACGCATAGGAAGTACCCCGCGCTGGCTGGCTGGTGTGCCCCCGGGAAGCCGGACGGGAGTGCTGTTATTCTTTGCCCATGATGACCGAACCGACTATCCGCCCCAGCGACAGCCTGAAACATGTGCGTTATGAGATCCGTGGGCGCCTCGCCCGGCGTGCCCACGAGCTCGAGCGCCAGGGCTACGAGATCGTCTCGCTCAACATCGGCAACCCCAGAGCCTTTGGCCTGCGTACACCGGAGACCATGCGACTCGCCATGATCGAGAACCTGGCGGAGGCAGAAGGGTACTGCCACCAGAAAGGCATCTTTCCGGCGCGCGAAGCGGTCGTCATGCAGCAGCAGGCCCGGGGCATTGCCGGCGTCACGGCCGAGGAAGTCTTCATCGGCAACGGTGTGAGCGAACTCATCGACCTGGTGCTGCGCGCGCTGCTCAACGAGGGCGACGAAGTGCTGGTGCCGAGCCCGGACTATCCCTTGTGGACCGCGGCCGTCACCCTCAACCGCGGCCGCGCCGTGCATTATCCCTGCCGCCCCGAGAACGCATTCGTGCCCGACCCGCAGGAAGTGGCGCACCTGGTGACGCCCCGGACGCGCGCCATCGTCATCATCAATCCCAACAATCCCACCGGGGCGGTCTATCCGCGTGCGGTTCTGGAGGCGCTGGCGCAACTGGCGGAGCGCCGCGGTCTGATCGTGTTCAGTGACGAGATCTACGACCAGATGACTTACGACGGCGCCGAGTTTGTGCCCATGGCGACGCTGGTGCGCGATACGCTGTGTGCGACACTCTCGGGCCTGTCCAAGGTCTACCGCGCCTGCGGCTACCGCGTGGGCTGGGCGGTGTTCTCCGGACGCACCCATGCGGCGGGGGATTATCTGAACGCGCTGGAGCTGCTCACATCGCTGCGCCTGTGCAGCAACGTGCTGGCGCAGTGGGCGGTGCAGACCGCGCTCGGGGGTCACCAGAGCATTCGTGACCTGGTCTCGCCCGGCGGGCGGCTGCACGACTCGCGCGCCGCGATCCTCACGGCGGTGCACGGCAGCCGCTTTCTCACGCTCGCTCCTCCGGGGGGGGCGATGTACGCCTTCGTGGGCGTGGACCGGAGCGCGCTGCCGGATTTCGACGACCAGCAATTCACGCTCGACCTGCTCGAGCAAAAGCACGTGCTGGTCGCGCCCGGCGTGAGCTTCAACGTGCCGTACTGCAATCACTTCCGCATCACCAACCTCCCCGATGCGGCCACGCTCCGGGACGTCTTCGGCCGCATCGACGAGCTGCTGAGCGCCTACGCGGCCGGGGCCCGCGAGAGTAACGTGGTGAGCGCCGCCTCGCGCTTCAAGTAACTTATCTAAAGAGTTTCTAATAGCCTGTTTTGTTTAGGCTTCCAACCGACCTAACCGAGCATCTGCGCGATCACGGCACCCTCGTCGTGCCGTCCCCGCAGCGAGCGCACACGGTGCGGCTCGCGCACGCGGCAGCAAGGCTGGACGCGGGGAAGCGAGTGTGGGCGAGCGCCGCTGTGCACTCGAGCGCGGTGTGGCTGCGGCAGGAGGCACAGCGCTGCGCCGCCGCGCAGCTAAGCGAGTGGCCGCGGCTGCTCACGCCCGCCGAGGAGTGGTTCCTGTGGCGGCAGTACGCGGCGGAGGCCACACGCCGCTTCGCGCTCGTGAACGGCGGCGCGCTGGCGGAGTCGCTGCAGCGCGCGAGTGAGCTCGCGGCGCACTTCGGTATCGCGCTCAGGGCCGGGGCCCCCGACAGCGAGGCGACACTCCTGTGTGAGGCCCAACAGGTGTTTGACGAGCGCTGTCGGTCGCTGCGCGCAGCGAGCGTGGCCTCGCTGCTGGAGCGGATGACGGCGGCGGACGCGGGCACCGGGCGCGCCCCGCTCCTGCGGGGCTTCGATACGCTCCCGCCCCGCCTGCGGGCGATCGCGGCGGCGCGCCATCCGCGGGCCGAGCCGCAGGGCCGGGAGCCGCGCGATCCGCCCGCGGAGCCGAGAGTCCTGCGCGCCGCCGATGCGCAGGAGGAACTCGAGCGGATCGCCGAGTGGTGTCGCCGGCGCGTCCTCGGTCAACCCGACGCGCGGCTGCTCGTCATATGCCCTGGAGCGCCCGGAGCGCGCGAAAGGCTGGCGACGCTCATTCGCCAGGCGCTTGATCCAGGCAGCGTGCTCAGCGCCACCGCGCCTGCCGATACGCGAGTGGGGATCGAAGGCGGTCAGCCGCTCGCGCAGCTGCCAATGATCGCGCACGCGCTCGCGACGCTCGAGTGGCTCGCGGGGGCTGAGGGGGACTTCGAATCCTACAGCCGCTGGCTGCGTGCGCCGCATTGGAGCGGTCCGTCTGCGGCCGTACGCGCCCGGCTGGATCTGAAGCTGCGCGAGCGCGCCTCACCCAGCCTGCGCCTGCGGGAGCTCCTGGGCGGGCTGCAGCTTGCACCGCTGGAGCTGCAGGCCGCGGCTCGCGAATTCACGGCGCAGCTCGCAAGCGCCAGCGCCGCGCTCGGCGAAGGAAACACCTCGCCGCGGGCCTGGTCGGAACGCATCACCGCGGCGCTCGCCGCGGCCGGCTGGCCCGGACCGCGTGCGGCGGAAAGTGCCGGCCAGCAGACCCTCATGCGCTGGCACGAGCTGCTGGAGGAGTTCGGGGATCTGAGCGGCAGCGTCGGGTCCGTGGCGCGCGGGGAGGCGCTCGGCCTGGTGAAAGAACTCGCCGCGCGCAGCGCTTTCCGGCCCGCCGATGCGGACCTCACCGTCACCCTCTCGCCCGCGCTCGCGGACCCGGTGGTGCAGTACGACGGCATCTGGGTGGCGGGGCTTCACGCCGAGGTGTTCCCGCAACCGGTCGAGCCGGACCCGTTCTTGCCACTGCCCGCCCAGATCGCCGCGGGCGTCCCGGCGGCAAGCGCCGCGGGGCGCCTGGCCCAGGCGCGCACACTGCTCGCGGCCTTGCGCCGTGGGGCCGGTGAGCTGGTGCTCTCCGCGCCGCTCTATTCCGAGGATCTTGAGCTGCTGCCGAGCCCGCTGCTCACCGGCGGCGCCGTGGAACCGCCTGCTCAGCGCCTGGTCTGGCTGCCGGCGAGTCTGCATCGCGAGGGTCTGACCGAAACGCTCATCGACGCCACCGGACGTCCATGGGTCGCCGCCCAACCGTTGCCCCGGGGCACGAAGAGCCTCGATCTGCAGAACCAGTGTCCGTTTCGCGCCTACGCGGAGTTGCGGCTCGGCAGCACCCGGCGCGAAAGCGCCGAGCCGGGCATTGCGCCCAACCGGCGCGGCGAGCTGCTGCATGCAGCGCTGCAGAAACTGTGGGAGCAGTTGCGCGACTCGCGCTCGCTCGGCGCATTGTCCAGCGCGGCGCTCGATGCGCTCATCGCGCGCAGCGTCGAGCAGGCGGCGCAGGCCCTGGCACGTCCTGCCGGCCGACGGCGCCGGCAGCGCGCCTTCGCAGACATGCAGCTGGACATGTTCGTGGAAATGGCGCCCGCGCTGGCGCGCGAGTGCCGCCGCGCTGCGCGCCTGATCCGCAGATTGTGTGAATGCGAGCGCGAACGGGCGCCCTTCAGCGTGCAGGCGATCGAGAGTGATGCCGAGCTCGTGCTGGCGGGGGCGACGCTGCGCATGCGCATCGATCGGGTCGACGCTCTCGCCGGCGGCGGCCGCGCGATCCTCGATTACAAGAGCGGGCGGCGCGTGAGCGCAGACTGGTACGGCGAGCGGCCGACGCATCCGCAATTGCTCGCGTACTCGGAAGCCCTCGGTGAGGAGGTGGTGGCCCTCGCCACCGTCAGCGTGAATGCGCGCGAGGTGCGCTTCGACGGCATCGCGCGCGCGGCGCGGCTGCTGCCGGCCGTCAAGGCGGTGCGCACCGCGGGCGCCGCGGATGCTTGGGGAGAGCAGCAGCGCGCGTGGCGGGCCATCGTGGCGCGCCTGATCCGTGCATTTCTCGCCGGCGATGCGGCCGTCGATCCCAGGCCCGGAGCCTGCGACTACTGTCACGTCATCGACATCTGCCGGATCACCGAGCGCCCCGAGGCCACCAATGAATGAGCTGAGCCGTGCCGATGGCGAGGCCCGCGAGCGCGCCATTGATCCGTACCGCTCTATCCTGTTGCAGGCGCCAGCCGGATCGGGCAAGACCTCCATGCTCACGCAACGCTACCTGCGCCTGTTGTGCACGGTGGACGAGCCGGACGCGATTCTCGCCATCACCTTCACGCGCAAGGCCGCGGCGGAGATGCGCGCTCGCGTGACGCACGCGCTGCGCGGGGAGATCGCAGCCGATGACCCGTGCGCCGCAGAGTTGCGCGCGCTCACCGGGGCCGCGCTGCGCCACGCCGCGCTGCGCGGCTGGAATCTCGCGCAGGACCCGGGTGCGCTGCGGATTCAAACCATCGACTCGTTCACCTATTGGCTCGCGAGCCAGCTGCCGATCGCCGCCCGGGCGGGGGGCACGCTGCGGGTCACCGAGGCGCCGCAGGAACTGTATCGCCACGCCGCGCGTCGCACGCTCCTGGCCGCGGAGGCCGATGCCGTGCTCGGCGCCGACACCGAGCTGCTGTTCGAGCGTCTCGACAACCATTGGAACAACGTCGAGCGGCTGCTCGCAGAGATGCTGGGCCAGCGCGCTCACTGGCTGCGCTACGTGCTGCAAACGGGGCCGGGGGAACTGTGCGCGCGCGTCAACGCGAGCCTCGCCCACATCATCGGCGCGCACCTGGCCGCGGCGAGTGAGCGTTTGCCGCCCACGCTGCGGCTCGCCGCGCAGCAGCTCCCCGGCGTCGGCCCCCTGGGAAGCGATCCCACGCACCTCGGCGCCTGGAAGCGCCTCGCGGGCTACACCCTGACGGGCGGACGCTGGCGTGTGAGGCTCACCGAGGGGCTGCTCGGACCCGAGTACGCCGAGGCCACGGCGCGCGAGGCGCTCAGGTCCTGCATCGGTCAATTGAGCGCCCTACCGGGCAGCGCCGAGCTGCTGCAGGGCGTGGCAACGCTGCCGGCCGCGGCCTTGAGTGAGGCGGACGAGGCGGCGATCGCGGCGCTGTCGCGGGTGCTCGAGCGCGCGGCGCGCGAGCTGCACGTTGAATTCGCGGAAGCTGGGCGCGTCGACTACGCCTACGTCACCGGTGCGGCGCGCGCGGCGCTCACCGAGGCGGGGCTCCCCACGGAGCTGGCGTTGCGCACCGGCCTGGCATTCACGCACATTCTGGTCGATGAGTTCCAGGACACGTCGCTGGCGCAGTTCCAGCTGCTCGAATCGCTGACCGCCGCCTGGCAGGAGGGCGATGGGCGCACGCTCTTTATCGTGGGCGATCCGATGCAGTCGATCTACCGCTTCCGCGATGCGGAGGTGGGTCTGTTTATCAGCGCGCGCGAGCATGGCATCGGCAACGTGCGGCTGACGCCGTTGCGGCTGACGCGCAATTTCCGCGCCACGCCCGCACTGGTTGACTGGACCAACGAGGTGTTTGCGCAGGTGTTCCCCGCCGCCGATGAGCTGCGCGCCGGCGCGATCGCCTTCAGCGCGAGTGTCGCCGCCCGGGCGCCCACCGGCGGGTCACCGCCGCTCGAGGACGCCAGCGTGCAACTGCGCCTGTTCCCAGGTGACCGCGACGCCGAGGCGCGGGCGATTGCCGCGCGGATCACCGCGCTGCGGGGCCGCGACAGCCAGGCGCGCGTGGCGGTGCTGGTGGCGGCGCACGCGCACGCCGTTCCGATCGTGAATGCCCTCAGGACCGTCGGCGTGGAGGTGCTCGGCGTGGACCTGGTGCCGTTGGCGGAGCGGCCAATCGTGCGCGACCTGGTGCAGCTCGCCCGGGCGTTGCACGATCTCGGCGACCGCAGCGCCTGGCTCGCCGTGCTGCGCGCTCCCTGGTGTGGCGCGAGCCTGGCGACGCTCACTGCGCTGTCCGGTCCCGAGGAGCCGCAACTCATCTGGGAAGCGCTCGCGGACGCCGGGCGCCTCGCGCGCTGTGCGCCGCGTGACCTGGTGCGCCTGGCGCGCGTGCGCGAAGTGTTGGCGGGGGCGCTCGAGCGGCGCGACGGCGCCCCGGCGGCAGACTGGCTCGAGGCGACCTGGGTACAGCTCGGCGCGCCGGATGCGTATCCGCGAGCGCAGCTAGCAGACGCACGTGTGTTCTTCACCGCGCTCGCCGAGCGGGCGGCCGCCTTTGAGTGGCGGGGGCCCGAGGATTTTGCAGCCCTGCTTCACGACCTGTACAGCGGGCCGGAAGCCCCGGGCGTGAATCCCGTGCAGGTCATGACCATTCACCGCGCGAAGGGTCTGCAGTTCGATCATGTGTTTGTGCCGGGACTGGACCGGAGCGTCGGCGCAGGCGAGCGACCGCTGCTGCGCTGGATCGACCTGCCGCGCGAGCGTGATCTCAGTGATCTCATCGTGGCGCCCGCTCCCACCATCGGGGAGGAGGGCGGGGGCGAGTTGAGTTCGTATCTCGCAGGGCTGCTCGCCCAGCGTGCCCGGCACGAGCGCTTGCGTCTGATGTATGTGGCGGCAACCCGCGCCCGACAGACGCTGCATCTCTCCGGCGCTCCGAAGATGAGGGCGGGAGGGCGCCTCGACCCGGAGCCGCGCACGCTGCTCGCGTGCCTGTGGCCGGCGCTCGCCGAGCGCTTTCAGGTACAGGCGGCGCCGGCGGACTGCGCGCCGCCGCCGAAGCGCCCTCCAGCGCTGCCGCTACGGCGACTGAGCGACGCCTGGCGGGCGCCGCAGCTGCCCGCCGCCGCGCCGTTGCCGCATTTGCCCCTGGAGCGGGCGTCGATCGAACCTCCCGAGTTCAGCTGGGTCGGGGAAACCCAGCGGCACATCGGCACCGTGGTGCACGCGCTGCTGGCGCGTGTCGCGGACGCGCCCGCGCTGCCCACCGGCGAGCAGCTCGAAGCGCAGCGTGACGCGGTGCTGCGGCAGCTGCGCCGCGAGGGCGTGCCTGAACGCGAGCGAGCGCAAGCGACGGACCTGGTGCTCGCGGCGTTGGCGCGCACCGTCGCCGACGAGCGGGGCCGCTGGATACTCGGCGCCGGACACCGCGAGGCGCACAGCGAGCTGGCCCTGACCGGCGTGACCGCCGGCCGACTGCGCAGCGTCGTGATCGATCGCTGCTTCGTGGACGACACCGGCACGCGTTGGGTGATCGACTACAAGACCAGCCGTCACGAGGGCGGGGGGCTCGAGAGCTTTCTCGATCAGGAAATGCAGCGCTACCAGGGGCAGCTCTCCGGCTACGTGGCGCTGGCGCGCGCACTCGGACCGCAGCCGGTACGGGCGGCGTTGTATTTTCCGCTGCTCGGCGCGTTTCGCGAGCTGACCTGAGCGCCGGGCGCGCCGGCGGTGCGCGTCTCACGCAACCGCCGGCGCAATCGCCTCAGAACGACAGGAACGCCCCGACGTTGCCGTTGGTGCTCTTGTTTTTGTTGCCGTTGTGCGCGTCGGCTTGCACATCGCTGAACTCACCCAGCAGGGTCAGGTTCTTGGTCAGCGAGTAGTACACGCCGCCGGTGACCTTGCGGTTCTTGGACACCAGGGCGGCCAAGTCGGTGGCGTTGGCCAAGTCGAGCTTGCTTTCCCCGTAGTTGACGCCGAACTTCACGTCGCCCACCTTGTAGGTCGCCTGCACCAGGAACCCATCCGAGTCGCGCTTGTTACCGAGGCCGTCGTCCGACAGGATGAAGAAGCCGGTCGTGCCCAGTCCGCTGCCGTGGTAGTAGTACGCGAACGCCTCGAAATCGGCCACATCGATCTTGGCGAACACGTCGAATCCCGTACCATCGTAGTCGTACGCGTTGCCCGCGCCTATCGTGGCTGCGCAAGGAGCCAGTGGCCGGCAGATGTAGTTCTGCTTCTGCGAGATGAACGTGGCGGACCCGTAGAACTTGGTAGTACTGGAGACCGGCACCGTCCAGGCGAGTTTGCCGTGAAAGCCCGGCGCCTTCTTGCCGACCGTGATGTCGGTGTTGGTCGCGGAGTTGAGCGGATCGAAGATCCCGATCGTGAAGTTCAACCCGGAAAAGTCCGGCGTCGTGTAGTTCATCTGCGCGAGCGTGTCGACGTAGATGTAGCCCAAGCCGATCGAGCCGAGCGTGGTGTTAGAGGGCGCCGGGCCCGAGGCACTGCCGGCCACGCCGACGCCGGGCAGGGTCATGTCGTTGATGATCGCGTCGAAACCGAACAGGCCGAAGTTGCGGCCGAACATGAAGGTCCCCATCTCCTTGTTGCCAAAGGTCAGGTAGACCTGACGAACGTCCAGGCCGGTGGTGCCGAGCGCAATGTTCGAGGAACCGTTGCCGGTGGTCTGCTGCAGATTGGGACTGCCACCGTCGTTGGTTGCGATTCCGGGATACAGCCCAAGGTGCGCCGATAAGTCGATGCCCATCTGCGTCGTGGAGACTCCGAAAGTGAAGGCAGCGGGCAGCAGGCCGTTACCGACATTGGACACATTGCTGCCACTCTGGCTACCGACGCAGGCGAGGCCGCCGGCAACCACGGACGCCGAGGTCAGGCTTTCACAGTTGGAATAGATGTAATGGACGTTGACGTTGCCGGCGACGGTGAACGTCCAGGCGCCGTCGGCGGTCTTCAGATCCATGGCCCCTGCCGGCGCCCCCATCAGACCGCACAGGACTCCCGCGGCCCAAGGCGCGAGCGGGTAGAGTTTTCCGCGGAGCTTGGTCATGAGTTCCTCCTTAAGCAGATTTTTTTGCATTCGAAACTTCATTGCGCGGTAGTGCAGCATCCGTGTTGCGGATGGGCCCGCATCTCCGTGGTTGGAAAGCAAGTGATGTGCCAGTCGGAGTTGCGACAGAACAACAGCGGAGGGTGTTATCGAACAATGGGTTATCGGCCGCCCGCCGCGCGGCAGGGTAAAGCGTTGCCAGAAAAGCTACACTCGGCCGGGGTTGTGTTACCGAAGCGCTACACCGGCGCGGGTCGAAGCCACCCGGTTGCCCGGAGAGGAAAACGGGTGCAGAAACGCAGGGGCGGGCTGGCGCTACTGGGTTCAATGTGCATGGCAGCCGGGGTGTCGCATGCCCTCTCGGCTGAGGCGGACGCGCCGGGGCTGCCCGGCAATTCCGCGACCGCCCAGGAGCTTCCCCAGGTGGTGGTCATTGGCAACGCGCCGCTGCTGGGCTTCGGCCTGCCGCTGAATCAGGTGCCGTCGAATGTCCAGACCGCAGACAGTCAGGACATGAAGCGTGCACAGACTACCGACGTCGCCGATTACCTGAACAGAAGCTTCAGCGGCGTCAACGTGAGTGAGAGCGCCGACAATCCCTTCCAGCTGGACATCAACTATCACGGGTTCACCGCCTCGCCGTTGCTCGGAACGCCCGAGGGCTTGTCCGTCTACGTCGATGGCGTGCGCGTCAACGAGTCATTCGGCGACACGGTCAACTGGGACCTGATCCCGGAATCCGCGATCTCCACCGCTTCACTCATTTCGGGCTCCAACCCGGTTTTTGGACTGAACACTCTGGGCGGAGCGCTGTCGCTGCAAACCAAGAGCGGACACGATAATCCCGGAACGGAGATTGAAGCCTATGGCGGCTCCTTTGGTCGTCGCTCGTTCCAGGGGGAAAGCGGCGGGGCGCTCGGGCCCCTCGACTACTTTGCCACGCTTCACTACTTCGACGAGAGCGGCTGGCGCGACCTGTCACCAACAACCGTCTGGCAGACTTTCGGCAAGGTGGGTTGGCAGAACGACAAGACCGACGTCGATCTGAGCTACACCTATGCCGATACCAGGCTGTTCGGCAACGGTGCAACGCCGCTAAGCATGCTCTACTACCGGCGCGAGCAAAGCTACACGCCCGACTCCACCCACAACCTGCTGCACTTCGTCAACCTCACGGGCACACAGTTTCTGTCCGCTCACCTGTTGCTCTCGGCGAACGCCTACTACCGCCGTCTGATCACCGACAGCAGCAACGGCAGCAACAACGATAATTACCTGGCTGCGGCCTACGCCGGGCCACCGCTCAACTGCGGCGTAGCGCCGGCGGACCGGCTCGGGATTGCTTATTGTTCCAACGACGTGACGCAGGTATCGCGGCTGATTCAGCGCACGGTGGGATTCGCGGCGCAGTTGACGGACCCACAGGACTTTTTTGGCTGGAAGAACCAAGCCGTTCTCGGCGTCGACTACAACGATTCCGACGACAATTTTGCGCAGGCATTTCAGTACGGGATGTTCGCCCCGGACCGCACGCTCATCTACCTCGACCATCCGCTCAACAACCAGACGGTCATCTCGCTGCGGGGCAGCAACAGGATTTTCGGCGCGTACCTGACCGACACCCTGTCACCGGGCAAATTTGTGCATGTGACCGTCTCCGCCCGTTACAACCGCAGCACGGAAACGCTCAACGGCTACCACGTGGATACCGATGTGGGCGATGCGGGCTCAGGCTTTGATGAGGCCGGCCCGCTGGTCGGCGAACACACCTTCAGTCGAATCAATCCCGCGATCGGCTTTACCGTTACGCCGACTGAATGGGTGACGTACTACGCCAACTACAACGAGGCGAGTCGCGCACCGAGCGTCATCGAGCTCGGGTGTGCAAACCCGCAGCAACCTTGCGGGCTGCCGAACGATTTTGCGAGCGACCCGGATCTGAAGCAGGTGGTTGCGCATACATTCGAGCTGGGGCTGCGCGGGAATCTGGCGGATCGCCGCCTGAACTGGAGTGCCGACGTTTTTCGCACGCTGAATCGCGACGACATCGAGTTCATCGCCACAAGTACCAATGCAGGCTACTTTGACAACGTCGGCAATACGCGCCGGGAAGGCCTTGACCTTGCCGTGGGCGGCAGAGTCGGCGGCTTGCAGTGGCATCTGGCCTACAGCCTCGTCGATGCGAGCTTTCAGTCCGGTTTTGTCGTCAGCGCCGAATCAAACAGCAGTGCGAACGCCAACGGCGACATCGTGGTTCGCCCCGGAGACCGGATTCCCCTGATACCACGCCACACCGGCAGGCTGGTGCTCGACTACGAGGTGAATCCGCACTTGCAGCTCGGCGGCAACCTCATCATCGTTTCGGGTTCCTATCTGCATGGCAATGAAAACAACGCCAATCAGGCGGGCGCTACGAATGGTGAAGGCGTCCACATCTCCGCGACCGGCACTGGATGGATTCCGAGCTATGCGGTCGTTAATTTGCAGGCCACCCATCAGCTCGGAAAGTCTGTCGATCTTTTCGCGCGTATCGTAAACGTGCTCGACAAGCAGTATTCGACGGCGGGGTTCCTGACCAGCAGCACCTTTAACCCGAATGGCACTTTCCGCGCCAACCCGGACGAGCGCACCCATGAGAACGCGGTCTCTCCGGGCACGCCGCGGGCAGTCTGGGCCGGTGTGAGGCTGCACTTCGACTAACGTTGTCGCTCGCTGCGCGCCGTGTGCGGTGACGCTGTGCCATTTCCGTCACAGACTCGCGCACGACGCACACCGGTCGCGCAGCGTGGTTGCATCGCCGTGAACCGTTGTGGCTGCTCGCCGAGCTGACCGCTGAGTGGACTGAGGCGCGGCAAAAGGGCGTAACATTGACGTTCGCCATGGCTGCTAACCGCGGAGCGCGCGCATCCTGACGCGTGCGGTTTTGGGGTACACATGCGCTCGACTGGAATGTTGGCCGCAATAGCGCTGACCGTCTGCGTTCTTCTGCCCGGCGCCGCGAGTACCGGTGCGGCGGCGCCCGCAGCGGGCGTCGTGCAGCCCGAATTCGGCGGCCAGTGTGCGATGGGGCTCTCGGAGGGTCACTCGATCGCGACGGACTGCTCGATCAGCTGGACGGCACGTGACGGCAAGCGCTACTGCTTCAGCACCGAGCAGGCCAAGAAGCAGTTCCTCGAGGACCCGCAGGGCAACATCGAGCGTGCACTCGACTTCAGCGCGGCGGGCGCGGTGCAGGCGACCGGCGAACGCATGGACGCGTACAAGACCGAGGATGTCGAGACCTTTGTCTCGCGCGATATCGCCGAGACGGTCGCGCACAACGGCGGCATCTTCCCCCTCGTCGACCCGGTGAGTGGCACGACGCTCAAGCTGATCTATGAAAAAATCGACTTCACCCGCACGCTGCACGGCTATGGCTTTTTTCCCGACGTGATCTTCCATGCGCAGGACGATGCGCAAAAGCGCTATCTGATCGACTTCTGGGTCAAGCCGGGCGCGGACAAGCTCCAGATCGTCGACACCCGCATCCGCAAAGCTCCCAAGCGCGAGGGCACGGCGTGGACGCTGCAGACCCGGCAGCCGATCCCGTGGTGGTGGATTCCGGCATCGGAGCACCCCGGTAAGACCGAGCAGACGCGCGGATGGGAAGTGATGTCGGCGGTGGAGCAGAGCGTCGTCGAGAGGCGCGACCCGAAGCAGGGGACCCTGAAGGTCAAGGACCCCGTGACCGGCGAGACGCTCGAGCTCGACTTCGTGGGTACCCACCAGCCCGTGCGCCGCCTGCAGCAGGACGGTCGCTTCTTCGCGTGCACGGATTTCCGCAAGGCCGGCACGACCGACCAGTTCTACGATCTCGACTTCTGGGTCAACGAGCACGGTGGCAAGCTGACGGTGGACGAGATCCGCCTGCACAAGGTGCCGGTGAAGCAGGAGGACGGCACCTGGGTGCAGAAGTCACGTTACAACTTCGACGATCTCAAGTTCGACGTCGTGCCCTAGTAGAAGAATATCCCGCGTCGCCGCGGTTCGGCCGGGTGCTGTTCGCAGATGAAGTCAAGCCACGCACACAGAGTGCTTGGGGCGCTGCTCGCCGTCCTGACGGCCTGCGCCAGCGCCCCGCAGGCCCCGCCACCGGATCCGTCGCGCACAGCGGCGGCGTTCGCCGCCCGGCGCCTGGACGCGCTGCCCGCCGACGCTGCGCTCGCGGGAGCGACTTGGAGCCTCCAGCAATGGTTTGATGCGGCGCTCAGGCTCAACCCGCAACTCGCGGAGAGCCGCGCCCACGTGTTCGCGGTAGCCGCCGCCGAGCGCACGGCCGCCGAGCACCCGAACCCGGCCATGGACCTGTTCGGGGAGTACGTCGATACCGCCGCGCGCAGCGGCGCGTGGCTGTACGGCGTGTCACTCGATTTTCTGCTCCGTCGCCCCGGCGACCGCGCGCGTGCCCGGCGCAACGCCGCTGTGCAAACTGCGGTCGCCGAATCGGATCTGGCGGAAGCGATCTGGCGTGTGCGGGCGTCGCTGCGCCTCGCGCTCCTGGATGTTGCCTCCGCCCGTGACGAGGCGGCGCTGCTCGAGACCCTGGTCGGCGAGCGACAGGCGCTGCTCGCGAGCGGCCGGGCGCGGGCGGACGCGGGCCAGCTCGCGCGCACCGAGACGCTGGCGAGCGAGCTGGAACTCGCGCGCGCCGAGCAGCGACTGGACCACGCGCGGGCACGCCAGCTCGACGCCGAGGCGCGTTTCGCCGCGGCCGTAGGGCTGCCGGTGTCGGCGCTGGAGGGCGTAGCGGTTCGCTGGGATCGGTGGGCGGACATTGCCGCGCTCGTGCCCGCCGCCGCCCACGACTGGCGCGGCGAGGCGCTCATCGGGCGCCCGGAAATCGTGCGCGGGGTGCGCGAGTACGACCTGGCGGACATCTCGCTGCAGGGCGAACTCGCCAAGCGCTGGCCGGAAGCGCACGTGAACCCGGGCTACTCCTGGGGCCACGACGGGATCCGCCAGGACCCCCTGAACGATGTCATGCACGAGAACGCGGTGGGCGTGGGCTTCGAGCTGCCCGTGTTCAACCAGCACCAGGGCGCCATCGGTGAGGCCGTCGCCCGCCGTGACACGGCGCGTGAGCATCTCGTGGCGATCCAGGCGGACATGTACGAGCAGATCGATCGCGCCCAGCGCGCCTGGCCCCGGGCGCGGCTTGCCTGGGAAGAGGCCGGAGCGGCGGCAGCGATCGCCAGCCGCCTGCGCGAGGCCGAGGCGCGGGCGCTCACGGCCGGGATCACCGATCGCAGCGGCTCGCTGGCCGCCGCGGTGGCAGCGACCGAGACGCAGCTGTTGGTGCTGCAGGCCGCCTACGAGGCCGAACTTGCCTTCGGCGCCCTCGAGGACGCCTACCGCCGACCCCTGCAGGGGCCCGACGGGCCCCCGTGAAGGTCTCGACACGACTGCTGCTGCTGGCCTTGCTGCCGGGGTTGGCCCACGGCGAACACCCAGCCCTCGCGCTGAGTGACGCGCAGCAACGGGCCGCGGGCATTCGCCTCGATCACCCGGTTGCAACGGTGAACGCGCCGCTGGTGGAGGCCTACGGCCTCGTCATCGACCCGGTGGCGCTCGTCACCGACATCGGCCGGATGGAGAGTACGCAGGCCGCCTGGCATGCAGCGCAGGCGGATGTCGCGCGCCTGGCCGCGCTCTACCGGGACAACCTGAACGCGTCGCTCAAATCCCTGCAGCTGGCGCAGGCGCAGGAGAGCGAGACCGGCGCGCAGGCGCGAGCGGCGGCGACGACATTCGCGCTGCAGTGGGGACCGGTGGCTACGCTCGGTGCGCACAAGCGCCGCGCGCTCATCGACGCCCTGAGCGCGAACCGCGAGCTGCTCGTGCGTGCGGGGCTGCCCGGACAGCGTCTGGCGGACTCGGTAGGCCCGCGGGCGCTGCTGGAAATCGATGGCGTGAACGTCGCGGCCCGCGTACTCGGGCCCCTGCAGAGAACCGACCCGCAGCTGCAGGGCGTTGCCTGGTTGCTGGCGGTCGAGCGCGCGCCGCAGGGACTCGGGCCGGGCGCACACGTGCGGGTGCTGTTCGAGCGCGCGCCGGTCAAGGGCTTGTTGGTCCCGGCGGTGGCGCTCCTGTACGGCGAGAAGGGTGCCTACGTGTACCGTGACGTCGGCCGCAACACGGGCGGCAAGCACCAGTACGAAGCGGTCGCGGTGCAGCTGCTCTCGGCCGTGGGAGAGGGCTGGCTGGTGAGCGGACTGAACGCCTCCGACGCCATCGTGGTCGATGGCGCCGGCGTCCTGTGGTCGCTGCAGGGGATCGGCACCTTCTCGGCGGCAGAAGAAGAGCACGACTGAAGCGTCATGCTCGCCGCCAGCGTCCGTGCCTCGATCGCGCACCCGAAGATCGTCACGGCGCTCTCGCTGTTGATTGCGCTGCTCGGCGCCAACGCGCTGCTGAACGCGCGGCTCGACGTGTTTCCGGACTTCGCGCCGCCGCACGTGCTGGTGCAGACCGAGGTGCCGGGACTGGATGCCGCCCAGGTCGAGGCGCTGGTGACGCGACCGCTCGAGGGCCTGCTCGCCGGCGCCGAGAACGTCGCGGCCATCCGCTCGACCTCGAGCCAGGGACTGTCGGCTATCCAGGTCGTCTTCGGCAGCGGCGGTGATCCCTATCGACAGCGCCAGGTGATCACCGAACATCTGGCGCAGTCCGCGGGGCTCCTGCCGGCCGGGGCCGGGGCGCCGCTCTTGTCGCCGCTCAGCTCCTCGATGGAGTACCTGCTGCATTTCGGCTTCACGAGCGATCGGCTCTCGCCGATGGAGCTGCGCGACCTCATCCGCTGGACGGTCAAGCCGCAGATCCTTGCCGTTGCCGGCGTCGCGCAGGCGCAGATCTTCGGCGGCGATTCGCGGGAACGGCAGCTGCTGATCGACCCGGTCAGACTGCAGGCGGCCGGGGTGACGCTCGACGACGTGTACGCGGCGGTGCGCCGCGGGACCGAGCTCATCGGCGGCGGCTACCTGGAGACCGCCACCCAGCGCATCGTCCTGCAGGCCCAGACGCCGGGCGATTCGCCACAGTCGCTCGCCAAGGCGGTGATCACGACGCGCGAGGGCGTGCCGCTGCGCATCGGCGACGTCGCCACCGTGCTGGACGGACCGGCGCCGCGCATCGGCGATGCGATGATCGGCGGGCGCCCGGGCATACTCGTGGAGACCTCGACCCAGTTTGGCGCCAACACCCTCGAGGTGTCCTACGCGCTCGAGAAGCGCCTCGCAACGCTCGCCCCGGCGCTCGCGGCACAGGGTGTGCAGTACCATCCGGCGCTCTTGAGGCCCGCGAGCTTCATCGAGAGCGCGATCGCGAAGCTGCGCAATTCACTGCTGGTCGGCGCGGTGCTCGTGGTCGCGCTGCTGCTCGTGACGCTGCGTGACTGGCGCGGCGCGCTGATCTCGTTCAGCTCGATTCCTGTGTCGCTGCTCGCGACGGTGTGGTTTCTCATGGGCCGCGGCATCTCGCTCAATACGATGAGCCTGGGCGGCCTGGTCGTGGCTCTCGGCGTGGTCGTCGACGACGCGGTGATAGACGTCGAGAACATCACGCGCCGGCGGCGCGATGCGCCGCCCGGCACCGATGGCCGCCAGCTCCTCATCGATGCATCGCTCGAGGTCAGACGCCCGGTGTTCTACGCCACCGCCGCGGTGGCGGTCGCGTTCCTGCCGATCTTCATGCTGTCCGGACTCCAGGGTTCGTTCTTCCGGCCGCTGGCGACGGCCTTCATGGTGGCAGTCGGTCTCTCGTTGCTCGTGGCCATGAGCGCCACGCCGGCACTGTGCGCGCTCCTCATGGGCCGCTACGTGCCGCGCCCGGAAGCGCTGTGGCTGCGCCGCTGCAAGACGCTGCAGCACCGGGCCGTCGCCCGCCTGCACGGACGCCCGCTGCTGGTTCTCGCCACCCTCCTGTTGACGGGCGCCGCCGGCGTTGTGCTCCTGCCCATGCTGGGCGCGCGGCTCCTGCCGGACTTCCGCGAGGACTACCTGATCGCCCACGCCGCCCTGCGACCGGGCATCGCGCTCGAAGAGACCGCGCGCGTCGGCCGGCGCATCGCCGAACGCCTGGCGGCGATCCGGGGCGTTCGCAGCGTCGCCGAGCAGATCGGGCGCGCCGAGAACGGCCAGGACCCCGATGCGCCGAACAAGAGCGAGTTCGAGATTCAGCTCGACCGCTCGCAGGGATTCACGACCGGCCAGCTCGACGCCAAGGTCCGCGCCGTGTTCGATGACTTCCCTAACCAGCTCGTCGAGATCTATTCAGTCCTCGTCGAGCGCATCGGCGAGACGCTGTCAGGCGAAGGCGCCCCATTCTTCGTGAGCGTCTTCGGCCCGGATCTCGACGTGGACGATCGGGTGGCCGGCGAGGTCGCTGCCGTGCTGCAGCGTCTGCCGGAAAGCCGCACCGTGCGCCTCAAGGCGCCGCCGCGCCAGGTGCAGCTGCGCGTGGCGCTGCATCCGGACCGGCTGATGCTGTACGGGCTGGAAGCCTCCGACGTGCTGCGTACGGTCAATGCGGCGTTCCACGGCACGACCGTCGCCGAACTCACCCGCGCCGATCGCAGCGTGCCCGTGACCGTGCGCATCGCCGGTGTGCGTCGTACCCCTCAGAACGTCGGCGATCTGCCGCTACGCGGGCGTGACGGCGCGCTGGTGCGACTGTCCGCCGTCGCCACCCTCGAGCTGGTGTCGGCACGCAGCCTCATCGACCATGAGAGCGGGCTGCGCCGCCAGATCGTCGTCGCGAATCCCAAGACCTCCGATCAGGCGGGCTACGCACGGGCCGCACGACAGGCGGTGGCGGCGCAGGTGAAGCTGCCGCCCGACGTCTATCTGCGCTACGGGGGCGAAGCTCCCGCGGTAGCGGCTGCCGCACGGGATCTGCTGCTGCATGCGCTCGCCGCCTTCGTGCTGATCGTGCTGCTGCTGGCGCTGGCCTTCGGCCGCAGCCGCCACGTCCTGCTCGTGCTGGTCGCCCTGCCGAGCGCGCTTCTCGGCGGCGTGGCCGCGGTGGCGGTCACCGGCGATACGCTGTCGCTGGGAGCAATGGTGGGCTTCGTCGCTCTGTTCGGCATGGCGGCGCGCAACACCATCCTGCTCATCTCCCACTACGACCACCTGGTCGCGGTTGAAGGACAGCCGTGGGGACTGGCGACGGCGGCGCGCGGCGCGGCGGAGCGGCTCACGCCGGTACTGCTCACGGCATCGCTGACGGCGCTCGCCCTGCTACCGGTCGCCATCCAGCTGCGCCAGCCGGGGCACGAGATCGAGGGGCCGATGGCGGTCGTGATCCTGGGTGGCCTCGTCTCCTCGACGCTCGTCACTCTCGTCCTCATCCCACCGCTCGCGGCGCGCTGGCTGCGCCCCGGCTGAGGCGGTGTGTCACATTCGGCACGACTCTGTGGCGGACGCGACTCGTTGTCGCCCGCCGGCGCGGCGATCTTTCCGCGCGTGACTGGACAAGCCTATGATAAGAGAGCTCTTCTTACGGCGAGTTGGGCACTGGCACGACACCTGCTAGAGAAAGACCGGTCGCAAGGCCACGTCGCGGCGTTCACGCTACAGCGTGCGCCGTCACAGGGGGCGGGGCGCTCGGAGAGTCAACGATACAACGCGAACCGAGGAGAACGGCGTATGCAATTCGATTCAAGGCTATGGAGGATGTTGGCAATCCTCGCACTCGGGGGCGGGTGCACCGCGGCGGTCAGTGACGAAGTCACCGATCGCGCCAAGGATCCTAATCTGTGGGCGGCGCCCGGCGGCGATCAGGCCCTGACACGGCACAGCCAACTGAAAGACATCACGACGGCGAACGTCAAGGGCCTGCAGATGGTCTGGTCGCAGTCGAGCGGAACACTGCGCGGCCACGAGGGCCAGCCGCTGGTCGTCACCGTCGGCAGCACTCCCATGATGTACATGGAGAGCGGCTGGCCGAACATCATTCAGGCGCTCGACCTCACCGATCCGGATCATCCGAAAGAGCTCTGGAACTACAGGAAGACTACGAATCGAGATGAGACAGCGGTTCCGCGCGCCTGCTGCGACACCGTCAACCGCGGGCCGTCCTATGCGGACGGCAAGCTGGTGTTCGGCACCCTCGACGGCTTCGTCGTCGCGCTCGATGCGAAGACCGGCAAGGAGGCCTGGGTCGTCAAGCACGCTTACCCCGCCAAGGGCGAGACCATCACGCCGGCGCCGCTCATTGCCGACGGCAAGGTGGTCATCGGGTTCGGTGGCGATGAGTTTGCGGCACGGGGTCGCCTGACCGCGTACGACCTCGGGACCGGCAAGAAAGTCTGGGAGTGCCACAGCACCGGCAGCGACAAGGACGTGTGCCTGACACCGGCCACGAACAAGGCGCATCCGGAATACGGTAAAGCCGGGTCCGATGTCGGCATCCACAGCTATCCCGGTGAGGAGTGGCAGCGGGGTGGCGGTGCGCTGTGGGGCTTCTACAGCTACGATCCGGAGCTGAAGCTCGTCTACGCCTCGACCGGCAATCCCGGCCTGTGGAGCCCGTCCTATCGCTGCAGCGAGAAGACTCATGAAGCGTGCAATACGGGCAAGCAGGACAACAAGTGGTCGATGGCGATCTTCGCGCGCAAGATCGACACGGGTGAGGCGGTCTGGGTTTACCAGATGACGCCGTTCGACCAGTGGGACTACGACGGCATCAACGAGAACATGCTCGAGGACCTGACGGTCGACGGCAAGGCTCGCAAGGTGCTCGTCCACTTCGACCGCAATGGCTTCGCCTACGTGCTCGACCGCAGCGACGGCACGCTGCTGCGCGCCAACAAGTACGTTACGACGAACTGGGCGGAGAAGGTCGACATGAAGACCGGTCGTCCGGTCAAGGTGAAGGAGCATTCACCGTTCGCTCCCGGCGGCAACACTCAGGCCTGCCCGTCGGCCATGGGCGGCAAGGACCAGCAGCCGTGCGCGATCGACCCGACCGAGCCTGGCATGGCGTACTGCCCGACCAACAACTGGTGCATGGAAGACGAGCCCCAGGAGCGCTCGCACACGCAGCAGGGCACGGTGTACGTGTTCGCCAACGTGTACATGTATCCGGAGAAACCGGGCATCACCGGCAAGTTCAAGAAGTTCAACTTCCTCACCGGCGAGACGGTATGGGAAATCCCGGACCCGTATCCGAATTGGGGCGGAGCGCTGGTCACTGACGGTGGACTCGCCTTCTACGGCAGCCTGAACGGCGACTTCCGCGCCGTCGACCGCGCCAACGGAAAGGTCCTGTGGCAGCGTCGTCTGGGCTCCGGGATCATCGGTAACCCGATTACCTACAAGGTAGCCGGCAAGCAGTACGTGTCGGTGTGGAGCGGCATCGGTGGCTGGATCGGATTGCCGGTCACGGCGGGCCTCGACCTCAGCGACAAGTTCGGCGCCATCGGTGCAACCGCCATGACCAAGGCGGCGAACCTTGACAAGATTCCGATGGGTGGAACTCTTTACACGTTCCGTGTCGAGTGAGCATGGCTGACAAGCCAAGTTGAGTCGGGAAGCGCCCGGTCTTCAAGACCGGGCGCTTTCATTTCGGAGCTCGACGCGCTGCGGGACGGCGCCCCGGGAGCAATCGATGATGTGGAAACGGGCGGCGATTCTGGCGCACGCCTCGATGGCAATATTCGCGGCGGCGACGGCGGCAGGCGATCAGCGCATCGGCTCCCTGCGTGTGTGCGCGGACCCCGGCAACATGCCGTTCTCGAACAACCGGGGCGAGGGCATCGAGAACAAGATCGCCGAGGTGCTCGCCAGGAGCCTTGGCACCTGGGTGCAGTACTACTACCGGCCCGGCATCGAGCGGGGCATGACGCGCACGACGCTGTATGCCGACGAGTGCGACGTGATGTTCGACATGCCGTCGGATACCGAGCGCGTACTGGTGACCACGCCGCTCTATCGCACGACCTTCGTGCTCGCTTCCCGCAGCGATCGCGGCATCACCATCAAGAACCTCGATGACCCGCGTCTGAAGACGCTCAAGGTCGGCGTCTACCAGACCTCGGCGATCCGCGAAGCGCTCACCGACCATGACGTGCGCAACCTCTCGATTCACTATCTCAGCCACGACGCGGACCTGGTGGCCGAGGATCAGCCGGCCTACCAGGTGCAGCAGGTGCTGGACGGCAAGATTGATATCGCCGCCGTGTGGGGGCCGTTCGCCGGCTACTACCAGGCGATGAAGCACGCGCCGATCGCCCTGCAGCCGGTCAACCTCATGGAAGACGCCGTGCCGCTCGAGTTCGATATGGCGGTCGCGGTACGCACGAGCGACAAGGATCTGCAGGCGCAGCTGGAGCGCGTGCTCCACGCCGAACGTGACGCCATCCGTTCGATTCTCACTGAATTCGGCGTGCCGTTGGTTCGTTGCGATACGTGTCTTGTCAGCGGCGATCTGCCCTCGCACGGACCCTACGCGCCGCCGCAGCGCGCGGCGCAATCCGTCAGTCGCGCACCGGCCGTCAGCGTCGCGCAGCTCAACGGCTGGCTCGCCGCTGGCGCGAACGTCAGCGTCGAGCTCAACAACGCCGTCCTCGCCGGCGACAAGGTGCGCATCGCCTACCTGCTCGACAAGAAGCACACGCCGATCGACGCCCAGGACCTGCAGGGTGAGACCGCGCTGCAGATCGCCATCCGCCAGAAATCTGAAGCCCTGGTCCGCTACCTGCTCGAGCGCGGCGCCGGCGTGGCTGTGCCCGACCGTGACGGCTGGACGCCCCTGATGACGGCTGCCTGGGTCAACGAGGGGTCGATTGTCACACTGCTGACGAAGCAGCATGCCGACCCGAACGCCGCCGGCGCCGGTAACCTCACGCCGCTCGGCATCGCCTTGCAGGGCGGCAAGGATGCAGCCACGGTGGCCCTGATCGAGGCGGGGGCCGACGTCAATCGCCCCGTGGGGGCGGCCGGGTACACCCCGCTCATGCTCGCCGTCGCCCAGCAGTCGAAGACCGCAGCCCAGGCCGTACTCAAGCGCGGGGCGGACGTGAATGCCCGCAACCAGGGCGGCGTCACGGCGCTCATGATCGCGGCGGCCGCCGACCAGCCAGAGCTCGTCGCACTGCTCGTCCAGGCGGGTGCGAACGTCGCCGCCCAGAGCGAGACGGGTGAGACGGCGCTGTCGATCGCGCGGGCGAAGGATTATCGGGCGGTGATGAAGCTGCTCGAACAGCAACCCTCGCCGACGACCTGACGCAAGCCACCTCCGGGAACTTTCTACACTACAGTGCCATCACCGACGAAGAGGTGGGTCTTGGCAAAGTGCGCACTGCTCAGCTGCTTCTTTCTGCTCGCGATCCCGGCCCTCAGCGCCGACGAGCCCAAGGCGCCGCCAGCAGTGGCGCCGCCTGCGGCACAGCCGGCGGCGCCGCCGGCCCCCGCCAATGCCATGAAGCCCGCGGATCGCGTCGAGGCGACGCCCAAGGGGCGGCTCAAGAATCCGTACACCGACGACAATGCGGCGATCGTCGAGGCTGGGCACAAGCTGTACATGGGTTACGGCTGCAACGGCTGCCACGGCGGCAACGGCGGCGGGGGTATCTGCCCGCCTCTGATCAACGACACGTGGGTGTACGGCGGAGATGACGACACGCTCTTCCGGCTCGTGACGCTTGGGAGCGACGTGCTGCAGAGCAAGGGCTCCACGCGCATCGGCATGGAGAACGTCGTCGCCCCCATGCCACCGATGGGCCCGATCATCGCGACCGACGATGACCTGTGGCGGATACTGACCTTCATCCGTGCCAACTTCCGCGGGGCACCGGAGAACAAGTTCGGCCAGGCGCCCGAAGCTAATCCGTAGTCGCTGCGGCGTCTGCGCCAGATCTGGCATCGCTCTGTGGCACGAGCGGCGCAGGTCGCCGGGCGCCGCTCCTGCGGCTGCGCTGTGCCCTGCGGCAAGTCACTGCAGAGAAAGGGGTCCTTCGGTCCCTGTAGGCGCTGGCACGCGGAATGCTAGTAGCCAAGTCCTGGCGCACCACAACCTCAGGTCTGACCGAGGAGATCCCGCTGTGAAATCCAGAGCCGCCGTTGCCTGGGCTGCCGGTCGGCCGCTGTCGATCGAGGAAGTGGACGTGGCCGCGCCCAAGACCGGCGAGGTGCTGGTCAAGATCGTCGCGACCGGGGTCTGCCACACCGACGCCTTCACGCTGTCCGGGCGCGACCCGGAGGGTCTGTTCCCCGTGATTCTCGGTCACGAAGGCGGAGGCATCGTCCAGGAGGTGGGAGCCGGTGTCACGAGCGTGAGCGCCGGCGACCACGTGATCCCTCTTTACACACCCGAATGCGGCGAGTGCAAGTTCTGCCGCTCGGGGCGGACCAATCTCTGCCAGAAGATCCGCGCCACGCAGGGCAAAGGGCTCATGCCCGACGGCACCACCCGGTTCTCTGCCAAGGGCAAGCCCGTGCTGCACTACATGGGCACCAGCACATTCTCGGAGTACACGGTGCTGCCCGAAATCGCGGTCGCGAAGGTCAATGCGCGGGCGCCGCTCGACAAGGTGTGCCTGCTCGGCTGCGGCATCACCACCGGCATCGGTGCGGTGCTGAACACGGCCAAGGTGCGACCGGGCTCCTCGGTCGCGGTCTTCGGTCTCGGGGGCATAGGGTTGTCGGTGGTGCAGGGGGCCGTGATGGCCAAGGCCGGGCGGATCATCGCCATCGACACAAACCCCGAGAAATTCACGATGGCCAGGTCGCTGGGCGCCACCGATTGCGTGAACCCGAAGGACCACAGCGTGCCCATTCAGCAGGTCATCACCGACATGACCGACGGTGGGGTCGACTACTCCTTCGAGTGCATAGGTAACGTCAACGTCATGCGCTCCGCCCTCGAGTGCTGCCACAAGGGCTGGGGCGAGTCGACGATCATCGGCGTCGCGGGCGCCGGCGAAGAGATACATACCCGCCCGTTCCAGCTGGTCACCGGCCGCGTCTGGCGCGGGTCGGCGTTCGGCGGCGTCAAGGGCCGCTCGCAGCTGCCGGGCTTCGTGGAGCGCTACCTGAGCGGGGAGATCAAGATCGACCAGATGGTCAGCGAGGTGCTGCCGCTCGAGGAGATCAACCGGGCGTTCGACCTGCTTCACGAGGGCAAGGTCATCCGCTCGGTCATCCGGTTCTGAGCGGAGCTTCACCTGTGGCGGGACGCACCGAAAACAGAGATTTACGCGCTGCAGCAATTGTCGGCGACGGGCCGTTTGCAGTAGCCTGACGCACAAGAAGGCCGGGAAAGGATGTCTACCGGAGTTCGTCGGGTCACTCACGTTACGGTTGGCCGGAAATGCTCAGGGTACCGCCATGCGTGGCGCCCGGACGAGCGTTCGGGGGACGGCACCATGCAAACGCGACTAAACACTCAGAGCCACGCGGACCTGATTCGCAGTGTCATCGCCGGACAGGTGGCGGGGCTGCCGATCAATGAGGTCATACGGCGCTCGTGGAACCGCTGTCTCACGACCTACGCGCTGGATCCAGTTCAGAGCAAGCGGCCGAACACCGTCGAGCACGCTGACCTGCAGGCACGCAGGCAGCGCATCGGTGCCGTGCTGCCGATCGCGCGCATCGAGATGGAAGGCCTCAGCAGGCTCATGCTGCATTCCGAATACAGCATCATGCTGACCGACCGCGATGGCGTCATCCTGAGCCACGTCGGCGATCCCGGTTTTGCGGCCACGGCGCGTCGCTGCGGATTCCGCGAAGGCGTCGTGTGGAGCGAACAGGAACTGGGCACGAACGGCATGGGGACATGCCTGACGACGCAGCGGCCGATCGTCATCCACCGCGCCGAGCATTTCCTCGCCCAGAACATACAGCTCACCTGCTCGGCGGCACCGATCTTCGACATGCGCGGGCAACTGCTCGCCGCACTCGACATTTCCGGTGCTTCCGCCAATGCGCAGACCCATACGCTTGCGCTCGTCGACATGGCGGCGCAGAACGTGGAGAACCGCGCACTGCTCGGTGCCTGCAAGGACTACCACGTGCTGCGCTTCCACCGCTGTGCGGAATTCGTCAGCACGCCGGGTGAGGGCGTGGTCGCCTTCGACGAGCAGGGCACGATCAAGGGTGCGAACCGCAGTGCGCTCGAGCTGTTGAGATTTCGCGATCACGAGACGCTGTTTGGGCAGCGCGTGGACCACGTCTTCGAAACCAGCCTTGCGGCCTTGCTGCAACTCGCCGCGCGCCACCGGTTCCGCCCGGAGCCCCTGCCGGCGCCCGCGGGGCGGCGGCCGTGGTTCGCGATGGTCCAGGCGCCGGTGGAATCGCCGCGGCGGCCGATAGCTGCGGCCGGGACCGCGCCGAGCACATCGCAAACACCGAAGTCGGACGCGTTGCAGTGCCTGCATTCCGCCGATCCGGTGATGCAGCAGAGCGTAGAGGTCCTGCGCCGCGTCGTCGATCGCGACATCTCGGTGCTGCTGCTCGGGGAAACGGGCACCGGCAAGGGTTACTGCGCGCGCGCCATCCATGCCGCCAGCCGCCGTGCCGAGAAGCCCTTTCTGTCGGTCAACTGCGGCGCCATCCCCGAGCCGCTGATCGAGAGCGAGCTGTTCGGTCACAAACCCGGCGCCTTCACCGGTGCTGCGCGCGAGGGCAGCATGGGCCGCATCCTGCAGGCGAACGGCGGCACGCTGTTCCTCGACGAGATCGGCGACATGCCGCTGCCACTGCAGGCGCGCCTCCTGAACGTCATCGAGGACCGCGAGGTCCTGCCCCTGGGCGGAACGAAGGCTATTCCGGTCGACGTACGCATCATCAGCGCCACGCAGCACGACCCCGTGGAGCTGATCGCCAAGGGGAAGTTCCGCGATGACCTGTACTATCGGCTGAACGGCATCACCGTCCGCATGCCCCCGCTGCGCCAGCGCGCGGACATCCCCGATCTGATCCGCAAGCTGGTGCGCGCGGAAGCGGGACCCGAGAACACGGTCGACATCGACGCGGCGCTGCTCGAGCGGCTGGCCAGGTATTCCTGGCCCGGCAACGTGCGCCAGCTGCGCAATGTGGTGCGCACGATGCTGGCGCTACGCAGCACCGATCACCTGACGCTCGCCGATTTCAACGACAGCTGGCTCGCCGGCGCCACGCGCGCAGAGGAGCCGACGGTGCAGTCCGGCAAGCCGGTCGAAGCAGCCGTCGAGAACGTGCTGAGCAGCGCTGAATGCGACGCGCTGCGCCGCACGCTCGAGGCGTTCCACTGGAACATCAGTGCCGCAGCCTCGCGCCTGCACCTCAGTCGGCGCACGCTGTACCGAAAGATGCACCGGCATGGGCTGGTACGGCACGCCGCCGGGTACGGGGCGGCCGAGGACCTTGAGCACCACTGCGCGCCGACAGCGCTCGCCATAGCGGGTCGCGAGCGCGACGGCGGTCATGACGACAGCGACGCACGGGCGCCGCCGAGGGGCCCGGCGGACACAGGCTCACGCGGGAAGTAATCAATTTTTTTAAGCGAGGCACGATCTATGGCAGTTTCAATTCACCCCTCCGTGGACAACGGCGTAAAGAAAGGCAATCCGAATTTCACCGGTGGAACCCTGACCTGCAAGTGCGCCCAGGCGCCGGTCACGGTCAGCATCGGGTCGAACGTGGCGTTCAATCATGCGTGCGGCTGCACCAAGTGCTGGAAGCCCAAGGGCGCGCTGTTTTCGGTCGTCGCCGTGGCATCGCGGGACAAGGTCGCCGTCACGGCCAACGGCCAGAAGCTCAAGATTGTCGACCCGAGTGCGACGATTCAGCGCTACGCCTGCACCGGGTGCGGCGTTCACATGTACGGCCGCATCGAGAACAAGGGCCACCCGTTCCATGGGCTCGACTTCATCCACGTCGAGCTCTCGAAGGAGAGCGGCTGGGAAGAGCCGAGGTTCGCGGCTTTTGTCTCCTCGATCATCGAGTCCGGTGCAAAGCCCGAGCAGATGGGCGCCGTGCGCGCGCGGTTGAAGGAGCTGGGTCTTGAGCCCTACGACTGTCTGTCGCCCGCGCTGATGGACCTGATCGCGACGCATACTGCCAAGGCCAAGGGCGTCCTCGCGGCCTGAGCCCACGACGGCAGCGCACAACGCAGTCTCGCGCGGCGGCGCGGCCTGCGGGTCAGAACGTCCCGGCCACGGAGAACGGGCGTCGGCCCGTGGCATCCGGGGAGCCGAGATAGCGGATGTTGTTGACGAGCTCGGGCGCCGCGCCGGAGCGCGGCGCGACCAGTCCCTCGAGGTCGAAGCCGGGCTCACGCGTCAGGCGCAGCGAACCCTCGACGGCGAGTGGGCCGTCGAGGTCGCGGAGCTTCCCGATCGGTTCGGCGCTGCCTCCGGGAAAGGTCACTACGTAGCTGCCCAGCGGAGTCGCCAGACCTGAGCGATCTTCCAGGTCGTGCGCCTCGATGCGCCCCTGAAGGTCCGTGATGACGCCGTGCTCAATCTGAGCCAGCGCGAGATCCAGATGCGCGCGGCCATGCAGATCCGCCGGCAGACCGGGGATCAGCGCCGGATCGAGGGGCAGGTCGGCCACGAGATGGCGTAGCGTGACGCGCTGCCCGAGGCCGAGCTCCACGTCCGCATCGAGATTGCCCGCGCCGCGTGTGACGGTGATGTGGGCGGCGAGCTTCCCGAGGAGGAGCCGCGACGGGTGCAGCTCCCAGCTGACATCCCCCACGGGCGTGCGCTGCACGGCAAGACCGGTGCAGACTCCGCTCCACAGCGAACCCTCGACGCCGGCACAGGAACCCTGCGCGCCGCCCGCCGGGATGACCCAGGCGGCCGGCATGCGGCCGAGGAGAATGGCCGCAAAAGCGACCCCCGCCAGCAGCGCGATCCAGATCCCTCGCTTCACTTCAACCCGAATGCAGGACGATGGCGGCGTTTACCAGGCCGGGCGTATCGGTCTTTTCAATGGTGGCTGACTCCACGCTGAGGCCGTTCTGCTGGGCGAGCCGGCCGAGCCACCCGACCACGGTATCGAACGGCGCCTTCGCGAGCCGTACCGACAGGCTCCCGGGCCCGCCCGGCTCGCTGCCCGCGAGCGCGCCGCCCAACCCCGACTCGCGCGCCGAACGGTCGATGATCACGAGCAGCGATTCCCCCGTGGCCGCAGGCGCGGGTGCCGAGGCGGCAAGTTCGGGGGCCACGCCCTGCATCCAGGTGAGATCGGCGCGCTTGCGGGCGAGGCGGTCGTGCGCATGCGCGACGCTGCGATCGAGGGGAATCAGCACGCCGAAGATGAGGATCGCTGCCGCGAGCGCGAGGCCTCCCAGAACCAAGCGCCGCTCGCGCTCGGGGAGGGCAGCGAAGGAATCGAGCGACAGTGAATTGGGCGACAGCTTCATGGGTGCGATCCTAGGTGCCGCGGGCACGCACCTGGATGTGTCCCTCGTAGCCCGAGGCGGCATTGTTGCCGCCCGTGAGATCGGCCTGCCAGCCATTGGTGCGCAGCGACTGGCTGACGCGGTCGAGACTCGCGGCATCGGGAGCGGAGAGCTTCATGTCGAGCGCGCCGCCGTGAAAGCTCAGAGCCTGCACGCTCATGCCGGGGGTGGCATCGCGCGCCTGCGCCAGCGCCTGCAGCGCGGGCAGAAGACCCCCGCCCGCCCCGCGCGCAGCGCTCAGGCGTTGCTCCATGCGGCGGCGCGCATCGAGGCTGTTCGGGTCCCCGGGCATGGCGGTGCGGAACGTGTCGCGAATGGAAGCATCGAGCTGGTGTTCGCGATTCTTCAGCAGCTGCAGCTCCCCGAACTTGCCTGCGAGGTGCAGGCTGATGAGAGACACCAGCAGGATCGCCGCCACCCGCCAGGCCCTGAGGCCGACGGCGCGCGCCGCCGTCGGAGCGTAGGCGCCCTGCAGCAGGTTGATCGGTGTCGAGGCCGGCAGTTGCTGCGCGAACAGCGCCAGCGGTCCGCCGGTGAGCAGCTGGATCTTGATGCCGTCGAAATGAGCACGCGCCGCTTCGATCTGTGCGGAGTGCCGCTGCCACTCCGCCGCTCCCGTGTAGAGAATGAGACCCCGAGCGCCGGTCAGCGGCGCATCGACGCCTGATTGCGCGATCTCGAGCGCCTCCGCCAGCGCATCCGCGGGCAGGGTCACCGGGGAGGCACCGGGCGAGCGTACACACACCGCGTCCTCCTCCAGGAGCACCACCGCCTGTCCGGGATTGCGCGGCAGCAGGTCGCTGTCGGCGTAGATCGCCTCGGGTTCGATGCCGCTCGCGCGCAACATCGCCAGCCACTCATCGAGCAGCGCGCGCGCCACCACGGCGACCGGCGTGCGGGAGGCTTCGCCGGCCCGCCTGCCGATGGCGAAATGCAGATCGTCGATGTCGTCGGCCAGGTGCTCTTCGAGCGCGTACGGCAAGAGCTGCTGCAGCTTCGCGCCGGCCTTGACGGGCACGTCCGGCTCCGCCAGCAGTACATCCGCACCGGGCACCAGTACACACACGCGCCGTCCCGCGGCCCGGGCGGCCGCGAGGCTCAGCGGTCCGCTTTGCGGCGGCCCCACCGGCGCGCCGCGCGCATCGGCCACCAGCCAGGAGGCGGGTTCCTCGGGGGCGCGCGGTAAGCGCAGCAGCAGCCAGTCAGCCATGGACGGATCCTGTCATCGTTTCAACCGCGGTGATCATCGATTGTGTCACGGTGCGCGAGCTCAATCCGGCGTGAAACTGCGCAGGATCGGGCGCACGGTTCCCGCGCCCTGCGGATCCTGATACAGAAGACTGTACAAGTTGAATTCCGCGCTGCCAATAGTGATGAAACTGGTGAGGCGAAAGTAGCTTGAAACCTGCGCGATCTTTGGCCGCACCTTCAGGAGCAGCTTCGGATCGGCAAATGCCGCTTCGTACTCTTTCTGCGTCGGGAAGCAGGCGCTGACGTTGGCGCGGTTCTTGGCCAGGGACTCCGGATCGGAGCTGAAGTCCGGGTGTCCGAGATACGCATCCAGCACCTCTCCCGGAGCCGTGCAGAGGTTGACTTGTGTGGGAACCGGGAGCGCCGTGACGAAGGGCGCGAGTTTCAGGTAGCGGTCACGACCGAAGCCCGGCAGCGCGAGCAACTCGCTGGTGCTGGTGATGTAACGGTTGGCTGTCCGGTACGGTGGCGTCTGGCCCATGTAGACGCTGTCCTCCGCGCCATCAGGAATTGACGACGTGATGTTCCCATCGATCCAGTCGACGATGTAACCCGCCCACTTGGGCTCGAGGCCGAGCCTCTCGAGCAGCAGAATGAAGGCCTGCAACTGCACCGGGTCCGGTGTGGTGTCGTTCTTCACCAGGTTGTTGAGGTTGAAGCGCCCCTGCAGGTCCTCAAGCGAGGCTTCGAGCATCACGCCCGGAACCACCTCCATCGGTCCGAGGGGCTTACCCCAGCCTTGCCCGGGATAGGTCTGGTTCTGGTCGTTCTGCCGTATCTGGCGCAGTCCGTAGGCGGCGAGAGCCTCGGCTCCCTGGGCGACGAGCCATGCCTGGTCGAACGCGTACGTTGCGGTGCCGCGCCGCACGGCCGTCGCGTTCTCGTACGCCACCGCGGCGGCGATGATGGTGCCGAGCGCGACCAGCAGGATCGCCACCAGCATCGCAATGCCGCGCTGGCCGCGCGGCGCATGCCGCGGACGCTGGCGTCGCACACGCTGCGATGCGACCCTCATACGGCGACCTCGATGATCCGCACAACCTTGCCCCAGGCCTCGGTATCGAGGGTGATTTCCACCGCCAGCGGACGCTGGCGCAGCGTCGATTCCTGCGCCCGGATAGTGGCCGTACCCGGTGGCCACTGCTCCTGCCACTGATGGGCCTGGTCGAGATAACGAAGGGTCACCGCCCTGACGTGCGTCATCAGATCGCGCTTGGTCGTCGTGCTGGCGAGGGTGGGATCGAGTACGTTCCAGTACTCGCGCCGCAGGGTCCCGTTCTCCAGGAAGTACGCCACCCGCTGCAACCCCGGTCGCTGCAGCCCGGCCGGGTTCGCCCAGCCACCCCGGGTGAGGGCGACGATCGGCTGCACGCCGGGAACCGCGCCCAGCAGTGCCGGCTGCGCAGGCTCGTCACCGATCGCCTGACGCACCGGACGCGGGGCCAGCTGCATGAAGTCCTGTTCCAGCACGCGCACCGCCGTCTGCAGCTCGAGCAGGTGCGCCTGTTGCTCCTTGAGCGAGTCGCGGCTGGTGAGTGCCTGGGTGATGGCGCCATAACCCATGGCGAACATGACCGCGGCGATGAACAGCGCCACCAGCAGCTCGAGCAGCGTGAACCCGCGGCCACGAGGGCTCACGGCGACCCCGGCGGAGATTGAGGTCCGGGCCGCACGAGGGGCGGGGCCGTAACCGGTGGCGCGGGCAGCCCGCTCGATGCCTGCGTGCCCCAGTCGGGCTGGTAACCGTTAGGTGTGCCGAGCGCATCGCCCCAGACGCCACTCACCGTCGTGAACCAGCCGTTGTCGTCGCCCGCCTTGACGTCCGCGGGGCGCACGCTGACATCGATACGCTCCACTCCCGGCACCTGCGTTGCGACCACCTCCTGGCGCCAGTGCCAGCTGCGGCCGGCAAAGTCCGTGTCGCCGTTGCTGTTGCCGGTGGGGGGCTGTTGGCCCGACAGGCGCAGGTTCGCGATCTGATTGAGCGCCACCCACTGGGCAAACGTCTTGTCGCGCAGGTAGGAGATGGTGTTCGCCGAGGAGGTCAGTGCGCCCATTACGGCGGCCATGCCGATCGCGACGATCGCGAGCGCCACGAGCACCTCGATGAGCGTGAAGCCGCGAGCACCGCGCCGCGCGCGCCTCACGGCTTCGCCTCCACCATGGCCTGCTCGATCACCTGACCCTGGTTGTCCTGCGTGACGGTGACGCTGCGCCTGCCACCGTCGCGCTCCATCGTGGCGGCGAAACTCGTCAGATCGCCGTTCGAGAAGATCATGACCTGCGGAGTCTTGTCCTTGGCATCCGCGGGACGGGTCAGCACCACGGGCCGCGCCTCCACCGTGAGTTTGACGCCGAGCCCATCGGGGAGCTTGCGCGCGCTAAGCGCGTCGTCTTCGAACACGCTGCGCCACGCCGCGCGGCGCATGTCATAGGTGAGAAACTCGTAACCGTCGTCCTGGAACAGCACGCCGTACTCGCGCGTCTGCAGCTCGGCCTGCTCGCGCACGTAGGTGAACAGCGCCAGGAGCCGGTCACTCTCCTTCTCGAGGTCGCGGTCGCGTCCCGTCAGACTGAACGACAGCAGCACCACCGCGGACATCAGGCCGACGATGGCGACGACGACCAGGATCTCGATCAGCGTGAAGCCGGCGCCGGCCGGATGAGCGCAGGCGGGTCGCATGGTCGTACTACGGCACCTAGTCGCCGAGATTCCAGTTGCCGATATCGGCGTTGATGCCATCGCCCCCGGGCTGGCCATCGGCGCCGAGCGTGTAGAGGTCGTACTGCTTGCCGTGCGTGCCGGGGAATGTGTACAGATAGGGATTCCCCCAAGGGTCTTTGCTGACCCGCTCCAGGTAGCCGCCGGGCCTCCAGTGCTTGATCGAGGGGTCGGTGGGCTGCTGCGTCAGTGCCGTGAGGCCCTGCTCGGAGCTCGGATACTTCGAGTTGTCGAGGTAGTACATGGAGAGCGCCGCCTCCAGGCTCTGGATGTCGGCCTTCGCCTTGGCGACGCGCGCGTCATCCACTTTGCCCATGACCGTCGGAACGATGACCGCGGCCAGCAGGCCAATGATGACTATGACCACCATGATTTCGATGAGGGTGAAGCCGCGCGCGCGCCGCGCGCGGCGCCGTCTGCTAACCTGACCGATGTAGCTCATGCGCTGTGTGTCCGGGCGGCGCAGCCGCCTTTGAGACCGAAAAACGGGTCGGGATCATAACAAATGGGGGTCGACCGGCCTGTGAAGCCCGTGCGCGGGGTGCTCCAGTCTCTCAATTGCGACGGCCGCCTGGGACTGGCACTGCTCGCCGCCTGCGCTTTGCTGCTGCTGCCCACGCTGGCCGGGGAGGCGGGGCGGGAGCTGCTGCGCTATGACCGCGTGGCGCTCGCGGGCGGGCAGTGGTGGCGGCTGCTCACGGCGCATGTGGTTCATCTGGATATCCGGCACGCGCTGCTGAATGGTCTGGGGCTCGCTCTCATGTGGGCGCTGTTCGCTCGCGATTACTCCCCGCGCCAGTGGGCGCCGATCGTGCTGGGTGCGATGGCAGCCATCGACGCGGGGCTGTGGCTGTGCGATTCGACCGTGCTGTGGTACGTCGGTTCCTCCGGGGCGCTGCACGGGGTGATGGCGGCGGGCGCTCTGGCGCGCCTGCGTCGCGGTGAGCGCGAGGGGTGGGTCCTGGCGGGGCTGCTCGCGGTCAAACTCGCTTACGAGCACTGGCTGGGAGCGCTGCCGTTCTCCGGAAGCGATCCGGTGGTGGTGAGCGCGCACCTGTATGGGGTGATCGGCGGCGCCGCGGTGTCCGCGTTCCTGAAGCCTCACCGGACGCCGCTATAATTTCGGCCCGGGATTCTCACCAGGAGTGGGCATGTCCTTTGCGTTCGTGTTTCCGGGTCAGGGCTCGCAGTCGGTGGGCATGCTCGGCGCGCTCGCCGCCGCGGACGCCTCCGTGCGCACCACCTTCGAGGAGGCTTCTGCGGTGCTCGGATTTGATCTGTGGAAACTCGTCAGCGAAGGCCCGGAGGAGGCGCTCGATGCCACCGAGCACACCCAGCCGGCGATGCTCGCCGCGGGAGTGGCCACCTGGCGCGTGTGGCGCGCGCGCGGCGGTGCACTGCCTGCCGTCGTCTCCGGTCACAGCCTCGGAGAATTCACCGCGCTCGTGTGTGCGGAAGGCCTGCCCTTTGGCGCCACGGTGGATCTGGTGCGCTTCCGCGGACAGATCATGCAGGAGGCCGTGCCGGCCGGGAGCGGCGCGATGGCGGCCATTCTCGGGCTGGATGATGAGGCGGTCGAAGCGGCGTGCCGGGAAGCCGCGCAAGGGGCCATCGTGGAAGCGGCCAATTTCAACTCCCCGGGCCAGGTGGTCATTGCCGGTGAGAAGGCGGCGGTGCAGCGCGCGATCGAAGCGGCCAGGGCACGCGGCGCCAAGCGCGCGGTGGCGCTGCCGGTGAGCGTGCCCTCGCACACCAGCCTCATGCGCGGCGCGGCCGAGCGCCTCAGGGAGCGGCTGCGCTCGTTCGAGGTGCGCGTGCCCCGTATCCACTACCTCAGCGCCGTGGACGCGAGCCCGCACGAGCGGCCCGACGACATCCGCGAGCTGCTCGTGCGGCAGCTGTCAAACCCGGTGCGCTGGTCGGACACGCTGCGCGCGCTGAGCGCGGGCACGGTCGCGCAGGTGATCGAGTGCGGGCCGGGCAAGGTGCTCACGGGCCTGAACCGCCGCATCGAGCGGCGTGCGGACCTGAATTTTCTGGCGCTGGAGGACGCGGACTCCATCGCCGCGGCACTCACGGCGACTCGAGGGGGTTCCCATGCTTGAAACCGAAGTCGCACTCGTCACCGGCGCCTCGCGCGGCATCGGGCACGCCATCGCGCTCGCACTGGGAGGGGCCGGCGCCCGGGTGATCGGCACGTCCACCAGTGCGGTCGGCGCCGCAGGCTTAAGCGCCGCGCTCGCGTCGCATGGATGCAACGGCCGCGGCGCGGTGCTCGACGCCGGGAACGCCGCCTCGGTCGACGCGCTTGTGGGCGAGCTTGAAAGCGCCGGCGAGCTGCCGACGATCCTCGTCAACAATGCCGCCATCACGCGCGACACGCTGCTGGTGCGCATGAAGCCGGAGGACTGGGACGCGGTCATTGCCACCAACCTCACGGGCGTGTTTCGCCTGTCCAAGGCGTGCGTGCGCCGCATGATGAAGGAGCGGCGCGGCAGGATCGTCAACCTCACCTCGGTGGTGGGCGTGACGGGCAATGCCGGACAGGCCAACTATGCCGCGGCCAAAGCGGGACTGCTGGGATTCACCAAGTCACTCGCCCGGGAGCTCGCCTCGCGTGGCATTACAGTGAATGCGGTGGCCCCCGGCTTCATCGATACTGACATGACACGCGCGCTCGGCGAGGCGCAGCGCGCCGCGCTGGTCGGGCAGATTCCCATGGGCCGGCTCGGGAGCGCTGCAGATGTGGCCGGCGCAGTCCTGTTCCTCGTCTCAGCGCAGGCGACTTACATCACCGGGGAGACCCTGCACGTCAACGGTGGCATGTACATGCCGTAGGTGGGGCCGTTGGACGCACGCCACAGGGCTGCGGGCACGACGGCGAGTGCGCGGAACCAGCCCGTCAGTTTCGCCAGTAAAAACAATCACTCGCACCGGCGGTGGGCGAGTGGCAGCCCCGGGGGTGTTCCCCTACAATACCGCGCCCGCTACCCGCCTCACGCGGCGAACGGTGGGGCAGACCCTTTTTAGAAACATAAGGACCAATCGCTAATGAGCACAGTTGAGCAGCAGGTCAAAGCCATCGTTGCCGAACAGCTGGGCGTCAAACAGGAGCAGGTCACGAACGATGCCTCGTTCGTTGATGACCTGGGAGCCGATTCACTCGACACGGTCGAGCTGGTGATGGCCCTCGAAGAGGAATTCGAGATCGAAATCCCGGATGAGGACGCCGAGAAGATCACAACCGTCCACCAGGCCATCGACTACATCAACGAGCGCCGCAGCAAGTCCTGATTCGGGCCAGAGCGCGATACAGGTAGCGTGTGAGCAAGCGCCGTGTCGTCGTAACGGGCCTTGGAGTGGTGTCCCCGGTCGGGAGCACCGTTCAATCGGCATGGGATGCCATCCTGCGCGGGGAGAGCGGCATCGGTCCGGTGACGCGCTTTGATGTGTCCGCGTTCCCGGTGCGCTTCGGCGGGCAGGTGCGCGATTTCGACGTCAGTCAGTACATCGCCCCCAAGGACGCCCGCCGCATGGACGAGTTCATGCAGTACGGCGTGGCCGCCGGAGTGCAGGCCGTCGGCGACGCCGGTATCGACTTCGCCAAAACCGATCCCGCGCGCTGCGGCGCGGTGTGCGGCGCCGGCATCGGCGGCCTCTGGACCATCGAGACCGAATACAGCGAATACTTGAAGGCGATGAGTCCGCGCAAGATCTCGCCGTTCTTCGTCCCCGCGACCATCATCAACATGATCGCCGGGCACCTCTCGATCCGCTACGGCTTGAAGGGCCCGAATCTCGGCGTGGTCACCGCCTGCACCACCTCGACGCACGCCATCGGGTTGGGGATGCGCACCATCCAGTACGGCGATGCGGACCTGATCATCGCCGGCGGTGGCGAAATGGCCACCACGCGCTGCGGGCTGGGGAGCTTCGGCCAGGCGAAGGCGCTCTCCACGCGCAACGACGCGCCCACCGAGGCGAGCCGCCCGTGGGACAAGGACCGCGACGGCTTCGTGTTGAGCGACGGGGGCGGCGCGATGCTCCTGGAGGAGCTGGAACACGCGCGCGGGCGCGGTGCGCACATTTACGCCGAGCTCGTGGGCTTTGGCATGAGTGGCGATGCCTATCACATCACGGCGCCCCCTGAGGACGGCGACGGTGCCCGTCTGTCGATGGTGAATGCGCTCAAGGACGCCGCCCTGAATCCCGCCGACGTGCAGTACGTCAACGCGCACGCGACCTCCACCCCGCTCGGCGATAAGGCCGAGACGGTCGCGATGAAGCGCGCCTTCGGCGAGCACGCCAAGCGCCTCGCCGTGAGCTCGACCAAGTCCATGACCGGACACCTGCTCGGCGCCGCAGGCGTCGTGGAAGCGATTTTCTCGGTGCTCGCGATCCGTGATGGCGTTGCGCCTCCCACCATCAACTACCGCACGCCCGACCCCGAGTGCGACCTGGACTACGTCCCCAACAACGCCCGTCGCATGAAGATCGACGTGAGCCTCTCGAACTCCTTCGGCTTCGGCGGCACCAACGGGTCGCTGGTGTTCCGGCGCTTCAGCGCCTGAGGGCGCGAGCCGAAAGGTGAGTCCGCCACGCGCGCACCCCTCGTCCACGAGCTCGACGTTCCGCCTGCGGTGTTGCGTCGCCTGGCGGCGCGTTTCCCCGACCGCTATCCGCTGCTGCTCGACAGTGCCGCCTCCGGGCCCTTGAGCCGCGCGAGCGTGCTGCTCGCGGAGCCCGACGCAGCCCTGTGGCTCGGCGCCGACGGACGCCTGGGTGCGCAAGGGTTCGTGCCACAGGGAACGAGCTTCCTCGCTGCGCTCGAGAACTGGTGGCTTACCGAGCGCAGCGCGCCGCCCGCGAATGCGCACCCCGGTACCGTCGCGGGGAAGCTGGCGTTCGAGGGTGGCTGGGCAGTGTTCCTCGGCTACGAGCTGGCGCAGGAAATCGAGCCGCACCTGGCCCTGCCGCGCTCACCGCTCCCGTGGCAGGCTTTCGCGCTGCGCACGCCCTGTGCCCTGGTGCACGATCTGGAGCGCGGGCGCGTATTCGCGGTGGCCGAAGCCCACGCCGCGGATGCTCTGGCGCGCATCGCCGGCGAGGCGCGCGAGGCGGCCGGCGAAGCGGATGCCCGCGACACGCTGCGCATCGAACAGGTGCACGAGGAGGACCCGCGCGCCTATCTCGCGCGCGTGCGCCGCGCCAAGGAGTACGTGCGCGCCGGGGATATCTATCAGGCCAACCTGTCGCGCCCGTGGGAGGTGCAGATCCGTGGCAGCGCGGCGCACGCGCAGATGGCACCGGCCGCGGCGCTCTATCAGCGCCTGTGCGCCGCCAATCCGGCGCCGTTCGCGGCGCTCGCCCAGTGGCGGGGAGTGGCCATCCTCAGTTCCTCGCCCGAACGGCTGGTGCGCATCGTGGGACGCCGGATCGATACGCGCCCCATCGCGGGCACCCGGCCACGCAGCCGTCGTCCCGGCGGGGACCGCCACGAGATGACCGAACTGGCGGCGCATCCCAAGGAGCGCGCCGAGCACATCATGCTGATTGACCTCGAGCGCAATGATCTCGGGCGCGTGTGCGAGCCGGGTACGGTGCGCGTGGACGAGTTCATGACCATCGAGTCCTACACCCACGTGCATCACATCGTGTCGAACGTGACTGGCGAGCTCAAGGGCGAGGTCACGCCCATCGGTGCGTTACGCGCGGTGTTTCCGGGCGGGACCATCACCGGCTGCCCGAAATTCCGCTGCATGCAGATCATCGCGGAGCTCGAAGGGGCAGGGCGCGGTGCATACACCGGCTCGCTCGGCTACCTCACGCGCGACGGCCGCCTCGATCTCAACATCCTCATTCGCACCATGACCCTGAGCGCGCAGCACCTTACTTTTCGGGCCGGCGCCGGCATCGTCGCGGACTCCGATCCCGAGCGCGAGCTCGAGGAGACGCGCGCCAAGGCACGCGGGCTGCTGGCGGCCCTGGGAGCCCCCGAGTGACGCCGGCGGGTGTCGCGGAGCTGGTGTGGGTGAACGGCCGCGCGGCCGGGGAAGTGTCCGCGCTCGAGCGCGGCCTTCATTTTGGCGACGGTCTCTTTGAGACCCTCGCGTGCGTGGGCGGTCGCGCGCGCTTTCTGCAGCTGCATCTGCGGCGGCTCGCCGCGGGCTGCACGCGCCTGGGGATCGAGGCTCCCGAAGCGGCGACTCTGCGCGCCGAGGTGCAGCAGCTCGCGGCGCCTTGCGCACGCGCCATCATCAAGGTGCTGCTCACGCGCGGCGCGGCAGCAAGCCGCGGCTATGCCGTGACGGGATTCGAGAAGCCGACCCGCATCTCGCTGCGCTACCCCTGGCCGCCGGAAGATCCCGGCCCGGCGCGCGAGGGCGTGCGGGTGCGCATCGCCGCTGTGCGGCTCGGCGAGAACCCGGCGCTGGCGGGCCTGAAGCATTGCAATCGCCTGGAGCAGGTGTTGGCGCGCCGGGAGTGGACCGATACCGGGATCGCCGAGGCGCTCATGTTCAGCAGCTCCGGAGCTCTCATCTCGGGCACCATGAGCAACGTGTTCATGGTGCGGGACGCGAAGCTGTATACGCCGCGTGTGGATCGCTGCGGAGTAGCGGGCATCATGCGCCACGTGGTACTGGCAGCGGCAGCGGACGCCGGCGTGGCGACCGAGGAGCGCGTGCTGGACTCACAGGAGCTGCTGAGCGCTCAGGAGGTGTTTCTGACGAACGCCCTGCTGGGCATCCGCCCGGTGCGTGAGCTCGATGGCCGGCCGCTGTCGCCCGGACCGCTGACGCGCCGCCTGCAGGAGCGACTCGCGCCGCTGCTCGAGGCGCGCGATGGCTAGTGGCACTCGTTCCGCACGGCGCCGGCGGCGCGCCCTGTCAGCCGCCCTCGGTATCCTGTTCCTGCTGGCGCTCGCGGGCGCGGCGGGATATTCCTGGCTGCGGAGTCAGTTCGAGGCACCCGGACCGGGGGCGGCGCCCTCGCGCATCGAGGTCGATCCCGGCGCGAGTGTACGCAGCGTCCTCGGCCGGCTCGAGGCGACGGGCGCGGTGCGCCATGCGCGCGCCGTAGAAGTCTATCTGCGCCTGCGCGGCCGTGAGCCGCGCGTGCTGGCGGGCACGTACGAGATACCGCCGCACGCCAGCCCCGGTGAGATCATCGCGCTCTTCGAGCAGGGCAAAGTCGTCCTGGAGCAGCTCACGGTCGTCGAAGGATCGACGTTCGGCGAGTTTGTGGAGGCGCTCGATCAACATCCCTACGTGCTGCATACCCTGCGCGGCAAGAGCCCCGCCGAGGTCATGGCCGCGCTGGGTCACCCGGGCGTGCACGCCGAAGGAGAGTTCTTCCCGGATACCTATCGCTTCGCAGCAAACACTCCCGATGTCGCGATCCTCGGGCTCGCCTACGACAGCATGCAACGGGCGCTGGCTGCGGCCTGGGCGCAGCGCAGCGCCGAGCTGCCGTTCGACACGCCGTACCAGGCGCTGATCCTCGCCTCCATGGTCGAGAAGGAAGCCGCGCTCAAGAGCGAGCGGGCGCGGATCGCCGGAGTGTTTGTCAACCGACTGCGCAAGGGCATGCGCCTGCAGTCCGACCCGACGGTGATCTACGGACTGGGTGAGAGGTACGACGGCTCGATACACACACGTGACCTGCTCAAGGACACCCCTTACAACACCTACACCCGCGAGGGGCTGCCACCGACGCCGGTCGCGTTGCCCGGACGCGAGTCGGTGCTGGCGGCGGTGCGCCCGGAGCAGACCGACGCGCTGTATTTCGTGGCGACCGGGCTCGGCGATGGCGCCCATCACTTCTCCGGGAGCCTGGAAGAGCATAATTCCGCCGTGAAGGCCTATCTCGCACGGCTGCGCACCCAGGAGCGCGGCGCGCTCCACAAACCCGTTGCGGTACATCCATGAGCACACGCGTGTCCGTGAGCCCGGGTAAGCTCATCACGCTGGAGGGCATCGAGGGCGCCGGAAAATCCACGCTCGCGCAGTTCATGAGCGCCTGGCTCGGGCGCCATGGCATTACGGTGCGCCTGACGCGCGAGCCCGGTGGCACCCCGCTCGCGGAGCGGGTGCGGCAGATCGTGCTGGAGCGCGGCGCGGAGCCCGTGTCGCCGCTCACCGAGACCCTGCTCATGTTCGCCGCACGCGCCCTGCATGTGCAGAACGTCATCCGCCCGACGCTGGCGCGCGGGGAGTGGGTGGTGTGCGATCGCTTCACCGACGCCACGCGG
>Ga0137409_10000043_pt1 | contig 104012 bp, 84 predicted proteins | sample CZODoug1_16funga_FD_122059 | JGI IMG/M metagenome (GOLD analysis project Ga0137409, IMG submission 122059) | Vadose zone soil fungal communities from Angelo Coast Range Reserve, California, USA - CZODoug1_16fungal (Hybrid Assembly) | ecosystem: Environmental > Terrestrial > Soil > Vadose zone... | reverse complement strand
CTTCCCCACCTCGACGATGGCGTAACTCTATGAACGGGCCAAACTGCTGCGACCAGTTGCGCGGCACGCCGCCGCCGATTGTGAAGATACCCAGCCGCTTCTGCGCGAGGAGTGTCGCGGCAAAATGCTCCAGGTCTTCGAACGGATCAAATCGAAAGCGGGGCTTGCTCTGCTTATCGCGCTCGCGATTCGTTAAGGCGTAATCCAGACCGAGTTCGGAATCCGAGAACGCCGGCACGAACACCGGAACGTTTTGCTCATACGCGGACTTCAAGATTCCACGCTGGCCTTTTGCGGTCTTTGCGAGATGCGCTCCAATCGCGCGATTCAGCTTGTAGGAGCACATCACTTCTTGGCTGTCCCAGCCTCCGAACACCGCGTGCATCACGCGTTCCACGTCGTCGAGATTCTGTTCCGGCTCGAGCGTGTCGTAGACGCGGTTGTATCCCGCCTCGTAAAGTTCCTCATCGCTGAATTCCGGATTGTGCCGGAAGTGCGCGCGCCCCGTAGCCTCGACCAATCCGTGAGCCATCAGCGCTCCGGTCGAAACAATCGCGTTCACAATGCCACGATCGATCAGCTCTGCAATAATCAGACCTTGCTTGGCGACGGTCATCGCGCCCGCCAGAGTCATCACGACGAAACAGTCCTGGTCGCGAGCCATCGCTTCGAGAACGTCGGCAGCTTCGCCGAGTTGGCGTCCGGTGAAGGCGGTTTTGGCCATGGCGCGCACCAGGTCGTCCACCGAGTGAATTTTCTTGGGATCGAGCGGCTCCAGCGGAATCAGGCGGTCCTGCACTGGATCGTGCAGTTTGCGTTCGATCCCAGCTCCTTCGTTATGATGGCCGTGCTTCGAGTCGTTTTTGTGCTTCAAGAATCGAACCTCCCAGGCAGAACCGAATTTCTCGGAAGAAACAATTTACTAGAAGTGAGCGGACCAAGGCGACTCTTGTCATCGGGCGTTCACATCGTCGTCGCCAGCTTTGGTATTCTAAAACGTTCGAGAGCATGAGTAGAGACGCGGCGTGCCGCGTCTCCGCGCTCTCAACGGGAAAAATAAGATTGCCGGACAAATTCACAGTAGCGTTGGTACAGATGTCCTGCGGCCCCGAGCCTGTCGACAATATGGCGAAGGCGCTCGCCCGTGTCGCTGTCGCAGCCAAGCGCGGTGCCCACGTCGTATGCTTGCCCGAGCTTTTCCAAACTCAGTATTTCTGCCAGCGGGAAGATGCAGCCCTGTTTGATCTCGCCGAGCCCATTCCCGGTCCGGGTACGGAAAAGCTCGCCGCCGCCGCGCGTCATAATAAAGTTGTGCTGGTGGCGTCGCTCTTCGAGAAGCGTGCGCCCGGGGTCTATCACAACACTGCCGCGATTTTCGATTCGGACGGCGCTCTCCGCGGGCTCTACCGCAAAATGCACATCCCCGACGACCCGCTCTACTACGAAAAGTTTTATTTCACTCCCGGCGACCTTGGATTCAAAGCGTTCGACACCGCGGCGGGAAGGCTTGGAACGCTGGTGTGCTGGGACCAGTGGTATCCCGAAGGCGCGCGGCTCACGGCATTACAAGGGGCGAGCATCCTTTTCTACCCCACCGCTATCGGATGGCATCCCGCCGAAAAGGCAGAGTTCGGTGTAGCGCAGCACGATGCGTGGCGCACCATCCAGCGCGCGCATGCGATTGCCAACGGCGTCTATGTCGGCGTTGTGAATCGCGTCGGCTTTGAAACCGGCGACATCCGCGGCAATTCAGCACCCGGCAGGGGACTCGAGTTCTGGGGAGGATCTTTCTTCTGCGATCCCTTTGGCCGCATAGTGGCAGAAGCTTCTCATGACAAAGAAGAGATTCTGCTCGGCGAAGTGGACTTGCGCCACCTGGAAGACGTCCGGCGCAACTGGCCCTTCCTGCGCGATCGCCGCATCGACGCGTATGCTCCCATCACCAGCCGCATGCTGGACGGAAAATGAGCGATGGCAAATGACTAACGCAAATGACCAGACGCCCTCGTAAGTCGATCCTCCCCGGTGCAGCCGGATACCGCATGCCAGCCGAGTGGGAGCCGCATGAATCCACATGGCTCGCCTGGCCTCATTTTCGCGACGACTGGCCGGGAAAGTTTGAGCCGATCCAGTGGGTGTATGCCGAAATCATTCGCAACCTGGCGCGACATGAACGTGTCGACCTGATCGTGAACAGCGCGGAGTCCGAACGGCGCGCCCGAGTTGCACTCGACAAGGCCGACGCCCTTTCCGACAATGTCCGGTTTCATCCGTGGCGCACCGACCGTGTCTGGACGCGCGACTCCGGCTGCATTTTCCTGAAGCGCACGACCGAAACCGGGACTACCGACCTGCTGGCTTTGAATTTCGAGTTCAACGCCTGGGCGAAGTATCCGAATTACAAGTACGACGCCAAACTTAGCGCCCGCATGGCGAAGTCAGCCGGCACGCGGATTGTTCAGCCCTTTTCCGGCGAACATCGCGTGGTGCTCGAAGGCGGGTCCATCGAAGTAAACGGCTGCGGAACTTTGCTGACCACGGAAGAGTGCCTGCTTTCGACGACCCAGCAACGCAACCCGCCCATGGACCGTATGGCTTACGAGCAGATGTTTGCCGACTACTTCGGAGTCCAATCGGTGATCTGGCTCGGCGACGGCATCGCCGGCGACGACACTCACGGCCACGTGGACGACATCACGCGCTTCGTCGGTCCAGACAAAGTAGTCACGATGATCGAGCCCAACGCACAGGATGAGAACTACGCGACGCTCCAGGAAAACCTCGGCCGACTGAAAGCCGCCCGCACTCCCGACGGCCAGAAACTCGAGATCGTCGAGATTCCAATGCCGCGTCCGGTGATCTTCGAAGGGCGTCGCCTGCCCGCCAGTTATGCCAACTTCTACATCGCGAATGGCGCTGTGCTCGTGCCTGTATTCAACGATCCGAACGACCGGGTCGCGCTCAACACGCTGGCGGCACTTTTCCCAACGGGCGAGATCATTCCCATCTACTCCGGAGACCTGATCTGGGGATTCGGCGCGCTACACTGCATGACGCAACAGCAGCCAGCATCGTCAGCGTAGTCGAAGAGTAGCGCCGGCATCTTGCCGGCTGTCCCGAGGGCGTCCTCGCCCTCGGCGTGCGACTACCAGAGGACTATTGCGTTTGTGAATCCAGCGCGGGCGGGCGAGGACGCCGCCGGACAGCCGCCGGGACGGCGGCGCTACAATGCGAGCGTGTCTACAGGTTGTGTAGAATATCTCCGTCATGAATGCAGGCGCCATCTCTACGTCTAAGGCCCGGAAACATCTGTCTGTTGGAAGTGTAATTGGTTTGATCGTTCTCTGGTCCGTGATGGCCGGATTGCGCCTCGAGGCTTCGCTCCTCGGTTACCTAAGCCCTCGGGCGCCTTACGAATGGGTTGGGGATCTAATCCTAGGTCTTGGATTTCTGCTTGTGGCGATAGTGTTCGCTGTTTATCTGAAGCGCGAAATAAAAACAAAACACATTCCAGTGCGATAAACCTAGCTGTTCGAATTCCCTCACTCTTCCCTCCCGTCATTTACACTTACCCCGTGAACGCCGAAACCATTGCCGCGGGCTCGGAGATGCTCACGCCGCACCGGCAGGACACCAACTCGCTCTACCTCACTGAGAAGCTGAACGAGTTGGGAGTCGAAGTGCGCTTCAAGAGCGTCGTCGGCGACAGCAGCGAGGACTTGACCGCCGCGGCGAAACTCGCCATGCGGCGGTCTGACATTATCATCCTGATCGGCGGACTCGGTCCCACCGAGGACGACCTCACGCGTGAGGCCGTCGCCAAGGCGCTTGGGCTGAAGTTGCAGCGCGATCCAGAGATTCTCGCCAAATTGGAAGAGCGTTTTGCCAAGCGTGGCTACAAGTTTTCGCCCAACAATGCCAAGCAGGCCGATGTCCTGACCGGCGCGGTGGTGCTCCCCAACCCCAACGGGTCGGCCCCCGGACAGTGGATCAGCGGCAAGTACGACGGCCAGGAACGCATCGTGATACTGCTTCCGGGGCCGCCCGCCGAACTTAAGGGACTTTTTGAAGGCGAATGTATTGCGAGGCTCCGGGCGAGGGTTCCGCCACAACACATCGCCACTCGCGAATTGAAGATCGCTTTAATGCCGGAATCACAGGTAGACGCACGCGTCGCTCCCCTCTACAAGACATTTACAGATGTGCAGACCACGATCCTGGCCGGTGCGGGTGAGATTCAATTGCATTTTCGTTGCCGGAAGGAATCACAGGCGGAAGCGGAGGCTCGCGTCGAAGAATTGGTGGAGAAGATCGACGAGGAAATGGGCGACGCCATCTTCTCGCGCAAGGGTGAAAGCCTGGAGCAGATTGTCAGCTACCTCCTCCAGATGCGCGGCATGACGCTGGCTGTGGCCGAGTCCTGCACCGGAGGACTTCTCTCCCAGCGCATCACTTCGCTGAGCGGCAGCTCGCGCTATTTTCTGGGCGGCGCGGTCGTCTATTCGAATGAGCTGAAAACGCAGTTCGCGAACGTGCCCAAAGCGCTCATCAAGCAACACGGCGCCGTAAGCCGCGAAGTGGCTAAGGCACTGGCGGAGGGAATCCGGCAGCGTTGCGTTTCGAGTTACGGGATCGGCATCACGGGAGTCGCAGGCCCAACTGGAGGCACTGAGCAAAAGCCGGTCGGTCTGGTCTACGTGGCGCTGGCGGGCGAAGAGGGGACACAAGTTGTGGAACGCAACTTTCCCGGCGACCGCAAGCGCGTCCGCTGGTTTGCCTCCCAGCAAGCTCTGGAGATGATCCGGCGGGCGCTGCTGTGAGTTCAGTCGCGGGTCTCTGGACTAAAGTGTCGGTGCGGCAATCCACTTAGTAATATCGTCGTGAGACGGTCGGCGGTATGATCGGCAGTGATCCGGTCGCGAGGGTAAGTGATGAGCCAGCAATCCGAGCCACGCGTCACCGTAGACTTGCCGGTGCGGGTATGGGGAATGAGTGCCGAGGGGCGCCCATTTTCTCAGCACGCCCGCGCTCAGAACATCAGTTCCGAAGGCGCGCTGCTTGCGGGAATCGAAAATGAATTAAAAGTTGGCGACGTCATTGGAGTGCAGTGCGAAGAGAAAAAGACTCGCTGCACCGTCATCTGGGTGATGAACACCGGCCCTATCAAGAAAAATCAGGTAGGCGTAAAGTTGCTCGCCGACCAGGACTGTCCCTGGAAAGGCTACCTGCCCCTTCAGGGTTCGACTCCCACCATTCTCCCCGGCAATCGCCGGCGCTGGCCGCGGCACAAGATCTCCTTTCCCATTGAACTGCGCGACGAGCGTGTGAACACGCCCATGCGCATCAGTGCCACCGACGTGAGCGGCAACGGATGCTATGTGGAAACCATCATGCCACTGCCCCTTGGAACTGTGCTGCGGGTGGAGTTCTACCTGCAAGAAAAGCGCATGACGATCACCGCGGTCGTGCGGACATGCGACCCGGGCGTGGGCAACGGGATTGAATTCACCGGCATGCCCATCGAAGGGAAAGAACACTTGCAAGCCTACCTGGACGGTATCGACCCAGGGATGGGCGTTTCCGCTCCTCCCCCAGAGCAACCAACCTAGATCGAGATTTCAGGCAGACAAGATGGCATAGCGCGCCAGCACGATGGCGCGAATCAGCCCGCCCATGGTGAATTCGCGCGCTTCAATCGTCACCGGCAACTGCAATTCGCGCAGAGTAGCCGACGTCACCGGCCCAATCGAAGCAAACTGCACACCATTGAGCGAGCGCGCCCGGGTTGGTCCGAGCAATTCCGCAAAATTCCGTACCGTCGAGGAACTGGTAAAGGTCACGATGTGCGGACGGTGGCTGGCGTTCTTCATCAAAACCCGCAGCCGTTCGCCCGATTTTTTGGGGACCACCGTCTCATACGCTTCGACCACGTCCACGGCAGCGCCCGCAGACCGCAGTTCTTCCGGAATCACGTCCCGCGCCACCTTTGCGCGCACCAGCAGCACGCGCTTCCCATTGACCTTGTCGCGTAGGCCCCGAACCACCGATTCGGCCACATATTCTTCCGGAACCATTTTGACCTTCAGGCCGCTCTTCAGCAGCGCCGCCTTGGTGGCTGGACCGATGGCCGCAATCTGGAGATGCTGGAAGTGTCGCCGCGTCAGACGAAATTTCCGGCGGCGTTCCCACATGGCGTTTACACCGTTGACGCTGGTAAGGATCAGCCAGTCGTAGCTTTTCAAATTCTTCAGCGCATCGTCGAGCGGCTCAAACGACTGCGGCTTGCGAATCTCGATAAAAGGGATTTCGATCACACTCGCCCCCAGGCTGCGCAGGCCGGCGGACAGAGCACTCGCCTGGTGCCGAGCCCGGCCAACCAGAATTCGGGTGCCGGCAAGGGGATGAACTTCGTTAGGCTTGCGCATAGAATAAGGAGGTCTCAGGTCTCAGGTCTCAGGTCTCAGGTCTCAGGTCTCAGGTCTCAGGTCTCAGGTCTCAGGTCTCAGGTCTCAGGAAAAATGCGAAAACCAGACGAATACCGTGTCAACACTTTTTCTTGGGGAACGCCGGGTCCCGTTAATTTCCGGGCCCGGTTTCCCTGACACCTGTCACCTGTCACCTGCCTTTTCACGGTTGCTGTGGAACAACAAATCCTGCTCCATAGACTTCTTCGAGTATCGCATCTCCGCCGCGCTGAAGAAGGGTCTCGCCAACTTCCTCGCCCAGTCGAACAGGATCATCGCCTTCGCGGGTTTCCCGCAGGACACTCTTTCCGTCCGGATGTGCGACCAGAGCGTTCAGACGAACCCGGCCATTTTGAATTTCGGCAAAAGCCCCGATCGGCACCTGGCAGCCACCGCCGAGTTTGGTGAGCAGAGCGCGTTCGCAAGTGGTGCTGGCGCGCGCTGCCGCATCGTCTAGAAAGGCGATCTGGCTGCGCGTGACATCGTCACTGCGCCGAATCTCAATCCCCAGCGCGCCCTGACCCGCTGCCGGAGTTATGATCTCGACCGCGATCACTTGCCGGATGAGTTGCGTCTTGCCCAAACGATTCAACCCAGCAGCGGCCAGAATGATCGCGTCAAAGTCTCCGGCCTCGAGCTTGCGCAGTCGCGTATCCACGTTGCCGCGGAGCGGATGAATCCGCAAATCCGGACGGATCGCCATCAATTGAGCTTGCCGCCGCAAACTGCTGGTCCCCACATTGGCATCGTGTGGTAACTCATCAATGCTGGCAAACTTCACCGAACAGAAAACATCGCGAGCATCTTCGCGCTGAGTAATGGCGGCGATTTCAAAATCTCCAGCCAACTCAGTCGGCAGGTCTTTCAAGCTGTGGACCGCCAGATCCACGCGACGCTCCACCAAAGCCTCTTCGATTTCCTTGGTGAACATGCCCTTGGTTCCAACCTTGGCAAGCGCCACGTCGGTAATCTTGTCGCCAGTAGTCTTGATGATCTCCAACTCCACCGTATGGCCGCGCCCACGTAGTAGATCGGAGATGTGATTCGCTTGCCAGAGCGCCAACTGAGAACCGCGGGAACCGATTCGGAGGCGAGCCATCAGCGTGACGCTCCCGAATCCCCGCCCGTCTTCGCAGCCGCTTTGCGCTTCTCTTCATCTTCGAGATTGAACAAACGCCTCACCAGTTCGACGACTGTGGTGGATTCCTGGTCGCGCGCCGCCGTCTTTAGTGTGCTGATAGGCGTGTGCATGATCTTGTTGATGATGCCGCGAGTCAGCGCTTCGACCGCCAGTTCCTGTTCCGGGGACATCGCGCCAAGCCGTCCGCGCACCCGATCGATCTCAGCCTGTCGGATGGTTTCAAGATGGTCGTGCAGTGAGACGATGGTCGGCACAACGTCGAGCGTCTGCAAACGCGCCTGAAATTTTTCCACTTCTACATTGACGATCGCTTCCGCCTTCTCCGCTTCCTTCCGGCGATCGGCTACGTGCGACGACACTGCCTGTTGCAAGTCGTCGATGTCATACACGAAGATGCCATCGAGCTTGTTCATTTCCGGATCAACATCGCGGGGCACCGCGATATCGATGAAGAACATCGGCCGGTTTTTGCGCCGCGCCAAAAACTTCTCGCCATGCTCGCGCTTGAAAATGAAGTGCGGCGAGCCGGTGGACGTGATTACGATATCGGCGCGCTCGCATGTGTCATAGAGCCGGCTGAATTCGATCGCCTGCCCATGGAATTTATGCGCCAGTCCGATGGCGCGATCGTAGGTGCGATTGGCGACAAAAATCGACTCCGCTCCATGCGCAAGCAGGTGCCGGGCCGCCAATTCGCTCATTTTGCCCGCGCCCACCAGGTAAACACTCTTGCCTTTCAGGTTGCCGAAGATCTTCTCCGCCAGTTCCACCGCAACTGAAGCCACCGACACAGAAGACGATCCGACCGCCGTCTCCGTGCGTACACGCTTGGCGACCGCAAAAGCGCGAGTGAGCAACTGGTCCAGCTGCATGCGCACGGCCCCAACCGCCCGCGCAGTAGCGTAAGCCTCTTTGATCTGCCCCAAAATCTGTGGTTCGCCGACCACCATCGAGTCCAGACTGGAGGCCACACGGAAGACGTGGCGAATCGCCTCATCCTCGCGAAACTCGTAGAGATGACTCTCAAACTGTCCCATATCCACTGCAAAGTAATCGCGCATGAAGGCGCGCAGATCGCCCGACCCGTTCTTCATGTTGGCGAGAAACTCCACCCGATTGCAGGTGGAAACGATCATGCCCTCGGCCACGTCGGCGTGTTCGGCCAACTTCCTACAGGCCTCCGCCAGACTCGATTCCGAAATCGCCAGCCGCTCGCGCACTTCGACTGGTGCGGTCCTGTGATTCACGCCGATGAGCTGGAACTTCATGAGGCAATGAACCTGTGCATCCCGCTGAAGTAGTTCGCCGCCCAAGCCACAATCGCCGCCACGAAAGCTACGCTCGCCAGCAGAGCCGCACGGCGGCCGCGCCATCCGGCACTCAGGCGCATGTAGACCATGATCAGGTACACCACCCACATCAGAACTGAAAGCAGGATTTTGGGATCGAGGAAATCCACTCGCCCGTATGTAGATTCCGCCACCACCGAGCCGAGCACCAGTCCCAAAGTCATGAACGGGAAGCCCAGCATGAGCGAACGGTAGCCGATGTCATCAATCACCTGAAGCGCCGGCAAGCGCGCAAACATTCCCGTCGAGCTCTTGGACTTCAGCGCCCGCTCCTGGAGCAGATACAACAGGCTGGCTCCGAAACTCAGGAACAGCGCTGCATATCCGGTAAAGATCATCAGGATATGTGCCGCCAGCCATCCCTTCACCGCCACAGGCGTCAACACCAGCGGCTGCTGCCCGGTGGCCGCTACAAACGTCAGCAGAAATACCAGCGGAAAAACGACGATGCCAGGAGAAGTCGTTTTATAAATCACATAGACAAGCATGAATACAACCATGATAAGAAAGGCGAGTAGCGATTCGGAGTTGTGCACCGACGCCAGAGTCAGCTGGCCAGCCTCGACCACCGCTTCCACCAGCGAAACGAAATGGAACACCATCCCGAGGTAGGAGGCTTGCAAGGCCACTTTGCCGAGAATTTCCGAAGTGCGAGTAAGCGCGACCAGGGCATACAGCAAGCCCACGGCGTAACAAATCAGCGCGACTCGCAGCCAGATCAGGGTCATATATCTCTTAGGTGTGTTGTCAGGCTAAAGGATTCATCCCCCGCCCGAACCCAGTGATTATAGTGTGCAAGGCATGGGAGGCGCGGAGAAACGGGTGCGGTCACAAGTGCAGTGCCGGAGGTTACGGGGGTGCCCACAACCAAGATGCGGTGCAAGCGTCCTCGAGCGCAAGCGTCCCTCGACGCCTGACAGTTGTTATTTGCTCGTCTAGGTCAGGGCAGGGTGAAAGCTACGAGCGCATCACTGAGTGACTCTTCTGTGATTTTGGGATGCCCGCCAGCGGCGATCACTACGTATTGTTTGCCGTTCGCACTGAGGTGGTAGGTCATTGGGGTGGCGTGTCCGCTGTCTGGCAACTGTGCCTTCCACAATTCCTTCCCGGTCTCAACATCAAAGGCGCGGATGAATGGATCATAAGTGCCGGCGATAAAGACCACTCCTCCCGCGGTAACAATCGGGCCCCCCAGGCTGATCGATCCCGGCGGGATGGGCGGCTGCTTGCCTCCGAAGTCCTGCATCGAACCGAGCGGAATTTGCCACCGAATTTTTCCTTCGCTCATATCGATCGCGGTGAGTAAGCCCCATGGTGGCGCGGTACACGGCAAGTCCGACGGTGATTGCAGGAAGCGGCGAAACAATCCATAAGGTGCTCCCGCTTGAGTGGCATAATCGCCGTCTTCGGTGCGGACTTCGTCCCGCCAGAAATCAGCACGCGGGATGAGCTTTACTTTGGCAACCATGTTGTTTGTGTTGACGACGAGCAGGCTGTACCGCGGATCAAAAGCGTAGCCGCTCCACGTCATGCCTCCAAGATTGCCCGGAACTGCCAGGGTGCCCTGAACACTTGGCGGAGTGAAGATGCCCTCGTTGCGAAGCCCGCGAATCCATTTGCGGCAGATCTCGCGATCCTGGGGCGTCGGGCCCCACGCGTCCTCCGCCGAGAGTTTCTGTGGAGCGAGCGGCGGCGGAGCGACCGGGAAGGGTTGCGTGGGCGATGCGAATTCGCCGGGCACGTCACTCTGCGGGACGGGGCGCTCCTCCACAGGAAACACCGGCCTTCCCGTATCGCGATTGAGTATGTAGAGAAGTCCAGTTTTGTTGCCCTGTATGACGACTGGAACATCTTCTCCGTGGTAGCGCAACGTTGCGACCAGTGGCGGCGAGGCGGTGTCGTAATCCCAGAGATCGTGGTGCACGAGTTGGAATCCCCAGGCGATCTCTCCTGTTCTAGCGTGCAGTGCCACCACCGAATTGGCCCACTTGTCGTCGCCGGGTCGGAGCCCACCGTAGTAATCAGGGCTGGCGCTTCCCGTTGGAACGAAGATGAGATCACGCCGCACATCCACAGCCATGATGGACCATGCATTGGCGGCGCCGGTGCGCCACTCCATATCCTTGCTCGTAGTCGCGGCCCCGGTATTGGGCATCGGGTCCCAACTCCAGCGCGGCGCGCCGGAGCGGGCGTCAAAAGCCCGCACGACGCCAGCCGGCATGGTGGCGCGTTGATTGTCGTCAATCGCTGATCCCACGACGACAAGATCGTCGATCACCGTGGGGGGAGAAGTCATGTGGTACCACCCGGCGCGATAACCTTGCACATCTCGCAGATTTACCTGGCCATAGTCGCCAAAGTCCAGGCACAGCCTGCCCGTCGCTGCATCAAGTGAAACCAGCCGAGCATCCTGCGTACTCTCGTAAATACGGCGGCGGCACGGCTGGCCGGCCGCTCGCATGGGATCGAGCCAAGTGGCCACACCGCGATTCACCAGTCCATCACCGTAATCGAGCGTTAGATCGATATTGGGATCGTAGGCCCACCGTTGTTTTCCTGTTTCCGGGTCGAGTGCGATCACGCGATTGAAGGGCGTCGTGAAATAGAGCGTCCCGTCGACGAGAATGGGTGTGGCCTCGAATCCGCTTCGCTTCCTGTCGCGGCTACCATCGGAAATATCTCCGGTATGAAATATCCACGCGACCTTCAACTTTGACACATTCTCGCGGTTGATCTGCGAGAGTGGTGAGTATCGCATTCCACCCGGATCGTTTCCATAGTTCGGCCACTCTGTGTCGCGGGAAACTTGGCTGCGTGCCGCCGAACTCGCAAGTGCCACGCAAACAATGACAAGCAGTCTGAACATGTTTTGCGGATATCTTGCTTCGCCCATGAGCACATATGTTCAATGAATTGCTTCCAGAACGCAACCTATGTCAACCGGCCCCGGACCGCCGCTGCTACTTGCTGCTATTCCCCGGCGAAATCACTCTCCCGTACTCACTGGCCCGCGCGATGCGATCGAACATGCGCCAGGCAGCGAGCGATATCTTGCTGATGGCTTCTTCTCCCTCGCGTTCTCGGCGCAGGTAAGTGGTCATCACGCAGAGAATGTAAGGCCTCTTCTCGACGAAGATCACTCCCGAATCGTTGCGGACGCCTTCGAGCGCACCCGGCTTGTCGGCGATCTTCAAATCGTCCGGGAGGTCGCGGGGAATCCAGCTGTCTTTGTGGGTCGCGAGGACCTTAAAGAAATCATCGGTCATCTCTTTATTCAGCACCTTGCCGCGATAAAGCGCTTCGAGCAGCGCCATCATCTCGGCCGGCGTAGAGACATTTTCCCGCCCTTCGGTCGCGGCTTTCAAGTCCATCATCTTGCGGCGGAGACGCGTGTGCGTGAGGCCCAGCGAATCCAATAGCGCGTTGACGTTCTCCATGCCCACGCGGTCGATCAGGACGTTGGTCGCCGAGTTGTCGCTGACCGCCACCATCATGGTCGCAAGATCGCGCAGCGTGATCTTCGTGACGCCCGGCGTCAGACCGCCCATGATGTCGCTGTCCTGCACGAGGTCGGCGGTGTTGACGGTGTACAGGTCCGTCAGCTTGAGCTTGCCCTGCTGAGCCTGCCGGTAGAGCTCGGCCAGCACGCAAATCTTGATCGAGCTCGCCTGAGCGAACACATCGTTTGCATGGAGGAGATACTTGTGGCCGTCCGTGAGATCGAGAATCGCGACGCCCATCGCCCCGTCGAGACTGCTGTCCACTTCGCCAATCGAAGATTCCAGCTTCTGCCAAAGGACCTGCTGCTTTTCTGGCCGCGGCGGATTCTGGGCCGCCGCCGTTCCCCAAAGCAGACAGCACAAAGACGTCACGAGGCTACCGAAGATCGAGACCTGTCGTCGAAAATCACCCATCGTTGAACGCCTTCCCCATCACGGCGTGAGATATTGCCGGGGTGATGATAACGTTCCTATTCTCGCATTTGGCTAACTTTCACGCGCCCTTATGCGTCCAAAAACACACAATCATTGCGTGGAATTGTGGTTGGAGTTTGGGCCTTGCAAGTCCAACGCGGAGGAGTGACGTGAAACTGAGACGCGCCCCGGCGTCGGTCCTGTTGTTATCGGTCACGCTCGCGGCAGGAGGAGCATCAGAAGACGACAAAGCGATGGTTGACTGGATGCGGACCCACGCTGTCGCGCTGCAAACTCCCGAAGCCGGTCGCGGCTTCCGCGACATGCAACCGCTCAAGCAAATCGTCGGCAATGCCCGCATCGTGGCGCTGGGAGAGGCTACCCACGGTACACGGGAGTTCTTCCAGCTCAAGCACCGCATGCTGGAGTTCCTGGCCAGCGAAATGGGTTTCACGATTTTTTCTATTGAAGCCAGCATGCCCGAGGCCTACCGCCTGAACGATTACGTTCTGAACGGCAACGGCGATCCGGCGCAACTGCTGAAGGGAATGTATTTCTGGACATGGGACACGCAGGAAGTGCTTGCCATGATTCGCTGGATGCGGGAGTTCAACCAGTCCGGCAAGGGGCGAATCGAATTCACCGGGTTCGACATGCAGTTCCCCGATGTGGCCATGCGGACTGTCCACGATTTTGTGGCCAAAAACGATTCCGAGTACCTGGCGAGTTTGCAGAAGGCGTCCGACCTGGCTCGGGAGGCGGGGTCACCGGGCAACAGCCAGAATTTTGGCGTCGCGACGGCAAGCTTTCCCGTAAAAGACGCCGCCGGCAAGAAAGTGCGATTCAGCGGCTACATCAAGTCGGCAGGGATCACGCGCGGATTCGCAGGCTTGTGGTGGCGCGTGGATGGCGCGTCGGGCGTGCTGGCATTCGACAACATGGAGAAACGCGGCGTTACGGGCACCACGGAGTGGAAGCGCTACGAAATCGAGCTGCCCGTTGCCGCCAACGCCACGAACATTAATTTCGGCGGAATTCTTACGGCCGACGGCACTGTTTGGTTTGACGATTTGACGGTGGAACTGGACGGCATCCCGTATACCGATGCAAGCAGGTTCGACCTCGGGTTCGAGTCTTCCACCCCCAGGGGCTTCTACACCGGAGGAACCGACTACTCGGTGCATTTAGACAGTCAGACATTCCACAGCGGCAAACAGAGTCTTCAGATGAAATTCTTGCCGGCGGTGGCTGCTAAGAACTCCGTCGATCCAAAGATTGCGGCGAGCAGTTGGAAGAACGCCGTGCAGCACATGGAAGCAACGCGGAACTTTTATCACGCCCAGGGGATCTCCGATCACGACGTCGATTGGGCGATTCAGAATGCGAGGATCGTCCTGCAAGGTCTTCAGGCGAAGTCGGGAGCGATGACCCGTGACCAGTGCATGGCGGAGAACATAAAGTGGATCGCAGATCACAATCCAGCCGCCAAAATTGTCGTTTGGGCTCACAACGGACATGTTGCCTTCGGCGGCTGGCCGGGGTACGAACCCATGGGAGCGGCGTTGCGCAAGATGTTCGGCGACCAGATGGTCGTGTTTGGTTTCGCTTTTGACCAGGGTTCGTTTCAGGCGTGGGAACCGGGCAAGAACCTGAGAGACTTCACCGTTCCAGCCGCTCCCGCGGGGAGCCTGGACGCAACGCTGGCGGCGACGGGGATTCCCCTTTTCGCACTCGATCTACGCTCAGCGCCTAAGACTGGTCCCGTCGCAGCGTGGCTACACACGCCCCACCAGACGCGGAGCGTCGGCTCACAGTATTCCGACGACACCGCTCAACAATATTGGGCGAACCAGGAAGTCGCGTCCTGTTTCGACGCTCTGTTGTTTGTGCATACGACAACGGCGGCGCGCAAGAATCCAGGACCGTGAACGACTGCTTCGGCCTGTTTTCGGGAGGGCACGGCTTTAGCCGTGCCGTTAACTCATTTAAGGTGACGTGCGCTTTAGCGCGGAAGTGAGCTTTTTGTTGCCGTCGCTTATTCTTTCAGCAGCCACTTAACCCGGTCTACACTCCGTTCGAGCAGAGCCTCCTCAGATCTTCGCGTCTCGCAGACGCTTCACTGCCGTCTCCGACGTGACCGGAGAATAATAGACTTCTTTAAACGTATACGACCTTGCCTTGGCTGCGACCACAGGCAGAATCTCAATGTGCCAGTGATAGTCGTCGTCGAGCGTCTTCCAGTAGCCCAGCGTTTCCGATTGATGATGACTGTTCGGAGAAGTATGCAGCACCAGATGAAACGACTCGGTAATACTGCGAATTCGTTTCAAAGTCCGCCGCAAAAGAGCGGCCAGATCGTTCACGCTTCCCACGCGCGAAGCGCCGGTGCGTTCAAACGAGGCTTCGTGACTGCGCGGCAGAATCCAGGTCTCGTACGGAGCGCGCGGCGCATACGGACAAAAAGCCGCATAGTCGCCGCGAATTTCCAGAATCCGCAGGCCTTGGCGCTCTTCCTGCGCCAGGATGTCGCAAAATACGCAACGTTCTTTACTGTCGTAATAATCGCGGGCGGCGCGCAGCTCGTAAAGGACGCGTCGCGGCACAAAGGTAGTCGCGGTCAACTGTGAGGACGGGTGGTCGAACTCTTGTCCCGCGCTGGCGCCGTGATTCTTGAAGATACTCACGTATTTGAAACGGCTGTCGCGCTTCAGATCCTGAATCCGCTGCGCCATCAATTTCAGGAACTGCACGATTTCGGCGTCGCTGGCATTCCACAGATGCTGGTCGTGATGAGAGTTTTCAAGCAGCAGTTCATGCGCGCCCACCGATCCCATGCGGTCATACAAGCCGTCGCCCCGGCGCGCGGGCTCGCCTTCAATCCGGTAGATCGGTGTGGGATGAACCACCGCGCGCGCCGACCAGGCGCTGCCGTCTAGTCCGGGCAGAGTTGCAACCACCTGGAGTTGCTGCGACCCGTCGCCGCAGAATTGGCACGGCCCCGGGCGCGGTGCCGACTCGGCGACATCGTCCCCCGTGATCACCCAGGAACGCGTGATGGGATCCTTGCGAAGTTCCATGAGTAAGGAGAACAAAATGCGACAGGCGAGTCAAATTGGATTTGTAATCTCTAATTTGTGATTTGTAATTTGGACTCGGCGCCATCCGCCTGGCACGTTGCAAATTACCCAATTACAAATTACAAATTACCCATCACCAATCTCTCCATGTCAGAGCCCTCTACGCCGCTGATGCGGCAATATGCCGCCATCAAGAAAGAGCATCCCACCGCTCTGTTGTTGTTTAGGCTGGGAGACTTCTACGAACTTTTTTTTGACGACGCGGTCGTGGCCGCTCGCGAATTGCAAATCACGCTGACTTCGCGGAACAAAGAAAAAGGCATGGCCATCCCGATGTGCGGCGTCCCCTACCACGCCGCCGAAGGGTACATCTCGAAGCTCATCCGGAGAGGATTCAAGGTCGCGATCTGCGAGCAGATGGAGGACCCGCGTCTGGCCAAGAAACTGGTCCGGCGCGAAGTGACCCGTGTCGTCACGCCGGGCACTGCCGCCGATTCATCGCTGGGATCGGAAGAAAACAATTTCCTGGCTGCGGTGGCATCAGTCGGCGAACGGGTCGGATTCGCTGCCTTGGATCTGTCGACCGGCGAATTCAGGGCGACAGAGTTTGCCGGAGAATCGGCCCCCCGGCGCATTCAAGAAGAACTTGAACAATTGCGGCCAAGAGAGCTGTTATACGCTTCTTCAGCCCCGCTGTTCGAGCCAAGAAAAAGCGTGAGCGTCGGCAGTCTCGCCAACCCGGCTCCAGCCTCGAACCCCGCCACTCCACTTCCCCAAACTTCTTTGGGACGCCCTGCTGAAACGTCGCTCGACGACTGGATATTCGCTCCCGACCACGCCGTTCCCCTGCTTGAAAATCATTTCGGAGTGCTTTCTCTTGAAGGTTTCGGACTGTCGGGCAAACCGGCGGCAGCCTCCGCTGCCGGGGCGATTCTCTATTACATCCGCTCGACCCAGCGCGGCACGCTCCAGCACATCGACCGGATAGGATTCTACGAACGCCAGAACTGCCTGGTGCTGGACGCCGTGACAGTTCGCAACCTGGAACTGATCGAACCGCTCTTTGCCGGCGCCGATGCCGGCGTAACTCTTTTTCGCGGACTCGATGCCACCGTCACGCCCATGGGCAAGCGCCTGCTGCGCGCCTGGATGCTGCGTCCGTCGTTAGATCTGCCCGAGATCGAGGCGCGACTGGATGCGGTCGAGGCGCAGGTGAAGGACCTGATGAAGCGGGAGGAACTACGACGCGCGCTCGAAGGTATTCTCGACCTGGAAAGGCTCCTGAGCCGAGTCACACTCGAAACTGCGAATCCTCGCGACGTACTGGCCTTGGCCGCGTCACTGTCGCGGATTCCTCAAGTGCGCAGCGGGCTGTCTCGATTCGCAGCGTCGCGGCTTAGCGCGTTGCACGGACTGATCGACGAACTCGCCGACCTGCGCGAGCGAATCGCCCGCACGATCGTAGAAGAGCCGCCGATCTCGCTGAGCGATGGCGGCGTGATCGCAGCGGGGGTCGACAAGGACCTCGACGACCTCCGTGACCTGAGCCGCAATTCAAAACAATATCTTGCGCAAGTCGAGCAGCGCGAGCGCGAACGTACCGGCATCGGCTCGCTCAAAGTAAAGTTCAACTCCGTCTTTGGCTACTACATCGAGATTTCGAAAGCCAACCAGCACCTCGCGCCCACTGACTACGAGCGCAAACAGACTCTGGTCAACGCCGAGCGCTATACGACTCCAGAGTTGAAAGAGTACGAATCCAAGATTCTCGACGCTCAGGAAAAGATCGTCGACATCGAGCGACGCCTATTTGCGGAGTTGCGATCGACGATTGCCGGAGAAGCCAAGCGCATCCGGCAAACCGCGCTGGCCCTTGCTGAAGTCGACGTGTTAGCCTGCCTGGCGCACGTGGCGTCCCTGAGAAATTACTGTCGCCCGAAGTTTACCGACAAGCCCGAAGACTCCGGAGACCTGGAAATTGTCGAAGGGCGCCACCCCGTCATCGAGCAGCAGGAACTTGCGGCCGGCAGCGAGCGCTTTGTCCCCAACGACCTGTTTCTGAATTCCTCGACCCACAACATCGTAGTGTTGACCGGCCCCAACATGGGCGGTAAGAGCACCTACCTTCGGCAGGCCGCGCTGATCGTGATCCTCGCGCAGATAGGCTCATTCGTTCCCGCCCGCTCCGCCCGCCTCGGCATCGTGGACCGCGTTTTCACCCGCATCGGCGCCAGCGACAATCTCGCCCGCGGACGATCCACTTTCATGGTCGAGATGACCGAGACCGCTGCGATCCTGCACACCGCTACCCCGCGTTCCCTGATCCTGCTCGACGAAGTCGGACGCGGCACCGCCACCTACGACGGCCTGGCCATCGCCTGGGCCGCGGTCGAATACCTGCACACCCGCGTACACGCCAAGACTCTCTTCGCTACTCATTATTTCGAGCTGACCGAATTAGCCGAACAACTCAGCGGCGTAAAGAACTACCATGTATCCGTAAAAGAAACTGGCGGAGGCGTAGTCTTCCTGCGCAAAGTAGAACCCGGCGCGGCCGACAAGAGCTATGGCATAGAAGTCGCCAAACTTGCGGGGCTGCCGAATGAAGTTGTGGTGCGAGCGCGAGAGGTGCTGGCCGAGCACGAGACCGCCGAGCGTCGATTGTCGGAGCATTTGACGCCCGGCTCTGAACGCGAACTTCCGGCGCAGTTGACGATCTTTACTCCGCTGTCTCAGCCCGTGCTGGAGAAATTGCGCGAAGCGGATTTGAACCGAATGACTCCGCTGGAGGCGCTGAATTTGCTGGCAGAGTTAAAGAGGCAGATTGAATAGGCCGCCGGACATGGACGAGTCCAGACCATTTCCTGATCCTGGCATTCTGCCGACTCTGCCAGCGCCGAAACCCGGCGAAAAAATCTCGATCCGGGTCGCAGGGTATCCTCCTTACAAGGAGATCCGGGCCTCAATACGCAATCCACACCATCCTCGCTATTCAAGATTTGTCAGTCTCAGAAGAGAAGCTGCAGAGCAGATGGCTGGAAGAGCTTGGACTGACGGTGCCGTCAGGTTAAGCGTTACCATCTATGCGCCCGAGTTCGAAGCAAAGATCACACTGAACGACTATGCAGGCGGGATTTTGGATACACTTGACGGAAGTCATGGCTACACATTCACGTACCTTCCAATTGTCTTCCAAGATGACTGCCAAGTCACTGAACTCGAAGAACGGTTCCGTGTCTCGGAGGAGGTTTACTACGTTGTAAAAGTTGAATTCCTCATGTCTGCTTGAGCAACACAATGCGCAACAATTCCCTCCGCAGCCACATCGGCCAACTCCTGATCATCGGCTTCGACGGCACCGAGATGTCGCCGCGGCTCGCTTCCCTGCTCGCGCGCATCCAACCCGCAGGCGTGATCCTGTTCGCCCGCAACATCACCGGCGCCGATCAGACGCATCGCCTGCTTCGCGACTGCCAGAAACACGTCCCGACGCCTCTCTTCACTTGTGTGGACCTCGAGGGCGGCACGGTGGATCGCTTCCGCAACGTACTCGGCGCAGCTCCGTCGCCCGCGCAAGTCTTTGCGACAGGCCGCCGGGAACTCTTCCGTAAACACGGGCACATCATCGGCACCAACTGCCGCGCCCTCGGCTTCAACGTCGACTTCGCTCCAGCGCTCGACCTCGCTTTTGAGGCCTCGCGATCGGTGATGAGTTCGAGAGCCGTCTCCGCCGATCCGAAGCAGGTCGTCGTCTACGCCCGCGAATTCCTACGCGGACTGGGCGATGCCGGAGTCCTCGGCTGCGGCAAACATTTCCCCGGACTCGGCGAAGCCAACCTCGACACGCACCATGAACTGCCAAGCGTTGACAAGCCGCTGAAGAAACTCTGGAACGAAGACCTGGTTCCTTATCGCACCATGCGTCGCGAACTTCCCTTCGTGATGGTCTCGCACGCTGCGTTTCCCCTGGTCACCAAAGACCGTACGCCCGCGTCGCTCTCAAGAAAATGGATCACCGACATTCTGCGCAAGAAGATCGGCTACCGCGGCCTGATCTGCTCCGATGACCTCGAAATGGGCGGTGTCCTCAAGGCCGCGCCGATTGAGCAGGCTACAATCGGGCATATCCGCGCTGGCGGTGATCTCGGCCTGATTTGCCATCAGGAGGATTACATCGTGCGCGCCTATGCTGGCCTCGTTCGCGAAGTTAAGCGCGACAGCAAGTTTGCGCGGCGTGTGGAGGAATCCTCGCGGCGCGTGCTGGCCTTCAAAAAGAAATGGAAGCCTCGACGCGCATCCGCTCCCACTGCCGCCATCACCGAGAACCTCTCTCGCAAACTCTGGGAATTCGGTGAAGAGATTCGTCTCGCGACGATCGATCTCGCAACAATCGGCCGCGAGGAGCGATCCTGATGATCGTCGCTGGAGTGATGAGCGGAACTTCGGCAGACGGGATCAACGTAGCGCTGGTGCGGATCACAGAACGCGGGCGCGGGCACTCGCGCCACACGATCCTTGCCCATGCCGAATATTCGTTCTCCGCTCCCGTTCGGCGGGCGATTCTCAGCATGATGAATGCGGAATCGGCCCGCGTCTCCGATCTGGCACGGCTCAACTTTCTGCTCGGAGAACTTTACGCCGAAGCGATCGCCAAGACGGCGCGACAACAGCGTATCAAGATTGACCTCGTCGGATGCCACGGCCAGACCCTCTACCACCAGGGAACTCCAGCGCCGTTTCTGGGACGAAAAGTCGCCGTCACCTGGCAGACAGGCGAGAGCGCGGTGATCGCCGCGCGGCTAGGCGTGCCGGTCGTGTCCGATTTTCGTCCCGCTGACATGGCGGCTGGCGGAAAGGGCGCGCCGCTGGTGCCATTCCTCGATTACGCCCTTTACCGTGATCCAACAGTTGGGCGCATCGCGCAGAACATTGGGGGTATCGCCAACCTCACCGCGATCCCGGCGAACGCAAACCCTAGCCAAGTTGTTGCCTTCGACACCGGCCCGGGCAACATGTTGATTGATGCGGTTACAGAAAAGCTCTTCGGAAAGCGCTACGATCGCGACGGCCGGATCGCAGCTTCCGGGCGAGTACTTGAAGATGTGGTTGCGCAGTCAATGCAGATTCGATTTTTTCACGCTCAGCCTCCCAAAACGGCCGGACGCGAAGAATTTGGCCGCGCCTATACCAAAGAATTTCTCCGCCGCTGCGGACGTGCTGGTAAGTCAGACGTAGTCGCGACCGCCACTGCCCTGACCGCTCACTCCATCGCCGATGCGGTCCGGCGTTTCGTAGTTCGAAAGCGTGGCGGCTATCCGGAACTGATTGTCTCCGGTGGCGGCGCAAATAATCCGACGCTGATGGCCATGCTGCGAAACGAAATCGCACTACTCGGTATAGCCCTGCGCTTTTCCGACGAGTTCGGAGTGCCCACCGAAGCGAAAGAAGCCGTCGCGTTCGCGGTGCTTGCCTATGAGACGTGGCATCGCAGGCCGTCGAACGTGCCGTCGGCAACCGGGGCAAAGCGTCCGGCGGTTCTGGGGAAGGTCTCTTATGCGTAGGATGCCAACTTGGCTAAGCGGCGAAAGCAGGTCCTTCGCTCCGCTCAGGATGACAATTCTTGAGGGAGTCGCGATGACTCTTCTCTTGGCGCTTCTCTCCTGCTCCCAGTCTTCCGACCCAAACACGCTGGTAATGATCATCGAGAGCAGTCCGACGAATCTTGACCCGCGCGTCGGTATCGACGGGCAGTCGGAACGGATTGACGAACTGATCTTTGACGACCTGCTAGAGCGCGATGAGCACCTCAACATGATGCCTGCGCTGGCGGAACGATGGGAGATCCGGGACCCGCTGACCTACGTCTTCCACATCCGGCACAACGTGTTGTTTCACGATGGCCGCCCGCTTACCTCCCGCGACGTCAAATGGACGTTCGACTCGCTCCTTCAGGGCAAGATCCGCAGCACCAAAGCCGCTGTTTATCGATTCGTCGACCGCATCGATGCGCCCGACGACAATACCGTCGTCTTTCGCTTGAAAGAACCTTCGTCAACTTTTCTCTGGAACCTGTCGGACGGCTCCATCGGCATCGTGCCTTATGGCAGCGGGGACGAAATGACGCAGCATCCCATCGGCTCCGGCCCTTTCCGTTTCGTCAGCGCGGAGACGGATAAGGAGGTCATCCTTCAGCATAACGATACGTATTGGGGAGGCAAGCCGCATCTCGCCCGCGTGCGCTTTGCCGTGGTCCCCGACGCGAACACGCAGGCCCTGGAACTCCGTAAGGGCAGCGCCGACCTCACCATCAACTCGCCGATGACTCCGGACACCGTTCTCACTCTCGAACGCGATCCGTCGCTAGCCGTTCAGCATGGGCCCGGCACGAGGTTGGCCTACCTCGCATTCAATTTGCGCGATCCGACTTTGAAAGATGTACGGGTTCGTCAGGCGATCGCGTACGCTCTGGACCGCGGGCCCATGATTCAGTATTTGTGGCGCGGTCAGGCGCAACCTGCGCGCAGCGTTCTACCACCGCAAAGCTGGGCTTACAACGAAGACGTCCCGCGATACGATTACGATCCCGGCAAGGCCCGGCAACTGCTTGACGCAGCCGGATATCCAGCGGTCAACGGCGTGCGCTTTCGTGTGGCGATGAAAACCTCGACCGACGAAAACACGCGGCTGATGGTCGCTGTCCTGCAACAGCAACTGCGCGATGTCGGTATTGCCCTCGACATTCGCAGTTTTGAATTTGCGACTTTCTTCTCGGATGTCACCCACGGGGCGTTTCAGCTCTACGGGCTGCGCTGGATCGGCGGCAACGAAGATCCAGACATTTTCGAGTACGCTTTTCACTCCGCAAAATTTCCGCCCAATGGCGCCAACCGCGGCTTCTATTCGAATGCTCGATTGGACGCACTCATCGATCAAGCAAGGCGCGAAACCGATCAGAACGTGCGCAAACAGCTCTATGCCGAGGTGCAGCAAATTCTCGCAAATGACCTTCCCTACATCAACCTCTGGTATCTCGACAACGTGGTCGTGCACACCAAGAGGGTGCAAAACGTGACGCTGAATCCGTCCGGAAACTACGACTTTCTGAAGACCACCGAACTGCAGTAGCCAGTTGCTGGTACCCAATTGCCAGTTCAAAAACGCAGCTGATTTCGCATGGTACCATCAAGAGTTCAGCCAGCTCTCGGCACCGGTTCTGCCGTTCCTGAGACCTGACACCTAACACCTGAGACCTGCTCCTTTGAACATTCTCTTCATTGGCGACATATTTGGCCGCCCTGGGCGCACCATCGTCAAAGACCGCCTGCCGGAACTCGTGAAGAAGTACTCTGTCGATCTGGTCATCGCCAACGGCGAAAATTCGGCCGCCGGCTTCGGCATCACACCGCCACTCGCTGATGAACTCTTCGACCTCGGCATCGACGTGATGACCACCGGTAACCACGTCTGGGACAAGCGCGAAATTATCGAATACTTTCAGATGGCCGACGGGAATCCGCACAGTCCTGCCCGGCGGCTGTTGCGTCCAGCAAACTTTCCCGCGACCATGCCGGGATGGGGCGTCTATGAAGGCCAGAAAAATGGCGTCAGCTACGCCGTCATCAATCTCCAGGGACGCGTCTTCATGGGTTCCAGCGACGATCCCTTCCACTTCATCGACAAGCTTCTGGAAAAAATCAAAGCCAAAGTGATCTTCGTCGACTTCCATGCCGAGGCCACGTCCGAAAAAGTCGCGTTCGGCTGGTATCTCGATGGACGCGTCACCGCGGTTGTGGGCACGCACACGCACATTCCCACCGCCGACGAAATCGTGTTACCGAAAGGTACGGCCTACATCACCGACGTCGGCATGACCGGCCCGTACGACAGCGTGATCGGCGTCCGCAAAGAGCTTGTGATCGACAAGTTTGTGGGCGGGATGCCGGCGCGCTTCGAAGCGGCGACCGGAGATGTCCGTCTGTGCGGCGTGGTCGTCGAGTGCGATGACAAAACTGGCCGGGCCACGCGGATGGAACGCCTGATGCTCCGCTAAAGGCCCCGTTACGACCGTAGTTCCCTCGAACTGATTTCTCTTGCAAGACACCGACGGCGACGCATTCTATAGTAGAAAGAACGAATATCCATGCGATCGCTGTTTACCGTCATCGCGCTTCTGGGGTCCACGTTCTGCCTGGCCGCGGATGGCGTACCCGCGTCTGGGCCGTACACCTGTTCGGACTCGCCCGGAGCACCCGCTTGCAAAGCCGCCGCGAAAGATCTCAAGGCTGCTCGCAAGGCCTTCTCGCGCGGCCTGAAGCTTCAGCATTCCAAGAATCTGGACGACGCGTTCTCGGAATTCGAAGAAGCGTCCCGACTGGTTCCGCAAAACGTGGAATATCTCACGGCCCGTGAGATGTTGCGGCAGCAGGTGGTCACCAGCCACATCGAGCACGGCAACGACCAACTCCAGAACGGACACCAGGTGGAAGCGCTGGCCGATTTCCGGCTCGCATTGCAACTCGATCCCCAAAATGAATTCGCACTACAACGCCTGCATGACGCCGTTGGACCGCTGCCGATTCACACCGTGGGCGCACCTCAACTGGTCGCCAGCATCGACGCGCTGGCCAGTAAGCCCAAAGAAGAACGTCACGACTTCCACTATCGCGGAGACTCCCGCGGGTTGATCACCGCCATCGCCTCCAGTTTCGGACTGACCGTCATTTTCGACGACGCCTTCCCGAACCGCCGCGTCCGCTTTGACGTTGAAGATGTGGACTTCCCCACTGCCATGCAGGCAGCCGAGTCGGTCACCAAGAGCTTCGCCGCTCCGCTCGACGAAAAAGTGCTGTTCGCAACCCTCGACAGCCCCGAGAACCATCGCCAATACGACCGCATGGGCATGCGCTCGTTCTATATTCCGGGCGGCGGCACTCCGCCGGAACTGAACGAACTCTTGAACTCACTGCGGTTGCTGTTCGATCTGCGCTTCGCGAGCCTGAACGTAGCTTCCAGCATCATCACCGTACGCGGCCCGCAGAGCATTCTGGAAGCGGCCACTCAGTTTTTCGACTCGCTCGATTCCACTCGCCCGGAAGTGATGCTCGACGTGAAGGTATATGAAATCGATCACAGCTTCGCCCGCAGCATCGGAGTGCACATCCCGAGCGACTTCCGCCTTTTCAATATTCCGCTCGGCGCTCTGGCTGCTCTTGGCGGCCAGAACATCCAGGATCTGATTAACCAGTTGATTGCCTCGGGCGGCATCAACCAGGCCGGCAACCAGGATATTCAGGCGCTGCTGGCACAACTGGAAAGCCAGCAGAATTCGATTTTCAGCCAGCCGGTGGCCACTTTCGGTGGCGGCATCACGCTGATGGGACTCAGCCTCGATCAGTTGCGCGCCGGGCTTTCGCTGAATGAAAGCTCCGTGCGGACCCTCGAACACTTGACGATGCGCGCCGCCCACGAAAAAGAGGCCACCTTCAAACTGGGATCGCGCTATCCCATCATCAACGCCAGCTTCGCGCCGGTATTCAACAACGCCGCCATCGCGCAGGTCATTGGCAACAACTCCTTCACAGCCCCCTTCCCGTCTTTCAATTATGAAGATTTAGGACTGACCGTCAAGGTCAAGCCACAGGTCCACGGAACCTCGGAGGTGAGCATGCAGCTGGAGATTCTGCTCCGCACTCTGGGAGGAGCCAGCCTCAACGGCGTGCCCGTGATTTCCAATCGCGAATACAAGGCTGGCATAGCTCTGAAGGAAGGCGAGCCTGCAGTAGTGGCAGGTATGATCACCAAAACTGAACAAAAAAGCTTGAGCGGACTGCCCGGCTTCTCAAAAGTTCCAGTGCTCAAGACTCTGGCCGCTGAAAGTTCCAAACAGGAAGAAGACGACGAGTTGCTGATCGTGATCACTCCCTACGTCGTCCGCGGTCCAGACGACAGAGAAACGCCGGAAATCTGGCTGAGCAAGTAGTCCGCAGTGGGTTTTCGCAGCGATCTAGTAAGCAGTAGTTACGGAAATGTGGAACTTCACCAACCCAAAGTGGATCACTACGAAAGCAATCCTATTTCTTTTCCTGGGTTTGCTATCGGGCGCGTTGCTGATCTTCGAGCATCCCACCCCAAAGGTGGCGCTGCTTCTGATGCTGGCGGTTTGGTCTTTTTGTCGCTGCTATTATTTTGCCTTCTACGTGATTGAGCACTATGTAGACTCGAGCTACCGGTTCTCCGGACTCTTATCCGTCGCTAGATATTTTTCTGCGAAAAGAACAGCGATGAAATGAGCGGTGTCTGAATCCTCGCGACCATCATCCCCGCACTTGTAGGTCCGCTACTTCCCTCTCCGCCCCGCGAAATAAATTCCGCAGAGCCCGCACGACCCAGCGAATCACAACGACAATCGCCAGCAGCAACCCCAACACGATCAACGACGCCAGCACTGGATGCTGAGTCGAGAACCATATCAAGAAAATTGCCAAAATATCCTCGCCCAGGCTGAGCGAGATGTTGGAAAGCGGCTCAGGAGAAGGCGTTACGGCCGCCCGTGCGGCAGTTTTTCCTCCGTGTGCCGCCAAAGCAATCGCACCACCCGCCAGTGTCGCCAGTAACTGCTTCTCCGGGGAGAGTTGTGCGGTCGCCCCATAAGCAATCACCGCCGCCACAGGCACTCGAACAAAAGTGTGCAGTGCATTCCAGAGCAGGTCGAAAGCAGGGATCTTGTCGGCGAAGAATTCTATGACAAACAGTAGGACGGACGCCCCAATCACCCACCAACTTGAAATCAGATGCAGCCCCGGCGGCAGTTCCAGGACGCCCGCATGGGCCAGCAACCCGAGGGTCCCGACCGTGGCATAGACGTTCAGCCCCGCCGCAAAGCTGGTCGCGACCAGCAACCCCACCAGTTCAGTCCCGCCGAGTTTCATGGGCGCCAGCATACTCCCGCCAGAAGTTTGCGCCAAAAGCAAAAGGGTCGCGCACGGCGACCCTTGGTTGATTTCTAACCCTCAATTACAGGGTAGATTCGATCTCGAAGCCCCAAGCCTCAAGCAATGGCTCCGGGATGTACTTCGAGTTTTTGTTCCGCCGCGCCCACTCGCGCAAGCGGGTGGACCGCAAGTATTGGTCGGGGGAGAGCTTATACTCGCGAACGACCTGTTCGAATTCGGTGATCGTCGGAGTCACAGGCCCGATCGGCTCGGGCTTGCCCCAGTTGGGATTTCCGCGTCGCTTTGCCATGGGGAAGAAGACCCTTTCTAACCTAAGATAACGGCTACTACAGTCGGTTCCTCAGACTTTGATTCCAAAAAGTGTATTTTGGATTCATCTTCCACTCAGAAAAAAGGCCATAGCTCAGCCTCATCGCTGCCTTTATAAAACTTCGGAAACTACTGATAATAATAGGTTTTCTACCGTTAGTCAATAGAAAAATGGGCGGCTACGCCCCTTTGATTGTATCCCCTTTCCATCCAGTCACTTCCAGCGACTACCGAAAGTGTCCGGCCATCAAGACCTGCCCTCTCCTGCCGATGTAGTCAGTGTGACCGCAGAGCCGCAGGTGACCACAGTAACCATAAGATCAGGCCATTGCGTTGACCGTGAAATTCCATAGACTTAGAGTGCGAAGTAAGCGAGTTTTGGCGGAGTCCTGAACGGCCCGCCGGCAGTTGCAGTTCGGCCTGGTTCGAAGCATATGAATCTGAAGTGTTTACTGGTGAGTTCCGACGAGAAAACCGTGCGCATCCTGCGCCGCGTCCTCAGCGACCTTGAGATCCAGGTGGACCATTGCGACACAACCGATGGCGCCATTCGCAAACTCACGCGCCAGCGTTTTGAATCCATCATTGTGGACTGTGCAATTCCCGACGAAGGCGCAAGCGTCCTGCGCGCCGCAAAAGCCGCCCCGGCAAACAACCGCGCCATAGGGATCGTTCTGGTCGACCCCGGACTCGGGCTGCGCGGCGGGTTCGACATGGGCGCCCACTTTGTTCTGCACAAGCCGCTCTCCGGAGAGCGCGCCAAAGCCAGCTTCCGCGCCGTCCGTGCGCTGATGAAACGCGAACGACGACGCCAGCTGCGGGTGGCAGTCCAGATTCCCGTCGAGTGCCGCGCCTTCGGTAGCGCGGTGGTGTTCAAAGCCGCCACCGTCGACCTCTGCGAAGGGGGCATGGCCGTCCAGTTTCCAGGCCCGGTCCCGAAAGAAAATGCGCTCCGCTTTTCGCTCGACTTGCCCGGCATGAACCACAAATTCGAAGTAGAAGGTGAAATGGCGTGGGGAGGAAATCGCTCGCAAGCCGGCGTCCGCTTCAAGGCCATTTCCGAGGAGCAACTCCAGACCCTGCGCCAGTGGCTGAACAGCCAGTTGCCCGAGCCTGAGCACGATGATCCGCCCGTCAGTTGCACCCTCACCGATCTCAGCCTGGGCGGATGTTATCTGAAAACCATCTCTCCGTTCCCGCAGGGAACCCGCGTTGCCCTTTCCACGAAAGCCGCGGACCTTTCCCTGCACGCCAGCGGTGTGGTCCGGATCACACATCCCGAATTTGGTATGGGAGTGGAGTTTTTGCAATCCACCAGTCGACAGCACGATCAGGTGCACCAGCTAATCGAAACCCTGCGCGTCAACGGAGAAAAATCGCCTGAGCTTCTGGTTGAACCGGAGGGCTTGGAAACGCCGTCTCCCGTTGACGGCACGCCCGCCTCCCCCGCCGACGACGCGTTACTCGACTTGTTTCGCCACAAAACGCAGATTCCGCTCGATGCCTTCCTCGAACAAATGCGCGAGCAGAGACAGATATTGGAGACACACTAGCCGTAGAGACGCGGCACGCCGCGTCTCTCTCGATTCCGACCAGATCCAATGTGATGGTAATCACCGCTCCGAATTTCAAGCGCGCCTAAAATCTGCGGCGTGACTCTGTACAAAAAGAATCAATATCGCGTAGAAACCACCCGCTTCGCCAACTGGGACTACCGCTCCGGCGGTTGGTATTTCGTGACTATCTGCACGAAGGATAAAAAATGCTCACTCGGATCGATGGTCGGTGGGAAGATCGGCCTTTCGCTTGCCGGCGTAATCATTGACCGTGAGATTTCGTCGATCGCCCAACATAATTCCAACGTTTCGGTCGACTCTGCCGTCGTCATGCCCAATCATGTCCACGTCATCATCGTGATCGACGGTCTCCATCAATACTCTCCCGAGTCCAAGTCCGTCGATCATCGTCCTGGCGCATCTCTGGCTACTATCGTCGGTGGCTACAAATCGGCCACCACTCGAATTTGTCGCTTGGAGGGCATCCCGGACTTTCAATGGCAGCCGCGCTTTCACGATCGCATTCTGGGATCCAACGCCGCCGTTGAAGCCGTTCGACAGTATATTCGTCAGAACCCGGAGAATTGGCAGGAAGACCCCGACAACCCAAAATCAATCACGTTGAAACGAAGCAGCCCGGAGCCGCCGTGAGTCAGAGACGCGGCACGCCGCGTCTCTACGCGGAGATTATTGTAGAGACGCGGCGTGCCGCGTCTCCCTCGCGAAACGGAATCACCCTATACCTCGTCCTGCTCCTTCAACTTTGCAATCACGCCGAAATCTTCCAGCGTTGTCGTGTCGCCTTTGACGTCCCCGCTGCTCGCCAATTCTCTTAGCAGACGCCTCATGATCTTGCCGCTCCTCGTCTTCGGAAGCATGTCGGTGAAGCGAATGTCATCCGGCTTGGCCAAAGACCCAATCTCTTTCGCGACCCACTTTTTCAGTTCTTCTTTCAACTCCTCACTCGGTGTCACGCCATGTTCGAGCGAAACAAAAGCTGAAATCGCCTGCCCCTTGATGTCATCCGGACGCCCCACCACCGCCGCCTCGGCCACTTTGTCGTGCGCCACCAGCGCCGATTCCACTTCCATCGTGCTCAGACGATGCCCGGACACGTTCAGCACATCGTCCACCCGCCCCATGATCCAGTAATAGCCGTCTTTGTCTTTTCGAGCGCCGTCGCCTGTGAAGTACGTACCGGGAATCTGCGACCAGTAGTTTTGCACGTAGCGGTCGGGATCGCCGTGGATCGTCCGCAGCATCGCGGGCCACGGCTGACGGATCACCAGAAATCCTCCTGACCCTTCCGGTACCGGTTTTCCATCCATCGACACAATCTCGGGCGCGACGCCAAAAAACGGCCGCGTCGCCGAGCCCGGCTTGGTAGCGATCGCGCCCGGAATCGGCGAGATCATGATCGAGCCCGTTTCCGTCTGCCACCAGGTGTCGACAATGGGACACCGATCTTGGCCAATCACCTCCCGATACCACATCCAGGCTTCCGGATTAATCGGCTCGCCCACCGTCCCCAGCAGCCGCAGGCTGTCCAGCCGATGCTTTCTCGGCCACTGCTCACCCCACTTGATAAACGTGCGGATCGCCGTCGGCGCCGTATAGAAAATGTTGACGTCGTGCCGATCGATCATGCTCCAGAAACGATCCGGCTCGGGAAAATTGGGCGCGCCTTCGTACATCAGGCTGGTCGCTCCGTTCTGAAGAGGCCCGTAGACGATGTAACTGTGCCCTGTCACCCAACCGATGTCCGCAGTACACCAATACGTGTCTTCTTCTTTGAGATCGAAAACGTACTTACAGGTAAGGGCTGTGCCCACGGAATATCCGCCGGTGGCGTGCACCACGCCTTTTGGTTTGCCTGTCGTTCCCGATGTGTACAGGATGTAAAGCGGGTGTTCGGAGTCGAGCGGCTCCGCCGGACACTGATCCGAAACCGATGCCATCAATTCATGCCACCAGTGATCGCGTCCAGCCTGCAGATGAATCGGAGACCCCGTGCGTTTGTAAACCACCACACTCTTTACCGACGGACACGACTCCAACGCCTCTTCCACTGCCGGAAACAGCCTCACCTCCGCACCCCGCCGATACGATCCGTCCTGCGTAATCACTGCCGTCGCTTGCGAATCGTGAATGCGGTCGACCAGTGCATTCGAAGAAAAGCCACCGAATACCACCGAATGCGGCGCGCCGATCCGCGCGCAAGCCAGCATCGCAATCGGAAGCTCGGGCGTCATGCCCATATAGATGGCGACGCGATCTCCTTTGCGAACGCCGAGCGACTTCAGCACATTGGCGAACTTCTGCACATCCTTCCACAACTGCTGGTACGTATAAGTGCGAACCTCGCCCGGTTCGCTCTCCCAGATGAGCGCGGCTTTGTTCTTGCGTCCCGCTTGCACGTGCCGGTCCAGACAGTTGTAAGAAAGATTGAGCTGTCCACCGACAAACCACTTCGCCCAAGGCGACTTCCATTCCAGAACTTTGTCCCACTTCTTGAACCAGTGGAGTTCTTCGGCAGCACGTCCCCAGAATTTCTCCGGCTCCTCGATCGACTCTTTGTAGAGCGCTTCGTATTCCGCCAGGCTCTTCAGATGAGCGTTGCGAGCAAATTCCGTGGGACATTCAAACTTGCGTTGCTCATCCAGGGTGGAATCGATGTTGGGTTGGTTACTTACGATTGCGTCGGCCATTTTGGTCCTCAGGTCGTCGATGCCGCGGGCAGAGCCGCGCGGCAATGGGAACGATTTTACTTTGGAGGAATGGGAATGTCCCGCGGAGCTTGCATTTCAGTACTGAGATTCGCACACTATCATTTTCGCCCACCGTTCGGATGCGGAGACAAGATAGCGAATAGGCGGCCTAAACTCAAGAATCTGTGAGGCCATTACCAGCAGCCTGGGGAGAGGCATTCGCTTTATGGTTTCAAATGGACTTGGACTGCTTGGACCACTCACAGGATTCACTGCCAGCGCCGTCGATTCCGTCGTCATCGACCGACTTGCTCCAAGGGATTAGGCGCTTAGTTTCCTGAGCGAGAATTATCGGTCCCTTTTTAAAACGAAATAGAATCCGGCGGGGTCCGGTAAAATTGGTTTTCGGTCTAGAACTTATGAAGAAGATCTTCCATTTCGATTCCCCCGCCGACGCCTACGTAGCCGACGCCGCCGTGCTTTGTTGCTTCGACCACCGCATCAGCAGAGCCGTGCGAAAGTTCCTGAAGAAACAGGCCATCGAGCGCGCTGACATGATTGTCGTTGCCGGCGGCGCCAAGACTCTGGCCTCGCCGCGCAACGACTTCGAGCAGGACTTCATCCTGGAACAAGTCCGCATGTCGATTCGATTGCACCAGACCGAGCGCGTGCTCGTGATGAGCCATTCCGACTGCGCCACTTACGGCGGCCTCGCCCATTTTAAGGGCGATCAACAGGCCGAAGCCGAACATCATCGCGGTGAACTCCTGCGCGCCGGCGAGTTGCTTACCGCCAACTTCCCCGACATCTCAGTCGAGCCCTATTTTGTAAAGTTCGATGGCATCTGGGAAGTTCAAGGTGCCGACTACTTGAAATCGGGTGCCGGGCAAAAAGAAACCGCTCGTGGCGTCGCGTGAGCCTCCCCGAGCAGACCTATTTGGTCATCGGACCTTGTAACCTTCTCGTAACACGGCGGGGGCCAGAACGTGCTACGATTTCCGTCGCAGCATCTGGTTCTCCCAAGACCCTGCTGATCCGGCAGCTCAGTCGCCGTAAGAGGTGAACAGCCATGCAATACCTCCTGAGCCGCGTATCCCTTCTTTTGCTTTTCGTTCTGACGATCCCCGCCTTCGGGCAAGGAATCATCACCACTGTCGCCGGCGGCGGTCCCCTGGACAACACTCCTGCGCTTGCGGCGGCGCTCGGCTGCGCGTGCGGGATCGCGACGAGCGCAGTGGGAAACTTGTATATCGTTTCGTCCGCGCGGAACCGCGTTTTCAAAGTTGACTCCTCGGGAAACATTTCAACGGTCGCAGGATACGACGCCTACGGATCCATAGGCGACGGCGGCCCCGCAACGTCCGCCTCACTTTCCCAGCCTTATGGTCTAACGTTCGACCGGTTCGGCAACTTCTTCATCGGGGACACAAGTGCTGGCCGGATCCGCAAAGTAGATATGTCCGGCGTCATCACAACCGTAGCTGGGGGTGGCAGAGGATGTACGGGCCAGACCGACGATGTCGGCGACGGCTGCCAGGCGACCGACGCCCAACTCGATCTACCGCAGGGGCTGGCCATCGATAGCAATGGCAATCTCTATATCGCCGATGTCGGCCACAGTCGCATCCGCAAGATCGACAATTCCGGAACGATCTCAACCATCGCGGGTAACGGCACGATTGGCTATGGCGGCGATGGCGGTCCCGCCACCAGCGCGTCGTTTAACTATCCAGATGGTGTCGCGGTCGACAGCAAGGGCAACCTCTATATCTCCGACTTCAACAACAACCGCGTACGTAAGGTCAACAAATTGGGAATCATCTCTACGTTCGCCGGCACGGGCGTCGGAGGCTTCAGCGGCGACGGCGGCCCAGCCAGCAACGCCCAATTGAATAGTCCTGACTTTGTAGCTGTGCGAAGCGGGAACATTTACATCGCTGACGCCCAGAACCACCGCATTCGCAAAGTGACCGCGTCGGGCACAATCTCCACCGTGGCGGGAAACGGCACATTCGGGTTTGGCGGCGACGGGGGCCCTGCCCTAAATGCAACCCTTTACGCCCCTACCGCCATTACTTTTGACCGCAATGGGAATTACTACATCGCCGACTATGACAACCATATGCGGAAAGTGAACTCCGCGGGCATCATTTCGAGCGTAGCCGGAGACGGCCAGTTCAATTTCAACGGCGATGGCGGACCTGCCATCAATGCCGAATTCTGGAGCCCGAGCGGCGTTGCCGCGGATGGCGCGGGAAGCTTCTACATCGCTGATTACCTCAACAACCGCGTCCGCAAAGTGGATGCTTCGGGCACGGTCTCCACCGTCGCAGGGAACGGCATACCGGGGTTTAGCGGCGACGGAGGCCCGGCCACCGACGCCGAATTCAATGTAGTGGCCGGTGTAGCTCTGGACAGTGCCGGGAATCTTTATATCGCGGATGTCCGTAACCAGCGCATTCGCAAGGTCAATGCCTCCGGCATTGTCTCGACTGTCGCAGGAAACGGGAGACCCGGCTTTAGCGGCGACGGCGGGCCCGCCACCGCGGCCAGGCTTCATGGTCCAACCCGCGTTGCCATTGACGCCGGCGGAAATCTCTACATTCTCGATTTGGACAACAACCGCATCCGCAAAGTGGACAGTTCGGGCATCATCTCTACGTTCGCCGGGACCGGTCAGCGCGGCTTCAGCGGAGACGGTGGCCCGGCCCCGGCTGCCAAAATCCGCGCTCCAGCCGACATCGCGATCGACGGCAGCAGGAATCTCTATATTGCCGACACTGGCAACAACCGCATTCGCAAGGTGAACACGTCAGGAATTATTTCTACTGTTGCTGGGAACGGCAGGCGTGGATTCGGCGGGGACGGCGGACCTGCGATCTTTGCGGAATTTGATTTCGTGGGTGGCGTAACACTTGACGGCGCAGGCAACCTCTTCATTGGCGACCTGCTTAACTATCGCATCCGGAAGGTGGACATTTCGGGGAACATCTCTACCTTCGCCGGAAACGGTGAGCCTGGTTTCCGCGGCGACGGCGGTCCTGCCACCAGCGCTGAACTGGATTCGCCCGACGGCTTGGCCAGCGATAGCAGTGGCGCCCTCTTTGTCGCCGATTCGGGCAATCAGCGAGTCCGCAAGATTGCTCCTCAGCAGCGGAACGGCAGCGACGGCGCGAAGTGAGGAATGCCAGGACGCTTATCGAGCACTGAGATTTCTTCGTGGAACGGGCCAGACCCGCTACATGATGGATTTCAGCGACGCTTCCGGCGAAACGCCTCCAGGCACTTCTGCGCAGTCTCGAATTCCGAATAACGGCTCCCCTCCTGCTCGACGAGGTAATATTCAACGCCGCCCACCGCTTCTGCCGCTTCAAAAATGCCCTTCCAATCGGCCACGCCCTCGCCGAACAAAACGGTGTAGCCTTTGCCAGTATCCGGTGACCAGTCCTTGCAATGAATCGAGCGGATGCGTCCGGGATTCGCCCGAATCCATGCCACCGGGTCCGACCCCACTTCGAGACAAGTGCCGACATCCAACTGCAACATCACTGATGGTTTCGTGTTCTTCGCCAGAATTTCGATCGGGCGCTGTCCGCCTATGGGTGTGAATTCCGGCTGGTGGTTGTGATACCCAACTTTCAATCCCACAGGATCGAGTTGCTCGGCAACCGAATTCAGCCGGTCTGCAACTGGCTTCCACTGATCGAGAGTGGTCTTTGGATCGGTGGACGACTGCACAATATACTTGCTGCCCAGAATCAAATTCATATCGCGCGCACGCGGGAGATTCTGCACACTCAAATACGCTTCGTTGTTGTGGGTCGAGTGGCATCGAATCCCTAGATCGTCCATGAGCTTCCTCATCTGTTTCGTCTGGCTCTCGCTCCAATCGAAATAAGGACCGTAGAATTCGACAACCTGATATCCCATTTGGGCAACCGCACGCACGGTCGCTTCCGGATCTTTTTTCAGTTCACCGCGGACAGAGTACAGCTCAAGGCCAACCGGAATCGAAGTAGAAGCACGCGCAGAGAGCGCCCAGGGAAGCGCGGCAGAGAGAGCGAGAAAGGAGCGTCGAGTTAGAGGCATGCCCGGAATCCTACCCGACCGCGACGGCAGAGCGATAGCGGATCACCCAAGATTCGTATCAGGGGATCGCTTCAGCGATCCCGATTGTCCGGCGACTCGATGCCCCTTCAGGGCCTGAGATCCCAATACTATCCCTTCGCCCAGTCTTCCCAAAGCAGACCCTTGACCCGCCTGAACTCCCGGACATTGGCAGTCACCAGCGTCAGGTTATGACGCAGGGCTTGGCCCGCGATCAACACGTCATACGCGCCGATTGGCTTGCCAATGACTTCCAGAGTTGCGCGCAGGCGGCCCGCCACTTTGGCATCCTCGAAGTCGAACGGCAGCAGGCTCACCCGGCCAGTCAGAAAGGTTTCTACGATCCGTGCATTCGACTCGTTGCGCGCACTCTTCCCGACTCCGTACCAGAGTTCGAAAGCGATTACTGCTGACATGTGAACCTTCAAATCCTCTGCAACGGCTTCCTCGAAGCGTGCCCGTACCCGGGAGGCGGTATTGTTGATCAGCGCAATACAGGCGTTGGTATCGAGCAGGTACATTACTTGAAGATCTCGCGTCGCGGCGTTGTTGGCTGGTTGCGCCCCTTCCGGAAGAACGATCCGTCATTGAGCCGGTCGAGTTCGGCAAACCACTCTTTGGGATTGGCGATAAGTGGTTCCAGCAATACGCCCTCCGCGACCCGGCGCACCCGTACCTGGTTACCCTCAAACCGAAACTCCCGCGGCAGCCGGACAGCCTGGCTACGTCCATTGCGAAATAATTTGGCGATGCCAGTCTCGGCCATGGGCAATTTCCTCTCGACCAAGTATATACCATCGATAGATATCATGGACTATTCCTTTGGTATATACCACTGCGGTCAATTGCCATGAATGAGACCCTCGCAACCGCAATGTATTCAATAACTTGCCGCTTTGGGAATGTTCCACGTGGAACACTTGCGCGATTTTCGCCCACGCAGTTGTCGGGCAAGAGTGCCCGACCCCACACGACCCTATGCGCTGGCTTTGTCGAGCAGCGGCAGCGGTTTCTCTTCAACACTCGCCGCTGTATCCAACTCCAACTGCTCCTGCCCGCTGAGCGCGGACACTTTTCCACGGTAGGTCTTCAAGTGGCGCTGTGCCGTCTCGAATGCCTCTTGCGCCTTATTCAGATTCTTACCCACGTTCTCGAACTGGTTCTGGAAGAAGTCGAATGACTTTTGCGCCTTGCCGAGTTCGGCGCGGCTCTTCTCGAACCCCTTGGCCACTTCATACCACTTGTGGACAAGCGCAATGGTGTGCAGCGTCATCAGCAGCGTGTTGGGCGAGACGGGGAATACGTGCTGCTGATTCATCCAGTCGCCCAGTTCGCGGTTGCGGATCACTTCCATGTAAAGAGTCTCGCTGGGCAGATACATGAGCGCGATGTCAGTGGTCCCACTCTCGGGCTGGATGTATTGCCGGATACGCTTCGCTTCCGCCTTCATCACGCGCACCAGTTCGACGCGCGCCTCTTCGATCTCCGTCTTGTCATTGCTCTCAAACAGTGCAATCACCGACTCGCGCGGAAACTTCGCGTCGATCGGGAGCTTGCGATCCGGGAAATAGATGACAGCATCTGCCCGCCCGCCGCCTTCGCCGGGCGACGCTTGCAGCGCGAACATATGCGCGGGCAAAAAGTCCGCGAGCAAACGCTCAAGGCTCGCCTCCCCAAACTGCCCACGCAAATGGGGAAGCTTGAGCAAATTGTTCAGGTCGTTGATGGAGTTCCCCAGCACGCCCACTTCCCGGAGCTGCTCTTCCGCGTTCTTCAAATGCTGCTGAACTTTTTCGAACTGTGCGAAACCTTCCTTGATGTTCTGGTCGAGCTTCTGCTGCACTTGGTCGGTGATCGCCATGAGCTTCTGGTCGACGCGGTCACGGATCGAGTCGAGGCTCTGTGCCGTTTGTTGATTGAGTCTTTGAAACTCGACCTGAAGCTGCTGCGTGGTGAGCAGCAGAGAACCGGTCATCTCGCTGCGAGCCTCGGCTAGGCGCCGTGTCTGCTCTTCCCTTCCAGAAGCAAGCTGCTGCTCAAGGGCGCCCCGAATCTCTGAAAAGCCTTGCTGGATGCGGTCTGCGACCTGCTGCCGGAGGTCCCCTTTAGTCTGCTCCAGGCGACTGGCCATATCGGCAGTGGCGGCACTGAACTTCTGGCCAAGGGACGCATTGAGACTTTCGATTTGCCCGGCAACTTCCGTCTTTACATCAACTTGCGCGGCGGCTGAAACGCGTCGCAGGAGCAACACGGAGAACCCAAGCAGGACAAGGGTTCCAACCAGCACGGCGACGAGCAGTAATGTCTCCATCGTAAGTGGCTAGGGTGAATTCTAGAGGCTAGGGTCGGAGATGGAAAGCAGAACTTTGACGCTTTCGTGCAACTAAGAAAGTGCAACTAAGAAACGGTGCTGCAAATGTTCTGGGCCTTTATTCTATTTTTCGCGCTCGGTGCCACGGCGGAAGCGCAGGCGTCCGGGCCGAATGATCAAAAGGCCGTTGCACATGGTTCGCAAGCCTCTACCCAGCCCACCCCCAAACTGCTCTCGGCGGCACTGCCTTCCTCAAAAGAAGACTCCGCCGCCGAGAGTGAATTACTTCGCCTTGCGAACCAGAGCCGGCAGCAGGCCGGAGTGCCGCCCTTGCGTATGAACGAAGACCTGATCGGAGCGGCTCGATCGCATGCACGGCTGATGATTGAGCAACGTCAGCTCTCACACCAGTTCGACGGCGAGCCTTCCCTGCTGAAGCGACTGCATGGGACCGGTGTCCCGCTCAACAGCGTCGGGGAAAACGTAGCTTACAACGCCAACGCCGAACAGGTTTTTGATGCGCTAATGCACTCACTACCGCACCGCGCGAACCTGCTCGACCCTGACTTCAACGCCGTGGGCTTTGCGGCGTTCTGGAGCGAAGGGCGTCTGTATGTCGTGCAGGATTTCGTTCGCCAACTGCCAGAGGTCACTCCGGCCTCCAAGCAGCGGTAGTCGGCAAACCCTCAATATTTCTTGCGCACAAATCTCGATTCCGAGTTTGCGCCACTGCGGAAGGCGCACCTCTTCAAACCTCAGGCGTGAATCCCCTCTACATTTACCAACATCTATCCACCATGAACGTTTCAACGTTTTCCCCAGATTTTCTTTCTTCCAATTCGTTGAGCGGCAGTTTGCCGGAGGAGCCTCAACGTAGTCCGGTTGGGGCCGCAGATCCTGCCCTGCTCGACGTCTACTCGCAGGCGGTGACTTCGGCGGTCGATAAGGTGAGTCCGTCGGTGGTCAACATTGAAGTGCACCAGGCGGCAGGAAAGACGCGGTCGGGAGAGCCGCGCGAGCGCCGGGGAGGCGGTTCGGGGTTTGTGTTTACACCGGACGGCCTGGTGCTTACGAACAGTCACGTCGTGCATGATGCCACGCGAATCGAAGTGACACTATTGGACGGCAGGAGAGTCCCGGCGCGAACCATCGGTGATGATCCGGCCACGGACCTTGCGGTGATCGGGATCGACGCCGGCGGCCTTCAGGCAGCGCAACTGGGCGACTCGCAGCAACTGCGTCCGGGACAGATCGCGATTGCCATCGGCAACCCTTACGGTTTTCAATCGACCGTTACGGCGGGCGTGATCAGCGCGCTGGGAAGATCGTTGCGATCGTATTCGGGACGGTTAATTGAGGACGTGATTCAGACCGACGCGGCGTTGAATCCGGGAAACTCGGGCGGGCCGCTGGTGAATTCCGCGGGCGCGGTGATCGGAGTGAATACGGCTACGATTCTGCCGGCCCAGGGAATCTGTTTTGCGATCGGAATCAATACGGCGAAATTCGTCGCGAGTCGGTTGTTGCGGGATGGGCGGATCCGGCGGAGTTGGATTGGCGTTTCAGCACAGACTGTACCGGTGCATCGGCGCGTGGTGCGGTTCTTCGGGCTTCCGAAGGAGAGCGGTGTGGTGGTAGTGGGAGTGGAAGATCGCAGTCCGGCACGAAGTGCGGGTTTGCGCGAAGGCGACGTGATTGTGGCGCTCGATGAGAAAGCGGTGGCGGGCGTCGATGATTTACATCGTCTGTTAACGGATGCGCAGGTGGGAGCGCGATGCGTTGTGACGGTGATCCGCCATACCGAAAGATTATTGGTGCCGATCGTGCCTGAGGAGGCGCGGTAAGGAGCACGGATCCCACGCGGAAAATTGTTTTGAACGGTTCTGGGAAGGGCACGAGCGGGTCCGCCGTTTGCCCGGCGCGCTCGAAGCACGTTTCCCAATGCGCAGAGGAGACAAAGCCATGTCCACAGCATATCGACCTTACTGACCCGTAATCTTAATGACGTCTTCGGTGAAAACGATCCCGCGCGTCGGCGCGCGGCCATCGACCAGATCTACACTGAAGATTGCGTGTTCCACGAGCCCAGGGGCGTTTACCGTGGCCGCGACGAGATCGATCGCGTCGCTGGCGCGATCAAGGCGACGCACCCCGACTTTCGATATCAGCCGATTGCCCCGCCCGAGGAATTGGGCAATGGCGGGCGGGTCCGGTGGGTCTCGGGCCATCCTGGTGAGGCACCAGCTTACGCCGGGACTGATTTCATCATTGCCCGGGACGGCCGGATTGCCGCTGTATATCTCTTTTTCGACCAGTTACCCTGAGCTTTCAAAGAGGTCTTCTCATGAACAAGCACCCCACCGTCGTCCACCATGAGCGTGCCCTGCCCTACACCCCACTAGGTCCGTGCCATCCGAACTTGCCGGTTGAAGTTCCCACCGTTTTTGCCGATACCCTGTATGGCCAATCATGTCTCCATTCTTTGAAGATCCCGCACTGTACCGGTCGGTGCTGGAGAACCTGCCGATTGGTATTTATGTGTTGGACCGCGAGCAGCGGGTGCGTTTCTGGAACCGCGGTGCGGAGCAGATCACGGGCTATCTGGCGCACGAAATGATGGGACAGACTTGCCGCGAACCGCTTCCGCATTGCGATCCGCAAGGGCGTGTGCTGGCCGGAGATAACTGTTCGGTTACAACTACATTTCGCGACGGCCGTGCGGTGCAAAACCACGTTTTCACACTTCACAAGCAAGGACACCGGCTGGGGGTTCAGATTCGCACCTTACCACTGCTCGATGACAACGGGCTGACGATGGGAGTGGCGATCGCATTTGAGGAAGCCCCAGCCAATACCATCCCGGAAAGGTCCGACGCACTGCTGTGCGGATGTCTTGATCCGCTCACGGGAGTCTCATCGCAGCGGCTGACCCGAGCGGTCTTGACGGAAAGCTTAGCTGAGTTGGAGGAGACGCATGGCGGCTGGGGCCTGCTCCGTATCCGGGTCTTAGGCTTGAAAGAGGTTTCCGCCCGTTACGGCACCAACTCTCTGGCCACTTTCCTGCGCACTTCCGCTCAGACCATCCGGCATAGCCTGACGGCGGAGGACTTCCTCGGGCGGTGGAGGGACGACGAGTTTCTCGCGATGCTACCTACCGCCAGCCCGGTAAAGGTTGCGGCGATCGCGGAACTGATTTCAGAACAGATCAATCAGTCGGAGATCTCGTGGTGGGGCGACCGATTTCGAGTACGGGCGATGGTCGATTGGATCGTTGCAGGCCGGGGCGACAAGCTGGAAGTGTTGCTCGGCCAAATGAGGCCAGCGCACGCCGGAGAAAACGCAGCCGCGGCGGGTGGTGGCGGCGCTCCTGGCTCGCCAGCTTCGCGAGGATAAGTTTTCTATGTTTGCAATCATCGGCATCGTCGTGGTTTTTGGCTGCATTGTCGCCGGCTATCTGATGGAGCACGGCAACCTAAAGGTGCTGATGCAACCAGCAGAGTTGGTCATCATCGGCGGCGCGGCCGCTGGCACGGTGCTCATCGCCAACCCTTTGAGTACCCTGAAAGACATCGCCCGCGGAGTGGCTGGAGTGTTTGGCTCTTCGCATTACAGCACGAAGGGTTATGTGAATCTGTTGACGATGACCTTTGAGTTGCTTAACAAAGCGCGGCGCGAAGGACTGGTCGCGCTGGAGGGCGACGTCGAAGATCCGCAAAAGAGCCCGGTCATTTCCAAGTACCCTGGCTTTGTTAAAGACCACCATGCCGTCAACTTCCTGTGCGACACCATGCGAATGGCGATCAGCGGCGGCATCGAGGCGTTCGACCTGGATCAGATGCTCGAGGGCGATCTCGATATCCACCATCATGAGGGAACACTGGCGCCGGCGGCGCTCAATACCATGGCTGACGCGCTGCCCGGTCTGGGGATCGTGGCCGCGGTGCTGGGAGTGGTGATCACTATGGGAGCATTGGGCGGTCCGCCGGAAGAAATTGGTCACAAAGTGGCAGCCGCGCTGGTGGGAACGTTTCTCGGTATTTTGTTGTGCTACGGATTGTTCGGGCCTATCGCTCAGCGCATGAGCAAAAGCGCCGACGAGGAACGTGCGTTCCTCAATGTATTGCGGGCGGCGATGATCGCGTTTCTCAAAGGGATCGCTCCCGTGCTGGCGGTGGAGATCGGGCGGCGGGCAGTGCCGGTGCATGTTCGGCCCTCATTCAAAGAAGTCGAAGACGCTTGCCGCGCAGCCAAAGCCGGTGCGGCGGCCGCTCCGGATGCCGCCGCAGCCGCTGCAGGATAGCCCGCTATGCCTACGCCTCCGATCATCATCAAGAAGAAGGTCTCCCACGGCGGCCATCACGGCGGCGCGTGGAAGGTGGCCTATGCCGATTTTGTCACGGCCATGATGGCTTTGTTCATCGTGCTTTGGCTTCTGAACACTAACAAGCCGGTGCAGGAAGCGGTCGGGGGATATTTTAGGGACCCATCGGGCACTTCCAAGAAGCTCGGCACGAATCAGGTGGGAACGGGGGAAAGCGTCAAACTAAAAAAAGAGGACATGACGGACCTCAAGAAACTGCTGGAGAAAAGAATTCAAAGCATTACCGACATTGAAAAGCTGCGCAAAAATATCGAGATGACGATTACGGCCGAGGGATTGAGAATCGAGTTGCTGGAATCGGATAAGGGGACCTTCTTCGATAGCGGCAGCCCCCATCTAAAACCGAGCGGACAGGAAATCCTGGCGCTGCTGGCCGTGCAATTGGGGGGCGTCCCCAACCATCTCTCGATCGAAGGGCATACCGACGCCAAGCCCTATAGCATCAAAGGAAACTACAGTAATTGGGAACTGTCGGCGGACCGCGCCAACGCCGCACGGCGACTGATGGAGCAGTCTGGCCTGCGCGTCGACCAGGTGGCGCAGGTACGAGGCTTTGCCGATCGGAGACTGCGCAATCAGAAAGAACCGCTGGAGGCGAGTAACCGGCGCGTGTCGATCATTGTGCAGTATCTGGCGGGCGACGGTCCGCCGGAAGCGCCGGAGGCAAAGCAGGGTGAACATTCCGCCAAAGAAATCGAGAAGGCCGCAGCCGGCAGCGAAGCGACCCCAGAGAAGGCGCCCGCATCTCAACACTGATATTGCCAAAAAATATGGGCCAGCCTCATGGCCAGCCCAAAAAGATTGCGTACTTGCGATACGGTTACTCAAGGTTACTTTAGTGACCTTGCCCGTTAGCGCAATTTGATAGAAGGTATGTCCCTAAGGTTCGCAGTTCCAACCTTTTTTGGGTGGGCACACCGGGATCGGTCCACCGTCCGGAGCGGGAACTCTGGGGACGGCGGCTAAAACGTATGTTCCTGCCAAACCTAACAGCAGAATCAACGCCCTTAACGAACGTTTCATTGTCTTTCTCCTTGGGATAGACGGTAGCTGCCCAAAATACGGGCGGCTCCCGCGAGGGCGGATTATACACGACACCTAAAGTTCAGATTCCTTGAGGTTTACCGGCGGTTCATCCAGAGAAGATGTCGTGACCAGAGTAAGTAAAACGCACTGGCCCACGTGCCAGCCCGCACAATACTAGGCTATTGCGCCCATCTGTTAATGTATTTGTTTAAGTTCTACCGCCCTCGCAGCCTTCCAGAATTATAGCCTGATCGGACCCATAGATTCCTCTTGACATGGTTTCCGAAAACCGTAGTTCGAACGACGGAAGGGATTTCTAACTGCCGCCCTTGGAACCAGCTTTGGCGGCGGCAGCCTGCTCGTCCAGATGCGAACTGCGCGAGAAGGCCCGCTCCACCATGCCTTCGAACATAGGAATGAGCGAATCGGGGGCCACGGGAGTGGAAGCACTCGCGGTTTGAAGATCTGCAAGACTGCGCTCCCAACGCTGGGTCTGAAGATGATTCGCGGCAACGTCGCGGACTGAGCTTCGGGCGAGGGCATAGGCGATCCAGACCACAATCGCCAGGTCGTACATGATGGTGTTCACCAGGGCCATCAATCCGATATCGAGATAGCGTCCTGCATACAAGGCGAGCAGCAGAAGTTGGACAGATGCGAACAGGCCGAATCCGAGCGCGACGCCGAAACTCTTCTGCTTTCTCGAGACGCCCAGGAATTGGGAAAACAAAAGCAAGAACAGGATCAGACCACACTGCACCATCAGGACTGAACGCTGGAGCAGAGTGACGGCTTGAACGAGAGGATCGCTATGCGCGGAGTTTGAAAAAGCCACGATCACCGACACCAGCAGCATGACAAGTCCCGTCCACTTGAATAAGACCGTACCCAGATCTTTAAGCATGTGATAGGGACGAAAAACATCAAGGAAAATCTCGTGAATCACGCGAAAACTGAGCAGAGCGCTGACTGCCGCACCTGCCCAATAGGCATAGAAAAACCACTCATAGTTGTCCGGGCCGCGCAGCGGAAACGTGATCGCAAAAATTCCAATCTGCGCTAGTACGTAGGCGAAAAACACGGGGAACAGCTTGTGCAATTTGCGGCGCCAAAACAATGCAGCAACCGTCGCCTGAAGAAGCGGCTGCGCGCACCAAAGGTAAAACGCGATCTGGTTGTACGACTTCATGGCCCGTGGGGGGAGCGCAGCCAAACGGAACGGTCGCAGTCCCTCGTTAATACCTTATGCAGGTTGGCACCGATGGTCAATCTACTTAGGTAACCTTAGTAACCATTACTTTCTGGCTATCGGCGGGCGGGTGCGGGATGGCGCCTGCGGCAAGCGAGATCACATACGACCGCGCGGCGAGGATGGGGGGCAGCTGCGAGCGATCTCGTGAGGTCACGATCAGGTTGTAGTCTTCACTGGCCCGCAGACGATCGAACACCGAGGTTGCTTCCTGCGCCTCCACCAATGCCAGGTAGTGCAGGAAGGCAAAAACGTCGGGGGTCGGCTCCAGTCCTGGAGCAACGTAGGATATCTCCACATCTTCGTGGTGAAAATGCCATCCGAGAGAAGCGGCCAAATGCACGGCACGTTCGTAAAGAGTGGGATCGAGTACACCGGGCAGCGGGTTATCAAAGACGATGCGGAGTTTGCGTTCGTCCTCGCGACTGAACTCGCGGACTTTGAGAGCTCCGGTGCGGGCCGTGGCCTTCCAGTCGACGTGGCGCGCCGAGTCTTCCGGCATGTATTCGCGGATGCGATAGAGATCGTTGCCGCGTCCGCGCACAAAAGCCGCAAACTCTCCCGTGACCATGGGGAGCACATCCAGGGACTCCTGCGATGGTTCGACCACGGGATAAACAATCACTTCGCGGGCCAGAGCGATGCGGCGCGTTTTCAGAAGGAAAGCGAAGGGGAAACGCGTCGCCAGTCCGAAGTCTTTTTCGCGATAGCAGCCACGAGCGGGAAAATTCATCTCCAGGTCGGCCCGCAATTCCTGTCCAGGGGCGAGAAATGGAAAATAAATTGTCTGCTGGAGAATCGGCTTCTCGGGATTCTCAAGCACGCGCCGCAGGCGGCGATCGGGCACGCGAACCCACTGGCTCTCGGGCGGACGATTGCGGGGTAGCCCCAGCGTGTACGGCTCCCAGCGCCAGCGTTTCACAGCCTTGCGCTTGGAAGGAACTACGCGGATCGAAAACGAGGGCAGCCAAGCACTCAGATTTCGCAACAGAAGACGCGCGAGAAGGGGACGTCCGGCAAAAACATGCTCGGGCAGATGAACATCCAATTGCAGATGGCGCAGAACCAGAGCCGAGGCGACGCCGGAAACCAGAATGGCAGACAACAAGGCGGCGACAACAATATAAAGCAGGTTGTTTCCAGTGTTAATGGCGGCGATACCGATGACGACCGTGATTCCGATGTAGATCAGGCCGGCGCGCGTGACTTCGTAATCCATGGCGTCGCGCACGCGGGCGGCGACGACTCGACGCGCCAGGTACGGCACAGTCGTCAATCCCACCATTGTGGCGAGCAGGAGAGCGGCCGAAGCCAGGATCACCGTGGTCCAAACGTTGCCCGATTCACGCGCAACCGTCGAAAAGAGAGCGGCCGTAAAGGCCAGCATCAAACCTACGATCGCGACGAAGAATCGTACCCACACTTGGGAAATGCCGATGGAAGGAAGACTGAGGGTGCCGGACGGTTGGTTTGCGGCCTTGGCGATCAATGGGTTTCCTCGGGCTGGTATACCCGCCGCATCCAGCCAGTCGCTGTCTTTTGGGCCCGGTCGGAGAAGATTGCAATTCTCGGGAAACGTGTCCGGACTTTTGTAAGCAGATGATGCGCCCACACGTATTCGGTGGAGAGAATCGTCAGGCCAATCATGAGAAACAGGATTCCCTGAAGGAAAGGCACGAACAGTCCGATTATACCGAGCACCATGAATGCCCAGCCGATGACCAGCGCCAACGCCTTTTTCACTGAGCGGTTCATTTTCCCTGTCTCTCAGCATATAGATGCGAGGACGGGTCAAGAAAGTAACGGAAGATTACGTCTCAACGATTTTTGTCGGAGGCACGATGGTACCTCCGCCACAAAATAGGGACCAGGAGCAGAACCACGATTACCACGACCAGGTTGAAGCGTCCCAGGACATGCTCCATCCCATCCCAATGTTGTCCAAAGAAGTAGCCGACCGTGGCGATGGTCGACACCCAGACTGCCGCTCCCAGGAAGTTGAACAGGGCGAACGCTTTCCATGGCATGCGCAGGACGCCTGCCAACGGCCCCGCGAAGATGCGGAGACCGAAAATGAAGCGGGCAAAAAACACGGTAGAAGCGCCGAACCGGGCAAACAGTTTCTCCCCCCGTTCCAGGGTTGGCTGCGAAATCCGGAAGAAGTGCCGATAGCGTTCCAGCAGCGGACGTCCACCATAGTGGCCGAGGGCGTATCCGATATTGTCGCCGATCGCCGCGGCGCAGGTGGCCACTACGATAATCCAACCCAGATCAAGCTTGTGTTCCGAGTAGGCGAGGAAGCTGGCCAGCAGGAGCGTAGTTTCTCCGGGAACAGGGATGCCGGCGTTTTCACAGAGCAAAGCGAGCGCGACCGCCCAGTAGCCATGGTCGGCGATGAAGGTTCTCAGGAAATCGAAGATGGTATGACCCATTCAGTGACCCACACTAGGTCAGGAACTCAATCAGAGCCTGGTTGAATTTGTCTGGCTCTTCTTCATAGGGCAGATGTCCTACACCCTTGAAGGCGACCAGGCGGCAATCCTGGAAGTTTTGACTGAGTCGCTCCGCGGAGCCGAAAGACACCGCTCGATCCCGCGTCCCCCACATCAGAAGGGTGGGATAGTTGCGAATCTTGGGTAGCGCGCGCTCGAGGTCGGCGATGTCGGCAAGCCACGTTCGGACAATTTGTACGCCGTAATGAAAGGCTCGGTTCTCGCGCACGGGCCGGCGGTAGCCTTCGATCGAGTCAGGTGGAATTTTCGAGCCGTGGCCGAACATGCGGCGCAGCCAGAGGTAATCGAGGAAACGCCACCGAGCGACAGTGTTGCGGAACAGCAACGATCCGATGCTACTCCCTACGAATGGCGCCAGACGCCGTCCGTGACGCGACCACGGGTTCACGGGAGCAACCAATACCAAGCGCTTGAGGCGAGGGTCATGGCGTTCCGCCCAAAGGGCGGCTGCCATGATGGCGACTGCTCCTCCATGAGAAGTCCCGAGGAGGTCGAAGTCCTTCATTCCTAAGACGTCGACGAATTGCAGGACGCGCTCGGCGGACGCTCGCATTGAACAATCTATTCCGTCCGGCGCGACGGAAAGTCCCGCGCCCAGGTTGTCGATGGCATAAATGGTGGCATGCGGCGCAAGCGCAGGAATCGAAAATCTCCAGGAGAACGAATATCCCATCAGGCCGTGAATGAGAATGAGCGCCCGCCCCGTCCCAGCTTGGAGGTAGCGCATGCGACCCTCAGGAAGATTCGCCCAACGTTCCTCCCATGCCGGCACACCTGCATGTTTATGTAGAACAACGGGGCTGAAATTTTCTTCGGTCTTGCGGAGTTCCGTGGGCAACTAAAGCCTCGTGATCGGAGTCTATCTAAGTGATATCGCCTCTGTCGCTTCTGTACGGGGAGCTGAGCAATTCGGCTCCCCATTTGTTTTTGCGACCGCCGGTTATTCGTGACGCGGGGCCAGCCGTGGATCAATCCAAACTTCGACAGCATTTTCGCCGCGCGCGCGGGAGACGCAGCAAGCCGCGTCGCTACTCATCATTTTTCCGGAACAGCTACGCTGCTGGGGCTACACTTTGCTCTTTCTTGCGCTTTTTGCCCAGTAGTTTGTTCAGTACTCTGATTCCCTTGTCGACGTGCTTTTCTTCCAGCATGAAGGGGGGCAGGAAGCGCAAGACAGTATCTTGCGTGGCGTTGAACAGCACACCTTCGGCTAGTCCTTGTTCGACGAATGGACGAGCCGGGATGTCGAGGACGAGGCCCTGGATGAAGCCGCGGCCCCGCACGCTTTGTGCCGCGGCGTATTTGTCCACCAGCACTTGGAGCTGTTGGGTCAGGTAGCGGCCCACTCGCAAGACGTTTTCCAAAAGCTTTTCTTCCTCGAGAATCGCCAGGTATTCGAGTCCGACACGGCACGCCAGCGGCCCTCCTCCAAAGGTTGTGCCGTGCTGTCCGGGAGAGATCGCGGTGGCGAACTGCTCGCGTGCCAGAAAGGCCCCCAGCGGCAGGCCCGCCGCGATCGGCTTGGCGATGGCGACGATATCGGGCACGACTCCGAAGGCTTGAAATGCGAAGAGAGTTCCGGTCCGGCCGAGACCGCACTGAATTTCGTCAAAGATGAGCGCGACCTGATACTGGTCGGCCAGCGCGCGGCACTCGCGCAGAAATTCCGGAGAACATTCCAGAATGCCGCCTTCGCCAAAAATCGGTTCCAGCACAATCGCACACGTGTTGGCATTGATGGCGGTACGCAGGGCTTCGATGTCGTTCTGCGGGACGAAGGTGACGTCTTCCAGCAGCGGCTCGAAGCCTTTGCGGTGCTTCTCCTGGCCAGTCAGGGACAAAGCTCCGAAAGTGCGGCCGTGATAGGAGCCTTCGAGACCTACGAGCCGGCTCTTGGCGTCGCCGCCGACGCGGTGCCCGGCGAGGCGGGCCAGCTTGATCGAGCCCTCGATGGCCTCCGTACCGCTGTTCGAAAAAAATGCGCGATCCAATCCCGAGAGTTGGCACAGACGTTCGGCCAACTGGCCCTGATATTCGTTGTAGTAGAGATTCGAGATGTGAATGACCTTGGCAGCCTGTTCGCGGATTGCCTTCACGATCCGGGGATGGGCGTGACCGAGCGCATTGACGCCCAGGCCGGCCACAAAATCGAGGTACTTCTTTCCTTCGAAGTCGAAAAGGAAGACTCCTTTACCTTTTTCCAGGGCAACGGGGTAGCGGCTGTAGGTGGGCAGGAGGTAGCGCTTTTCAAGGTCGATGATCTGTTCCAAACGGGACATATCTGAATTGTAAAACGAGAGGGGCGCCGCGTGTTTTCAAGGGAACAAATTTCAGACTTCGCTCTTGCGGGACGCTTTGGGCGTACCCAGCGGATTCTCAGGATCTAGCCCCGCCGCACTCATGATGGCGCGTCCCAACTCCTCTGCGGAAACGGTTCCGATCGGGGCTGAATCCTCTTCCCCTTCTGCGTGCAGGCGGGCAATGAAGCGATAGCCTCGTCCAACTACAGTCTGGAGATATTGGGGCTGACCGGAGTTATCGTCGAGCGCCATGCGTACTTTGCGGATCGCGGTATTGATGCCCTGCTCGACGTCAACGAAAACGTCCTTGCCCCAGAGCGCATCGGCAATCTGCTCGCGCGTCACCAACTGTCCCTGCTTTTCGACCAGAAACATGAGCAGTTGCAGGGGCAGGCCTTCGAGCTTGAGAGGGCGACCAGCGCGGGATAGCTGGAAGCGTTCGAAATCGAGCAGGAAATCATCAAAACGGATTTTCTTTTCGGGCACGGACAACGACCTCATCCCTCGGCCAGTCAGAAGATTTTGTTATGGCGCTGGCCCGGTGTCAAGCGGGGCTGGTGTCGGTCGGACACTCTTGTCCGACGCCGTTGTTGTTGCTCTCTGCCGGCGGCTCACAGGCACTTGTTTTCTATCGTTGGCGAGGGGCACATTTTGACCGCATCCGCGGGCAGTTGCCCTCGCGGCTAGCCGGTGAGCAACCCGTGCCTTTGAGGTGCCTGAGAAAGATCAAGGTCAACGGCGTCGGACAGGAGTGTCCGACCCACACTTCTTCAGATCAATTCAGATCGCTTCAGACTGGCTCCATGGACGTTTCCGGGGAGCTGGTTCAATATCGCATCACTTTGTGAGGGACAGACGGTTCTTCAGCAAAGCTTCCCGATCTTTATTACGGAGGCAACTTATGAAAAACGCAAAGTGGATGCTAGCGATAACGGTGTTGTTGCTGTCGGGCCTGATGGCGGCGCAGTCACTCACGAATTCAACTGTCGTGGCCCAAGTGCCATTTGATTTCATGGTCAACAACAAGATCATTCCAGCAGGCGAATGCGCAGTACAGTCCGTGAGTGGGGATGTTCTTGCAATTCACAACTTCGGAGCGCGGAAAAGCGCGATGGCCGCATCGTCCCACGCGAACGCAACTCAAGGCGACCGGACTGTGCTGGTTTTTGAGCGGTATGGAAGCCAATACTTTCTGTCGGAGATCCGGATTGCAGGCAACAACCTGAGCTACAAGCTGCCGGAAAGCCGGGCGGAAGCTGAGTTGCGCGCCCAGAAAGCGCCCGCCTCGGAAACGACTTTGCTCGCCACCCTTAAGTAGTTGGGCGAGTAAGCATGGAAGGGTTCGGGAATTCGGGGAAAGTTCCCGCACCCTTCCATTTCTTTCTTCCACTAACGAGTTTGGAGGCTCCTGGCCCGTCTGCCATTTTAGAAATCCCACACACCTTCGCTTTCCCCCCGTCACACGCTTCGCAAATCCCCCTTCCAGGCATACAGGAGCCCCCTTTTTTTACAGGCAGTTAGCGTGTTGTGTCAGGTGCAGACATATTAAAAACAGGATTGTCGATTCCATAAACCATAGCTGATTTGGCATATCGGCCTCTATAATTGTGGAAGTTGTTATGGGGATTTGACTTATTTGTACAGAGAATCACAGATCGTGGCAGGCAAGTTGCTCAAGCCTAAAGATCGGCGGGGTGCAGTCGCTGGACCCGTCTCCGGGGCACCGCCCCAGGCCATGAACCGGGAATTTCAGACTCGCGTTACCGCTAGCATCCTAGTGCTGCTCACAGTCGCGGCCGTGGTTCTTGGTGGCTACAACTACAGAGTCGAAAGCCAGTATGTCATTCCGGATGACGGAGTGTGGTGGCTCGAGAGAAAAGGCCAACTCGTCGCCGACAAGTTGGATCCCAATGGTCCTGGCGCGCGGGCGGGTATCCGCAGCGGAGACGCCGTACTCAGCCTCAACGGCCGCAAGGTAGAAACTTCGGCTGGCCTGGCGCGTCAGCTCTTCTATTCAGGCATCTGGTCCAAAGCAGTTTACTCGCTGATTCGCGGTTCGGTGCCGGTGGACGTCGAGGTGGTGCTCGCTCCCGCGGAGCGGTCGATGAACGACTGGCTGCGGCTGATTGCGCTCATCTACCTGGGCATCGGACTATATGTGCTGTTGCGGCGCTGGACAGCGGTCGGTTCCACCCACTTCTACATTTTCTGCCTAGTATCGTTCGTCTTCTATGCCTTCCACTACACCGGCAAATTCAATGATTTCGACTGGACGATCTACTGGTGTAACGAGGTAGCGTGGCTTTTGCAGCCCGCGCTGTTCCTCCATTTCGCACTGACGTTTCCGGAACGGCGTGGATATGTGGGCAGGCATCCCCGCTCGGTGGCGCTGTTGTATATGCCGGGTCTGGCGCTGCTAGGCGTTCAAGTATTGGCGCTCCGGTTCCTGCAAGCCAGTGAACGCCTGCGTTGGAATCTGGATCGCATGCACTGGGGCTATTCCACCCTGTTGTTCGTGGCGGCGGCGGCAGTGCTGGTGGATAGCTATCAGCGAGCAGGCACTCCCATCCTTCGGCAGCAGTTGAAGTGGATCACGCGCGGCACGGTTCTTGCGATTACGCCGTTCACGCTGCTGTACGTTCTGCCCTATCTGTTGGGTGCGATGCCTTCCGTCGGGATGAAGGTTTCGGTGCTCTCGTTAGGCTTGCTGCCGCTGACTTTTGGATACGCCATCTTCCGCTATCGGCTGATGGACGTGGATCTGATCTTCAAGCGCGGCATGGCTTATACGCTGTCGGTGGCCGCGATTCTGGGAGCTTACTTCGCCGGTGTGGCGGCTATCGCTAAACTCGTAACCGCCAGCATCCCCAGTTCCGGAACCTACGGCTTGATCGCGGCGGTCGTCGTCACCGCGTTGTTGTTCGATCCAGTGCGGAAGTGGGTTCAGGACAAGCTCGACCAGTTCTTCTACCGCACACGCTATGACTACCGCCGCACGTTGATCGAATTCGGCCGGGAGATGAGTTCCGAAACCGATCTCGACAAGATGCTGGCGTCGGTAGTGGATCGCTTAGCGCGCACGCTGCTGGTAGACCGCGTGGCCATCTTCCTCGCGAACAACGACTCTTCCCGCTTTGAGCTAACCAAGTCGTTCGGGCTTGCGCACGTCACCGGGCTTGATCTCTCGTTCCTGGCTAAGACCCGGATCGAAGATGCTGCCGGACACATCTTCTTCGAGAACACGCACCAGGTGCCGCGCGAGACTCCCGCTGCGCAGGAGGCGATCGGACGGCTCGATCTCAACTACTACATCCCCTGCCACGCGCAGCAAAAAACCATCGCGTTCCTTGGGCTGGGCAAGACGATGGAAGGTGATTTCCTTTCCAGCGAAGACGTGGAGTTGCTGGAAACGCTGGCGGGATACATCGGTATCGCCATTCAGAACGGGCGCCTGTACGCTTCGCTAGAACAGAAGATCACCGAGTACGAACGGCTGAAGGATTTCAACGAGAACATCGTCGAGTCCATCAATGTGGGCGTACTGGCGGTGGATTTGCAGGACCGCATCGAGTCCTGGAACTCGCAGATGGAAGTAATGTATGCCCTGCCTCGGTGGCAGGCGGTGGGACGTTCGCTGAGCGAAGTTTTTCCGGCTGCGTTCGTTGAGGAGTTCTACCGCGTGCGCCAGAATCCGGGGATTCACAACCTGTACAAGTTCCGCATGGGCACTCCGACGGGCGAATGGCGGACCGTCAACGTCGCGATTGCGCCCCTGGTCACGCGCAAGTTTCACGTGGTTGGCCGGCTGGTGATCATGGACGACATCACGCAGCGAATGGAACTGGAAGCGCAGCTGTCGCAGGCAGACAAGCTCTCGTCCATCGGACTGCTGGCCGCGGGCGTCGCTCATGAAGTCAACACTCCGCTAGCGGTCATTTCGTCCTACACCCAGATGCTGGCGAAACAATTGCAATCCGATGCCCCTAAGGCTGGCGTGCTGGAAAAGATCATCAAGCAGACGTTCCGGGCGTCCGAAATCGTCAACAACCTGCTGAACTTCTCCCGGACCACGGGCACTGAATTCGCTGAAGTCAATCTCAACAAGGTGATCGAAGACACGCTCGCGCTACTCGAACATCAGTTCAAAGTGGCGCATGTGCACGTGGAGCGCAATCTCGAGAATAGTTTGCCTGCAATCCAGGGAAATGCCGGACGCTTGCAACAAGTTTTCCTGAACCTGTTTCTGAACGCTAAGGATGCGATGAATGGCGGCGGAACTTTGCAGTTGAGCACGCAGAACGGCGACTCGGTCAGCGTGCGCGTTTCTGACACCGGCAGTGGCATCGCTCAGGAACATATTCAACGCATCTATGATCCGTTCTTCACTACGAAGACGGCGCCCGCCGAAGGCCAGAATCGCGGCACCGGCCTGGGACTCTCCGTGACCTACGGCATTATCCAGGAGCATGCCGGCAACATTCGGGTGGAAAGCCGCCCTGGCGAAGGTACAACTTTCACGCTCGATTTTCCGTTGATCAGGAAGGCCGTCCATGTCTGAAGCTGCGGTCATTTCGCGCCGAACCCCGCCGGAAAACTTGGCCGAAAGCCTGGGCCGCGTCCTTGTGATTGATGATGAAGCGGAAATCCGAGAGTCGCTGGAGACGCTGCTGCAACTCGAGGGCTACGCGGTCTCAACTGCGGCCACGGGCCGCGAGGGCCTTGCACTGCTGGGCGAACGCACGTTTGACATCGTTCTGCTCGACCTCGCCTTGCCCGACAAAAACGGCATGGACGTGCTGGCCGAGATCCACATGCTGAATCCGTTGCAACCGGTCATCATGATCACCGCCTACGGCACGGTCGAGAATGCGGTGCGGGCCATGCAGAGTGGCGCGACCAACTTCATCCAAAAGCCATGGGACAACGAAAAACTGCTCGCCGACGTTCGCACCGCTGTCGCCCGCCAACGTGCCGAGGAAGAAAACGTTCAGCTCAAGCGCGCCCTCAAGCAGCGCTACGACTTCGACAACATCGTGGGCAAGAGTGAGCCCATGCTGAAAATATTCGACCTCGTCGCGCAGGTCGCGCCCAGTCGGTCCACCATCCTGTTGCAGGGCGAAAGTGGAACGGGCAAGGAACTGATCGCCAAGGCGATCCATCTCCATTCGGCGCGGCGCGACCGGTCGTTTGTACCCGTCAACGCTGGTTCGATGCCGCCCGACCTGCTCGAATCGAATCTGTTCGGGCATGTGAAAGGCGCGTTCACTAGCGCGATTGCCTCCAAAAAGGGTCTGTTTGAGGTGGCAGACCGGGGCACGCTGTTCCTGGACGAAATCGGCACCATGACTCTGGATACGCAGAGCAAGATTCTACGTGTGCTCCAGGATCGAAAGTTCATGCATTTGGGCGGCACCCAGGAGATGCAGGTCGATGTGCGAATCATCGCCGCAACCAACGTCGATCTGCGCCAGTTGGTCCGCGAAGGGCGCTTCCGCGAAGATTTGTTCTACCGGCTCAACGTGATCACCGTCGACCTGCCGCCGTTACGCCATCGAAGGGAAGATATTCCGCTTCTGGTGGACCACTTCCTCAAGAAATATTCGGAAGAGAACGAGCGCCAGCGACGCCGGGTCACGACGGAAGCGTTGCGTCCGCTGGTGACCTATTCCTGGCCGGGCAATGTTCGCGAATTGGAAAATGTCATCGAGCGCGCAGTGGTGCTGTCTTCCGGTACGGAGATCACACCGGACCTCCTGCCCGACCACATTGCCGGACGTGGCACGCCCGTTCCCGTAGTGGATAGCGATCCGGCTGCGTCGTTGTTTGACATCATGGAAGACTGCGAACGGCGGATCATCATGGACATGCTGGAAAAGTGCGGCTGGAATCAGACCGAAGCCGCCGAGCGATTCCACGTGCCGCTCTCTACCCTGAATCAGAAGATCAAGCGGCTGAGTATCGAGATCAAGAAGAAGAATAACCACCGGGATTAAGGCAATGCCTCCCCGCTGCATGGTCGGACTTCAATCTTGCTTTGGTCCACTCTCCGGCCAAGGCAAAAGTGGCGAAGTCGCCACCAAGTTCTCCAATTTTGAGCCGCGATGCAGCAGTTGATTGACAGCTTGAAACTCCGCGCTGCGCATGGCTAGAGACATGAAATTGCTGGTGGAGACACCCAGTCCGACTTCAGCACGAGCAAAGAACATAGCAGCGTGCCAAACCGGCTCGGCGACAAACGGCTGCGGCTCCGAGATAGATCCATCCGAAAGCGCTCGCTGAAAACAATTCGACAAGCGCACACCCGATTTCGCTAGGAGCACACGAGCATAGGCCATCGGCAAAAACTCTACTATTCTAGCCGCTAGCACATATTCAAAACCGTGGGCGACTAACGCCTGGTGTATCTCAACAATCTTCCAAGTGGGACAAAGTCCGCAATATAGGCGCAGCCTCCGACAAACGCTCGTGGAGCGGGTTCTGATCAGGAATCTCTATGGTATTTCGTTCCGAATGATTCATCAGCTAATTTCGGGGCTATTCTTCCTTACTAAATATTGTCCCACAAATCGGATAAGTATCGAGATCAAGAAGAAGAGCAACCGCGAGTAGCGGCGTGTGGAGAAAGTCGTTTCGGACCGAGAAGCGAGCCCTCCGCGGCTAAAGCCTTACTCAACACAATGCCTTTACCGCAGCGGTGAACCGCTGCGCCACCCAAAATCAAGAAATTTTTCCGCCGGCTGCTGGATCACGCCCGCAATAGAAGTCCTGCCACCGCCGCACACGCGATCAGAATCGGCTCAGGGATTTTCCAGCGAAAGAGTATGGCCAGGCTCGCCCCGCATATGAAAATCGTAGGCCAATCGTAGACCGAACGTCGCGCCAGTACGACCACCGCGCCTGCGATCGCACCAGTGGCCGCGGCAGTGACGCCACGCACGAAGGCGTTCAATTGCGGATTCCTGGCCCACCGCTTATACGAGGGTGCGAGCAGGATGACAACAAGATAGACCGGCAGGAAGATTCCGAGAGCGGCGGCCGTCGCGCCTGCAACTCCTGCGACCAGGTATCCAATAAAAGCCACTGTAATCACGACGGGCCCGGGAGTAATCATCGCGACCGCGACCGCGTCCACAAACTGACGATCGGTCAGCCAGTGATGTCCCTGCACAACTCCGCCATAGAGGAACGGCACAACGGCAAGTCCGCTGCCGAACACGAACATTCCGGCTTTGGCGAAATAAAAAAAAATCTGCGTCAGGGGATTGCCCGTACCGAAGATCAACGCTCCAGGCGCGAGCAGCATGGCCGAAGATTTTCTTGCTTGTACGGGACTCGGACGGGCTTTGACGAGAAGAGCGACGATTCCGCCGAGTAGAAAGAGCCAGATAATTTCTCGCGATGTCCAGGCGGTCGAAATCGCCAGCACGGCAAAGATTCCCCAGAGCAGTTTGTCTTTACCGAGAGTCAGCTTCGTAAGCTTGAACGCGGAGCGGGCGATGATGCCGATCACGGCGGCGCCGATGCCGTAGAACATCCCTTGCATCCACGGCAGACCGCCAAAGCGCACGTATGCAGCCGAGAGCGCCAGCACCATCAGGAATGAAGGCAGGACAAACGCTACGCCCACCGCCGTAGCGCCCAGCACGCCTGCACGCAGGTAGCCGAGGTAAATCGCGAGTTGGGCCGCCAGTGGCCCTGGAGCAAGCTGCGCGAGGGCCAGGCCTTCGACATAGTCCTCTTTGGTAATCCATCGGCGCTTGTCGACCAGGTCTTGCTGCATGTGTCCGGCAAGCGCGATGGGGCCGCCAAAACCCACGGTGCCGAGCCAGAGAAAATATCCGACAAATTCCGGAAGCGGCACCTTAGCGGGCGGGTGTTCGGGCAAGCTAGTTTCTGGATTCATTTTGCGGAGTTGGTGTCGTCCAGGGCAGCGCGCAATCCTTTCGCGAGTTTTATGGCGTCGTCGTTAGCCCAGAAGTGCATGAAGAACAAGCGAGGCTCTTCCGTAAGCATGTGACTATGCAGGGCCGTCACTGCGATGCCGTTGTGCCGAAGAGTTTTCATCACCTCGTTCACTTCACTTCCGAGCAGCACGAAGTCGCCCGTGATTGCCGCTCGACCATTGCCCGTGGGCTGGAAGTTCAGAGCGGTGGCTACGCCCATCGAAGGCGGAACCGTCATGTCCGAGTCCGTAATGGTTTCGGCCCGCGGCACTCCGACTTGAAGAACGCCGCCATTGACTTTTCCGCTGTGTCCGAGAATCTGCTCGACTTGCTTTTGATCGAAAGCGAGTTCACCCGCTGGCTGGGCCGCAGGAGCGGCATCTGGGCCGGGAGTCTTGGTCAGCGCGACCGCATCATGGACAGCCTTCGCCATCTGCACGGCCTCGCCGTGACTGGCAATGTGCATGTACATGACGTGTGGCGACTCTCCGATCAGGTGATTGTGCACAGCCGCTTCATGAATGCCGCCCTCCTGGAGCTTCGCCATCACAGGCTGGACTTCGTCCTCGGTGAGAACGAGGTCGCCCATGACCATGGCTCCGTCGCCATCGCGCTTGAACGCGGCCCACGATCCGAGAGCCAGCCCTGGCTTGATCTCGACGCCATCGAGCACCACATGGAGGTCTTTTCTTGGCATACCGAACCGGATGACGCCACCGGGTTGCACTTGCCCCGGACGTCCCATCGCCACCTCGACCTGCTTCCAGTCGACCACACCCACCGCTGGGCCCGGAGTGGCCGTCTGCCCTGCTGCCGGGATACTACAAATCAGACAGACGATCGCGGCCGGAGAAATGAACAAGCGGTGTTGGAAAACAAATTTGTACATGGTGAACTCCTATGCTGCGAAGTCTAATCGAACACCGGCTCCCTGGCGTTGTGCTTTCTCGTAAACGAAAGCGGCCGCAGCGACATCCTGTAATGCCATACCGGTGCTGTCGAAGATCGTAATCTCTTCGCCGGATTCCCTGCCGGGCTTCTTGCCTGCTACGATCTCGCCTAGTTCGGCATGTACATCTTTGCGCGTGACGACACCGCCAGCGAGGGCGTGATGTAAATCTCCCATGGCGGCGCATTGCTCGATGATGTCGGCCACGGTCTTGCTCTTCGCCATGAGGGCCGGGTGAAGTTCTTGTTTCTCAGGATTGTCGGCGCCGACGGCGGCAATAAAGGTTCCTGGCGCAACATCGTAAGGTCCGACCAGGGGCTGCCGTGAGGTTGTGCACGTAACGCAAATATCGCTTTGCCGGAGCGCGCCGGCAAGATCGTTAACCGCCCTCGCTGGAATCTGAAGATCTACGGTCAATTGTTGGGCGAGACGTTGCGCTTGTTCTGCAACCTTGTCGAAGGTAAAGATTTCGTGAAGCTGGCAGACACGCGCAATCGCCAACGCCTGCACACGACCTTGATGACCGCAGCCACAGATTGTTAAGGTGCGCGAATCTGGCCGCGCCAGGTATTTGGCCGCTACTGCGGTGGCGGCAGCGGTCCGCAGAGCTGTGATTTCCCGAGAATCCATCACCGCCAGTGGGCTGCCTCTTTCGGCATCGCAGAGGACAATGACTCCCTGAATGGTGGGTAGATCGAAGTGGGCGGGGTTCTCCGGAAAATTGCCGTTTATTTTTGCGGCAAAATAGCTCCTGCCGAGTCCGAGTACGCCCGCCTTGATGTGAAAACCGCCGTGCAGTACGTGCACGCCGAGCACTGCGGGCGGGGCTGCCTTGCCTTCGCCGTGCAGCCGGAATGCCTCTTCCACGGCGACGATGCAGTCGTCGATGGTCAGAAGGGTCGCAACCTCTCGCGGAGTCAGCAGCAGGATCTCTTCCGCTTTCACGCGAGCGCTCCGGTGGGTTCGATCGCCGACAAGAGCGCGTGAAGGTTGGAGCCCGTCGCAACCTCAACGGGCTTTTCGCCGTAACGAAAAATGCGCGCGGTGTGCGGTCCCTTCAACATCACGACGCCACCATGCACGCGGAGCATCGAGCCCTCGCGCAATCCCACGACCGGCACTTTGTTTTCTTCGAGGAACTGCATAATGCGCTCTTCCTGAGTCTCACCCATATGCGTGGACGAAGGGTCGGGATCAAGGTAATGAGGGCTGATCTGGAAAGGAACCAGGCCCAGCGACTCGAACGATGGAGGCTGCACAACGGGCATGTCCTTGGTGGTTTTCAAAGTGGGACCGGCGACGATCGCTCCCGCACTGGATCCGATGAACGGAGTGCCTGCTGCGACTCCCTGCCGAATCGGGTCCAGCAGATCGTGGTCATATAACCCCTTCAGCAAACGGAAGGTGTTGCCGCCCCCGACAAAGATCACGTCGGCCTCGGTGATCGCTCGCCGCATATGCCTTTCGATCGTGGATCGCAAACGGAATGAAAACCACGCGCGTCCGATCTCCGGCCAGATCTCGGATTTCTTCTTTCGCGTGATCCAAGTACCCGCTGCCATGCAGGGTCGAGTTGCTGATCAGCAGCAGCCGTCGAACATCATCCGTGCCCATCGTCATTCCCTCCACCCCAACTCACCCCAGGGACTCATACAGGCCTTCGATCAGATCCATTCCGCGTTTCAGTAGTTCATCGTCGGGGAGTTCCTGCTTTGCCCATCCTTGCAGGACTTTGTCCAACCCTTGGCCTTCGGGACGGGAGAATTTCTCGTCGCCGAGGTCTGCGTCGTGAATGATTTCTGCGATCTGTCGCACACCCCCGTCTCGGATCGAAAATTGCTTGCACAACGTCTCAAACGTGCAATCTTCGCCACGATGACCGAATCCCTGGGGACAAAACATGTCGAATGGAACGGCGTCCGCGTGGGCAGCTGGATCGTCGCCGAATATGAACTTCGCCTTCGGGTCGATGAAGTGCCGGATCAACCAGGCCGAAGAAACCCGATCGATGCCGGGACGCGGCCGGGTAATCCACAAACGGTTGGCGTACTGGCCGGCCTTTCGTCTGACTCCGGGTGCCCGCTTTGCGCCAGCGGTCTGGTCGGCGCGTTGCAGGATACTTTCGAGACGGGCGCGTAACGGGCTCCCGAAAAAATCGATGTCTTGTAATTCCAGAAACCGGCGACGAAGCCGATTCAGCAGCCCTGACGGTCTGCGCGACGTAGGCAGCGCCACCAGACTCTTCGCTTCATGCAGTAATTTCTGATAATCATGAGCCCGAGCTTCAAGAAAACGTTGCTTCAGTCGCTCGGCCGGCAAATCGTCGAAGCCTTGGGCCCGCACCACGGACGCTTGTCCCTTGTAGGCGCGAATGGCGGCGGCCAGCCACTCCATGCGCTCCTGGCTCGCCGCCGAGTTGGGCAGCACATGGCCGGAACTGGGCAAAGGCAGCATGCCGTAGCGGCGGAGCTTGCGCCAGATCTCCACTCGCTGACTGGCGCTCTTCGTCGGCAAGCTGAAAACCAGTAGTAGCCAGGGTGCCTCAACGCTTTTATTAGTTACACTCATTTCTATAATGTTATATATGTAACACAATACATGTGAGACTGCGGGAAAAATCTTTCCGTCCGAATGGGGGCGGATAGTCTCCCTCGAACCATCGGCCAGCTTGTTCTCCAACTCTTTTTTCTCCTCTGCTATAGTCTCTGGAACGGATATGGCTCTCGAACTGGAGATGACATCGCCCTTCGACGTCGCCAAAGACGCGGTGAAGGCGATTCAGGATTACTCGGTGCTGGCGGCGCAGTCGCTGACCAATTTCTTTCGCCGGCCACTCTATTGGGGCGATATCCTGCAGCAGGCCGACCTGATCGGCGTCGGTTCCCTCCCCATCGTCGTGCTCTCGGGACTCTCCATTGGGGCGCTGCTTGCCTTGAACTCCGCGAGCACGCTGGAACGTTTCGGCGGAATTACGCTGATCGGGCAGCTGGTTTCGAACTCCATGGTCACGGAACTCGGCCCGCTGATCACGGGACTGATGGTTTCGGGCCGCAACGCCTCCGGAATGGCGAGCGAACTGGGCTCGATGATTGTGACCGAGCAGATCGACGCGATGCGTGCTCTGGGAACCGATCCCAGCAAGAAACTGGTCACGCCGCGAGTCGGGGCGACGGTGTTCATGCTGTTTTTTCTCACCATCATTTCCGATTTGCTGGGATTGATCGGAGGCTTTGCAGTCGCGAACCTCCTTTTCGGCCTGGACTCGCGTCAGTACTGGAGCAATGCCTGGCAGACACTTGTGTTCCGTGATGTGTTCATGGGACTGGTCAAGCCGGTGATGTTCGGATTCATCATCGCGACCATCGGCTGCTATTACGGCATGTCGACTCGCGGTGGGACGCAGGGCGTGGGCCGCTCCACTACTCAGGCAGTGGTCACTTCCTCGGTGCTGATTCTGGTCGTCGATTTCTTTGTCACCAAAGCGATCTTCGCAGTGCTCGGTTACAGGTAGTCCATGTCAACGCCCACTCTTCCCATCGAGAGTCCGGCTGTTCAACAAGGCGATTCTTCCGCCGACGCAGTGGTGTTCGACAACGTCTCCATCGCGTTCGAGGAAAATATCGTGCTGGACGGCGTTTCCTTCCATCTGCCGCGGGGCGAGACGAAGGCCCTGTTCGGAGTAGCGGGATCTGGCAAGAGTACGGCCTTAAAGCTCGCGCTGGGACTCATGAAACCCGATTCGGGCCGGATCTTCCTGCTGGGGCAGGAAGTCACCAGCATGTCGGAGCAGAAATTGTTCGAGTTGCGGGCGCGGGCCGGCATTGTTTTTCAGGAGAGCGCGCTGTTCGATTCGCTCAAAGTCCGAGAAAACGTAGCTTATCGGATGATGGAGGAACATCTTTCTGAAGAGGAGATCGATCGGCGGGTTCGCGAAGCGCTTCGCTTCGTGGAACTGGAACGGACGATTGATATGTACCCTTCGGAGCTATCCGGAGGAATGAGGCGCCGGGTGGCCATCGCGCGCGCGATCATTACCCAGCCCGAAGTGCTGCTCTACGACTCGCCCACCGGCGGTCTCGACCCTGTAACCTCGAATACCATCGTCGAGCTGATCATCAAACAGCGAGATGTCTACAAGACCAGTGCGCTGATGGTCACCCATCGCCTCCAGGACGCCTTCACCATGGCGACCCACGAGTTTGACAAGAATGCCAACAAGATGGTCGCGTTGCCCAAGGGCCAGCGCTCAGAAGTGCCGATGAGCTTCCTGATCCTGCGCGATGGAAAGATTATTTTCGATGGCGACCTGCGAGAGCTAGCTGCGTCGCGCGATCCGTATATCCGGGAATATATTTCGTAGGCGGGGCGCGGACAAATCAGGAAAGTTCAAAATGCTGCAAAGTAACCGCATCACTTCAATACCGCGTTGTCTGAGCATCGCACTTCTGGTTAGCCTGGTCGGGATTATCAATCCAGGATTCGCCCAGTCGCTTCCGTCAGCACAACACACCGAACGCCCCACTCCGCCAACGCGCGACCCGAACAGTCCAGGCTATGTCACGGCGAAGGAATTGCCCGACGGCTCAGTTCCCCCTGCGAACGCAGACGGTAATTTCATCATCGGGCCCAGTCATCGTGTCACTCCGGAGACGATTGCCCAGAATGGTGCCCTTAGGGGAACCGTGATTGAGTTCACGATGAACTCGTCGGATAGCAAGATCTATCCCGGCATCGCACGCGATGCCAATACTTTTGGAACCGTCGATCCTGCGGACCCCGCAAAGCTTGTGGTGACGACGAGCCACCCCGCTCCGTACACGCGGAAGGTGGCTGTCTATGTCCCCAAGGAGTACGTGCCCGGTAGCGTGGTGCCTTTCATCGTCGGAGCGGACGGGCCCGACGGGTTGCTGTTTTCGGCTCTGGACACCTTGATCGCGCAACATAAGGTTCCGGTAATGATTGCGGTTTCTATCGGCAACGGAGGCGGAGACGCGCAGGGCAGTGAACGCGGCCTTGAGTACGACACAATGTCCGGAGTCTATGCCGAGTTTGTGGAAAAGGAAGTTTTGCCCATGGTCGAAACCCAGGCGCACGTGAAGCTCACTAAGGATCCGGACGGCAGGGCAACAATGGGTGGCAGCTCGGGAGGCTCTTGCGCCTTGATCATGGCCTGGTATCACCCTGAGCTTTATCACCGGGTTCTTACTTACTCCGGAACATTTATAAATCAGCAATGGCCTTACAATCTGCAAACACCGCATGGCGCCTGGGAATTTCATGAGCATCTCATCCCAAGCAGCGCCGCGAAGCCGATACGAATCTGGATGGAAGTTGGTGACCGGGATCTTTTCAATCCGAACGTGATGCACGACAACATGCACGATTGGGTTCTCGCCAACGAAAATATGGCGAAGGCACTCGCTGCCAAGAGCTATCACTACCAATTCGTATTTGCCCGCAACGCCGGACACGTGGACCGGGCAGTGAAGCAACAGACGCTTCCCGAAGCTCTTCAGTACATCTGGCAGGACTACCCAACTTCGGCGGGCAAGAACTGATCTGGCACACGCGGATGAGGACGACGGGAGCAGCACGCTGGCTACTGTTGTTCGATCGCCATTACACTGAAACACAGAAGTTGGTGAAATCGCTGTTTACGCCAACCAAGCAGTCAGTTCAAGGTTGAGAACGGTACGAGGGCGGCGAGGGCCGCCCCCTGTGTGCTCTACTACTGTGGTGGTGGTGCGCTATTCGGAGGCGCACTCTGGTTCTGCTGTTGCCTAGCTTTCTGTTGCAAGTCATCCAACTTCTGTAGCTGCTCTGGTGTAAGAACGGCCCTGATCTTCGGCGATGCGGCCTGTCGAATCTCGTTTGCCTTGGAAACCTTCTGCTCTTGTGTCATGGACGTATTGCTGCGCAAAGCGTCCAACTGCTGTCTCTCTTCCGCCAGAATCGGTTGCAGCTTGGTTTTTTGTTCATCGGTTAGGTTCAACGGATTCTCATCGTCCTTGTGCGCCTGAGACGGGGCTTGCCCCGCAGGGGTCTGTGACGCCCCGCCCGATTGGCCCGGTGCAGCTTGTGAAGGTGCTTGCGGCGTGTGTTCTGGTGAATTTGTTTTTGAACTCTGGGCAGCTGCGGGCGCGCTCATCGCCAGTGCCATCCACAAGAATCCTAGGGTGAGGTGGGAATTTCGCATTTCGCTCCTTTGAGGACGAAGAGGACTTAGGATTAAGTGCAATGGAGCGGCGAACCCACTGCACTGCAAGTAGATGAGCTTTGCCGCGATTCAGGTTGGCCGCCGGTCGTCCAAGCACTTGGCCTACGTGCCCCGCGCCGGGAACAAAGCCGCCATTGCCTTCATCGCCCGGTAGTTGCTCGGTAGTCGCTCGGGTCGCGGACAAAGTTGCGCGAAATTCAGACACTCAGATATGCCCATCACAGTTCGACTCCTCGATAGCGAACAAGTGGACGCTTTCACGCTGCCCGGCGGTTAACTGACGAGAAGCCTCTGCCCCATGAATAGTGGTTGGTGAAAAATCAACAACCTGGCGAAAAGATGGGGACTCAAGACAAACCTGCCTCGGTCTTCGTTTACGCTGGGGATTGAGTAAGGTGGTCTGGGTCAGAAAACTCCAAGCGGATAAACAGTCAGTGGAGTGGTCTAAATAGCCGGCGGATTCGTTTCGCTAGTTCCCTCCCCCTGTAGCAGCCTGCTTCATCTGGATGAACGCCTCCACATTGCTCTTGTCCACCAGCGCGGAACCGGTGTCCACGAAGGCTGGGACGGGAGCAAAGCTGTCTTTGGAAAAATCGCCCGACAACGAGCTGAGCTTGTTGTGATAGAGCTCGTCGAGCACACGCAAGCCGAAATAACTCATGGTGTATGGCTTTTGCGAAATGGTGGCGGCGATTGCGCCCTTGCTGATCCACTCCAGAGTATCGGGATCGGTATCCATCGCGATCACTACCTTGCCCGTCACTTTGTTGGAGTTGAGCACGGTCGCCACTTCTTTGCCCCCTTGCGCTTCCAGACACACGAAAGCGTCGATCTTGTCCCGTTCCTTGCCGAGGATTGCAGTGGTGGTGTCGAAAACAATACGGGGATCGCCGACGATATCCACGACGCGGACGATCTTGATCTGAGGATGGCTGTCCAAAGCGGTGCGGTAGCCGCGCAGACGCTCGGCCATGTTGGCCTGTGCTGGCATGGTAAACACAACCACGTTGCCTTTGCCTTTTAGTTCGGCTGCCAGGCGCTCGCCGCCGGTCAGTCCAGCCTGGTAGTTGTTGGTGCCGATGAAGAACAGGCGCTTGCTGTCGGGCGCGTCGGAGTCGATGGTGATCACGGGAATGCCCGCAGCAATCGCTTTGTCGATGCTTGCGGTGAGCAACTTGGCGTCGGCCGCCGAGACCAGAATGCCGGTCGGCTTTTTCGTTAGCGCATTGTCAAACGCATCTTTCTCAGCTTGGGGATTGTACTCATCCGGACCGACAAACTCATAGCGAACTTTCAACTGCGCAGCGGATTGCGACAATCCGGCGCCGGCCGCCTTCCAGTACGGCACCTGGATGTTGGCGGAGACTAAAACGTAGAGTTCGTCGGCGGAATGTGGCGAACCGCAGTTGAGAAGGGGCACTACAAAAAACAGGATTACGAGCAAGGCCAGGAACGGCCGCTGGAGAGGCATGGGATCCTCCTTGAAAGCAGAGAACGGTAGGGATTGTAGACCTGGGAGTGCGCGGAAGCAAAGGGAATACGACGCACGGGAGACGAGGTCAGAGGTTAGAGGTCAGGTTGCAGAAGTGAAAACCTTGATGCAGCAACGTGGGGGTCGGCCAAGACCTGAAGCTTCTTACCTCTGCAATCTGACCTCTACTTCAGCGCCTTATCTAACACTTTAGAAATCTCGCCCTGCTCCACCTCGCCAGAGTTGTTATACGCGATCTTGCCGCCGCGATTGAGTACGGTTACGTGTGGAATGTATCCCTTGTAAAACTTCTTTACGAGATCCTCCTGCGCGGCGGAGCGTGGTTTGTCCATATCGACGACCGCGAACTGCACTCGGCCTTTGTACTTTTCATAGAGTTCGACGGTGCGCCGGGCCTGGCGTTTGGAATTGAAACATCCTTCGCCATAGATGATGACGTAGGTGGGTTTGTCGCTGGCCGCGCCGTCCTCGAGACGATCACCGGTGATGAGCGGACCGTCCTGGCTGTCGCTGGAGTAGTCGAGATGCTCGTTGAGCTTGAGGTTTTCGGCCGCGTAGGCCGGCGCGACGGCAACTGCCAACACAACAACGAAACACCACTTTGTCATGGAGAGCCCCCTGTCAATTCGACGTCCAGGTGAGCGAAAAGTTTCACGCACCGCCCTCCGGTTTCTTTCGGGTGGCCTTCCCAGGCAGCCCGAAGGGATTCTCATGGGTACGCTCCCGGAATCCGCCCTTCATGCCGGTGGCCAGACCGATGCTCGATTCGCCAAACTTGTCGCGGAGATGGTCGGCAGCCTGGAGCACTTTCTGCCAGCGCTGTTGGCGGGATGGCTCCAGCAAGTCGATCTGCGACGGGCCCGCCTCAAAATTCGAGGTCTGCACGCCCAGCAATCGCACCGGCACACCCTGCTTCCAGTTCTCTAGGAAGAGACGCCGGGCTTCTTCATAAATTTCGGTGTCGAGTTGAGTGGGCTGTTCGAGTGAGTGGGCGCGGGTAAGAGTCGTGAAATCTTTGTAGCGCAATTTCAACTGGATGGTACGGGCGAAATATCCACCTTCACGTAGCCGACGTCCTACCATCTCGCTCAGGCGCATCAGAGTGGATTGCAGGCGGTCGATCTGGGCTGTGTCTTCGTCGTAAGTATGTTCGTGGCTGATCGATTTTGGATCGGCGTCTTCGCCGACCGCGCTGTCGAACCATCCGCCGGCATCCTGGCCGAGGGCTTTGCCTGCGAGTGCAAGTCCCCACTTTCCGAAACGCTGTTCGAGATCGCTCTCTTCTAGCCGGGCAAGATCGCCGACGCGATTGATTCCCATGTCTTGCAGCTTCATCTCCGTGACTTTGCCGACGCCGGGGATATCCCGCACATCGAGCGGGGCCAAGAACTTCGCCTCCTGGGTGGGCAGCACCCATAGCACGCCGTTAGGTTTCGCTTTGGCGGATCCGACCTTGGCGATCAGCCGCGACGTGCCAATGCCGATCGAGCAATTCAGGTGTGTCGCGGACTTCATGGCCTCATGCAAACGGTGCGCCGAGCGCAGCGGGAGTCCGTGCAGGCGCTCGGTTCCGGTCATGTCGAGGTAAGCCTCGTCAACTGAAGCCATTTCAACTTGTGGGGAAAAACGGCACAGCACTTCGTACACGCGACCTGAGTATTCGCGATAGCGCTCCGGATGTCCGTTGACAAAGACAGCCTGCGGGCAAAGTTTAGCGGCAGTACGAAGAGGCATGGCCGATTGAACTCCGAACTTGCGAGCGGCATATGACGCGGCCGAGACTACGCCACGCTCGTCGCGCTGCCCGCCCACTACGACTGGTTTGCCTTTCAGCGACGGGTCAAACAACTCTTCGACCGACACAAAGAAGGCGTCCATGTCGACGTGGAAGATGGTGCGTGGGGAGGAGGTGCTCATCGGGTACAGAAGGCCTTGGAGAAGTGTACCGCGAGAGCGCAGACGGCGGCTTTCGAGTGTGCCCTTCAATCTGCGGAACGCTGGCCGGGCGCTGCGGGGAATGCGACAATAACGTCGCGCGTATGGAAATGAGAGTGACCTGTCGGCGGCTTGCGGTTACTTTGCTTCTTGCGGCTCTAGCGCAATCGCTGCCTGGTCAGCCCTCTCATCCCAGCCATCCGACGCGAACTCCCGAGTACACGTTCAAGGTCGTTCGCATCTTTCCTCACGACCCGAATGCTTTTACGCAAGGCCTTGTGTACGGTAACGGGTTTCTGTACGAAGGCACCGGTCTGAAGGGCCGATCATCGCTGCGCAAGGTTCGTCTCGAAACTGGAGAGATTGTTCAACGAATTGATTTGGCGCCAGAATTCTTTGGCGAAGGGATTACTCTCCTCAAGAACGAAGTCATCCAACTCACCTGGCAGTCACAAGTGGGATTCGTCTACAACGTGAGCGACTTCCACTTGCTGCGCCGGTTTTCGTATTCAGGGGAAGGATGGGGGCTGACCACGAATGGCCACGAGATCTTCATGAGTGACGGAACGTCCGAGATTCGCGTTCTGGATGCTGGCACGCTGGCAGAGAAGCGGCGTATTAAAGTCCGGGACCGGGATACTGCCATCGATCAGTTAAACGAGCTGGAGTTCGTCGATGGAGAGATTTTCGCCAACGTGTGGCAGACGGATCGAATTGCCCGGATCTCTCCGCAAAGCGGGAAGGTGGTCGGCTGGATTGATCTCAAGGGCCTGCTAAGCCCGATCTATCGACTCGAATCTGGCGCTGTGCTGAACGGCATCGCTTACGATTCAAGGCGAAAGCGGTTGTTTGTCACGGGTAAATTGTGGCCGAACATCTTCGAAATCCGGTTGGTTCCGAAGCAGCTCAAATAGAGAAACTCGAACTAGCTGCGTCGGTCGGATGATGTGCTGCGTGCTAGCGGTTCTCGCGATGGTGGAGAATGCGTACCACAACAGCTAAAGCCGGGATTCGTTGTGGCCCCTAGCGGCACGGCTGAAGCCGTGCCCTCCCGTTCTGGCCCTAGAACCATTAGTTGAGAATTGGATCAGCCCAGCACTGGCTCTTTCTTCAGCTCCGCTACTACGCCTGAGCCCGCACTGGCCCTCATCTGCCGCACGCGATCGTAGACCTTGCCATACTCGCGCGCGGACGCGCCCCACGAGAAGTCTTTGCTCATGCCGTTGCGCATCAGGATTTGCCAGGACGACTGATCACGATAGGCCAACAGCGCCTGCTTGGTGGTCGTGAGCAGGGCTTCTCCGTTGTACTCGGAAAACTTGAAGCCTGTTCCCTTACCGGTGCGCGCGTCCCAGGGCTCGATGGTGTCGTCGAGGCCGCCGGTTGCGCGCACGATTGGTACGGTACCGTACTTAAGGCTGTAAATTTGGTTCAGTCCGCACGGTTCGTATCTTGACGGCATCAGGAACATGTCCGCGCCGGCTTCGATCTTGTGGGCAATTGCGTTGTCATATGCGACCTTGACTGCGATCTTGTTTGGGAATTGCTTGCTGAGGCGCTGAAACATTTCTTCGTACGGCTTGTCGCCGGCGCCGAGTACAACCATGCTCATCTCTTCGCGCGCTAACCGATCCACAATCTGGGAGATCAGGTCAAAGCCCTTCTGCGCTGCAAAGCGCGAGACGATTCCGATCACGGGCACGTTAGGATCGGCATTCGCCAGTCCGAAAACGTTCAACAGGTCTTTCTTACAGACCTTCTTGCCGCTCAAGTCCTGCGGTGAAAATTTGGCGGCGATGAACTTGTCGGCCTGCGGACTCCACTCGTCGTAGTCCACGCCGTTCACGATGCCGGCGACGGTCGCGGCGCGAGTCCGCAACACGCCTTCCAGACCGAAACCGTATTCGGTGGTTTGAATTTCCTGGCTGTACTTTTTGCTCACGGTGGTGATGAAATCGGAGAACGTCAATGCGCCCTTCAGGAAATTCACCTGGCCGAAGAATTCCATTTTTGACATCGTGAACAAATCCCAGGGCAACATGAGCAGCGGCAGAATGTCAGGTGGAAACAGACCCTGGTATCCCATGTTGTGGATGGTAAAGACGGTGGCGACTTCGCGGAAGGCGGGGTCTTCCACGTATTCCGTGCGCAGCATGACGGGCAAAAGCGCGGTTTGCCAATCGTGACAGTGGAACACGTGCGGCACGCCGAGAATTTTTGACGCTTCCAGCACGGCCCTGGTGAAGAGGTAAAAGCGCTCGGCGTTGTCGGGATAATCGCCGGATGCGGTGCCGTAGAGCGCCTCGCGGTCGAAGTACGCTGGGTACTCCACGAAATAAAACCGAACGCCTCCGCCATTGCCCGCGGTCACGACCGAGCAGAAGCGGTACTTGTCGTCGAATGGGATGGTGACGCTGCGCACGACCGTCTGCGGGTCGTCGAGCTTGGTCTGACGATAGCGCGGGATGTAGACGCTGACCTGATGTCCCAGCGCGGCCAGGGCCTTGGGCAAAGCGCCGACCACATCGGCCAGCCCGCCAGTTTTGGAAAATGGAACGCACTCAGAAGCTACGAAGGCGATGTGCATCGGCAGGAAGCCTCCCCGAGCAGAACTTCATTTCTTCCCGCTCAGGCTATGATGGTTAACGGAATGAACTCTGTCAGTCTAAATGCCGGAAAGAAAGAGGGTCAACGTGGCTAAAGACGTAGTCACGCAGCCGGTTCGCAAACCGAAACTGGGACAACATTTTCTGGAGAGTCACTCCGCCGCGGTGCGGATCGTGGAAGCGTTGGGCGATATTTCGCAGGCCACGGTGCTCGAAATCGGCCCGGGACGGGGCGCTCTCACGTCGCTGCTGGCCGCGCGCGGACGACGGATCATCGCCGTGGAACTGGACCGCGTGATGTCCGCGCAGTTGCGCATGAAGTTCTCCACGTACTCGAACGTGGAAATCATCGAAGGCGATGTTCTGAAGATCGAACTGGACACTGTCTTTGGCCCAAAACCAGGGATGCTGCGTCCTGGCATGACTTTCACGCCGGAGCCTGCGCACGTCGTCGGGAATTTGCCGTACTACATTACGTCCGATATTTTGCTGCGGCTGCTCGAATATCATCGCTACTTTTCAACGATTGTCATCATGGTGCAGAAGGAAGTGGCGGACCGCCTGGCAGCTGCGCCCGGAAGCCGCGACTATGGCCTGCTTTCCGCGACCGCGCAGTTGTACGCGTGCGTCGAAAAGCTGTTCACGCTTCCGCCGGCGGCATTCAATCCGCCTCCCAAAGTGCACTCCAGCGTTGTTCGGCTGACGATGGAGCCGCGCCTGGAATCGCTGAGGGTTCCGGAAATGGAGTTTATTTCTTTTCTCAGACTGTCGTTTGGACAAAAGCGCAAAACGCTCTGGAATAATCTCAAGGCGCAGTACGGTCAAGCCGCGCTGCGAACTGCACTGGCGACGAGTGGCGTGAAGCCCAATGTCCGGGCCGAGGCATTGCCCCTCGCCAAGAGTGCCGCGCTGTTCCGGGCTCTGCACAACGGCAATGGATAGATTGTGTGGAACGGGCACTCCCCGTTGATGTTGACGTTGATTTCGACTTCGATCTGGACTGATAGAGCGAACCAACGACAGCAGCAAGATCAATAGCAACATCAAAAACAACAGCAAGAGCAACGGCAACGGGCAAGAGTGCCAGTTCCACATAACCCTCCGAAAGGAGGCCGCTCATGAGTTCCACCGTACGAACACCCGCGGTCGCCGGAAAATTCTACCCGCGTCACGCCGATGAACTCCGCCGGGATATTTTGGAGTACACATCCTCTGACATAACCGGTCGCATCGCAGCGATCGGATGTATTGCTCCGCACGCCGGTTACGTTTACTCAGGCCACGTGGCGGGAGCCGTCTACTCGCAGATGGAAATTCCCTGCCGCGTCATCGTCCTCTGCCCCAATCACACCGGCAAGGGACATCCGCTGGCAATCATGACGCGCACCGCATGGCTAACGCCGCTGGGCGAAGTGGCTGCTGACGCGGAACTCGGAGCGGCGTTGCTCCAGCGATTCCCTGCTCTTCAAGAGGACAGTGCCGCGCATCGCACCGAGCATGCCATCGAAGTGCAGCTTCCCTTCCTGCAAAGCCGGTGTCCGAATCTGAGCTTTATTCCTATCGCGGTGGGGACCCGCGACTTCGAGATTCTTCAAGGTTTAGGGAAGGCCATCGCTGACGTAATCTCCGCCGAGTCAGACACAGTTCTCGTCATCGCATCGAGCGACATGAACCACTACGAGTCGGAAGCTGTCACTCGCATCAAGGATGATAAGGCAATTGCGCGGGTGCTGGCACTAGATGCGCGCGGGCTCTGGGAGGTCGTCATGTGCGAGGACATCAGTATGTGTGGCTTCGGCCCGTCGGTTGCAATGCTGACGGCCGCTACGAAACTGGGGGCAAAGACGGCCACGCTGGTGAAGTACGCAACTTCTGGGGAGATTTTCGGGGAGTACGAAAGGGTCGTTGGGTACGCCGGGATTGTGGTGTCGTAACAGAGCACTGAATAGTCCAGAGGCGCTGGGGGCTGAAGTGTGTACATGAGAACTCAGTCGTGCCTCCGGCACTTGAGCAGTTTCGCCATTCGCGATCCCGCCAGTAAACTGGCGGGCTATTGTCAGTTGTCCCTCCGGGACAGGCGTCACCCGTGCTACTCCAACATCGGCATAATAAAAAGAGGGCGCCCCCGATCGGTCGCCCTCGTCCAGGAGAAAAATCCAACGTCTTAGTGCGGTCTGGTGCCGCGCACTGGAGCAGATGGCATCCGCGGCGCCGGTGGAGGCGTCGTCCGCGGGGTCGAAACCTGCGATGGCGGATACACCGAAGGCGGACGCGAGCCGGAATTGGCAGAATTTGAATTTCCACCCATCGACCGGCTAGGCGGAGCGATTCGGCCTTGCGGTTCGGCCGCAACTTCCACGGCGCGATTGTTCTTGTTCACTTCGCGCGAGAATCGATCCAGGTTACGCACCGTGCCACGCGGCACACCCAGTCCCGCTGAACCCGGAGCGATGATCAGCCGCCCTTGCGCGATTCCCGCAGGTGGGTTCACGCTCAGACCTCTGCCCACCATGACCGTCGCGCGGCCGCGCACCGGAGGCACTGGAACGGCAATCCGTTGCGGCGGATTCACAACCCGTGGCACCGCATACCAGGAATTCCAATAGCCCGGCTGCCACACCCAGCCGAAGCCCGGCACGAAAGCCCAGTTGCCATAGCGATAGGGCATCCATCCCCAGGGATACGCCGAGACCCACATGTAGCCCGCGCCCGGATAATAGACAAATCCGCCGTCCTGAAACGGACTCCAACTCGCATCCATGAAATAGGGCTGCCAAACCATTCCATAGCCCGGCACCGACATGTAGTTGCCGTAATAGTTCATGTCGCTCATGCCGTACGCATACGGAGACGAGGACTTTCCGCTGCCGGCGTAACGATCATGATACTCGCTCTGCTGCTTGTCCCAATCGTCGTAGGAATTCTCTTCGTAGTTCTTGGCCACGTCGTAGTGGTCGCTGTTGATGTCAAAAGTCGCCGTGTGTTTCTGGTCGACTTCAAACGGGCCGGATTGTCCGCTCCCGTTCAACTGGCCTTTAATCACCGCGAGAGTGGCGTCGTCGGTTCCCACGCCCACGCGAAAATGCGCGGGTTCGGTCAAGCTCACGGACTCGCGGCCGAAGTTCAGCGTGAACTCATCGCCTTTTTTTCCGCGATAGTTGACATACGCCATCCCCGAAGCCAGTTGCACCGTGCTCAGCTTCTGGCCGTCATCGCCGAGAGAGAGACGCGTGAAATCGACTTCGCTGTTAGGCACGATGCGAAGGGCGCTGCCGTCTTCAAATTCCACTTCGGCGCGACCGTCATCGCCCGTCTTCAGGCGAGATCCTTCGATAACAGGCATGTTGAGAAATGTCTTGTCGAGGCCGTCGCCGGTGCCGCGATCCATCTGAACGCTGCCCTGCACATCGCTCAGCCGGACGATACGGGCCTTGGATTCAGCCGACGCCGAAACCACCGCGAGGGTGCCTGCGAATACCACCCAGATCGCCAACGTCTTTCCCGATTTGCCGATCGTCATATACGCCTCCCGAGACTGCCCCTGAACGTTAGAACCCTTGTCGCGCCAATTAGTTGTCGTCACTTGGTGAATTCGATACCACGTCAAAGTAAGTCTCACCCGTAGCTCACATGGATCCTAAATTATTGCAAAAAAATAAGTTAAACGGAAATGTGCAAAGTTTTAGCCATGTGCAGTTTGGAAGGATGGCAAGGTTAAGTCAAGCGATTTTTGGGCCCTATGCACAATTGGCCTTCGGTCACCTGAGGTCGAGGGTTCGGAGTGGGAAACCACAGAGGAAAGCTAGAACTGAACCTTGGTTTCCCCCGTGTCCTCTGTAACCTCCGTGGTAAAGGGTTAGCTTTGGTTGCGGTCGAGCGCGCGTTTAGTGTCCGGACGGGCGGTCCAGCAGTCTCTGAGCCCTCGCCCGGGTCACATTCATCACCGAGGCGTCGGCGACGATCTGTTGCAAGATGGGCGCGATCGCCTGAATTTCCACAGGAGGATTCATGCGCGCCAAATCTTCCGTGCGCTTCAGTTCATCGGCCAGGGCCAGCTTCTGATAGCGGAGGCTGTACTCGAGCCGATGGCCGAGCTCCAGCGTGGCGGACAGGCCCTGGAACAGATTTGTAAGGTCCTGCGCCGCCACATCGGGCGAGTAATTGAAGGTGGACTCGCCATTGCGGTGGTCGTCCTTGTAGCGGAGGGTCTTTCTGCCGGTGAAAGCCATGTTCTTGCGATGGGAATCCAGATCTTTTTGAAAGTAGCCGGCCTTCGCGGAGAGTTCGAAGACCTTGTCCCGCGTCGGAGCCGAAACTGTAAATTCGTAAGCGAAGCTGTCGATCTCGTCGGACTCGGAAGAGATTTTGCTGCTCGACTCGTAACGTGCTTTGCCGTCGGATTGAACCTGCAAGGAGTAGTGTCCGGGCTGGGACGCCGGGAAATCGAGCGTGAACGTTACGGTACGCAGCGACTCACTGGTCTGGGAATGGGAAAACGCCGCTAGAAGAACGAGCAGACAGGCAACGTGAAATCCGCGCACCATGGGCCGCTGTAATGATTAGGTACGGGCAGGAGATTCGTCAAGCGAGCCGTCGCGGTCCGTACTTAGCTTTGAACCGCTGCTCTTCTGGCTTTTTTCCTGACCTGCGCGATGTCTTCCTTCCAAGGCTGCTCCCCAGACAGATACACTTCCGCTACAAAAAACGCCACGGCCGAGGCTCCTTCTCTTGCATGGTCGGGACTGACCGACTGCCCTGGAGCATCCCACGTCTCGCCCGGTTCGATCCCCGCAGGCAAATTCAGACTAACCCCGAAGTGGACTTCATTCTTCCCAGAACGAAGGACTACTACCCACCCGATCCGGTAGCCGATTAGAGGTTTGTCACTGACATTCTTAAGAGTTGCCGCGCTAAGGAAATCGGAGGGGGAGTGGGAAGTAGAGACCAACACCGCTGGACTCTTCTCCTGGCAAACCCTGACCATCAGCGTCCCGTGGTCCATGTCAGACGTCCCAGCATGCCTGTTGTCATCGCGACAATCAGGATCATACCGCAAGGTGGTCGCTCCTCGCTGGCTATTTACACACTGCCGTATATCCCAGCGTGTTGGTCTGCGAGTAGAAAATCTGACCTGAGATCAAGCCGCTGCTGTTGATTCCGCCGGCGGTAGCGTTCTTGGCGCCGGAGTACACAATGTTCGCTAAAGTGCCGTCCTTGTAAATGAATCCGAAGGCGCGATCGGCGGAGAGATGGTTGCCTACCATCACACCGAAATTATTCACGTCCGTGAGAACGGTTCCAAAGCGCGAATTCGGATAGTCAATCGTCTTGTACTTACCGCTTTGCCACGAGAAGCCGTGGTACAACGTACCGTCGAAATAGGAACCGACGACCAGGCTGTTGTCGTTGATCGCCTGCGGATTTGTAACCGCCATGTTGGGATATTTGATCACCGTGTACTTGCCATTGATAAGCTTGAATCCCTTCACCACGCCTGGCGTAAAAGAAAAACTGCCTGCCACCGCTCCGGCGGTGTTGATGCCATAGAGCCAGGTGTGCGTCGCCTTGGGATAGTCGATTTGCACGAATCCGTTCCCCGCCTGAGCAAAGCCGTGAACATGCTGGAGGCGTGCGTTATCGAGATAGGAACCGACGTTCACTCCCGAGAGGTTGCGGCTGCTGAACCAGGTGAAAATCGAATTGGGAGCGTCCCAGATCGTGAACTTGCCGTTAGACGAACGCGAGAACGCGACAAAGGCGCCCGAGTTCAAGTCTTCCACCTGCCCGACTACAGTTCCGTCGTCGGTGACGTCGTTGACCTGCGCGAATGCGTAGCCAGCGGGCGCGGTAAAAGTGGTGAATGTACACGACGCCTGGTTGGCGGCGAATGAAATTGCAGACAGCAGGAGCAGCGAGACCAACAACCCAATAGCGGCGCGGGGAAGGCGCATCGGATACTCACCTCTCGACGGAATGAATCGGCATATCCCGCAACGTTCGCGAGCATGCCAGCACCATCAGAATATCGCGAGAATCGCCGCAAATCTGCGCCTCCTGCCCAAACGAATATACGTGCACTAAACCCGAGTTTTCGACTAGACGCCCGTAACTTGACTGTGGAACGAAAAGTGCATAAACATCCTTTGTGCCACTGGGCGATGCCAATTCCGTCGCGTGCGCGACCACTGCCTCGGGTTCCGGCTGCGCACCAGTTGCGGCCGTCTCGCCCGGTGCGGACATTCGCCCCACTCCGTCTGACCTGCGCGAGGCGGGACGCTACCTTCCTGACGGCTCGTCCGAGGAACAAGCGGCGTTCGCCGAACGGCAGTTGCGCGCGCGTTCTCGCACGACCTTGCTGTTGGACTTTTATCGCCGTTATCCGTGCCACCTTGCCGAACTGCACTTGCTCGCCTCCTGCGCGGTCGCGCTCGGACGATTTCGTGGATTTTCCCCGGAGTTCGACGAGATGGGCGAAGAGTTCATGCTCGCGGGCGAGGACGGCTCTCCTCGCACACAAGCGTGGCGGAAATATGTGGAAGCGTGCGACGCCGGCCGCCCCTGGACCGTGCGCAATGAATTGTGGATCGCCGCTCACATGGAAGACATGGAGCGCGTCCGCCGGAGCGGCCTGGAAGAGCGCTTTCGCCAGCAAGCCGCCGCTCATGCCAATGACCCAACCTGGCAGGCGATCAACCAGCATGTTGAGGCCACGCTCGGCACGCGCCTGATGGATCGCATTGCGCTCGACGGCACGATGGCCTACGAGACTGCATTTGCGCACAGTCTGTCGGCGACCTTCCTGAGTTTATGCACGGTGAGTTGGCACATGGTGCGGCGCTACTGGTGGGAAGGCTTTCGAGCGGTGCTGACGCCGTCGGGGAAAGCGCACGCGGGGATCGTCAGCTATCGCCGGCTCGCGTTAAGTTCCGCGCGTTATTGCTTCACCGCGTGGAACGCGTCGCGTGTCTACCGGCGCGGTATGCGCGAACGCGATCGAGGCCGCCGGACGTCCGAAGATGGTTGGCCGCTGCTCGCCGACGTGTTGGGCGCGCGAATCAGCGAAGTACATCCGCTGATCGTCCGTTTTTATCAGAACCCGGCCAACTTTCAGGTGCAAGTGAAAGTCGATCTTCACACTCTGCCGGCGAAGCTCTGGTCGAGAGTGATCACGCTGCTCATCGGCCAGGGTCCTTACGAAGAGAGCGGCTCCGAGGTAGATGCTCAATTTCGCGTCTTTCGGCGCCGTGACGGTTCCATGCACTTTCTGCGTGAACTCTACATGGGCGAAACCCTGCGCGTCTTCGATTCTGACTTCGTCGTGCGTTCCGTGAACGGCATTCCCACGCTGTTTGAAGTTTTCGTCGACAAGCACATTGAAGTGGAGATGACAGTTACGCCCCTGCCAGAAGGCGGCCTCAGTATTCGTGGCAAGAACTTCTACTATCGCGGCACTCGTCTGCCCTGTCCGGGACTGCGGGTGGAGTTTCAAAGCCACGTGCTGAAGGATGAAAATTCGAGAGAGATGCTGGACATCGAAGGACGTTTGCTGATGCAGCCTGACTCCGGCTGGGGACGTCTCCTGATGTGCCGTCTGTTGCGCCGCCCAGAAGTTCTGGGGACGATTCGTTACGTCGCTCGCCCGCTGACCGCGGCGGCTGCGCCGGCGAACAGTGCCCTTTCGTAAAGTGTCTCCGCGACTTGCCCTGTACCCAACCAACTGCGTGCCGCGCGGGGAGCGGGCTGCGCGCCAAACCTTCGCTTCAGATAGAACCACATAAAGGACAGGCGTCCGCGGCGGCGGGCTGGAGCTTGATCATCTCCCGCACACCATTGCCGCAGCGTCTCAAAACCCCACTCGGTCGCCAGTTGCAGCAGGCTGCGAAAGATTGCGGCGTCGAGCAGGCTTCCGATCCATCCGTGACGAACATCGTAGTCGTACACAGTTTTGAAGAGCGTCCCGCCCGGGCACGGCCGGTACAGCCAGATGCCGCGGCCATTTCGGATGATCGACTTCCAATCGTCGGAATCAAATTCAAAACTGGAGTGGGAATGTACGGAGTTTGTCAGATAACGTCCGTAGCCCTTGATCGTAATTCCGAGCGCAATGTTGGTGCGGTAGTCCATCAGGCGATAGCCGCGATCGTCGGTCTGATCAAGATAGCCGATGTGGTTGAAACGGATGTCCCACGCAGTGTGCTGTTCCGGAACCTGTGAGCGCTCCCATACCAATTCAACCGGCGCAGGAATGATCGCTTCGACTACGATCTTGCGGGCGCGTGGCTCTGAACTCATGCCTTGCTGACTCCAGCCGCAAGGCGGATCTGTCGCCCCATCCGCAACCAGCTGGTGAGATCGTGCGCGAACGCGAAGAAGGCGCACACGCCCATCACCGACATATACAACCGCAGCAGCCCGGGCACAGCGGGCGGATCAATGACGATCCCGGACGCGAGCAACCGGTCCGGCCAGACGTTTTGTGCGACCAGCACGATGTAAGCACCCACCATCAGGCTGAGCACGATGTGCATGAAATACTCGGCACGCGGCAGTCCGCCCTGATCGCGGCGGCTGACGGTTTCTTCCCACACGTCCGACCATGCGATGAAAACATCCGCGCCGTAGAGGACGACCAGCAGCGAGAGCGCAGCTCCGTGGAAACGTAAGTTGGCGATGATCAGAAACTGAAGCCCGTAGATCACGTGTCGTGTCAGGTGCCAGAACTGCTCCCGATGACATTCCGGTCGTTTGTGCAGAGCGCACTTGTAGTAATGGAAGTAGGTCACATCGAAGACGCCGATGTGGCCGATCACCAACAATAAGTAGAACGCAGCAATCATAGCGTTGCCCGGACGGTTTGCGGTTATTGTGACAGTGGCGGGTCTGGGCTGCAAGGCGCGGCGAATCCCCGAGGAAAACCAAAGTCATGGAGTGTGCGTCGTAGCCAGTCCCGGAGGGACGATTGACAATAGCTCAGCGTTTTCAACGCTGGGATCGGACAACGCGACGATGATCAAGTCCCGAAGGGACGGCTGATGCAGGCAAGGGCGCGGGCCGGGTTCAGTCGTGCCTCCGGCACTAAAACTGTTTACCCTTGGCAATCCCGCCAGTGAACTGGCGGGCTATTTTCGGTGGTCCCTCCGGGACCACCTTGGCAGTGACGCGGCTCCCTGGCAAACTCGGGCCTTTGCGCAATGTCTAGCCCGCTTGCCGCTCTTTTGTCGCCGCCGTGTGCAGATGGCAGATCGCAATGGCCAGCGCATCGGCTGCGTCTGCAGACTCGGGAACCTGATCAAGATTCAGCAGTCGCGTCACCATCTGCTGCACCTGATGTTTCTCGGCTCTCCCGTAGCCCACGACTGCGGACTTTATCGAAAGCGGAGAGTATTCGGCGACTTCGAGTCCGGCGGTGGCGGCGGCGAGCATGGCAACGCCGCGGACCTGGCCCAGCTTCAAGGCAGATTTCACATTCGCGGCGTAGAAAACATCTTCAATCGCAACGCGATCAGGACGATGCTCAACGATCAGTTCATGCAACCGGACACTGATCCGCGAGAGACGCGTGGACATGGCTTCGCGAGGTGAAAGCTTGATCGCGCCGCAGTCGAGATAGACCAGGCAATCGTCGTCGCGCAGTTCGACTACGCCGTATCCGGTGTACTCGGTGCCGCAATCAATGCCGAGGACGCGCATGGAGAGAGTCTAGCGGTAGTCAGTGCCCAGTACCTAGTACCTTGTGCCCAGTGATCGGCCGTCAAAATTTATCGGACTGGTGCGCTTTGCCTGGATTCCGGGTCAACACTCCGTATGACTGAGCTTTTCATCGTGAATCTTGAGGCGCTTACGCAGGTCGTGTATCCGGCTGGACGCGTGAGGTCGGAGCCGGGGAACTGCCTCTTCATGCGATACACGCGCAGGAACGCGCAGGTGTTGTCGCGTTCATCCGACGGGAGAATAAGGCGGTCGCCTTCGATTCGAGCTTCGCTGGGATGGTTGGCTTTGGACCAGGCTTGAATGATCGCGCGGTTGGAGTCGCTCAGGGGCGCTGCTTCCGGCTGTGATTGCGCGATCAGGCTGTAGGGGCTGGCGAGCGTCAGTACGAGCAACGAAGTACCCATGGCTTTCATCAAGGACCTCCTGGCGATCTTGGGGCGATTATAGCCCGGAATCCCTGTTCGATTCGACAGTGGGTATCGACAAAGGAAAGCGTCCCTTCGGTTTCGCAACTTTTTCTTTCGCCCCTTCGGGGATCGATCATCATCTCCTACATCCGTCCCACGGCTTGCGCCGTGGGCTGTATTCTTCCGCCGCTTCGCGGCTGGAGAGTTAGCAACATTTGGGACGTCGCGCTTTAGCGTCTTCGGTTTCGCGCAGGAATTTTCCGTAGGCGGTAGGCGAAGACTCCACTTTTGCTCTCGCCAGAAAGCGTTCGTATGCAGATTCCTCGAAAATCTCGCGCAGGGCAGCCACGAAGACATTCAATGACCCGGTGATTCCGGCTCGAACCGCGTTTACCTTCTTCCGATTTGTTTTTGGTCGCAGTGTTTTGCGGACAAGGGTGTCCGCGCCACACCCGCTTATCAAACTCATGACTGTTCCTCCAGCGCCATACGCGTCATCACGAACGGCGCTTCTTTTACCTCTGCGGCTTTGCGTCCGGAGAGAACTCGCAGCCACTCCAGCACCGATTCGATCAGGACTACGGCTACGAGGACAACGAGCGCGCCGGCCACGGCGGCATCCAGACGGTCGTTGAAGATCAGCCTTGCGTCCGCGCCGGCAGCGACCAGTTGGCGGGCGTGAGCGAGAAATCCAATCCGCGGATTCGCATTCAGCACTTTGTGATAGGCCGCTGTGAACGTCACCGCCACCAGCCAGCACAACGGAATCAGCGTGACCAACACATAGCGCGCTCGGCCCATCTTGATGATGATCGTCGTCGCCACGCACAGCGCCACCGTAGCCAGCAACTGATTGCAGATTCCGAATAGCGGCCACAGTGAGTTGATTCCGCCGAGTGGATCTTTCACTCCCTGCCAAAGGAAATATCCCCAGGCAGCGACGATCAAGCCGCTGGTGAGCAAGATCGACGGATACCAACTCGTTCGTCCGAGCGGCTTCCAGATGTGGCCGAGGGCGTCCTGCAACATGAAACGGCCGACGCGCGTGCCGGCGTCTAGGACGGTCAATATGAACAGCGCTTCGAACATGATGGCAAAGTGGTACCAGATGGCCATCAGAGCTTGTCCGCCGAGGCTGTTCGAAAAAATGTGCGCCATGCCGACCGCAAATGCGGGCGCGCCGCCGGTGCGATTGAAAAGTGTCTGCTCGCCGACGGCGTGCGCGAGAGACGACATCTCCCCTGCGGTAACTGGAAATCCCCACGCGGTAATCGTCGCTGCCGCGGTCTCCGGGGCTTGTCCAACAATGCCGGCAGGGCTGTTAACCGCAAAGTACACACCTGGTTGGAGCACTGACGCGGCGATCATCGCCATGATCGCGACCATGGATTCTGCCAGCATCCCGCCATAGCCGACCATGCGCGTCTCGGGCTCGCGACTAATCAGTTTGGGAGTGGTACCGCTGGCAATCAGAGAATGAAATCCGCTGACCGCGCCACAAGCGATGGTGAGGAACGCGAATGGAAAAACCGTGCCCGCAAACACCGGACCGGTGCCATCGATGAATCTCGTCAGCGGCGGCATGTGCAGCGACGGCCGCAGGGCAACGATCCCGATCGCCAGCAGTGCGATGGTCCCCAGCTTCACGAATGTACTGAGATAGTCGCGGGGCGCGAGTAGCAACCACACGGGCAACACGGACGCGGCAAATCCGTACACGATGAGCAAGACTGCCAACGTCGCGCCGCTGAGTGTAAAGACAGCTGCCCACGAGGGCGACTGCGAAACCCACTGCCCCCCGAAGATTGCTGCCAGCACCAGTACGAATCCCATAGCCGAGGCTTCGAGCACTTTGCCGGGGCGGATGCGGCGTAGGTAAAGCCCCATCAGCAAGGCGATCGGCATCGTCATGGCAATGGTGAACGTCCCCCACGGACTCGACTTCAGCGCGTTCACGACCACCAAGGCGACCGCTCCTAGCAAAATGATGATGATGGCGATCACCGCTACATACGAAACGAAGCCGCCGACCTTACCGATTTCCGTCTTGGCCATCTCAGTCATCGACTTACCGTCGCGCCGGACGGAAAACAGCAGGATCACGAAGTCCTGCACACAGCCGCCCAGGACGGCGCCGGCGATGATCCATAGCGTGCCGGGCAGATAGCCGAACTGCGCCGCCAGCACCGGGCCGACGAGCGGACCCGGCCCTGCGATGGCGGCGAAGTGGTGTCCGAAGACGACCCACTTATTCGTCGGAACAAAGTCGCGGCCGTTGTCGAGGCGTTCCGCAGGCGTAGCGCGCAGCGGATCAATCGCCAGCAGTTTAGCCGCAATGAAGCTGCTGTAGAAGCGATAGGCGACTGCATACGTCGCGACGGCGGCGACTACCAGCCACATGGCGTTGATCTCTTCGCCGCGATGGAGAGCGATGGTGGCCAGCGCAAATGCGCCCAGCAGGCTGATGAATGTCCAGAGGAGAATGCGAAGAACTTTAGGCATGAGGAAGTCGAGTCCGGCCAGTATTGTGGACAAAATAGGGAACGGGCGCAAGCGGGCTCTCGGCCCTATCGGTGGCGGGGCTAGTTTGGTTTTTGCCGAAACTTTCTGGATCTTGCAAGCGATTGTCTGAGGTGAGCAGTTAGTCCATACGCGGCGGCCTTCTCATCAAGTATCTTCCAGAGGACCTCGTCCGGGTATCTATCGTGCCTCAATCCAATTGCCGCGATGTGCCCGCTTATCTGATGTTGAAGCTCGTTCAACCCTTGAAACCCTTTGAAAGCTTTATTTTGCTCGGCTCCCGCTGCGTAACGGCCAAAGTCACGGCCATGAATCGTGAGATCGTTCGAAACGAGGGCGAGAAAAACTAGCTTGTCGTTGTCCGTAAGGGCCAAGTACCAGCTTCGCAATTCGTCATTATTCATTTCGCCCTTTCCGCCCTCCGTTGCTTATCGGCTTTCCCATGGTGTCTGTCGAGCACGGTTGACTAGACGCGCAGAAGTAGCCCACTCCGCCCTGTTGTAGCACACAGCGGCCGGCGCGGCTCATGATAATCTGATACGTTCCGGCCCACTTTTATGTGACACCGGCGGACAAAATCCGTCCGGGACGGGCCGATCTCTACCCCTGATGAGGACGAGGCAATGAAAATTGGAGTGCTGACCGGTGGCGGGGATTGTCCCGGCCTGAATGCAGTGATTCGCGCAGTGGTGCGCAAAGGCGCGTTTCACTATGGCGACGAATTCGTTGGTTTCATGGAGGGCTGGCGTGGTTTGTTGGAAAACAAGACGATGCCACTCAACCTCGATGCGGTCGGCGGGATTTTGCCGCGCGGTGGCACGATTCTTCGAACTTCGCGCACCAACGCCGCCAAGCATCCTGACGGCTTGCAGCGCTGCGCGGCCAATCTGAAGCAAAACGGCTGCGACGCTCTCATCGCCATCGGCGGTGACGATACGCTCTCGGTGGCGCAAAAGCTTTTCGCCAATGGCGTGAAGGTCGTGGGCGTGCCCAAGACGATCGATAACGATCTCGCGGGCACAGACTTCACGTTCGGCTTCGATACGGCGGTCAACGTGGCCACGGGTGCTATCGATCGCGTCCACACCACCGCCGAGGCGCACAACCGCGTGATCGTGGTCGAGGTCATGGGACGCGACTCGGGCTGGATCGCGTGCTATAGCGGCATCGCGGGCGGAGCCGACGTCATCCTCATTCCGGAAGTACCGTTCGATATCGACGAAGTCGCGGAACTGATCAAGCAGCGCCACTCCCGTGGACGTTACTTCAGCATTGTGGTCGCCGCCGAGGGCGCCAAGTTCGCCGAAGGCGTGGAAACCCAAGATGGTTCGCAGGAGCGCGACGAGTTTGGCCATGAGCGGCTGGGCGGCATTGGACTAGTGCTGGCCCGCGAGATCGAAAAACGCACCGGATTTGAAACGCGTTCGGTCGTCTTAGGACACATCCAGCGTGGCGGTTCGCCGAGTGCATTTGATCGCGTGCTGGCGACGCGCTATGGACTGGGCGCCATCGACATGGTCCATCGCGGTGAGTTCGGTCAGATGGCGGCTTTGCGGGGGAACAAGATCATTTCCATCCCGCTCGCGGAAGCCATTGCGTCCAATCGCAAAGTGGACAAGGAAATTCTGGACGCCGCGACCGGCATTCTCGACCGGCTGGAGGAAAAGACGGCGGGTTAACGCACAAGAGAAAGACGCGGGCACACATCCATCACGCCTCCGCTGTGTCATTGACGCTCGTACGCTGCCATGTCCACCATTGCGTTCCCTTCTGCATTTACATCTACGATTTTGAGGTCCTTCAGCGGGAGCTGAGTGTGGTAAATGTCACAGTCCGGCGGAGCCGGGAAGCGTGCAACACCCGGAATCTCTGGCGCTGCCGCGGGTTTCAAGGCATACTTATCCGCAGCGCCGCCTCCGGCCCGTACTTTTGTAAGGGTGGTTCCGTGCCAACACCTCAAGACGATACCTCGCGAGAACCCTATCCCGAACAGCGCTCTCGGCCTCCGTTGCTCCCCGCCGCTCCGGACCCCGAAGTGCAACGCAAGCGGATGCTGATCGCGCTTGGTATCCTGCTGGTCGCTTTAGTCGCGGTTGTCCTCAAAGATTGGGATTTCTGGTTTCCTCCGTCCGAGGAAGTCCAGGAAGCAGCTGCACCGCGAAAAACCGCGGGCACCGCATTGGCGGCAGGCGCGTCCAGCGCTCCGATTCCCAGCAAGAGCGAACGAAAATCCAACAAAGCATCCGAGCCGGAGGCCGCCGCCCCTTTCCGCGCGACTGCCGAACGGACCGTTCTGCCTCCACTGCAAGTGGAAGTTGTGGCGGGCAACCGGCACACCAGAGTTCCAGCGCGCAACAGCGCGATCCATCTGGATATGGATTCGGGCGCAGCATCTTCCGCTCCTCAGGCACCCGCCAGGACTTCGGAGCCAGCGGTCAGTGCCGCCGACCGCGTACAGCTCTCGCCGCAGACCGCCCAGAACGTGTCCGTATCGGTGCCTCCGGACTATCCTCTGCTGGCCCGCCAGATGAAAGTGCAAGGCGCAGTCATTCTTCAGGCGCTGATTTCAAGGGAAGGGTCGATTCAGGAACTACAGATCATCAGCGGCCCCGGCATCCTAGCAACCGCCGCGCGCGAAGCCGTGAAACAGTGGCGCTTCAAACCCTACTACCAGAGCGGACAGCCGGTCGAAACCCAGGCGCGCATCACAGTGAACTTCACCATCTCTACGAACTAACCTAAGGCTGCAAGGTCTTTCCACTGCTACTTCTGCGTGCCCTCCGCGAGCCGCCGGAACGGCGGCGCTACTTTTGGGGCTCTTCTTTTGCGAACTCACTCCAAAATTGTATATACTTAAAGTATATACATAACCAGAGGTAACGCCATGGGCACAGCGCGCGTATTCCGGTCGGGAAACAGTCAAGCGGTTCGGCTGCCAAAGGAGTTTCGAGTTAAGAGCGACGAAATGGAAATCTTCCGCCGCGGGGACGAAATCGTCTTGCGCGAAAAGTACGGAACCATGGAGCGGGCGTTCGATCTGCTGGCCGCCTTGCCGGACGATCTGGACCTGGCTGGACGCGAGAAGGATCATCCCCAGAAGCGCAAAGGTTTGTAAGTGGGCCCGCGCTACTTGTTGGACACGAATATCTGCATCTATATCCGGCAGAAGCGGCCGGAGGAGGTTTTGCGGCGATTCCGCACCCTACGTCCCGGCGAAGCTGTTCTATCGGTGATCACATACGGCGAACTTCTCTACGGTGCAGCCAAGAGTAAAAAGCGTTCTGAGGCGTTGGCGCGGCTGCGGGAGCTTGTCCGTGTCCTGCCTGCAACCGCATTGCCGGAAACGGCGGGCGAGGCCTACGGGATGGTCCGCGCCGATCTGGAGTCGAAGGGTCAGATGATCGGAAACAACGATCTCTGGATCGCAGCGCACGCCTTGACGGCGGGGTTAACGTTGGTTACGAACAACGAAAAGGAGTTTCGTCGTGTACGAGGATTGAAGGTACAAAACTGGGCAACTTAGGACCGGTGGGAGTCCCCAAAAATTAAACAGGCGTCCGGATTCTTTCGAACCCAGGACGCCCGGGCAGCCCTCCCCCAGAACTGCTCAACGGGGAATGTAAGACGATCCTGGAAATCTGAAAATGGCACGCGCGTGCCAATCCGGGTCACCAAGGTGCTAGTTGTGTATCGAGCAGATTACAAAGGACTAACAATCACTTCTTCCCCGGCCGATAGTAGTGCTTTCACAGAGGGTTCATGAGACGGTGAGCCGGACTAGTGGGTGATCGTCATAGCTCCGGGCTCGGATCCGAGCGTAAACGGGGAACCCGAGATCGCGGTCAACGCGCCAGTAGTCGAATCGTACGTGTAACCGCTGATATTGCTGCTCCCCTGGTTTCCGACATAGAGCACCTTCCCCGCAGGTTCTGCCAGAATAAACACGGGCGCGGTACCCGCCGAATATGGAGTGCCGCTATTAATGGGGCTGAGTTGGCCGGTGCCCGCCGTGATGGTGAACGCCGAGACGTTGTTCGATCCCTGGTTGGCCACGTACAGAAATGTCCCCGTCGTGTCAGTCGCGATCGCCTGCGGCCCGGTCGCGGTCCCGAGGAGATATGGTGAGCCCGAGATCGGCGTTAAGCGCCCGGTAGCAGAATCAATCGTATAAGCGGAAACGGTGTTGCCGGAATGATTCGCGGCGTACAAGTAGCGGCTGCCAGGATCGGTGGCCATGCCAGCCACTCCTGCGCCCGCCGGGAAGGGAGAGCCCTGTATCGGGCTAAGATTGCCGGTAGCGCTGTCGAGAGAGAAAGCGGTAATCAGCCCCTCGTCCGAATTCGATACGTAAACGAAATTGCTGGTGGGAGAGATCGTCAAATTGTTCGGGCTCGAATTTGCCACATAACTGTTGACCAGCGATATGGCTCCGCGGCCCGAATCAAGCGAGAATACCAACAGGTTGTTGCCGTTGAAGTTGGTTGTGATCAGAAGGTATTTACCGGAAGCGTCGATCGCCAGCGCCCGCGGACTGGCTGCGATGTCAATGGCCGCTCCGCTTTGCGTCAGAGTACCGTCGCCCGATACGTTGAAAACCGATACGGAGTTCGCACCCGCGGCCGAGTTGCCCACGTATAAGAACTTCTTGCCCGGGTCCAGCGCGAGGCCGGTAGGAGAAGTTCCCTGCACCGAAGGCGTTTGCGCTCCCAGGGTGAGCACTCCCGTGGAATCGTTCAGGTGCAGCAGCGCGACGGATCCCTTCTGCAACAAAGTCACGTAAGCGTTGTGGCTGGCCGAGGACGAATGGGACGAATTGCCGCAGGAAGCGGAAAGCCCGGCGAGAATCAGGTTGACTACAACTAGCATCCAGTAAGCGCGACTTCTCGCCGCGAACGCGGCGCGCGCCGCCCGTCGAAAGCTCATGTGAGAACCTGCTCCTCGAAACCCAGGGTACGAACAATAGTGTTGTTCCTACCATCGTGCACGAGAAGGCAGGAACTTCGCAACTCGGGGCCGGGCCGGGGACACCGCGGGACGCATAGTCGTCGCTGGATTCGGGCTATAATTGCGCCCGACTCATGCCGCTCACGTCGGGAACCAAGCTCGGGCCTTACGAAATCCAGTCCCCTCTCGGCGCAGGTGGGATGGGTGAAGTGTATCGAGCGCGCGACACACGCCTCGAGCGCGATGTAGCCGTCAAGGTTCTCCCCGCCAATCTTTCTTCCGATCCGAATCTGCGGCAGCGGCTGGAGCGCGAAGCGAAAGCGGTCTCCAAACTTTCTCACCCGCATATCTGTACGCTGCACGACATCGGTCATCAGGATGGCGTCGACTTCATCGTGATGGAACTGGTGGAGGGCGAAACGCTGGAGCAGCGCTTGACGAAGGGGCCTTTGCCGCCGGATCAGACCCTCCGGATTGCAGCGCAGGTGGCCGATGCGCTGGCCAAGGCCCATAAGTTGGGATTTGTGCACCGCGATCTGAAGCCCGCCAACGTCATGTTGACGAAAACCGGCGCCAAGCTCATGGATTTCGGATTAGCCAAGCAGTCCGGGCCTGCACCGCTGGCAACTGCGCTCACTGAGATGACAATGGAGCAGGCCAAGCTGACCAGCGAGGGCATGCTGGTTGGGACGTTCCAATACATGGCGCCTGAGCAATTGGAAGGCAAAGAAGCCGACGCTCGCGCCGATATTTTCGCACTAGGCGAGTTGATCTACGAAATGGCCACGGGCAAACCGGCATTTAGCGGGAAGAGCCGGGCAAGTCTGATCGCGGCCATCCTTACAACGGAGCCACCGCCGATGGAGTCCTTGCAACCGATGACGCCAATCGCGCTCGGGCGCATCGTGAAGAAATGCCTGGCAAAAGATCCTGACGAACGTTGGCAGAGTGCCAGCGACCTAGCCGCAGAATTGAAGTGGATCGCCGACGGCGGTTCGCAATCGTCTGAAGCGGTTCGACTCCCGGTCGCGAATACAGCGCGTTCGCGCGTGAGTTGGATAGTGGCAGGCGCGTTCTTCCTTCTCGCGTTGGCGGGCGGCGCGGCCTGGTGGACGGCCTCTCATCGGCGCTTGCCAGCGATGTACTTCCACGCGTCCGTGCCCTTTGCTGCGAACGACGTGACGTTGTCGTCCGACGGCCGCATGTTGGCCATGGTCGGTTATTCCGCCGCTGCCAATGACTACATGCTCTGGACGCATGAAATCGGCGACCAGCGGACAACTCCGGTGGAGGGTACTCACGGCGCGAACTATCCTTTCTGGTCACCGGACGGAAAGTCGCTTGGATTCTTCGCCGACGGAAAACTGAAAAAAGTGGATGTGTCGGGAGGACAAGTGCAGGTGTTGTGCGACGCTCCAAACGGGCGCGGCGGCGCCTGGAATCGCGAGGGCACAATCGTATTTTCTCCCGACGCATTGGGACCGCTGTTGCGAGTAGCGTCTTCGGGAGGCTCGCCAGTTGCAGTGACCAAGGTAGATCTAGCGCGCTCGGAAGTTGGACACCGCTGGCCCGTGTTTCTGCCCGATCAAAAACACTTTCTCTATCTCGCGGCTAATTTCAGCGGCAGGCCGGGCATCAACGCCATTTTTGTGGGCTCGCTGGATTCCGCGGAAAAGCGCTTCGTTGTGAGCGCCAGTGCCAACGCCTTTTATTCCGACCCCGGCTATCTGCTGTACATGAGGGACAAGACGCTGGTGGCGCAACCGTTCGACCTGCGTCACTTCACGTTAAGCGGAGAACCACATACCTTGAGTGACGCGGTGCTGTATTTTCCGCAAGTCTACCGGGCTGCGTTCAGCGTCTCGGGTCCGGAATTGCTGGCCGTGCAGACCGGCAAAGGCGTGTACGTGTCGCAGCTCGTGTGGTTTGACAGAAACGGAAAGACGTTAGGCACGAGCGGAAAATCTTCCTGGTACAACAATGTGCAGCTTTCGCCTGATGGGCACAAAATCGCAACCGACCAGACCGACGCGGACGGGCGCAACATCGACGTTTGGGTTCAGGATCCGGCGCACGATACCACCACCCGCCTGACCTTCGACCCGGCGCTGGACACGACGCCCTCCTGGAGCCCCGATGGCAAAAAGCTCGTGCTCAGTTCCAACCGCAGCGGCGACTTCCGCCTGTACCTCAAGAACGCGGATGGCTCCGGTTCAGAAGAAGAGATCGCGGCGGCGGGCAGTGATGCATTCAACTCTCTGGCCTGGTCGCCCGATGGCAAATACATCCTGACGAGGCGGCGCAACGAATTGTGGTATCTCATGCTGCCTGAACGCACACTGAAACCTCTGATCCAGGGATGGGTTGTAAAGGGAGCGCAATTTTCTCCGGATGGGCGCTGGGTGGCGTATGCATCCAACGAGTCGGGCAGTATGGAAGTCTATGTCGCTCCCTTCCCTGTCGCGAACGGGAAGTGGCAAGTATCCACCGTAGGCGGCCAGGAGCCACGGTGGCGCAAGGACGGCAAAGAATTGTTTTATCTATCCCCGGATTCAAAGATGATGGCCGTCTCGGTGATAACCGGCACGAGCTTTGCGTCTGGAGCTCCGGTCGGGCTGTTTCAAACCCACCGACGGCAGCCGATTTCCTCCCAGGATATCTACTCCTACGACGTGAGTGCCGATGGACAGAAATTCTTGATTTCTACGCAGGTTGATGAATCGGCGGTTGCACCGCTCTCCGTCTTTCTCAACTGGAACGCGGCGATGGAAAAGTAGAGTCGCCTGCCCCTTGACTCCAGGCAGCTGTCTCGCGGAGTTCTAAAAGAACTATTCGTAGAGACGCGGCTTGCCGCGTCTCCGTTCGCGCGGTAGTGATCTGGTGCTACGGGAGACGCGGCAAGCCGCGTCTCTACGAATGTGCTCTGCATGATGCAGGTTAGTGCGAAGGGCTAGTCGCCTTCAACCTCAACAGCGGATCCCCAAACAACAGATAGGTCCGGCGAACGTCCTTCGCTTTGATCGAGGCCTTCGCCTGCACCAGAGCATCTCCGAGTGCGGTACCGCCGTTTTGGAAGAGCGCCTGCACCAGGCTACGATCCAGCTGCGCCTGAGGAGGAGCATCGGTGAGGGCCGACGAGGCCACAATTGCGACAGCTCCGCCCTGGCTGTTCAGAAGCAGCGTCTCGGACAAACTCTGGGTGTAGACGTCATGGAAGAAGCCGTTCAGACAATCGAAGGTCAGGAAGACCGGCAGTCGCGGCGCATTGGTGAGGGCGGCCGCGGAGGTGTCGTCGAGCAAGCTGTCGCCCGACCACACTTCAACCGAGCCGTGCCCGAGATAATTCACCACGAGCTCGCCGGCGTTCAAAGCACTCTGCACTTCGGCGCGAGCGGTGCCCGGATCGAGATTCGTGACAAGAATCTGCGTGGCTTGGATCGAAGGCGGCAAGAGGGCTGCGATCTTTTGCGTGTCCTCGGTGAAGTCAGCGGTGTCGTTGCGGTCGGCTACCAGCAGGGCTTGACTGGTCCAGGCGCCGGAATCGTTGCTGGTTTCGTAGTTAACGATCTTGGCGACAACCGTGCGCATGTCGTCCGCGGTGCGCACTGGCAAACGGCCGGTCGCGAGTGCGGGCAGGCCGGTGTTGTTGAAGTCCGAGAACCAGTCGTCGGAGGCGGTCATCAGTTCCGAAGTTGGAATGATGCGGGTAGGGACGAAATCAAAGTCTCCGAAGCCGAGGAAGTTGCACGGATCGACCGACGCGTCTCCAGCCAGCAACAGGTACTTGGGCTTGGTTGTCCAGTTCTTGCTCGCGGTCTGTAGAAAGTCTCGGAGCGCCTGCGGGCTGTGGTCGCCGAAGCTGAATTCGTCGTAAATATCGTCCGTGAGAATGACGGAGACAGTGTGCCCCTGCTGGCGGCGAAGATCGGCGAGCGGAGCGACTGCGTCGGCCAGCGAGGGATGCGCGATCACCACGACGTCGCTTCCAGCCTGCGGACTGTGCCACTGCGACGGCTGGTTAGCCACGAGATGCGCCGGTTTTGAAATTTCACTGGTGCCGAGTGCAAGCAGAGTGTGTCGCCCGGCGGGAGAGAACGGCGTCTGGACCTGCACTGCGTAGGAACCGTCGCCCCCGGAGACTATGCGCGTGGCCAACTCCACAGGCTGCGAGGCAGCCGTGATGTCGAAGACCCGAATCGAAGTTTCCTGGAACTCGGCAATCTGCACGGGTGTTCCGGCACGCGCTGAGAGTCGGATTCGATCTCCATCCGCAGAAAAACTGTGCGGATACGTGATCGTGATGTGGTCGACCAAACTGATGTCGCTGTCGCCGTCCTGGGCGGTGAGCGTCACCGTGTTCGTGTCCACTAGCAAACCTTGGGGTAGATCGACGCGAATCTTTCCCTTGCTCTGGCCGGAGAACGCGATGTCGCCCAGGTTGAGGCCATTCAGCGCGACGGTCACGTCGTGCGGCACGCCCTCGCCTACGCCCTGGAGTACAACCTCGATACGAGGAGCGGGGTTGGCAGACGCCGCCATGTGCTGCGTGGTAATGGCCTGATCAACCGGAGTGCTCGAAACGAGTGCTCCGAAGAAATTGTCATCACTCGAGTTGATGAGCGCGGCGAAGTACGTGGTGCGCTGACGCAGTTCGACGGTCTGCGTGAACTGTTGCGGATAACTCGTGCCGCTGGGCAGGTCGTTGAAAGTGTTGACCCGCAAACCGGGCTGGTCGCCGGCGATCAGCCAGTACACGCGCGTGCCGGTAGAAGGCGTGTCCATGCCGGTGGCGTAGAACTCGATGGCGGCGTTGGGACCGAAGCGTGCGCCATCGGCGCCAGTAACGAGAATCGGTTGCTCGATCGCTTCGGCGAAGAGCCGCAGATTCCGCGCATCGGCGTTCCGACTGAGTCCCGCCGCTACCAGGTCGCGCTGAGCGACGTGGTACCAGCCTTCGTGGTCGGCCATGATCTTCACCGCTGCATGAGCGGCGAGATCGAATTGCTGGTCCGTCTGGCCTTGCGACGGTACGTTCTGTCGCTGCGTGTTCTCCACCACGTGACTGGCGGAAGGCACCGCGGCGGCAGCCGATGCAAATTCGCTCATGGTCGGCGACGAAACCGCGTGTGACGACGATGCCGTCAAGCTCGCGGAGATCGGCCCGTGCATCGTGCGCTCGCCGTTGAGGTCGAGATCTTCAAGCCAGTACGTGCTGGCGGGATTGGCGGCAGGGTCAATCCATGCGTAGCTCTTGCCGGCATGCTTTTCAAGGTAGCCGCGCATCATCAGAGCCGATCCCGCCACCAGCGTGGGATTCAGGCGGATGCGCTCTCCGTTCTGTTCGCGATAAACGTTAAAACCAAGGTTGTTCAGTTCGCCCGCCGTCTTCCAGCGCAGTACAGCGCCTTGCGAGCTGCCTTCAGCGGTCAGCGATTGCAGATGGATTCGAGTGGGAGCTGTCACCAGCGTGGTGACGGTCGCAACATTGTTCGCCGGGGTCGCATCGGTCTGGTCGGCAGTTACGATGGCCGAGTTGGTTACGATCGTGGCGCTCTGCGGAGTCACTACGATGTTGATGGTCGCTGTGGCCGCGTTGGCAATGGTCCCGAGCTGACAGGTAACGGTGTTGGCCGCCTGCGAGCACGTGCCGGCAGTGGTAGTGACAGACACAAACTTCAGCGACGAAGGCAGTACATCCACCACGGTCGCGTTAGTGGCACTAGCGGGGCCGTTGTTAGTCACAATGAGCGTGTACGTAAGCAGATTGCCCTGGGCGACCGGGCTGGGCGAGGCGGTTTTAGTGATGGCCACATCCGCGCTAGTTCCAGTGCCAACGGTAACGTTGGCGGTGGCGCTGTTGTTGGTCAGGTTCGGATCGGTGGCGATGATCGACGCGGTCGAGACCGAAGCGACGTCTGCGATCACCGTACCGGACGGCGTGTTGACGTTGACTTGAACAACCAGTGAAATCGGCGCGGCCGCGGCGACGTTCAGAGTAGCAAGCGTACAGGTGAACGATCCCGTGAAACCGACGCTTAACACAGGACAAGTCCAGGAACCAGGGGTCAATGACTGGAAGGTCGTATTCGCCGGAATCGTCTCTGAGAAGGTTAGAGCGCTGGCCGTTCCTGGACCATTGTTAGTCACCATCTGCGTGTAAGTAATGTTTGCACCAGCGGCTACGTTACTCGCGGAAGGCACATTCGCCATCGCCGAATCGGCTTGTCCAGCCGTTGCGACTGTGGTGGTGGTAATCGCCGTGTTGTTTGCGTTGTTTGTGTCGGTGGCTGAACTGACCGTGACCGTATCCGTGATTGTGGTCCCGGAAGCCGTTCCCGCATTGACTTGTACGACTAGCGGGAAGTTAGTGGTACCGGGCGCGAGACTGGCAATCGTACACGTGAGTGTTCCTGTCCCTCCGACGACCAGTGTGTTGCAAGACCAGCCGACGGGTGGCGTGAATGATTGGAAATTCGTGTTCGCCGGAATGGCTTCGGTGAAGGTCACGTTAGCTGCATTGCTGGGGCCCGGATTGGTCAGAGTCTGGGTGTAAGTGATGTTGTTACCGGCAATCACTGGATCGGGGCTGTCGGTACTTGTAATCGACAAGTCGGCGCTTGCCCCGACTGCGATACTTGAAGTCGCGCTGTTATTACCGGGATTGGGGTCCGGGGAGGCTGAACCAGCCGTTGCGGTGTCGCTAATGAGAGTTCCCAACGCGGTGTTACTGTTCACTTTTACCGTGAGAACAAAGGTAGCGCTGACGCCGCTGTTCAACGTCGCGATGTTGCATGTGATGGCGCCGGTTCCGCCGACCGCAGGCGTCGTGCACGACCAGCCCACGGGAACCGGCAACGAAACAAATGTGGTATTCGCGGGCGTCGCTCCCGAGAAAGTAACGGTGGCCGCATTGCCAGGACCGCCATTGGTCGCAATCTGTGTGTACGTGATGTTGTTGCCGGCGGTCACCGGATCGGGCGTACCCGCGTTGCTCGCTCGCATGTCCGCCTGAAGGGCGCTTCCAACTGCGATGTTCACAGTCGCTGAGTTGTCTCCGGGAACCGTGTCGTGCGTGGTGGTTGTAACGGTGTCGGTGTCGGCGATGATGGTGCCGGCGGCCGTTCCCGCGTTGACCTTTACCACTACCTGGAAGTTGGCCGTAGTGGATGGAGCGAGTGTCGCAATGTTGCAGGTGATGTTTCCGGTCCCACCAACGACTGGCAGAGTACACGACCAACCGGCGGGAGTGACGGCGGAAACAAACGTCGTGTTCGCGGGTACTGCCTCACCGAAGACTACGGTCGTGGCGTTGGCGGGCCCGCTATTGGTGACGGTTTGCGTATAAGTGATGTTGGCGCCGGCCGACACTGGAGAAGGCGCGCCAGAGTTGGTCACGGACAGGTTGACCTTCGCGTTCACCACCGTATTCGTGGTGGTTGAATTGTTGGTGACATTGGGATCGCCGCTACCCGAGGTCACCGAGGCGTTCGCTGTGATCGTGGTGCCGTCTGCGGTGGCTGCGTTCACATTCAGAATCAGATTGATATTCGTGACCGATCCGGCCGCCAGACTCGCATTCGTGCACGTCACCGCGCCGGTGCCGCCCACAATGGGCGTTGTGCAAGTCCATCCAGCCGGAGCCTGTACCGCCTGGAAGGTGGTATTCGCCGGCGTGGACATCGTGAAGCTTAGCCCGGTCGCCGTTGCCGGTCCGTTGTTCGCGATCGTCTCCGCGTAAGTCAGATTGTCGCCGGCCAGCACGAATCCTGAAGGCGAAGTGGACGTGCTGAGCGATACATCCGCCTGGGCCGCAGTGGCGACGAGGTCGGTGACGGTCGCGCTGTTATTTCCAGCGTTGGCGTCATTGGCGGCGCCAACTGTGACGGTGTCGGAGATCACCGTTCCTCCGGCCACGCCGACGTTGACCTTGACCTGCAGCTGGAAGTTGCCCGTGCTCCCGGCGGCTACACTTGGGTTTGCGCAGGTAACATTCCCCGTGCCTCCCACTATGGGCGTTACACAACTCCAGCCTGCTGGGAATGTAAACGCCTGGAAGGTCGTATTCGCCGGGACCGTATCGAAGTAAGTGGCCGTCGTGGCGGCGGCCGATCCCGTGTTACTCACCACCTGCGTATACGTAATAATGCTCCCTGCCGTCACCGGATTGGGCGAAGCGGCGTTGCTCACGGAAAGGTCGGCTAGGGCGGTCGTCCCCACAATCGTGTTGACAGTGGCGCTATTGTTGGCCGAGTTCGGATCGGCGATGCCCGAACTGACGCCCGCGGTGTCGGTGATCACAGTTCCGTTGGGCGTTCCGTTATTCACCCTCACTACGACTGTAAAGGCCGAAGGAGTTGCCGGTGGCAAATCCGCGATCGTACAAACAATGGGGCCGGAGGGGCCAGGATTGCTACAGACCCATCCCGCCGGGCCCGTAACCGACATCAACGCAGTGTTAGTGGGAACGGTTTCGGCGAACGTAACACTGGTCGCGTCGCTCGGTCCGTTGTTGGTGACAGTCTGGGTATAAGTAATGTTTGCGCCTGCAGCAACCGGGTTAGGCGCGCCGACATTTGCCATTGCAAGATCGGAACTCGAACTCACGGAGGCAACGTCGGTGAAGCTGTCGTTGGCAAAATTGACTTCACCGCCACCCGAGACCGTAGCCGTGTTGGCAAGCGTACCCGGAGCGCTCTGACTCACGGTGGCGTTGATGGTGATCGCAGGGTATGCACTGCCGGCCACGAGAGCGTCGGCGCGAACGCAGCTGACCGTCTGCTGGGCCACCGCGCAAGCCCATCCCGTACCGCTGGCTGCGCTGGGAACGACGCCGAGCGGCAAGGTGTCGTTCATCGTCACCTGGCCGCTGCTCGCACCGAAGGTGCCGACATTACTGACCGGAATCTGATATGTAACGACAGTGCCGCGGACGAAGCTGCCGGCGTGGCTCTTGGTAATGGTCATGTCCGCAACACAACCCGCGCCCGATTGAGTGCCCGAACCTTGGGAGATTTGAGCGTTGGTGACGGACGTGCCCGCAGTGCCGGAAGTCGCGCCATAAGCTACGCCGGGATTCAGCGTGACGCCATTCGCGCCGCCGAGGACACTGATCGACGCCGCCCCGCTTAGGTAAACCACGCCCCCTGCTCCACCTCCACCGGGTCCGTGACGCTGATTGAGAGCAAAGGCCTGCGCAGTCCACGCGTTTCCCCCAGTGCCGCCGCGTGCCTGCACAGTGAGTCCACCTTCGCCGCCGCCGGCGGAGAGAACTACGATGGTGCCGCCCGCGCCGCCGCCACCGCCGGCGTCATTAAGCGTTCCAGCATATGCAGTCGCGCCGTTAGCGGTCAGTGTCGCCGTTCCAGTCAGACTCCCTGCGCGAATGAAAATGATGCCGCCACCGGCGCCACCGCTGCTCGCCTGGTTGTCGCCATCGGAGTTGTTGCGGGATCCACCACCGCCGCCACCGCCCAGGCCAATCCGACCCAGGCTCGAAGGAAACGGGGCGCCGCCCAGGCCTCCGGTCCCCAGAGTACTGTTCCAGCTATCGCCGCCTGAGCCCCCGGTTCCGCCATTGGCGCCGCCGCCACCACCTGCGTTCTCATCGTTCCCAACCGGATGGCCGTCCGTGCCACCTCCGCCCGCCTGCGCCGGTGCACCGCGCGCCATGCCGCCGTTGGGATATCCGTCAGTACCGGTGCTAAGGAATGTGTTACCAACTTCCACCCAAAGCGGCGTGCCCGCCACACCTTCGCCTTTGCCACCGTCCGCACCAGCAACTGGTGTACCTGTATAAGTCGGAGGCGATGTGTTGACGTAGTCGGTGTTCGTGCCCGCTCCGCCCGTCAACTGCAACGCACCCGCGCCTCGGAAGCCGAGGCTATCCACGCTCACGGTCGCCGAATTCAAGGTGAGGGCGCCTGCGATGTCCAGAGCGAGCACACCGCCACTCGTTCCGTCCCACGGCAATGCCGTCAACCCAGCGCCCAAGGTTGCGGTGGCATACTGTGGAACACGTATCACCTGATAAGTGCTCTTGCCTTTCGTGCCGGTCGCGGCGGCAATCGTGTAGCTGTAAATCAGGCCGTTGTTGACCCCGCTCCCGGAAATTGGAATCGCACCACCGGTGATCGCCCCAGTCGCTTTGACGAACTCGTAGTTGCCGGAATTGTTGATGGCCGTGAACCCAGCACCGGTTGCGCCGTTGCCGTAGCTGGAAGTGTTAGTGCTGTTGATGCTGGCATCCTGCATCTGGATGACCAGCAGCAGGTCTCCAGCCGCGATGGTGGCGGCCGTGCCTCGGGCTGTGCCCACCGGAATCGTCGTGTTCGCGGTTCCTGCGGTCACGCTCGCGGTCGCCGGATAGTATGTGTTGACGACGCTGGTCAGCGTTCCGCCGTTGCCGAGATTGGCCGGGCTGGCGCAGCTGTTGGTCTGCACCACGCCCACGGCTGTGTAGGAATTATTCCCCGTATTGAGATCGGGCGGCGTTGCCGTGACGGACGCGGTATTGGCATAGGATCCCGTCGCAGCCGCGCTGGCCACAACAATTACCGTGGCACTCGCCCCTCCCGCCAGAGTTCCGAGAGGGCAGCTGATCGGGGCGCTCCCCGAACAGCTGCCCTGGCTGGGCGTTGCTGAAACCAATACAAGGCCGGCTGCCAGCGTGTCGGTGAGAGTGACGCCCGTCGCGGCGGTCGGTCCATTATTGGTGACGGTGATGGTGTAAGTAAGATTGCTGCCGAGGGGAACAGCCCCGCCAGGATTCACGGTGACGCCCACGTCCGCTTGCAGCGGCATGACGGAAGCACCGGCCACCGACCAGTTCGTCGCGGCACTGAAAGTTTCCGACATGGGCACGCTGGCCGCGCCGACGTTGGTGCTGCCAAAGCCGATAACATCCGATGCGGTGGTGTTTCCGGAATTGAGATTCCATTGTTGCGTCTCGGAGGGACCTTTGGTCACGGCGGAAGTGGCGGCGACCGTCAGCATGTCAAACACAATCTGGTTTGTGCCGCTGGGGATATCGAGTTGAGCGAAGCTTCCACCAGCGCCGTCGTTTGAAACCATCATGCTCAGTGGGAGCGTCTGATCCACGCCGGTAAAGGTCATCGCGCCAGCCGTTACACCCACGCGTGCCGCGTTGGGCAGGGTTACCGTCACGGCCACGTTCAGGGTTCCGACCGCGGGCGCGATGAGATACCAAACCTCGACGCGGCGAGTGACACCCGCGTCATTATGCACGCCCCACCTGGTCAGCGCCGTGGCATTGTAAGTAATGCCGTTCACGGTCGCGCCGGTGTTGCCGAAGATATTCATCGACACGCCCACCACCAGCAATCGGTTGGCAACATTGGCGGTCGTGTGATTGAAGTTGAAAATGGTGTTGCCGGCTGTGTTGGGCCGCGCCGCCCCAGTCGTAACGGAATCGAATACCACCTGAGCGTGGAGGAAAGTGCCGCCCGCTACGAAAACCAACAGGGCCGCCAGCGATATCAGGAATCTCCGCCACTGCTTACCTTGTCGCATCACGCGTCGAGTTAGGGAGTGAATCCGCGCTCGCAGATGGGCTCGGGTGCCGAGCACAACCCGTCCAATGATGTGTTGGGCGGAAATTGGAGGATCGCTTTCCTGGCCGGCGTCGCCGCGCGTGAGGAAGCAATCGCGTTTGATGTCTTTAAAAATCAGGCGATGGGCGCGCAGGCCGCGCGGCGTTTTGGCAACCACAATGTCGCCCACTCGGAGGCGCCTGGGGGGCACGCTTTCGACGCGCAAAGATTCGCCGTCCCGGATGAGAGGCAGCATGCTCCGGCCGCGCGCTTGAAACCGGATCTGATGGCCGCTCGCCAGAAGTCCCCGGCTCAATTGCTCGAACAAAGCCGAATCGCTCCGATGATCAGTCGTGGAAGGCAAGGATTCTCTCCACCGCACTCTGGTCGGGAACGAATTGGAAGCGATAGCACGGGAGCGCATCCGCCATTTCTTCGAGCAAGGCTAGCACCGGATCCACGAACCGCGGTTGATAAAAGGGAGTGAAGCTGCGCGCGAGCAATTCGCCTACCGCAGCGCTCCGTGAAAGCCGCTCGATGCGATTTTCGCTCCCGTGCTCCAAAAGAAAAATCCGTCGAAGCGGCGCGCGCCCGGGAGAAGCAAAAGCCGCCTCCCCGTGCCAGGGCGTCCCGTGCATCATGAATGTGTGGGTCGGACACTCTTGTCCGACGCCTTTTGCCGCGCGCGCAAGCGCACGCCGCACAATAATGCGGTCGTCGCTCAACACCTCAACCGGCACACGCTCAGTCCACAGCCGCGCAGTCGTGCTCTTGCCGGCGCCCGAGTGTCCGACGAAAAGAAAGGACTCGCCGTCGTTGCGAACCAGTCCGCAGCCATGCAGTTCCATACCCCGTCCCAAACTCAAGTGATGTGTGATCAGAAGCTCGTCCAGCGGATATTCCAAAGCACGGCTGGCATCGTCTGCCGTCAGACATTCGCGATTGAGGATCACCCGCGCGCGCTGAAAATCCCGATCGACAAGCAAACATTTGTAGGGCCGGGGACCGAGATGTTGAGTCGTGAAGTCGAAGAGAAAACCGTCCCCAAATTCGTGCACGCTCCACAAACAACCGGAGTGAAAAAGCTCGCACGCCCGGGTAGGCTCAATCGTGGAACTCCACTCGACCTGTAATTCAATGTCACCGTCCATTTCGCTATGTGAGACGAAGGGCAGCAAATGGGGCCCGAGATCCACCGACTCCGGAGAGTCTCCACACACATCCACGGTGATACCCGCGACCGCAAAGCGGCTGCGATACCGGCCCAGAAAGCCCGGAGCCGGCGCGTTCGCGACCCATCCAGAATTTGCCGCCAGGCTCATGCTCAAGATCCAATCGTGCTGCAATGCAGCGTGGAGCAACTGCTGGCGACCGGCCCGGCCGAACCGCCGATCTTGCAGTTGCCCAAAACCGCCTCCTCGGGACGGAGATTAATCGCCATCACCCTGGGTGGTTCGTAGGGCCTCTTTGTTCCGGGCTCTTTGCCGCTGTTGGGTTCCATCATGGGATCCATGTTCAATGTCCCGCCCCACAGCTCCCACAAGCCGTTCGGGGAGCACCCTGATTTAGAACCGGGAACGCCGATACCGGCTCCATCCAGTCTTCCACGTTGATCTCGGCGGATCGGATTCGCTCCGCCGACTCACGCACGCGGTCTTGCCCAGCACCGCTGCAAAATTCGCAGTCACCGTGTACCGGAACTTCCAGCCCCAGGCTCGCTGCGCGCAGATGCGCTGCTTCGCACAGAAACGCAACTGGGCTTTCCTTGTCGCCGTTCTCAAGTTCGCCGTTCGCCGGACACATGCCACACAGCGACTGAATGCGGCACTGCACGCATTTCGTCGGACGCGACCGCTTCTTCGTGCGCACAGCCAGCAAGAATTTCTCCCACCCTTCGCGCACGCTGCCCTGCCGAAGGTCGTAGGTTTCCTGCTGCGAAATTACGCAGATACTCATCCGCCCATAAGGATCGACCGCAAACGACTTCATCCCGCCGCCGCAGAAGTACACCGTATCGATTTGCGCGAGCGCGGGTGGATTCGCCAGGTCGCGCTGGGCCAGCGTGCGATATTCGTCCGCGGCTTTTGGCGAGTGCATATCCAGCGCGACCACTTCTTCGGGTGAAAGCCGCACGGCCAACGGACTCTGAGAGCAATCGATGCGCGGATTAATCTGGGCGTCAAACTTGAATTCCAGTCCGAGATCGTCTTCGGCAAAGCGTTTCATCGCGAAAACTTCGTGCTTGTTGATGGTGGTGGGAACTGTCTTGAGCTTGAGCGGCAGGCCGCGTTCCCGCAGTAACTCAATGCCGCGCAGACAGCGCTCGTAAGATCCGGGAATTCCAGTGAGCGCTTCGTAAGTCTTCTTGGTCCGTCCGTAAAGAGTGATCTCGATCGCGAACGGCGGATATTCCAGTAGGTAGTCGGCGATCCGCTCGTTGATGAGGATTCCATTAGTGAAGAGCGTGATCAGGAATCCCTTTTGCTTGGCATACGTGTAGATTTCGAGGAAGTCCTTGCGGGCAAAAATCTCTCCGCCCGAATAGAGCAGCCAGAAGGCGCCGACATCGACCAGTTGATCGAGCAACTGGAAGTGTTCTTCCTTGCTGAACTCGCGGTTGCGCGCCGCGAGATCTCCCATGGGAAGGTTGTTGTAGCAATGCTTGCACTCGAGCGGACAACGGCGCGTGACTTCAATCGACACTTCGAGAGGCGCGCGCTCCCCGAAATAGCGCTGGTGAAGCGACTGGCTGAACACGCCATAAGACTGTGTATTCATCGCTGCCCTGTACCCGGGCCAACAGATGGCCGCATTACTGTCACCCTCAAGACTCTCCAGCAGCAGACTTCAGCTCGAAACGGCTGATAGCAATCCCGCTGCCTGCATTTCCCGTACAAACGCATCCGCATCCCGCCGAGCGTCGTCCCACTCAACTTCGAAAGACTGGCAAAGAGCGGAGGCTAAGTTTTCCAACGACTTGGGCTGCTCGAGCGCCGCCCAAAGCACCGATCCCGCTTCGTTAAAGCTGTAGATCGAAGCCAGATCGCCGACTTTTCCGCGAATTGGAACCACCAGCGTCTCGCCCGATATATGACGCGAAACGACCGCGGTCGAGCGGCGATACACACTCAACTCCGGTACCTGCAGTGGCAGCGGTTGTGCGCCCATGGATTGTGAGAACTTCTTAATGTTACTTTCACAGAACGAATGGGCCGTGCCAAGCGGCGAATCGCGTGTAGGTGTCTCTTCAGTAACTAGCTGTAAAACAAGAAGAATGTAGGATTCACGACGAATTCCACCGTGCATTCGTCGCGACTGGGGTGGAAAAAACTCGATTAGGATTCTGTTCTAGAATCGAGGGAACCCACGTGTTCGACATTCACTGTCACATTCTGCCGGAGGTAGATGATGGACCCAAATCCTGGGACATCGCCGTCGAAATGTGCCGCATGGCCGCTGCGGATGGGATTACCCACATGGTCGCCACGCCTCATGCCAATGATCGCTACGCCTATGACCGGAATTATCTGAAAGTGATTCTCGGGCAGCTCGAGGCGAGAGTGGGAGCGTCGCCGCAACTGAGCCTGGGCTGCGACTTTCACCTGTCTTTCGAGAACCTGGAGCGCGCCCTGGAGCAGCCGCACAATTACACGATCGGCGACACGAACTATCTGTTGGTCGAACTCAGCAACTTCAGCGTACCGATTCAAATCGCGGACTGCTTTATCCGCCTGGGTGATCGCGGCCTGACGCCGATCCTGACTCATCCCGAGCGCAATCCCATCCTGCAACAAACGCCGCAACGAGTTCTGGAGTGGGCGGAGCAAGGCTGCCTGGTGCAGATTACGGCTTCGTCGCTGACGGGGTTCTGGGGCGAGCGCCCGGAAATCGTCGCGCGCTGGCTGCTGGAGCGTTCCGCAGTCCACTTCCTCTCCACCGACGCGCACGACACCAAGCGGCGCGTCCCGATTCTCTCGGAAGGGCGCGAGGCGGCGTCCGAAATTGTAGGTGCGGAATACGCCCAGGCGCTGGTAGAAGGAAATCCGGCGGCAGTGATTGCAGGACAACCGATTCCGTACAGCCCGCGACCCGTGATGGATTAGTCGTAGCGTCAGCGTCCTCCAGCTGCGTGCGTCACAGCCCAAGCCGGTCCTACTGACAATAGCCCGCCAGTTCACTGGCGGGATTGCCAAGGGTAAACAGTTTTAGCGCCGGAGGCACGACTGACCTTGGCCCGCGCTCTCGCGGCATCAGTCGTCCCTCCGGGACTTGATAAACGCTGGGCTATTGTCAGTCGTCCCTCCGGAGTCTGTGTCATAGCTGGGGATTGTTTTTTGTGAGCAGATGAGCGACAAGGAAGCATGTCGCGATTTTTTGCTTAC